>Ga0209040_10001225_pt1 | contig 20237 bp, 24 predicted proteins | sample BogFormECP12_OM3_FD_188240 | JGI IMG/M metagenome (GOLD analysis project Ga0209040, IMG submission 188240) | Bog forest soil microbial communities from Calvert Island, British Columbia, Canada - ECP12_OM3 (SPAdes) (version 2) | ecosystem: Environmental > Aquatic > Freshwater > Wetlands > Bog ...
CCCCTTCGGTCGACGGTGTGTTTAGAGCACCGCCGACTTCGACCCTGCTGCTCAAAAACCCTCGAACAAACCCTCTAAGCCGTGGAATCAATCATCTAGTGGTGCAGGAGCGAGATCAGCTCCGAGCGCTGGCGCTCGGAGAGGCCGCCGATTGTCTTGCTCGGCGCGATCCTGCAGTGGGCGAGGATCTTGTTCACCTTCACGCGCCCGTACTTCGGAACGGCGAGCAGCATGTCGAACACCTTGGCCGTCTCGATGTACTCGGGCGGGTCGAGCAGCAGCGTGCGGATCGAGCGGCGGCCGGACTTCAGATCGCGCTTGAGCTGGGCTCGCTGAATGCGAATCTGATTGGCACGCGCGAGGGCGTCCATGCGCTGGTTGAGCGACCGCTCGGGGGCTGTGGACGTGTTTGAGGACGTCGTTCCGGTCGCCGTCACCATGGGCGGCGAGTCTACACACCAGCGGCAGACGATCAAGCCAAATCCGTCGAATTCACCTGGACCTCCACCTGAGCTTCAGATACGTCGAGGCTCCTGGACGGTCGGGCGGCCTGTTTGCAGGGGTTTTTGCGGCTTGCGAGGGGAGCGTGGACGCTCGTGGGCGCCGGCTGCGCGCCGTCGATTCCGCTGGTTGCGAAAAACGGCGTGGACGATCTAGGCGCCGGAGGAGGCGGTGATCTCGCGGGCGACGCGCCAGCCGGTCGATGGATCGCGAAACGACTCGGTGCCGACGGCCACGACCGTGGCCCCCGCGTCGAGCAGGTCGCGGGCGTGGGCGGCGCTCTGGACCCCGCCCATGCCCACGACCGGGATCGCGACGGCCTCCGCGACGGCGGCGACCTGGGCGAGCGCGACCGACCTGATCGTCGGGCCGGAGAGGCCGCCGCTGCCGCCGCCCAGCCAGGGTTCGCCCGAGCCAAGGCGGCGGCTCGGCGAGAGCGCGCTCGCGCGCAGCGTGTTGATCAGCGAGACCGCGTCGGCGCCGGCCGCCTCGGCGGCGAGAGCGCAGCGCGCCACGTCGGCGGTGTTGGGAGTGAGCTTGACGATCAGCGGCTTGCGCGTGCACCCCCGCACAGCTCCTACGACGGCCTGCAGCTGCTCGGGGTCGGCGCCGATGTCGAGGCCGGTCTCGACATTGGGGCAGGACACGTTGAGCTCGACGGCAGCAACCTCAGGGCGCTCCTCGCACGCCCGCACGAGCTGCTCGAGCTCGCCGCTGCTGGACCCCATCACGTTCGTGATCAGCGGTACGCCGGCCGAGGCGGCGCCGGCCGCGCGAGCCCGCGCGCAGATCGCGGCGAGCTCGGGCAGATCCTCCCGGAGGTAGCCCTCGAGGCCCTTGTTGGGAAGGCCGATCGAGTTGACCAGACCCGCCGGCGCCTCCCACAGGCGCGGCGGCGGATTGCCCTCGCGCGCGCGCAGGGTGATCGTCTTGGAGACGTAGGCGGCGAACGGAAAGGCCTCGAGCAGCCCCTCACCGAAGGCGCTTTGGGCGGCGATCGCGTCGAACGTGCCCGAACCGTTGATGACTGGGTTGGCCAGGCGCAGGCCGGCAAGCTCGGCGCTCATCCCGCGCGCCCCTCGACGGGGGCGCACAGCGCGCCGAGCTGCTTCGCCTCGATCACGGGTCCGTCGAGGCACACGCGCAGATAGCCGCCGCCGAGCTTGGGCACGACGCAGCCGTAGCAGGCGCCGAAGCCGCACGCCATGCCGGCCTCGAGCGCGAGCTGCGCAGGGATGTCGGCGGCGAGGCAGAGCGCGCGCACGGCCTCGAGCATCGCCGCGGGCCCGCACGCGTAGACGATCGCCTCGGGCTCGCGATCGAGCTCGGCGGCGAGCAGCTCGGTTACCGGGCCGTGGTGGCCGACCGAGCCGTCGTCACTCGCGACGCGTGCGTCGGTGAGCAGCGAGGCGCCGTGCGCGCGTGCGCGATCGCGAAAGCCGAGCAGGACGCTCGCCGGCGCGGCGAGCGTGTCCTGCAGGATCGCCAGCGGTGCGATCCCCACGCCGCCGCCCACGAGAATCGCGCGACACCCGGGCGGCGGCGGCTGAAAGCCCCGCCCGAGCGGCCCAAGCGCCCACAGGCCATCGCCCTCGCGGAGCTCGCTCAGCCGGCGCGTCCCCGGGCCGACGTCCTCGAGCAGGAAGTGCCACTCGCCGTCGCGGCAGCGCGCGACCGAGAACGCCCGCGGCAGGTAGGGGCGCTCGTCCGAGCCGCCGCCCCAGCGCTCGACGGCGGCGATCATCGCGAACTGCCCGGGCGCGGGGGCCGGTCCGCACGGGCCCTCGACGCGCAGCACGCGGTAGGCGCCGAGCTCCTCACAACCGCTCACGCGTAGGCGCCGGCGCTGAAATGGCGTATCGCTCACGCGACCGCGGCGCCGTCGGGGGTCGCTGGACCCTCGGGCGCCCTCTCCCGCTGGGAGCCGTGCAGCTCCTGCAGGCACAGCACCTCCGGCTCGCCGTCGCGGCGCGCGCTTTCGATCGCCCGCGCCGCCGAGAACCCCGCCGCGAGCGTGGTCAGGCAGGGGATTCCGTGAGAGACCGCCGCGCGGCGGATCTCCCACCCGTCGGTGCGCGCGCCGACGCCCGTGGGGGTGTTCACGACGAGGTCGACGTCGCGGCGCTCGATCCAGTCGACGACGTGCGGAGAGCCCTCGCCGATCTTGTTGAGCGGCTCGACGGGGATGCCCATGCGGGCGATCGCTTCGGCGGTGCCGCGCGTGGCGACGATCCGAAAGCCGTTGTCGTGCAGGGTCTGGGCGATCCCCGAGGCGCCGTCCTTGTCGGAGTCGGTGACGCTGATGAATGCGGTGCCGCGCAGCGGCAGCGGCACGCCGGCCGCCGCCTGCGCCTTCGCGAAGGCGGTGGGAAAGTCGCGCGCGATCCCCATCACCTCGCCGGTCGATCGCATCTCCGGGCCGAGCACGGCGTCGGAGCCCTCGAAGCGGTCGAAGGGAAGCACGGCCTCCTTGACCGATACGTGGCTGCCGAAGCCGATCCCCTCGCGCCCGCGGGGCAGCCCCATCTCGGCGATCCGCTCGCCGAGCATGATTCGGCAGGCGAGCTTCGCCAGGGGCACGCCCACGGCCTTCGAGACGAACGGGACCGTGCGCGAGGCACGCGGGTTGGACTCGATCACGTAGAGCTCGCCTGCGTAGACCGCGTACTGCACATTGATCAGCCCGACCACGCCGATCGCGAGCGCGATATCGCGCGTGGCCGCGCGGATCTGCTCGAGCATCTCCTCGCCCAGCGAGTGCGGCGGCAGCACGCAGGCGCTGTCGCCGGAGTGCACTCCGGCCTCCTCGACGTGCTGCATGATCCCGCCGATCCATACCTCGGCGCCGTCGCAGAGCGCGTCCACGTCGACCTCGAATGCGTCCTCGAGGAAGCGATCGAGGAATATCGATGGAGAGCCCTCCGGGCTCTCGGGAGGGCTCGCGCCGTTGTCCGCTACGGCGACCTCGCGGCGCAGGTAGTCGGCGAGGCCGTCGCGGGAGTAGACGATCTCCATCGCCCGCCCGCCGAGCACGTAGGAAGGGCGCACGAGCAGCGGGTATCCGACCTGCTCGCCGCAGCGCAGCGCCTCTGCGACCGAGCGCGCGGTCGCATACGGCGGTGCCTTGTAGCCGAGGCGCGCCAGCAGGGCGCCGAAGCGACCGCGATCCTCGGCGAGGTCGATCGCCTCGACGCTCGTCCCGAGCAGCGGCACGCCGGCCGCCACGAGGCCGGCGGCGAGCTTCAGGGGCGTCTGGCCGCCGAACTGCACGATCACCCCGGCCGCGTGCTCGGCGCGCACGACCGCGAGCACGTCCTCGAGCGTCAGCGGCTCGAAGTACAGGCGGTCGGAGGTGTCGTAGTCGGTCGAGACCGTCTCGGGGTTGCAGTTGATCATCACGGCGTCGCGTCGGGACTCGCGCACGGTCATCGCGGCGTGCACGCAGCAGTAGTCGAACTCGATCCCCTGCCCGATGCGATTGGGCCCCGAGCCGAGGATCACGATCGAGTCGCGCTCGCCGCGCTGAACCTCGCTGACCGACTCGGCCCCAGCCGGCTCCCAGCCCGAGTAGTAGTAGGGCGTGCGCGCAGGGAACTCGGCAGCGCAGGTGTCGACCGAGCGGAACGAGCGCTCGCCGCGGAACGGCGCCTGCGGATCGCCCGCGAGCTCCGCGAGCTCGCCGAGGAACCACGGGTCGATGCCCGTCTGCTCTCGCACCGCCTCCACGCTCGCTCCGCGGCGCAGCAGCTCGAGCACGGTCTCGTAGCGCTCGGGAGCGGGCACGGCGAGGCTCGCGAGCAGCTGCTCGTCGGGTACGGCGTCGAGCGCGGCCGGCTTGTCGAGCTCGCGCGAACGCAGCGCCTTGGCGAACGCCTGTTGAAAGGTGCGCCCGATCGCCATCGCCTCGCCGACGGACTTCATGTGCGTGGTCAGGGTAGGGTCGCTGCCGGGAAACTTCTCGAAGGCGAAGCGCGGCCACTTGACGACCACGTAGTCGATCGCCGGCTCGAAGCACGCCGGCGTGACCCCGGTGATGTCGTTGTCGATCTCATCGAGCCGGTAGCCGACCGCCAGCCGCGCGGCGATCTTGGCGATCGGGAAGCCGGTCGCCTTGGAGGCGAGGGCCGAGGAGCGCGAGACGCGGGGATTCATCTCGATCACGAGGATCTCCTCCGTGTCGGGGTTCACGGCGAACTGCACGTTGGAGCCGCCGGTCTCGACGCCGACGGCGCGGATCACCGCGAGCGCCTGGTCGCGCACCCGCTGATAGAGGCGATCGGTGAGCGTCTGCTGTGGAGCTACCGTGACCGAGTCGCCGGTGTGCACTCCCATCGGGTCGACGTTCTCGATCGAGCAGACGATTACGACGTTGTCGGCGCCGTCGCGCATGACCTCCAGCTCGAACTCGCCCCAGCCGATCACCGACTGGTCGAGCAGCACCTGGCCGATCGGCGAGACCTCCAGGCCGTGGGCGACGATGCGCAGGAAGTCCTCCTCGTCGCGCGCGATGCCTCCCCCACGGCCGCCGAGCGTGAAGGCGGGTCGCACGATGCACGGGAGCCCGAGCTGCGGCAGCGCGGCCTCGGCCTCGGCCAGCGTCGTGGCGATTGCGCTCTTGGGCATGCGCAGGCCGGCCCGCTGCATCGCCGCCCCGAACAACTCGCGGTCCTCGGCGCACGCGATCGCCTCGTAGTTGGCGCCGATCAGCTCGACACCGAAGCGCTCGAGTGTGCCGTCGTCGTGTAGCGCCTTTGACAGGTTCAGAGCGGTCTGGCCGCCGAGCGTGCCGAGGAGCGCGTCGGGCCGCTCGCGGGCGATCACCTGCGCGACTGGTCCAGGCAGCAGCGGCTCGATGTAGGTGGCGTCGGCGAACTCGGGGTCGGTCATGATCGTGGCGGGGTTGGAGTTGACCAGCACCACCTCGTAGCCCTCCTCGCGCAGGACCTTGCACGCCTGCACGCCGGAGTAGTCGAACTCGGCTGCCTGGCCGATCACGATCGGGCCCGAGCCGATGATCAGGATCTTGTGGATGTCATCGCGCCGTGGCATCAGGCGCTCTGGGCGATCCGTCCGAGGAAGCGATCGAAGAGGTACAGGCTGTCGTGCGGCCCCGGCCCGGCCTCGGGGTGGTACTGGACCGTTCCGCCGGGCACGTCGAGCAGCTCGAGTCCCTCGACGGTGCGGTCGTAGAGGTTCACGTGCGAGAGCGCCGCGGCACCGAAGTCGGTCTCCCAGCGCACGGGCTCCTGCCCGTCGATCGTGCGCGCGCCATCGGGTCCGACGGCCGCGAAGCCGTGGTTCTGGGAGGTGATCTCGACGCGACCCGTGTGCAGGTCCCTGACGGGATGGTTGGCGCCGCGATGGCCGAAGGGGAGCTTGAACGTCTCCAGGCCGACGGCGCGGCAGAGCAGCTGGTGCCCGAGGCAGATGCCCCACACGGGCTTGCGCCCGACGATCTGCCGGACGGTCTCTACGACGTACCCGAGCGCTGCGGGGTCACCCGGCCCGTTCGCCAGGAACACCGCGTCGGGGTCCTCGGCGAGCAGCTCCTCGACGCCGGCCGTGCACGGGTGCAGCGATACGCGCGCGCCGCGCGATACGAGCTCACGCACCATCGAGGCCTTGATGCCCGTGTCGATGACCGCGATCGCCGGACCGTCGCCGCTGCCGTGGCGGGTTACCGACGGCGGCGTGACCACGCGTGCGAGGTCCTGCCCGGCCATCGGCGGCTCGGCATCGATCAGCTCGCGCGCGTGCGCCTCGCTGGTGCCCGCGTCGAAGACCCCACCGCGCATCGCGCCCTCGCTGCGGATGTGCTTGACGAGCGTGCGCGTGTCCACGCCGCTGATCGCGCGCACGCCGCAGTCGCTGAGCCAGTCGAGCCAGCCGCGCTCGCAGGTCGGCGCGTCCTCGCGGTTGCACGCCTCGCGCATGATCGCCGCGCGCGCCCACGGGCGCTCGGACTCCATCGCCTGCGCGCTCGCGCCGTAGTTGCCGATGTGCGGATAGGTGAACGCGATCAGCTGCCCCGCGAAGGACGGGTCGGTCATCGACTCCTGATAGCCCGCCATGCCGGTGGTGAAGACGACCTCCCCCACGGCGTGGCCGCCGGCGCCGCAGAGCTCACCGTCCAAGCGCGTGCCGTCCTCCAGGAGCACGTAGCCGGTCGCTCTGCTCATCTCGCTCCCGAGATGGCCGCGAGCCGAGCCAGGCAAGAACGCAGCGAGCGACCTGTACCGATCGGAGATCTACGGGATCCCCGATCTGCCAGCACACGAGCGAGCGAGGACCCAGCATGGCGAAGGCTCGCGGTCATCTCAGATGATCAACTTCTGGACGGCCTTAAACTCGGGTGTGCCGGCGCGCTCGAGCAGCTCGAACAGAGCCGCCTCGACGCTCGTGACGGTCGCGCCCGAGCGCTCCATCCTCACCAGCCCGCGCTGGTGGTCGAGCTCGTGGCGCGAGCCGACGCCGTCCGCTGGCACATGAACCTCGATGCCCAGCCCGAGTAGGTCGTGCACCGTCTGGCTCACGCAGACGTGCGTCTCGATGCCGCACACGAGCGCCTGCTCGCTCCCGGCGAGGTCGAACCCCTCGGCGCGGACGGCCGAGAAGACGGTCTTCTCGATCCGTGGCTCGTCCTGCAGGCCGACCTCGGGCGCGGTCGGGCCGAGGCCCTTGGGGTACTGCTCGCTGACGAGCACGGGCAGCTCGAGGATTCGCGCCGCTGCGAGCAGCTTCGAGCAGGAGCCGGCCACGCCCGCGAACGAGTCATAGGCGCGAAAGCCCTCCTGCACGTCGACGAGCACGAGCGTCGCACGGTCGCGCGCCAGCAGCCCCATCACGCCTCCGCCATCGCCGGGTGGCGGTCGCGATGGGAGATCGCGCCCGCGCTCAGCGTCAGCAGCACGCGGCCGCGCAGGAGGCGCCCGGCAAAGCAGCAGTTCTCGGCGCGGCTGTGCCAGCCGTGCTCGCCGGCGATCCACTCGGCGTCGAGGTCCAGCAGCGCTAGGTTCGCGCTCGCCCCGGGCTCGATCGCGTTCGCGGGCAGGCCGAACAGCGCAGCGCCCGCGCCCATGCGCTCGAGCAGCAGCTCCAGCGGCAGCACGCCGGGAAGCACGAGCTCGGTGTAGAGCGCCGCGAAGGCCGTCTCCAGCCCGGTGGTGCCCATCGGCGCCTGCTCGAAGGGCACCTCCTTCTCATCGCGTGCGTGGGGCGCGTGGTCGGTGGCTACGCAGTCGATCGTGCCGTCGCGGAGCCCCTCGATCAGCGCTATGCGGTCCTCCTCGGCGGTGAGCGGCGGATGCATCTTCATGCGCGTGTCGAGGCTCCTGACCGCCTCGTCGGTGAGCAGCAGATGGTGCGGGCTGACCTCCCCGCTGGCGCGCACGCCGGCGGTCTTGGCGGCGGCGAGGGCGTTCACCGACGCAGCGCAGCTGAGGTGCTGGAAGTGCACCCGCGCGCCCTCGTAGCCTGCGATCGCGGCGTCGCGGGCGACCATCGTGGACTCAGCGAGCGTTGGGATGCCGGCGATCCCGAGCGCGGCGCTGAGCGCGCCCTCGTTCATGTGGCCCCCGCGCGAGAGCGTGGGGTCCTCCTCGTGGAGGGCGATCACGCCACCGCATAGGCGCTGGTACTGCAGCGCCTTGCGCAGCATCCCCGCGCTCTGCACGGGCTTGCCGTCGTCGGTGAAGCCGAGCGCGCCTTCGCGGCGCAGCTCGGCCATCTCGGTGAGCTGCTCGCCCGCGAGCCCGCGGGTGATCGCGGCAAGGAAGCCGACGCGCACGTGTGCCTGGCGCGCCGCTGCGTCACGCACCGAGCGCAGCAGCGGCGCGGAGTCGAGCACCGGATCCGTGTTCGGCATTGCGATCACGCCGGCGAAGCCGCCTGCGGCGGCGGCCCGAGTTCCCGTGTCGATGTCCTCCTTGTGCTCCTGGCCGGGCGTGCGCAGATGCACGTGCGGGTCGAAGAAGGCGGGCACCAGCGCCAGGCGCCCGCCGCCGTCGATCAGCTCCTCGTGCTCGTCCTGGACGAGCGTCTCTGGGTCGGCGAGCTCGGCGATCGCGCCTTGGCGCACGCGCACGTCCAGGCGCGCGGCGAGGCTCGTGCGCGGATCGATCGCGCGCACATCGCGCAGCAGCAGCCGCGCCGGCGCGCCCTCGGCGCCGATGAGCAGCTCGACGGCGCTCACGCCGGCTGGCCCTCCACCACTCCGCTCGGGTTCTGGATCTCGGCCGCGCCCGCGCCTGCGGCACTCGCGGCTCCTGCCGGCGCCGGCGGGGGGTGAGCGCCCTCGTGCGCGCCCGCGAGCAGCTCGTAGAGAACGGCCATGCGCACGACCACGCCGGCCTCGACCTGCGCGGTGATGATCGCCTGCGGCGAGTCGACCACCTCTCCCGAGAGCTCCACGCCACGGTTCACCGGCCCCGGGTGCATCAGCACCTGGTCGGGCTTCAGTCGCTGCGCGTTGATCTGATACCAGGCCGCGTACTCGCGGATCGAGGGCACCCACGTCTCGCTCATGCGCTCGTGCTGCATCCGCAGCGCGTAGACGACGTCGGCGCGGTGCAGCTCGTCGAGCGTATAGCGCACCTCGCAGCCGAGCGCCTCGATCTCGCGCGGGATCAGCGTCGGCGGGCCGGCGACCGTCACTTGGGCGCCCATCCGCTGGAAGGCGAGCACGTTCGAGCGGGCCACGCGCGAGTGCGCGACGTCGCCGACGATCCAGATGCGTGCTCCGTCGATCTCGCCCAGGCGCCGGCGCAGCGTGTAGACGTCGAGCAGAGCCTGCGTGGGGTGCTCGTGCTTTCCGTCGCCCGCGTTGACGATCGCTGCGCTGCACCAGCGCGAGACCAGCTCGGAGGCTCCGGCCCAGGGCGTGCGCAGCACGATCGCGTCGGGCTTGTGCGCGCTGAGCGTGAGCACGGTGTCCTTCAGCGACTCGCCCTTCTCGACGCTCGAGCCGCTGGCGGCGAAGTTCACCACGTCCGCCGACAGGCGCTTGGCGGCGAGCTCGAACGAGCTGCGCGTGCGCGTGGACGCCTCGTAGAAGAGGTTCAGCACCATCCGCCCGCGCAGGGCTGGCACCTTCTTGATGTCGCGGTCGGAGACCTCGGCGAAGCGCTCGGCCTGGGAGACGATCCGCTCGATCGCCTGCCGGTCGAGATCGGCGATCGAGAGCAGATGGTTCATCGCGCCGCCTCTGCGGGGAGCGGTGCGAGCGGCTCGGCGCCGCCGGCGATCGCCACCTCGTCGACCCCGTCGAGCTCGTGCACCCGCACGTGTACATGCTCGCCGCGCGCCGTGGGCAGGTTCTTGCCAACGTAGTCCGGCCGGATCGGCAGCTCCCTGTGGCCGCGGTCGGCGAGCACCGCCAGCTGCACGCGCTGAGGCCGTCCGTAGGCGAACAGCGCCTCGATCGCGGCCCGCGCCGTGCGCCCGGTATAGAGCACGTCATCGACGATCACCACCGTGCGGCCCGTGACGTCGAAGTCGATGTGCGAGGCGTGCAGGATCGGCGCGTCGGGGCGGCTGGCGACGTCGTCGCGGTAGAAGCCGATGTCGAGGTCCCCTAGCGGCACCTCGGCACCCATCAGCTCCTGCAGCAGCGCGTGCAGCCGCGCGCCGATGAACGCGCCGCGGCGGTGGATGCCGACGATCGCTGGAACCTCGTCGGGGTTGCGCTCGACGATCTCGTGCGCGATACGGGTCAGCGCCCGCCCCACCTCCTCCTCGCGGAGGACGACCTTCTCGTTGCCTGCCATCGTTTCCTTCCTGGCCTCACAGGACCGGGTTAAAGGATCAGCTCTCACCCTATCAGGGCACGCTGATGGCCGATCACGGCGAGGCGATTGGCTGCTTTTCTGGTTGCTTGCGCCCGTCAGGGTGTGCACGGGAGGGTGTGCCCTTCAGGGTGTGCCCGTCAGGGTGCGCCTGCGCCGTGGCCTCGCTCGCGGCGTCGGGCCCGGACCCCGGTTCGACATCGGGCTCCTGCTCACCGGCGGCCTCGCCGCGCTCGCTGGCCTGGCGCTCTGACCAGCGCACGAGCCTCGCCCCTGCGCGCTCCGGGAAGGGCACCTCGATCGAGTCGAAATCGCGCGGCAGCTCGGTGGCCGGGAACACGGCCCGCGCCTCCTCGCGCAGCTCCCCGCCGCTGTAGCGGTTGGAGACGTGGGTGAGGACGAGCAGCTTCACCTCAGCCTCGAGCGCGAGCTCGGCGGCTTGGCGTGCCGTGCTGTGCATCGTCTCCCTGGCGCGCTCGCGCTCATCCTCGGCGAATGTCGCCTCGTGCACGAGCACGTCGGCGCGATGCGCGGCGATCGCGAGCGCCTGGAACGGCGCGGTGTCACCGGAGATGACGATCCTGCGACCCTCACGCGCCGGCCCCATGACCTGCTCGGGGCGCACGGTCCCGACGATCTCCCCGCGCTGCAGCGCGCCGAAGGCGGGGCCAGCCGGCACGCCGAGGCTTTCGGCCGTGAGCCGGTCGAATTCACCCGGTCGCTCGTCCTCGAGCAGCGCGTAGCCGTGCGCGACGCGGTTGCCGTGGTTGACCGGCACCGCGGCGATGCGATAGCCGTCGCGCTCGATCTCCTCCCACGGCTCGAGCTCTAGGAACGTGAGCTCGTAAGGCAGGCGTCGCCCGTATACCACCCGCATCGCGCCCATCAGCTCTTGCAGCCCCACCGGGCCGTAGACCGTGAGCGGCTTGCTGCGCTCGCGCAGCGCGAAGGACTTCAGCATCCCCGGCAGCCCGAGCCAGTGGTCTGCGTGGAAGTGCGAGATCAGCACGCAGTCGAGGTCGACCAGGCCGACCGACCTCAGCATCTGGCGCTGGGTGCCTTCCCCGCAGTCGAACAGGAGGCGCTCGCCGCCGCGGCTGAGCAGCACGGCGGGAAGACCGCGCCGCGCGCTGGGAACCGAGCCGGCCGTGCCGAGGAAGAACAGCGAGAGGTCCATGCGGCAACGGTAGCGTCGGCGCGGCGCGGGTGCGGCCGGCGCGATTAGAACCGCCGGCGCCGGGTATGGGATTGTGGGCACCCACGGAAACCGGCGGGTGCGGCAGGACCCGCGAGACCGGCACGCAACTCGTGGGTCACGTGCGAGGGCGCGGGGCCCGCCCACGGGCGGATCCCAGCCCTTGTGAGTGATCGCCGCGGCGCGCGGGTTCGCGGCGGGGCGCGAGCGCGAGTCGCCTACGATCCCCGTGCATGGCGGCAGCGCCCGACATGACGCCCGGCGAGGGCGTGCTCGCGGTCGAGCTTCGCGGCTCCGGTCCGAGGGTCGTGCTCGTCCACGGGAGCATCACGGGACGGCGCACCTGGCAGCGTCAGGAGACGCTGGCCGAGCACTGGACCTTGTGCGTGGCCGACAGGCCGGGGTTTGGAGCGAGCCCGCCGCTGCCGCGGGGCGACTTCGAGGCAGAGGCACCGCTGTTCGCGGCACTGCTGCAGGATGGCGCGCACCTCGTCGGGCACTCCTACGGGGCGGTGATCGCGCTTCACGCCGCCGCGCTCGCGCCCGACGCGGTTCGCTCGCTCACGATCTCCGAGCCCGGCTGCCTGGCCCTCGCCGCGCACGACCCGCTCGTGGCGCAGCAGCTAGCCAACGGCCGGCTGCTGTACGAGCACTCGCGGGAGATGACGTCGATGGAGTTCCTGCGCGCCTATCGCGGCGGCGTCGGCTCGACGCACGCCACCCCCGAGAGCCTCGACGGAGAGCTCTTGCGCGGCGTGGAGCTGACGATGCGCGAGCGGCCTCCCTGGGAGTCTGAACCACCGCTCGCGTCGCTTGCCCGCTACGCGTTCCCCAAGCTCGTGATCTCGGGCGGCCACTCGCACGTGTTCGAGACCGTCTGCGACGTCGTGGCGGAGCGCCTAGGCGCCGGCAGAGCCGTGATCGCGGGCCGTGCGCATTCGATCCCCGTGACGGGAGCTCCCTACAACGACTGCCTGCACCGGTTCCTGCGCGAGGCCGAGCGCTCCGCCTGAGCAGCTATCACTTCAAGCGATGCGATCGCACTCATCGCACGTGCACACGCGCGCGCTGCCCACAGCGGAGAGCCGGCGGTGGGCCTCCTAGACCGTCTGCGCCCGACCGCTCGCGAGCACACGTTCACCGTGCGCGTGGCCGACGGCTCGCGCTCGTTCCAGGGTCGCAAGGGAGACACGATCTGGTGCTCCGGCTACGTGCCCGTCGAGCACTCCGGGGCGAGCATCGGCGAGGCCGAGCACCGCACGAGCGACCCGCGCGTCTACCACTGCCTCGTCGCCGGCACACACCACAACCCGAGCGCGCTCGGGGACAGGCGCTTCGACCCCGGCTCACGGATCACACTGCGGGCGGACCCTGGCAACCCGTCGGATCCGAGCGCCGTCGGCATCTGGGACGCAGCCGGCGCGCTCCAGGTCGGCTACGTGCCCTCCACGCTCAGCCGCACGGTCGCGGCGATGCTGCGCCGGGCAGCGGCGCCGACGGGCGAGGTCCTGCGCGAGCTACGCCTCGGCTCGGCCGAGGGCCCACGCACCGCGCTGTACGTGTTGATAGCACCGCCGGGTCGCATAAAGCTCGACATCCGCTGAGCGACGCCGGCCGGCCTTCGAAGCGGTAGCCGGACTCGTGCGTCATGCGGCGGCGCTTCGTGGCGCAGCCGGTTGCGGCAGCGCTTCCAGCAGGGTCCGCGGCAAGCGCGTGCTCGCGTCCCAAACCTCGATCGCAACCAGTGCGTGGGTTGCTCGGTCACACTCGCGCAGCCCGCCCGGAACGCGCTCGCTGACAACGTCATCGGACTCGCCCGTCGGGAGCCAGGCGGAGTCGGCCTCAGAGTCGCAGTAGGCAAACATGGCTGAGTCCAGACGAAGCGCTCCATAGCCACCCGGTCGCGATTCCAGGTTCCGCGTCGGAGCCGTCGTGCGCGCGGTGCCTTGAGCCGCGCTCCCCGCCGTTGGGCCATCGCTGGCGCCGGGCACTGCGCGCTGAAACGGCGCGCGGTGTTCCCTGACCCGGTCCGCGGGCAATAGACTCGACACTCTGCGCCCGTAGCTCAGCGGATAGAGCGCTCGCCTCCGGAGCGAGAGGTCGGCCGTTCGAATCGGCCCGGGCGCGCCTTCAGCATTGGCTCTGCAATGCGAGATTCAGGCCTCGCGACCGCTCTCGGCCGTAGCCTCGCTGGCACTAGAACCGGCGCCAGTGACGGCCAGGCCTCGCGTTCTTCTCGGCGCAGGCCGTCTTCGCGTTTGATCTGGCGTTCTTCCCTCGGGACCACGTGACGGTTCAGCAGCTCCAGCGCCTCGGCGTCGCTCTTGCCTTCAGCGACGCACGCCAAAAGGCTTTCTTGAACACGTCGTCCTTACCGAAGTCCGTCGCGCTCACGTAAGCCAAGAACCGGTCCAGCCAGCGACGACGGCGCCACCGCTGGACTCGCCGGCGCGGACTCATCGCCATGCCAAGCCGGCGCCGCCCGGCGGGACTGAGCCCCAGCTCGCTCGCGGCTTCCACCGCCTCCCTGCCAATCCGTCGCAACATCGCCAACCCCGGGTGAAGGCGGGCGCTCGTGCCGATCACCTCGCCCGTCGCGCTTTGCACCGGCTGGCTCAAAACCGCCCCATCAGCAGCAATCGCCGCCCGCAGCCTCGATTCTTCGTCGCGCAATCTGGCGAGCTGGAGCACAAGCCCAGCGTCGCACGCTTGAACCCTCGGCAGCGCCCACGCGGCGCTCCAAACCTCCCGCCCGGGCGCTTCAAGGTCGGCCGGCGGCTCCGGGACCACGCGACCGTGGCCGTTCGCCGACGCCCCGGCAGTCATCGGACCCCCTATGAAAAAATCTCAGCACTCGGCGGGATTATTCTGACGGGCTCGGGTCGGTTAGACGCCTCCTGAACTTTCGACCGGGGCCGGGGGGTCGCTCATCGGCGGTCCCGACCGGAGCTATTCTCGTAGCGCTGGAGAACGCAACGAGAGGAGAGCGATGCCTATCCTCAGGATCATCAAGGGGCCGGGGACCCGCGAAGGGTATGACGCCCTCAACGCAGCGATGAAGCTCGATACCAACCACCCGCTCGGCCTGATCATGCACGGTGCCAGCGAGGCCGGCGGGGTGGTACAGGTGGCGCAGGTCTGGGACTCCGAGGCGTACACGCGGCGCTTTGACGAGGAACTCGAGCCCGTACTCATAGAGGCTGGCGCCGCGGCGGCTACCGAGGACACCATCTTCGAGCTGCATCACCTGGTGACGCCCTAGAGGGTCCGTCCGCTTCGAATGCGTCGCGGCCCCCGCAGGCGGGATACTGGCCGGGTGATGTCTGAGGAGTCGCAGACCCCCCGACCTGGTGGAACTTGTGGTCGCTTTCTTCGAGGCCGCTAATCACCGAGACCGCCGTTCTTGCAGCAGCCGAAACAGAGGTCACTTTGCTGCCGCTTAGCACGGCTTCGGGTGTGGTCGACGTGCCCGATCGGCCAAGGTAGGACGGGGCGCCCCATGAATACAACGTACCTTCGTAGAGTCCATAAGCTTCGAGGCCGTTGGCGGCTATCTGGTTCAATTTCCAACCTGTCGCGACCGGGCTCAGTTTGTTTCCGTTTTGCCGTCAAGGCACTGGTTGTTTTTGTCGTGACCCCAGGCGTACAGTTCGCCGTCAGCAAGGATCGCGTAGGAGGTGCCGTTGGATGCTCCGTCGCCACCGGCCTCTATCTTGACGGCCGCTTCTGGGAGTGACACCTTGACAGGTTTCGTGATTTTCGTTTCGGTCGCGCCGTTGCCGACCTGGCCGGTTCTGTTGTCACCCCACGCATACACTTCGCCGTCTTCGAGACGTGCCATGCCGGTGTTGTCGCCGGCGCTGAGTTCGACAACATGCGCGAGAGCTTCGATCGTCTGAGGTTCGGAATAGTTACCCGCTTTCCCGCCGATACCGAGGTCCCCATCTTCGTTACTGCCACACGCGACGACGGTGCCATCCTGCGACACTCCCGATCCCTTTGCATCGTGTGACGCCGCTCCCAGCGGTGCCACGAGCGGGGCAGAGGTCGCAGTCCTACCGCGAATACCTGCGATCTGCGAAGACAGCCGCTCGAGGCCAGCTCTGCCGACTTGGGCCACGCGGGATGGACTGAGATTGAGATGGATTCGGCCATTGCCAGCTCCAAGGACTGTGCCTTCGGGTACGCTTGCACGCGATGAGCGGCCACTCCGGACTTAGAGCGAGTATCTAGGGGCACCGATGCTGGATCAGGCGGAGCTGCAGCGTGCCGCGCGCCAGTACGGCACGGACAAGGCAGGCGACTACCTCGCCAACTACGTGCGCGAGTTCGGCCACCTGGCGGACAAGCCACTGGCTCTGCTCGAGCTCGGCGTTCGAGAGGGCGCCTCGCTGCTCCTCTGGCGCGACATGTTCCCCGCGGCGCAGGTCGCGGGACTGGACATCTACCCGATGACCGTGCACGACGACAGCGGTCGCGTGCGCGCCTACACCGGCCTTCAGCAGGATCAGGCGACGCTGGACCGGATCGCCTCCGAGGTCGCCCCCGACGGGTTCGACGTGATCATCGACGACGCATCGCATCTCGGGCGCTACACCGCCGCGTCGTTCTGGCACCTGTTCCCCAACCACCTGAAGCCGGGCGGCGTCTACGTGATCGAGGACTGGGGCACGGGGTACTGGCCGAAGTGGCCGGACGGGCACGCCTACAGCGGACCCTACCCGCCGCCAGGGGCGGCGCTCGCCGCGCCGACCGTCGCGCCCTCGTCGCCGAGCCGCGTCGAGCGTCTTCGCAGCCGCCTGCGACGCTCCGCGCCCCGCGATCGCTTCCCGAGCCACGACTTCGGGATGGTCGGATTCGTGAAGACGCTCGTCGACGCCGTCGCCGTCGACGTCCGCGGCCCGGTGCCCGAGGGCACCAGGCGCGTCAGCGGCAGCGAGATCGCGTCGGTCGAGTTCATGGCTGCGCAGGTGTTCGTGCGCAAGGCCACGTAGGCTCCGCTGGCAGGCGGCGCCAAGTGCCGATGGTGGTCGGCGACGGCGACGGCTCGCAGCCGTTCCGGCCAGCGAGCCACGGCCGGCGACTGGACGGACCGCGGCTGGCGCAGGTTCTCCTGCCGGGGAACCTCCTGCTCTGCGGCTGTCTCCACCGTGCCGTAGGCGTTGCTCGGCTTCGGCGCCTGTCACGCGACGGCCTGGCGTCTGCCGTTTGCGTGGAATCGGAGCGTGCGCGTGATCTGCCCGGCCGTGTTCGTGCGCTCCATGATCGTCCCCGTAGCTGGTCGAGCCATCACACATCACCTCCCTGGGCGAGCGTGTGCGCCATCGCCCGCGCCTGATCGAATCCGACGACCTCGCCAACGTGGTCTGGTGCCGTCAGACGGAAGCGGTCGCCTCCGAGAGCGTGCAGCGCCACGGTGCCCCGGGTCGGAGTCGATCGCCAGGAACGGGGCCGTCGCGTTCGTCTCCCAGGGTTCCGATTTGCGTTCCCTAGCCATCACGCATCGCCCCCCGGCTCGTGCCGCGCCGTGTTCGCACGCTCCGAATCGAGCCAGGCGAACAGTCGCCTCATCCCGAGCACAGAGAACAGCAGAACACCCAGCCCGCCGAGTAGCAGCAATGCAATGGAGCCACCCAACGAGCCCCTGAACAGCGGGGTGGTCTGCGCGACGGCGCCCAGGACGAACATGCCGACCCATACCGCCACGATCACCTTCACGACGGTGCTCATCCCCACAGCCTCCACCAGACGCCTGCGTTGCCGAGCAGCCGCCCGACCGCGATGTTCTTGGCTCTCCCGGGCGCTTTGCCGGTGCGGAGGGCTCTCCCGGTCGCCGACTGGCGCGGCGCCCGGTACAGCTCGCTCGTGAACGTTCTACGACGAGGCATCAGGCACCGTCTCCGCCGCGGGTCTTCGGCTTGCTCATCGTCGGGACCTCCTCTGTAGGTCTTGGCCAGGCGCCTGGGTGTCTCCGCACCGCGGCGCCGCTTCGCGTAGCTTGAGCGTACGCCCACGCACGGCGTCGAGCATCGACCGCACAAGCTCCAGGTTCGCCGAGTTCGTCACGGCTCGATCGGCTCCAGCTCGGCCTCGGCGACAACCAGGTCGCTCAGGGCTGCCTGCCTGTCGGCCGAAGACGCGAAATGGGGATCCGCTCTGCGGGCTGCGTACTTCACGGAGGATGCCGAGATAGGCGCCTTCGCTAACGCGCTTGAAGAAGGCGACCGGTACGCGGCAATCGCCGTGTACCGTAGATCCATGCGGCGCCTGAGGGCCGATTCAGCGCGGTTCATCAGCGGGCCGCCTATTGCCTGCGGGATACTGAGCAGGTGATGTCCGAGGAGTCCACGACATCCTCTCCGATCGAGCAGACCCGCCGCGCGTATCGGTATCTCAACAGCGGCGACTTTGACGCTCTCACAGGCATGTTTGGTGCTAGTTCCGTGTGGGACGTTTCGCGCTGGGGCTTGGGGGTCCACAGGGGCGTGAAGGGAATCCGCACTTTTCTCGACGACTGGTTCGGCAGTCTCGCCGAGTACCAGGTCGAGATCGAGGAGATACGTGACCTCGGGAACGGGGTCGTGTTCGTGGTGGTCGAGCAGACCGCCTATCGGCCTGCGAGCCGTGGTCCGCTGCGGGTGCGATCTGCACCAGTCTTCGTGTGGACCGACAACGCAATCACCCAGGTTACGGTGTATCCCAACTTCGACGAGGGTCGTGCGGCCGCCGGACGCCTCGCCGAGTCGAGGGGGTAGGGCGATGTCGCAAAAGAACCTGGACCTCGTGCGCTCGATCTTCGCGGACTGGGAACGTGGCGACTTCACGTCCGCTGACTGGGCGGACCCCGATATAGAGTTCATTCAGGTCGACGGCCCCGAACCCAGTCGTGCGACGGGCCTCGCTGGAATGTCCACCTCCTTCCGTGCCAGGAAAAACGTGTTCGAGCACGTTCGCGTCGAAGCCGAGGAGATCCGCGAGCTCGACGAGGTTCGCGTATTGGTGCTTGTACGCAATCACGGGCGAGCAAGGGCGAGCGGCATCGAGATCGAGGAACTCGGCGGATCCAGAACGGCCCACGTGTGGGAGCTAAAAGGCGGCAAGGCAACACGGTTGGCGATCTACTGGGAACGCGGCCGCGCGTTCGCCGACCTCGGCCTCCAGGGGTAGGCGATGTCGCGGGAGAACGTGAAGAGAGTACGTGAAAGCTACGAGTTCGTTGAACGAACACATGAACCGGATTTCGAGCTGCTTCACCCCGACGTCGAGTGGCACACCCGCGCGGATCTGCCGGACACCGGCACGCGCCGGGGACACGATGGTGCCGGGAAGCTCCTCTCCGAATGGTTTGGTGCATTCGACGACCTCAGTCTGAAGATCGACGAGTTGATCGATGCGGGAGACCGTGTAATCGTGGTGTTGCGGCTGCACGGCTGCGTGAGGGGCAGCATCCAGGAAGTCGACATGCCCGAGACGCACGTCTTGACGATGCGCGACGGTAAGACGACCGAGATCCACGAGTACCAGACGAAGGCCGAAGCCCTCAAAGCCGTAGGGCTGGCCGAGTAGGCGAAAGCGGTGCCTCACGTCGGCACTCGGCCGCCCCGTCTCCCCCTCTCGACTCGGAGAGTCGCTCGGCGCCGACACGTCCCTCGTCAATGTCGCGGTAAGACGCGAGCCGCACGATCTTGCCCTGCGAGCAGGGGCCGAACGGCGTCCACGTGGAGTATCCCGCAGACGCACGGCGACGCCTGCGAGATACTTCCCCGCGATGCCCGACGAGCACATAAAGCCCGCCGCAGCTGAGCCGCCGACCGCAGCAACGGTGCACCCTAACGGGCACACCCTGAAGGGCGCACCCCCACGGGCACACCCTGACGAGCGCAGGCAAGCAGGCAAGCGGGCGAGCGGCCGACCTCGCGCTCGCCAGGACTCGATCGCCGATGCCTGAGGGCCTGTCCGCCGCGGAGGTGGGCAAAGAGATCGGCGAGCACGGCAGGCACGAGGCCGACGGTGGCGCCGATCACCACCGCCGGGATCGCGCCCTGTCGATCACCGAGGCCGTGCTGCTGTCGCTAGTTGCAGTGCTCGCCGCATATTCGGGCTACGCGGCGTCGAAGTGGAGCACCGAGTCCTCGGTCTCGCTGGCGAAGGCGTCTGCTGCGCGCACGAAGGCAAACCGCGCGGATCTAGAAGCGCTGCAGCTGCGCACGCTGGACTCGGTCTCATTCAACGCCTGGTTCACCGCGTTCATCGCAGGCAACGCCACGGGGCAGGGGCTGGCCGAGAAGCGCCTGCGCCCGGGCTTTCGCCCCGCGTTCTTCGCCTGGCTGGCCACGGACCCGGCCCACAACGCCAGCGCCCCGCAGGGGCCGCTTTACATGCCTCAGTACGTGATCCCCCAGGAAGCCGCGGCAAATCGCTACGACGCGCAGGCCGATGCGGCCTTCAAGCACGGCTCCGAAGCGGGCGCCACCGGGGACAAGTACGTGCGCGACACCGTGTTCCTCGCGAGCGTGCTGTTCCTGGTGGGCATCAGTGGTCACTTCCCGGTCCGTCAGGGGCGCTACGGGCTGATCGTGATCGGCGCGCTGATCCTCGCCTTCGCCGTCTTCCAGCTCGCCGAGCTGCCCGGACCGCCCGCGTAGCGATCGCCGGGTGCGCTAGCTGTAGTTCCTGAGGACTTTGTTCATCCGGGCCCCCTTGGAGGCTGGAGGTGTCTAACGCCACCAGTCCCAAGGAGGACACCGGATGAAGCTTCA
>Ga0209040_10001226_pt1 | contig 20233 bp, 15 predicted proteins | sample BogFormECP12_OM3_FD_188240 | JGI IMG/M metagenome (GOLD analysis project Ga0209040, IMG submission 188240) | Bog forest soil microbial communities from Calvert Island, British Columbia, Canada - ECP12_OM3 (SPAdes) (version 2) | ecosystem: Environmental > Aquatic > Freshwater > Wetlands > Bog ...
GCGCAGGCAGCCTGCGAATAGACTGCGCTGCCGTGCCCCGCGTACGGCCGCTGCCGGAGTCGGAATGGCCCGAGAAGGTGCGCTCGGTGCTGCAGACGCGCCCGCCCGCGGTGGGCGAGAGGCTTGGCGACAACAACATCTTCGCCACGTTCGCGCGCCACCCCGACCTGTTCTCGGCGTGGCTGCCCTTCGGCGCCTTCCTGCTCGGCCGCGGCGTGCTGGCGGCGCGCGAGCGCGAGCTTCTGATCCTGCGCACCGGAGCGAACTGCGGCTCCTCCTACGAGTGGGGGCAGCACGTGCGCATCGCGCAAACCCTCGGCGTGGAGCACGAGGAGATCATGCGCGTCGCGCAGGGGCCCACGGCACCGGGCTGGGCTCCCCAGGACGCCGCGCTGCTGCGTGCGGCCGACGAGCTGCACGAGAGCGCGAAGATCTCCGATGCGACCTTCTCGGAGCTGGCCGAGCGCTTCGACGATCGCGGTCTGATCGAGATCGCGATGCTCGTCGGCCACTACCACATGATCGCCTTCACGCTGAACTCGCTCGAGGTGGAGCTGGACGAGGGCCTCGAGGGCCTGCCCTAGCCGGCGATCGCGGCGCCGGGCGCCTAAGCGGCTTACGCCGGAGTGCGCCCTGAGAGGACCGGGCGGCCCTCGCGCCTGTCCTTGGACTCGTACATCGCCGCGTCGGCCTTCTTGATGAGCTCTTCGGCGCTCAGGTCTTCGCCGCGGCTGCACGCGACGCCGACGCTGCCGCGCAGCTGCACCGGGCCGCATGACAGCTCGAAGCTGTCCGAGAGCAGCCGGCAGACGCGGTCGGCGACGGCCATCGCCACGTCGGTGCCGGGGATGTCCTGGAGGACGAGCAGGAACTCGTCGCCGCCGAGGCGACCCACGAGGTCGCTCTCGCGGCTCGCGCGCGCGAGGCGCTCGGCGACGAGCACGAGCAGCTCGTCGCCGGCGGCGTGGCCGAGCGTGTCGTTGACCGGCTTGAACTCGTCGAGGTCGACATACACGACGCCGATGCCGCTCGATCCCTCGCGTTCCAGCTCGGTCTGCAGGGAGCCGAGGATCGAGCTGCGGTTGTGGCAGCCGGTCAGCGTGTCGTAGGTGGCGCGCTGCTCGAGCTCCTTGCGGGCCCGCGCGCTGTCGGTCACGTCCAGCACGCACGTGATCGCGCCGCTCACCTCGCCGCTCGGGCGCATCAGCGCTCGCAGGCTCATCAGCGCGCGCCGCTGCTCGCCGCCCGGCAGCGCGACGGCGAGCTCGACGTCGCGATCGACGCCCTCCGCGAGCACCTCCGTCAGCGCGGTGTCGAACTCGGATCGGGCCTCGTCGGTGAGCGTCTCGAGTGCCACCTCGAGCGGGACCGTCGCCGCACCGGCGCCCTCGTCGCCGTCGCCGGCGTCGAGCGCGGGGGAGAGGGCGGAGCTGGGGCTGCCTGCGCCGCTCGCCCCCGCGCCGTGAAGGATCTCCAGCAGGCGCGCGTTGTTGTAGATCACGCTGCGCTCGGTGTCGACCTGCAGCAGCCCGACGGGCATCGCGTTCGTCAGCCGCCGCAGCAGCTCCTCGCTATCCGCGAGCGCTTCCTGGGCTTGCATCTCGGCCGAGATGTCGATCAGTTCGACGAGCACGTAGTTGCGTCCGGGCTCGTTGAGGCAGTTGTGGAGGGTCGTGTCGACCCACATCCAGCTGCCGTCCTTGCGCCGGCGACGCAGCCGCGTCTGCTGGTTGCGTCCCGTCGAGAGCACGGTCAGCCAGCCCTCGACCGCGCGGCCCTGGTCGTCGGGGTGGATCTGGTCGAGCACCGATTTGCCATGCACGTCCTCGAGCTCGTAGCCGAACATCTGCGTGAACGCGTCGTCGCATTCGATCACGTTGGCGCCCTCGTCCTCGAGGAGCGTGCAGAAGCGCGGCGCGGCGCGACCCTGCGCGGCCTGCTCGGCGGCGCTCTCCTGCCCGGGCTCCTCGCTGGGGAGGACGACCGCGAGCACGATCCCGTGGATCTCCTGCAGGTCGATGAAGTGCAACGTCATCCAGGCGTTGGGTCGGTCGAGCATGCGCACCTTGCCGGTCGTGGCGCGCTCCTGCCTGAGGTTCACCCACATGCGCGTGACCGTGTTGCGGTCCGCCGCGACGACGTTGTCGAACACGGCTCGCCCCTCGATCAGGCTCTGCCCATAGAGCCCTACCGTCTGCGGCACGGGCACGATCAGGCCGTTGCTCGCAAGGCCCGCGACGAGCGCGTCGGGGTGCTCGCGCAGCAGCGCTTCGGCGCCGCGCGCGAGCGTCTGGGGGTCGTATCCCGCCTGGTTGGCCATCGTTCTCTGCATCGGCTCGCGCGGCCGGTCGGTTGAGTGCCGGCACGACTTCCTAGACTTGCGGGCTGGCGCTCCCGCGAGAGCACCTCGAGCCGAGCTATCCGTCGATGCGCGCGCCGCCGCCCGAGTCCTCGCGCGCGCCTGGAGGCGGATCGGGCGAAGGCACCGCTCCGGGGAGCGCCCCCAGCAGCTAGCGTTCCCCTCCGGCCGAGCCCCGCGCGGCCACACGGGACATGAGATCGAGATCGGCTGTGAGCATTTGACCGCGCGGCGGGTTCCATGGTGGTTCTCGCTGGCCGTCGGCGCGGCATGCGTGCTGCTCGGGGCCTACCTGATCGCCGACCCCTTCAAGTCGCTGTCGGTGCTCGCCGCCGCGACGGCGATCGCGCTGCTGCTGAGCGGCGCCGGGGAGCTCGCCTCGGCCGGCGAGTCGCGCGCTCCGTGGCTCTCGCGCGTGGCGGGCCTGGCGTGGATCGTCGCCGGCCTGCTCGCTCTCGCCTGGCCCGGCATCACGCTGACCGCGCTGGCGATCGTGGCCGGCGCCGGACTCCTGATCGGCGGGGTCACCGAGCTGCGGGCCGCCGCCGAGGAGCGCGGAGAGGAGCGGCTGCTCGCGCGTGTCGGCGGCCTCGCCGCGGTGCTCGCGGGTCTGCTCGCGCTCCTCTGGCCGGGGATCACGATCCTCGCGCTCGCGGTGATCCTCGGGATCCGCACGTTCCTGTTCGGATGCGCTGCGCTCGTGGCTGCGACGAGGCCGGTGCGCACGCCGGGCAGCGTGGTCGTGCGGGGCGGACGCGTGATCGCCACGGGCACGGGGTCCACGCCGCGCCCGATCCGCTGGACCGCCGCGCTCGCGGCGCTCGCGCTGGCGCTGGTCGGGGCCGGCATCAGCGTCGCGCTGCACCAGAGCGGCCCGACTCATCCGGGGCCCTTCTACGCGGCCCCCTCGCCGCTGCCCCACGGGCCGCCCGGGACGCTGATTCGCTACGAGCTGATCCCGCACTTCTATCCCGGTGCCCTCACCTACCGCGTGCTCTACAAGTCGACCGGATTCGACGGCCGCCCCACCGCGGTGAGTGGCCTCGTGGTCGTGCCCGAAGGGCCGGCGCCCCGCGGCGGGCGCAAGGTGATCGCCTTCACCCACGGCACCGTCGGCGTGGCCAGCAACTGCGCGCCCTCGCTGCAGCACGTCGGCGGCGGGCAGCCGATCCTCGGGCTGGGGAGCTTCATCGCCGCCGGCTACGTGGTCGCGGCGACCGACTACGAGGGTCTCGGCACGCCCGCTCCGGCCCCGTACCTGATCGGACGCGTCGAGGCGATGGACGCGCTCGACAGCGTCCGCGCCGCCCACCATCTGCGTGCCGCGCACGCGGGCCTCGAATTCGCCATCTGGGGTCATTCGCAGGGCGGCCAGGCGGCGCTGTTCACAGCCGAGCTGGCCCCGAGCTACGCCCCCCGCCTGCGCCTCGTGGGCGTCGCCGCCGGCGCGCCCGTGCCGGATCTCGTGAACTTCTTCAAGGTCAACATCAAGACCAACGTCGGCAAGGTCCTAATCGCGATGGCGCTCGGCTCCTGGGAGCAGCTCTACGGGCAGGCGCGCCTTGAGAAGGTGCTCACGCCGAGCTCCCAGGCGGCCGTCACGCAGATCGACCGCTACTGCCTGTACGGCCGCGAAATCCTCACCGCGATCCCGACTGCAGCGCTGCTGAACCTCTCCTTCCTGCACTCGCCGCCCTGGACGCGCGAGCCGTGGCGCATGATCGCGGCCGAGAACACGCCCGGGATGGCGCCGATCGGCGTTCCGATCCTCATCACCCAGGGCGGCGCAGACCAGATCGTGCCCCCGCGGGTCACGGAGCGCCTGGTGCGGCGGCTGTGCGCGCGCGGGGAGGATGTGCAGGAGCGCGTCTATCCGAGCGTCGGGCACCTCGAAGCGGGCATCGTCGTGGCCCCCGACGTCGCCGCTTGGATCGCCGAACGCTTCGCCGGCCGGCCCGCCCCGTCGAGCTGCCCCGCCTGAGCGCCGGGGCGCCCATGCCCGCCGCCGCGCCCCGGGCCGGCGCGCCGGCCCGCTCAGGCGGGCGCGTGCGCGATCTCTTCGCTGCTCCTCGCCCGGGCGGTGTGCGCGCGGCTGTCGCGGGTGGAGATCAGCACGAGGGTGAGCACCGCGCCCACGATCGCGAAGCCTGCGCCGACGAGGAACGCCCGCTCGAAGCCCTTCGTGAGCGCGAACGCGACGTCGTGGCCGCCGGCGTGCAGGATGTCCTTGGTGCGCGTGTTGGCGACGGTCGCGAGGATCGCCAGGCCGAGCGCCCCGCCGACCTGCTGGGCGGTGTTGACCAGGCCCGAGGCGAGGCCGGCCTCGTGCGGGCGCGTGCCGCTGACGGCGGCGATCGTCACGGACACGAACGACAGGCCGAGCCCGACTGCCGCGAGCAGCGAGGGCCCGAGCACGTCGGCCAGGAACGTGCCGCCCGTGGGCGGCACCCTCGAGAACCACGCCAGCCCGCCGGCGACGAATAGCAGTCCCGTGAACAGGATCGGCTTGAAGCCGAAGCGAGTCACGCCTGCCGAGGCCAGGCCCGCAGAGATGATGATGCCGAATGCGAGCGGCAGGTAGGAGAGCCCCGCCTTCAGAGCCGAGTAGCCGAGCACCTGCTGCATGTAGAGCGAGATGAAGAAGAACATCGAGAACAGCGACATGCCGATCAGCAGCGCGACGGTGTCGGCGCCGCGCAGTGTGCGCCGGCGGAAGATCGAAAGCGGCATCAGCGGCGAGCTCGCTCGCAGCTCGATCACGATGAAGGCGCCGAGCAGCACGAACGCGCCGGCGATGCGTGTGATCGTGGCGGTGGAGCCCCAGCCCACGTTGACCGCGTCGACGAGCGCGTACACGAGCAGCGCGAGCCCGCCGGTGACCGTGATCGCGCCGGGGATGTCGATCGAGCGCGCCTGCGAGTCGGAGCGGCTCTCGGCCAGCACGCGCGGCGCCACGAGCGCGCAGAAGAGGCCGATCGGGACGTTCACGAACAGCACCCAGCGCCAGCTCAGCCCGCTCGTGAGGAGCCCGCCGAGGAGCACGCCGGCGGCGCCGCCCGCGCCGGCCACCGCGCCCCACACGCCGAGCGCACGGTTACGCTCCTCTCCTTCCGCGAACGTCGTCGTGATGATCGAGAGCGCCGCCGGGGAGACGATCGCCGCTCCCATGCCCTGCACGGCCCGCGCCGCTATCAGCCACCCCTCGGACTGGGCCAGGCCGCCGAGCAGCGACGCCAGCGAGAACAGGACGAGGCCGACCATGAACATTCGCCGGCGGCCCAGCAGGTCGGCCAGCCTGCCTCCGAGCAGCAGAAAGCCGCCGAAGGTGAGCGTGTAGGCGTTGACCACCCACGAGAGGTCGGCCTGGGAGAACTGCAGCGCCCTGCCGATCGAGGGCAGCGCGATGTTGACGATCGATGCGTCGATCACGACCACGAACTGCGTCATCGCGAGCAGCATCAGGGCGATGTTCTTGGCGCGGGGGATATCCAATGACATGGCAGGCTGGGCTCCGGTCTCCATAACGTAGTGGAACATGAACTCCGATTCCGATTGCGTCCATCATAATACGGAGCTAGGATTCCGTTTGTCGCCTGACCCTGTTTGTCGCCTGACCCTCTATGCGTGCCGAGATGACCACGAAGCTCGAAACCAACCGCCCGATGCGCGCCGACGCGCGCCGCAACCGCGCCCTCATCCTCGATGCCGCGCGCGAGCTGTTCGCGAGCGAGCGGCCGGACGTGCAGATCGACGAGGTGGCCGCGCGCGCCGGGGTCGGGGTGGGCACCGTCTACCGCCACTTCCCCGACAAGGAGGCCCTGATGGGCGAGCTCGTGCGAGCTCGCTTTGACATCTTCAACGAGCGCCTGCGCGAGGCGATCGAGGCGCAGGACGACGAGCCCTTTCAGGTGCTCGCGAGCGCGCTACGCGACAACGCCGCAGCCGTGGCCGCGGACGCGGCGACCCGCTTCGCGTTCATGAGCGGCGGCGAGCGCGTGTTTGCGCACGCGAGCGAGGAGATCGAGGAGTACCTGCGGCTCGGCGAGCTGCTCGTGGCGCGCGCGCGCGCCGCCGGGCAGCTGCGAGCGGACTTCCAGGCGAGCGACATACCGATGGTGATGTGCGGCGTGTGCGCGACGATCGGCAAGCGCGACGCCGGCTGGGATTGGCGCAGGCACCTCGAGCTGATCCTCGACGGCATGCGCGCCGCGCCGTGACGCTGCTCTCGGACGTGCGGCCCGTGAGCGCCGTGCTGGAGCGTCCTCACGGCCTGCTCGAGGGTCCGCGCTTCGGCGTCGACGGCGAGCTCGTCTACAGCGACGTGCTCGGGGGTGGCGTCTACGCCTGCACGCTTGCGGGCGAGGTGCGCGAGATCCTCCCGCGCCGCCGCGGCATCGGGGGGATCCTCCCGCACGCCGAGGGCGGCTGGGTGCTCAGCGGACGCACGCTCGTGCACGTGCTCCCCGACGGCAGCCAGCGAGAGCTGCGCGGCGAGGAGGGCGCGTGCGGCTACAACGACCTCGGCTCGACGCGGGACGGCGATCTGCTCGCCGGCGAGCTGCGCTTTCGCCCGTTCGCCGGCGAGGCGCCGCGGCCGGGAGCGCTGCTGCTGATCGGAGGCGACGGCGCCGCGCGGGTGCTCAGCGAAGCCGTGCTATGGCCCAACGGGATCGCCGTGGGCGGCGACGGCGAGACGGTCTATGTCAGCGACTACGCGCGCGGCGTGGTCGTCGTGACGAGCCTGCGGGGCGGGCAGGAGCGCGAGCTCGCGCATGTGCCCAGCGGTTCCGCTGACGGCCTCGCGCTCGACGCCGAGGGAGGCGTGTGGGTCGCGCTCGGCGAGGGCGGCGGCGTTGCCCGCTTCCACGCCGATGGGCGCCTGCACGAGGTCGTGCCGCTGCCGGCGAGCTTCGTCTCGAGCATCTGCTTCGGCGGAGAGGAGATGCGCGAGGTGCTGATCACGACCGCCGACAACGCCGTCTCGCCGGAGCTCGGCGGCACGCTGCTGCGCGCGCGCAGCGCGGTCGCGGGTCTACCGGTCTACCCCGTGCGGGTATGAGCCGAGGCGGTCTCGGCGCGGGCGCCGATGCGGGCGCGTATGACCGCCGCGACGGCCGCGGGGTCGTCGTTGAAGGGCACGTGGCCGGTGCCGAGCGTGATGTGGGTCACTGAGGGCAGCATGCGGCGCGCGCGTGGCGCCTGCAGCCTGTAGGGCAGCAGCCGGTCTCGCTGTCCCCAGGCGACGGTCACAGGCACGCTGAGCTCGTGTGGCGCCTCGAAGCGGTAGGAGGCGAAGGCCGCGAGCGCCGGCTTGAAGGCCGGTGCGGCCCACGCGTCGCGCAGCGTTGCGATCGCCTCCTCCGCTCCCAGCCGCGCCGGGAATCCGAACGTCTGTGAGAACAGCGCCACGCGCCCGAGGCGGGTGCGCACCAGCGCCTCCACGAGCGGGCGCGCGCCCGCGGGCACGTCCGCCAGCGCGCGCAGCGAGAGCTGGCAGAAGCGCCGCTCGGGGTTCGTCCAGAAGCCGGCGGGCGAGAACGCGCTGGCCGAGCGGATCGCGCGCCGGCGCGCGAGCTCGAGCGCGATCGCGCCTCCCATCGAGTTGCCGGCGACGTGCGGGCGCTCGAGGCCGAGCTCTGCGAAGAACCACTCGAACGCGTCCGCGTAGGCCGGGATCGTGGGCTCGATCCCGGCTGGCAGGGGGGCCGAGCGCCCGAACCCGGGGGAGTCGCAGGCGAGCACGTCGAACTCGCCCTCGAGCCGCTCGATCACCGGGCGCCAGGCCTGCCAGTGGTGGCCGACGCCGTGCAGCAGCACGAGCGGCTCACCGCTGCCGCTGCGGTGGTGGTTGATCGAGATGCTCATACGAGCTCGCGAATCAGGTCTGCGCCCCGCTCGGCGATCATGATCGTCGGCGCGTTCGTGTTGCCGCCGACGATCGTGGGCATGATCGAGGCGTCGACGACGCGCAGGCCCTGCAGGCCGTGGACGCGCAGGCGCGAGTCCACGACCGCACCCTCGGCGGTGTCGCTCATGCGCGCGGTGCCCACGGGGTGGTAGATGAGCATCAGCCGGCGGCGCAGGTCGGCTTCGAGCTGCTCGCGGTCGACGGCCTGCGGCCCCGGCTTGAGCTCCTTGACGACGACCTCCCGCAGAGGCGCTTGCGCGGCGATCTCGCGCGCCAGGCGCATGCCGGCGATCAGCGACTCGAGGTCCTCGGAGATCGACAGCGTGTTCGTGATGATGCGCGGCTTGTCGGTCGGGTCGGCCGAGCGCAGCCACACCTGGCCGCGCGCCTGCGGCGAGACGAGCACGGGCGCGATCACCATGCAGTGGCCGTCGTATTCCTCGGCGCCGTGGTCGTCGAAGTAGGCCGCGCCCATGTGAAACTGGATGTCGGCCGCGGGCAGCCCGCCGCGCGTACGCGTGAACGCCACGACCTCGGCGATCGTCGAGGTCAGCGGCCCGCTGCGGCGCAGCACCCACTCTGCGAGCGGCTTGGGCTTGTCGGCGCCGTAGAGGGTGTTCTCGTCGGAGACCTCCCAGATGATGGTCACGAAGGGGTGGTCCTGGAGGTTGCGTCCGACGCCCGGCAGGTCGTGCCGCGCCTGCACGCCCGCGGCGCGCAGCTCCTGCGCCGGGCCGATCCCGGAGAGCAGGAGCAGCTGAGGGGAGCCGATCGCTCCCGCGGCCAGGAGCACCTCGCGCTCGGCGCGCAGCGTCTCGGTGGCGCCGCGTGGGCGTCCGACGCGCACGCCGACCGCCCGCTCGCGCTCGAGCTCGATGCCGAGCACGGTCACGTTCGTGCGCACCTCGAGGTTCGGCCGCGAGCGCACCGGACGCAGGTAGGCGTCGGCCGCGCTGAAGCGTTTGCCGTTGCGCTGGGTCACCTGGAACATCGAGACGCCGTCCTGCTCGGGGCCGTTGTAGTCGGCTATGCGCGGGATGCCGGCGGCCTCGCTGGCCTCCAGCAGGCGGCGGTCGAGCGGACGCGGCGAGCGCTGCTCGCTGACCCGCAGCGGACCGCCGGCGCCGTGGTACTCGGAGGGCCCGCGGGCGTTGTCCTCGGAGCGGATGAAGTACGGCAGCACGTCGCGGTAGCCCCAGCCGGGCGCTCCCTGGCTCTCCCAGCCGTCGTAGTCGAGCGGGCGCCCGCGCACGTAGAGCATCGCGTTCATCGAGCTGCTGCCGCCGAGCATCTTGCCGCGGGGGATGTACAGCGGGCGCTCGTCGACGTGCGGCTCGGGCTCGGTCTCGAAGTCCCAGTCGAGCTTGGTGTGGAACTGTTCGGGGAACGCGGCTGGGATCTTGACTTTCGGCGAGCGGTCGCTGCCTCCGGCCTCGAGCAGCAGCACGCTCACCGACGGGTCCTCCGAGAGGCGGTTCGCGAGCACGCAGCCGGCCGAGCCGGCCCCGACGATCACGTAATCAGGCATCTTCGGCCCGCCCGGCCGCCTCGGATGCCAAGCTCTGCCGACCTTGCACGGCGCCGTCGACGCCCGCAGCGGCCGCGCCCGGCACGCCGGCGGGCAGCGGCGCGGCGATCAAGCGGAAGTCCTCGAGGTCCAGCTCGCGCGTGCGCTTGAGGTAGTCGCGCATGTAGCCCGGCCAGTTGGCGACGATCCGGCCGCGCTCGTTGCGATACCAGGAGTCGCACTCCAGCCACGCCGTGCCCGCGAAGCGCGCCTGCAGCTCGGCGTCGCTGCGAGCCTCCACCTCGGGTCGCACCTCGATCGCGCCGGCTCCGCTCCGGCGCAGCTCCTGCAGCGCCTGGCGCACGTAGGCGGACTGCATCTCGAGATAGAAGATGATCGAGCCGCCCGAGGTGTTCGTGTTCGGCCCGTAGAGGACGAACATGTTGGGATAGCCGGGGACGGTCATGCCGAGGTGCGCGTGCGCCCCCTCGCGCCAGTCCTCCTGCAGGCTGTGTTCGTCGGAGCCGTCGATCCGCATCGGGAACATGAAGTCGTTCGTGGCGAAGCCGGTCGCCCAGATGATGCACTCGGCCTCGTGCAGCGTCCCGTCCGCCGTGATCAGCCCCTCGGGCTGCACGCGGGTGATCGGCGCGGTGACGAGATCCACGTTCTCGCGCTGCAGCGCCGGCAGGAACGCCGAGCTGAACAGCACGCGCTTGCATCCGAACGTGTAGTCCGGCCAGGTCTCGCGGCGGATCTCGGGGTCCTTCAGCTGCGTGCGCATGAACGCCGCCGAGCGGCCCGCGTAGACGCGCCCGAGCGTGCGCGGGTGTCGGATCGCCGCGGTGAGCGATTCGGTGTACTCGAACACGAACCGGCGCCTGTACTCCTGGAGACCCGGGATCGAGCGCACCGCGGCCCGGAACGGCGCCGGGTAGCGGTGATTCTTGCGCGGCAGGAACCAGTTGCCCGTCCGCTGGAAGATCGTCAGGCGCTCGGTCGCCGGCGCGATCTCGGGCACGAACTGAACCGCGCTCGCGCCCGTGCCCACGACCGCGACGCGCCTGCCCGTGAGCGCGTAGTCGTGGTCCCACTCGGCGGAGTGGAAGCTGTGTCCGGCGAACGTCTCGATGCCCTCGATGCTCGGCATCGCCGGCTGATGCAGCTGGCCGGTGGCGAGAATCAGCGCGTCGGCGCTGTAGCTGCGTCCGTCGGCGGCCTGCACCACCCAGCGGCACTCCCCCTGACGCCAGCTGCACGACGTCACCGTGACGCCCGTCTCGACGAGCTCCCGCACGTGGTGCTCGCGAGCCACGCCGCTCAGGTAGTCGTGGATCTCGGCCTGAGGCGAGCACAGCCGCGACCAGTCGCGCCGCTGCGCGTAGGAGAAGGAGTAGAGATGGCTGGGCACGTCGCAGGCCGCGCCCGGATAGGTGTTGTAGTACCAGGTGCCCCCGAGGTCCGGCGCGCGCTCGAGGATGCGCAGGCGCTCGATGCCGTTCCTGCGCAGCTCGATCGCGGCAGCGATCCCGCCGAAGCCTGCGCCGACGATCAGGACCTCGAGGTCCCGCGCGCCCTGCCTCTCGATGCCCGCGGCGCCTGCGGCGGCCATGCCCTGCTCCTCCTGCGATTTGCCTGCCTGCTTGTGCCCGTGAGGGTGTGCCCTTCGCGGTGCTTGCCTGCGGTGTGCCCGTGAGGGTGCGCCCTTCAGGTGCTCGGGCAACCTTAGGCGCTTCCGCCCCGGCGTGTCACGGCGGCGCCGCTCCCGGCGCCAGCGCGCGCGCCAGCCAGTCGGCCGCGGCCGGCAGCTCGCGGGGGTCGATGTGGTGGCCGGCGTCCGACTCGTGATACTCGACGCGCAGCCCGGCTGCGCTCAGCCGCTTGCTGGCCTCGCGCGCGAAGCCGACGTCGATGACCGCGTCGAGACGCCCGTGCGCGATGAACACCGGCATGCCCGCGCGCGAGGCGAGCGCCGGCTCCCACCCGGGCACCGTGGGGATGAAGCCCGAGAACGCGAGCACCCCGGCGGGCACCGGTCGGGCGCCGTCGAGCGCGAGCGCGTAGCTCATTGCGGTCCCCATCGAGAACCCACCCAGCACGGTCCGCGCGGGGGCGATCCCGGTCTGTGCCCAGAGCTCGTCGTGGAGCTCGGCGAGCTGCGCGGCGGCGGTGTAGAACGTGTCGGGGTCCGGCGCGCCCACCTGCGGCACGAGATACCAGTGGTAGCCGCCGGCGCCCGCCGGCATCAGCGGCGCGCGCGGGGTGACGACGTGCAGTCGCCGGCGCGGGTCGATCACTTCGGCCAGCGGCAGCAGGTCGTTCTCGTCGGTGCCGCGTCCGTGGTGGAGCACGAGCAGCCCGTCCGGCTCGCCGGCGGGCGGTCGCTCGCGGTAGACCAGCGCGCTCACGAACGCGGGCTCCCGGCGGTTCGCGCCGTCGCTGCCCGTGAGCTCACGGCCCACGCCCGAGCAGCGCGCCAGCAACGCCCTCGATCGTCTGCTCGCCGTATTCCATCGAGGGATCGCCGTCGGTGAACACGGCGAGCGCGAACGTGACGGGTCCGTCCGAGGTCTGCGTGAAGGCCCACCATCCCACGCCCGGAGCGTAATCGCTCATCCCCGCTTCGCTCGCGAGGCGGGCGAGCGAAGCGCCGCCAACGCGCGCGAGCACCGCGGAGGCGGCCGCGGGCGCCGTGCTGGCGGTGGGCGCAGGCAGGACGAGCTCGAGCGCGAGCGAGCCAGCCGCCCCGAGCGCGCGGCGAAGGGTCGGCCGCGTTCGTGCGACTTCTCCCGCGATGCTCACCCGCGAAGGCTGCTACTCCTCGCGCGGCACGTAGGGGGCGAGCTCGCGGCGGGCGATCGAGAGCTTGTGCACCTCATCTGGCCCGTCCGCCAGACGCAGCGTGCGCAGGTGGGCGTAGGCGGCGGCGAGGTGGAAGTCCTGGCAGACGCCGCCGCCGCCGTGCACCTGGATCGCGCGGTCGACGACCCTCAGCGCGACGTTCGGCGCCGCGATCTTGATCGCCGAGATCTCGGTGCGGGCCTGGCGGTTGCCGACCGTGTCCATCATCCATGCGGCCTTCAGCGTGAGCAGGCGGGCCATCTCGATTTCCACGCGCGATTCGGCGATCCAGTCCTGCACGTTGCCGCGCATCGCCAGCGGCTGGCCGAACGTCACGCGCGAGACCGCGCGCTTGCACATCGCCTCCAGCGCGCGCTCGGCCTGGCCGATCGCGCGCATGCAGTGGTGGATGCGTCCCGGCCCGAGGCGCGCCTGCGCGATCATGAAGCCGTCGCCCTCGCCGGCGACGAGGTTCGAGGCGGGCACCCTCACGTTCTCGAACGTGACTTCCGCGTGGCCCTCCTGGTCGGCGTAGCCGAACACGCTCAGGTTGCGCACGATCGTCACCCCGGGAGTGTCGAGCGGCACCAGGATCTGGCTCTGCTGGCGGTGAACGGGCGCGTCGGGCTGGGTCTTGCCCATCACGATCATGATCCGGCAGTTGGGGTGCAGCGCGTTGGACGTCCACCACTTGCGCCCGTTGAGCACGTACTCCTCGCCTTCGCGGTCGATGCGCATGGCGACGTTCGTGGCGTCTGAGCTGGCGACGTCGGGCTCGGTCATCGCGAAGGCCGAGCGGATCTCCCCGTCGAGCAGCGGCGTCAGCCAGCGTTCTTTCTGCTCGGGCGTGCCGAACTGGTAGAGCACCTCCATGTTGCCCGTGTCCGGCGCCGAGCAGTTGCACGCCTCCGAGGCGATGTGCGAGCGCCCGAGGATCTCGGCCAGCGGGGCGTAGTCGGCGTTCGAGAGCCCCGCGCCGTAGTCGGGGTCGGGCAGGAACATGTTCCACAGGCCGGCCTCGCGCGCCCTCGTCTTGAGCTCCTCCATCACGGCCGGTTGGTGGTGCGGGTCCCCGGACTCCAGCCGCTGGCGCTCGTAGAGCTCCTCGGACGGATAGACGTGCTCGTCCATGAACGCGGTCAGGCGCTCCCTGAACTCGGAACAGCGCGGGCTGGGCTCGAAGTCCATCGATCCTCCTCGGTGCGGGCGAATGTGCTTAGGATCATCGCGGATGAGTGACCAGGGCGTCAGCTACCGGGCGGCGGGCGTGGACTACGAGGCGCTCGACGCCGGCAAGCGCCTGGCGATCGCTAAGGCGCTCTCGACTTCGCCGCTGCTGGCCGCGAGGGGCGGCCGCGCGCTCGACGACTCGCGCGGGGAGCCCGCGTTCGTGTTCGAGCTCGGCGGGCAGACGCTCGCGTTCGTCGTGGAGGGGCTCGGGACGAAGTCGATGATCGCTCGCATCGTGCTCGAACACCACGGCATCAACCGCTTCGCGGACGTCGCCTACGACACCGTCGCCGCGATCCTCAACGATCTCTGCTGCGTCGGCGCGCTGCCGCTCGTCGTCAACGCCTACTTCGCCACCGGAGCCTCCGAGTGGTATGCGGACGCGGACCGTGCCGGCGCGCTGCTCGAGGGCTGGCGCGCGGCCTGCGCAGAGGCGGGCTGCACGTGGGGCGGCGGCGAGTCGCCCTCGCTTCCCGGTCTGCTGGACGCGCGCGAGATCGAGCTCGCCGGCGCGGCGGTGGGAGCGGTTCCGGTGGGCTCCAGCGCGATCCTCGGCGAGCGCCTCTCGCCGGGCGATGAGATCGTGCTCGTGGCCTCCAGCGGGCTGCACGCGAACGGCGCATCGCTGGCGCGATTCGTGGCCGAGCGCCTACAGCGGGGATATGCGACGCCGCTGGCCGACGGTCGCACGCTCGGCGAGGCGCTGCTCGATCCCTCGCGCATGTACGTCTCGCTCGTGGCCGAGCTGCTGCGCGTCGGCGCGCCGCTGAGCTACGTCAGCCACATCACGGGCCATGGCCTGCTCAAGCTGATGCGCCCGCAGCAGGAGCTCACGTACACGATCGAACGGCTGCCGCCCGTGCCGCCCGTGCTCGCTTTGCTCGTCGACGAGGCCGGCCTCGGTCCGAGCGCGGCCTACTCGACGTTCAACATGGGCGCCGGCTACGCGCTCTACTGCGCGGCAGGCGCCGGCGAGGCGATCGTCGCCCTCGCACAACGGCTCGGCCACGAAGCGATCCTCGCCGGGCACGTCGACGAGGGGCCGCGCCAGGTGCTGCTCGAGCCGGTCGGCGTGCGCTACGGGGGCGAGCAGCTCGAGCTCTCGGCTGAGCAAGACTAACCTTCAGGCTAAACGTCATGGTTGATCAGCTCTGCGCACGCGGCACCGTCGCGGCGCAGCGTGCACCCGTCGGGCGCCGAGCCCCTCGCGGGGCGCACCGTCATGCGGCGCTCGGCGCCGGCGCGGTGGCGGCAGCGCAACTGTGGCCGCGCTCGACGGTTACAGGTTGTACGCATCGCCTCGTGCGGTATATGGTTTCCCGAATAATCGCCGCTGTTCCCCGGCGATGTGGCCGGGGATCGATGTCGCCGGACCGGTATGGCTCCGGAGCTATCCGGATCGAGGCGGAGCCGTCCATCAAACGAGGAGAGATAACTGATGCGCAGAGCATCCACCTGTGTTGCCGTTCTCGGTCTTGCGCTGTTGGCGATGACGGGCGCGGCACAGGCCGCCCCGACTGTCACGCTAAAGGCCGAAGCCGTGCCGATCCCCGGCTTCCCCCACACCGGCAACATCTACGGCGCCGGCGCGGCCGTGAAGGCCGAAATCAACATCTCCGGCAAAGAATACGGTGGCTTCCCGCCGCCGCTGACCCACGTCAACTTCTTCCTGCCGAAGTTCACCAAGCTGCACACGACGGGCTTCCCGACGTGTCCGCTGTCGGACCTCGAACCGGCCGGCATGGGGCCGACCGCCTGCCCCAAAGGCTCGGCTGCAGGCCCCGTGGGCCACGTGCTCGGAGAGGTCGCGTTCGGCAAAGAAGTTGTGCCTGAGGAAGCGACGCTCGAATCGTTCTACAAACCAGGCGGCGGCATCGAGTTCTTCACCGCCGGCCACTCGCCGGTGTCGCTGGAAATCCTGTCCAAGGGCCACTACGTAAACCTCAGCGGCGGCGGCGGCTACGGCCCCGAGCTCGAAACCGAAGTGCCGCTCGTTGAAACGGTGCCGGGCGCGCAGGACGCGTCGGTCGAGAAAATCGTCGTGCAGGCCGGCTCGGCCTACAAGTCGCACGGCAAGACGATCTACTACGGGACCGTGCCCAAGAAGGGCCAGTGCCCGAAAGGCGGCTTCAACGTCAAGGCCGAATTCACGTTCGCCGGTCTTGGCGGGCTGACGGAAACGACGGTGCCGGTGAGCTACAAAGCTCCCTGCCCCAGGAAGTAAGCGGGGTTGCAGAGCTGCGCCGCCCGCCAGGGCGTAGCGTAAGCTCCCTCATAGCAGCAGAGTGGGACGGGCGACTCCACCGTATGGTGGGGTCGCCCGACTCGTTGTGAACGGCCAGGAAGGATCGGGAGAGGGTGAGGAAGGAGAGGGCCAGGCGGAGGGGATTCGCAGCCGCGATCGCCGGCGTTTGCGCTCTGGCTCTGCTCGCCGGCGCGGTCCTGCTGGCGCTCTCCGCCGGGGGCTCCAACGGCGGCTACACGGTCCGCGCGATCTTCGATGACGCGGGCAACGTGATCTCCGGCGAGGACGTCAAGATCGCAGGCGTGAAGGTCGGAACGGTGGGCTCGGTCACGCCCACCCCAGCCCAGAAGGCCGCCGTCGTCCTCAACATCACGACCCCTGGCTTCCAGGACTTCCGCACGGACGCCAGCTGCACCGTGCGCCCACAGGCGCTGATCGGCGAGAAGTACGTCGATTGCCTGCCGACGCAGCCGCGCGTGGAAGGCGCGCCGCTGCCGCCGCCGCTGAGGAAGATCCCGAGCGGGCACGAAGGCGAAGGCGAGTACCTGCTTCCCGTGACCAACACCAGCAGCCCGGTCGACGTGGATCTGCTCGGGGACATCAGCCGGCTGCCCGAACGCCAGCGGCTCACGATCATCCTCAACGAACTCGGCGCCGGCCTCGCCAACCGCGGCAGCGATCTTCACGCGGTCATCCGGCGCGCGGACCCTGCGCTGCAGGAACTCGAAAAGGTGCTCAGCATCCTCGCGAGCGAGAACCACGTGCTGGCGCAGCTCGCCGTCGACTCCGACAAAGCGCTCGCGCCGTTCGCGCGCGTGCGCGACCGCGTGGCGAACTTCATCGTGCAGAGCAACAAGGTCGCCCAGGCGAGCGCGGCGACGCGCGCTGCGCTGGCGCGCAACCTCGAACTGTTCCCGCCGTTCCTCGAACAGCTCGGCCCCGCCTCCGAACGCCTGGGCCGCTTCGCCGATGAAACCACGCCGGTGTTCACGAACCTCAAAGTCGCCGCGCCGGGGATCAACCAGAGCTTCGCGAGCCTGCCCGCGTTCTCCAAGAGCTCGGAAGTCTTCTTCGCGAACCTGGGCAAGACCTCGAAGGTCTCGGGCCCGGCGCTCGTCGCCACCGAGCCGCTGCTCAAACAGCTGGAGGCCTTCGGCAACGCCGCGAAGCCGTTCTCGACGAGCTTCGCCCAGCTGCTGACGAGCTTCCGTGACACCGGCGGGCTCGAGCGCCTGCTCGACTTCACGTTCCTCGGCGCCAACGCGGCCAACGGCTATGACGCGCTCGGGCACTTCCTGCGTACAGAGGGAGTGGGCACGGCGTGCCTGAAATACTCGATCAAACCCGTCGGCCTGTGCTCTCGCAAACTCGGGAACACCGGCGAAGCGCCGGGGACGGCGACGGCGGCGAGGGCCACCAGCGGCAGCGCGCCGGGCGAAGCGACGGGCCTGATCATGCAGCGCACGCTCGCGGTGATCAAAGGCGCGACGCCCGCGCAGGCGCTCGCGCAGTACCCGGGCGCGACGCCGAGCGCGAGCGAACTGGTGGGCGGCATCCCGAGCGTCGCGCCCACGAGTGCGGCCTCGGGGTCGGCGACGAGCCAGCCGGTGGGCGGCTCCACGTCCGGTACGACCTACTACGCGCCCTCCAAAGAAGGCTCCGAAGCGGGCGGCATGCTCCTCAACTACCTGCTGGGCAACTAGCGATGCGCCGGGGACGACACTTGCAGCGCCTCCTGCCGCTCGGCGCCGTGATCGCGCTCCTGGCCCTGCCGTCGGGCGTGATCGCCGCCGAAGGGCCGGCGGCGCCCGCGGGGCCCCGGGGCGAAACCACCTCGCCGGCGCCGCCTCCCGAAGCGAGCACGACCACGTCAGCGCCCGCCGCCACGCCGCCCGCCGGGAGCGCCCCCGAAGCCCCGTCATCGCCGTCGACCGCGACGCCGTCGACGACCACGCCGCAAGCGAGCGTTCCCGAGGTCCAGGCACAGTATCCGCAGGGCGTCACGCCCAGCCTAAGAGCCCCCACGAAGCCGGCCCCCAGGAGGAGCCAACCGGCCGGCGCGCTGCCCGCCGGGCTCGGCGAAGTCGCCGGCAAGCTGCGGGCGGTCTCTCCCTCGACGCTCACGCCGGCGCTGCCGTTGGCGATCCAGTCATCGCTGTCGGGCCTGCCGGGGTTCTTCATCGAAAGCTTCCGCGTGCCCCCGTTCCTGCTGCCGATCTACCAGGCTGCCGGCACCGCCTACGGCATCCCCTGGCAGGTGCTCGCCGCGATCAACGAGGTCGAGACCGACTACGGTCGCGACCTGAGCGTCTCCAGCGCCGGGGCCGAGGGCTGGATGCAGTTCCTGCCGGCGGAGTGGGCGCAGTACGGCGTGGACGCCAACGGCGAGGGCTACAAGGACCCGTACAACCCCGCCGACGCGATCTTCGCCGCCGCGCGCTACCTGCGAGCCGCCGGCGGCCAGCACAACATCAGGGCGGCTGTCTTCTCCTACAACCACTCGCCCGCCTACGTCGAATCGGTGCTCCTGCGCGCGACGCTGCTCGGGGGCACGCCCTCGGAACTGCTCGGCGCGATCACGGCTCTCACCGAGGCCCGCTTCCCGGTGCACGCCGCCGCCCATTTCAGCGACGGCTTCCCCACGCTTCCCGCCGCCGGCTCGACGACGCCCGCCCGGCGCCTGCCCGCCACGACGATCTACGCGCAGCCGGGGGCGCCGGTGATCGCCGTTCAGGACGGCAAGATCGCCCAGGTCGGCCAGTCGGCGACGCTCGGCCGTTTCATCGTGCTGCGCGACGCGTTCGGCAACACCTACACCTACGCGCGCCTCGGCGACGTGGCGCCGGTCTATCCGGTGCTCGCGCCGCACGTCGACTCGACCGTCGCGAGCAGGATCGCGAACAGCAGCGAAGGCGATGAACCGGCCCCCAGCGGGCCGGCCACCGCCGGCGCGCAGCCGCGCTCGCCGGTGAGCGAGGGCGCCGTCGTCTCCGGCCTCGCGCTCGGCGGCGCCGCGGCCCTCGAATCCGCGCCCCCGGCGCCGGCGCCGGCCAAGGTCTCGCCCCCGCCGATCATCGCGCCGGCGCCGAAGCCGAGGGTCACCGTCTTTCGCTCGGGCCAGGACGACGTGTTCCTACACCCGCTGCGAGCCGGCGTGCAGGTGATCGCGGGAACGGTCCTCGGTCACGTCGGCGCGAGCGCTGGCGACTCCTCCGAAGGGGGCGCACACATCGTCTTCCAGATACGGCCCGCGGGCGTGGGCGCGCCGCTGATCGACCCCAAGCCGATCCTCGACGGGTGGGTGGCGCTGGAGAACTCGTCGATCTTCCGGGCCAAGGGCGAGAACCCGTTCCTTGCCACCTCGCCGACGATCGGCCAGGTGCTGCTGGAGTCAAAGCAGCAGCTCCAGCCGCAGGTGCTGCGCGACGCGAGCATCCACCTCAGCCGCTGTGGACGCGAGGACGTTCAGACCGGCCGCGTGGACAAGCGCGTGCTGGCGCTGCTGGAGTACCTCTCGGTCTCGGGCCTGAAGCCCACCGTCGCAGGCCTTCGCTGCAGCGCGGCGGTCGCGAGCGCCGCGAACGCGTCGGCCGGACAGAGCAGCGAGGCGATCACGATCACGCGCGTCAACGGCATGCCGATCGCCGGGCACCAGGGTCCCGGCTCGGTCGCGGACGCGACCGTGCGAAAGCTGCTGATGCTGCAAGGCCTGGCGCGGCCGAAGCGGATCGTGAGCCTGCTGAGCTACCCCGGCAGCACGGTCGCCGAGGCCAGCCCCAGCGCCGCCTCAGCGATCGAGATCACGTTCGCGGCGGCCGGCGGCCTGGCCCACACGACGGCGCTGGGCGGTTCGGAGCTGACCCCGAGCGAGTGGACCGAGCTGATCGCCCGCCTGGGCGAGATACCCGACCCGACCGTCGCGCGGGCGCCGTCCGCGGCGGCGATCCCCGACGGCACTCAGCCGAACGGAGCGCAGGGTGGCAACCACTAGCCCCCCGAGCCCCTCCGCCGCGACCCCGCCGCCGCGCGGCACGCCCGACACGACGCCGCGCCGCCCGCCGCGAAGCTCGGCTGGGCGAATCCTCGGCGTGGGAGCGCTCGTGCTCGTCGTGCTGATCGTCCTCTACCTCCTGTTCGGCGGCA
>Ga0209040_10001227_pt1 | contig 20228 bp, 17 predicted proteins | sample BogFormECP12_OM3_FD_188240 | JGI IMG/M metagenome (GOLD analysis project Ga0209040, IMG submission 188240) | Bog forest soil microbial communities from Calvert Island, British Columbia, Canada - ECP12_OM3 (SPAdes) (version 2) | ecosystem: Environmental > Aquatic > Freshwater > Wetlands > Bog ...
CCCGCCTAGGCATTCCCGGCCGCCACATCCCAAACCTCGCAACCCTCGTCAGCCCGGCGCCCACCTGAGCCAAGCGCCCGGAAATCTGCCCCGGTTACTAAACTTGCCCAGAACCCATTGAGAATAAAGAATCCCGAACGCTAAGATGACCTTCTAGCGCGACACAAATTCAGATGCCTGAAAGCGCGCTCGCCCTCGTTCTCCGCCGCGCCGCCTTGCTCGCGGTCCTCGCCGTCGCGCTCGCGCCGGTCGTCTGGCTCTTCTCGATCGCCTACAAGCCGGCGAGCGATATTTTCGCCTCGCCGCCGCAAATTCTGTTCACCCCCACATGGACGAATTTTCAGAGCGTCTTTCGGTTCTTCAACCTGTGGGCGCTCTTGAAATCGAGCCTCGTCATCTCGGTCGGATCGACTGTCCTCTCGCTCCTCATCGGCGCGCCAGCGGGATACGCGCTCGCCCGCTCGCAGAGCCCGCGCGCCGTGTGGCTCGCCTATTTCTTTCTTGTCGTCCGCACCGTGCCGGCGGTGGCGACGCTGATCCCGTTCTATCTTCTCATGCGCGACATCGGGCTGCTTGGCACGTGGTGGGCGGTGATCATCCTCAACACCGCGCTCAACAGCGCCTTCGTCGTCTGGATGATGTTCTCTTACTTTCGTTCCTCACCCGTGAGCATCGAGGAAGCCGCGCGCATCGACGGCGCCACGGATTTGCGGGCCTTCCTTTCCATCGCCCTGCCGACGGTCGCGCCCGGCCTCATCGCGAGCGCCATCTTCTGCATCATGTTCTCGTGGAACGACTTCCTCTACGCGATGTTCCTGACCAAGGCCGACACCAAGACGATTTCAGTGGCGCTGCTGTCCGCCTACGGCACGATGGACATTTCCTGGGGGACGCTCGGCGCGCTCGCCCACTTCTCGACGCTGCCGATTGTGCTCATGATGATCCTGCTCAACCGCTACTTCGTGCAGGGCATGACCAAGGGGGTGCACTGACGCGGGGGCTCAAATCGAACAGCGTCAGGAGCTCCGGCAGCTTGGGGATAAGCAGATCGCAGTCGAGCGTCGCGCCGCTCGGGACGTAGCCGACGACATAGAGGCCCGCTTCTCTCGCCGAGCGGGCGCCGCGGCGCCGTCCTCGACCGCAACGACCGACGCCGGCGGAAGCCCGAACCGGCGCGCGGCTTCGCGAAACGGCTCCGGGTCGGGTTTGCCTTTCGATACGTCGTTGAGGCTGATCGAGAAGGCGATGGCGTCGCGAATGCCGAGCGCGTCGAGGTTCGCGTCGACGACCGCGCGCCCCGAATTCGAGACGCAAGCCTGCGGAACGCCTTTCTTCGTGAGGGCGCGAACCGTCTCCAGAGCGCCGGGGCTTAAGGGAAGGCCGTCCGCCTCCGACACATAACGCCGCTCGATGACGGAAAGCCACGCCTTCCTCTCCACCTCCTTGGGAAACCGCGGCTCAAGCGCTTTCCAGACGTCATGCATATGGACGCCGCGAAAGGCCTCGTGCGGAAGGTTGCTGAGATCCACGCCGAAGAACGCGCTTGATTGGACGAGCGCCCGCTGATGCAAGGCTTCGCTGTCGATGAGCGTGCCGTCGATGTCCCAGGCGACGGCGCGAAAACGGCTCATGTCGAATTCCGCTCCCGCGTCTTGCTGAGCTGCCGATAAATCTCGCGATAGCGCCGATAGCCGTCTCGATAGGTCTCAGCAAATTCGCGCCTCGGCTCGATCCTGTCGGCGGGCCGGACAATGGCGGAAATTCCGGCCCAGTCGTGCGCGAGGCCGGCGCCGACGGCCGCCGTCCAGGCGGCGCCCACGCATGAGCCGGGATGGCCTTGAAGGCGCTGGACCGGCTGTTGAAGCACGTCCGCGACAATCTGCATCCAGGCGCGGCTTGCCGAGCCGCCGTCCGAGGCGATGAACCGCTCGGTCCGATAGCCGATATCGTTCATGACCTCGACGTGATGCGCGATGGCGTAGGCGTAGGCCTCGAGCATCGCCCGCCACATGTGGCCGATGTCGTGCGACAGCGTCAGCCCATCGAAGGTCGCCCGCGCGTTCGGGTCGTGGATCGGCGTTTTCTCGCCGAGGAAATAGGGCGTGACGACGAGCCCGCTGCTGCCGGGCGGGCGCGCGTCGGCGAGGCGATCGAGCCATTGATGCATGGAGAGCCCCCCCATCTCAGCGGCGGCGGCTTCGCCGCCTGCGAAATTGCGCGTGAACCAGTTCAGCGCCGAACCTCCGGTCGCCATGCAGCCGTTCGGCGCAAAGAGCCCGGGGATGAGGTGGTAGTCGAGGTAGAGCCTCGGGTCGGGTTTGGCGCGGTCGGTCGCGAGCAGGACGTCGACGGCGCCGCCAAATTTGAGCAGCACGTCGCCGGCGGCGACGACGCCCGCGCCGAGCGCCGAGGCGATCATGTCGGCCGCGCCGCCGATAACGGGCGTCCCGGCGACAAGGCCGGTCTCCGCCGCCGCTTTGCTGGAGACGGCGCCCAACACCTCATGCGACCGCGTCTTGCGGGGAATCGCGCTGCGCGGGACATGGGCGAGCGCGATCAGCGCGTCGTCGATGGCGTGGGTTGCGAGATCGACAAAGCCGGCTTCGAGCGCCCAGTTCTGCTCGATCGCCCGCTCGCCGGTCAGCTTCCAGTTGACGTAGTCATAGGACCCGAACACTGCGCCGATGCGAGCGAAGACATCCGGTTCGTGGCGCTCGATCCACCTCAGCTTCGGCGCCACAAGCTGCTGGTTGATCCCGTTGCCGGCCTTGGCGAGAAAGGCGCGCTCTTCGATCTCCGACCGAAGCTCGGCGACCTCGGCCACGCAGCGCGCGTCGCTCTGCTGGATGCTTGGCCGCAAAAGGCGCCCCGCCCCATCAAGAAGCACGACAGCGGGAAGCATGCCGGAGACGCCGACCGCGGCCACCTCCGCCGCCGCGCCGCTCCGATTCAAGAGTTGGCGCACAATCTCGCAGACATTGGTCCACCATTGCTCCGGGTCTTCTTCCGCCCAGCCAATCCGCTCGGAGCGCAGCGAGACCGGGCGGGAGGCAAGTCCAAGCATCCGATCCGGCAGACGGATCAGCGCGCCGGTCGTCGAGGTGGTGCCAATGTCGAGGCCGACAATGCTGGTCATGCCATGAGGGTAAGAGATTGCCGCGCAAGACTGTCAAGTCGACGTTGCCCGGCGCTTTGCCGATCCATCCGCCACAATCGTTAGGACGGCCTCAAGCGGCGGCGGGAAGACCGCCCGCGAAGCGCACTTGATGGTCGTTGTGGTATTCGAGCCGCGTTCCCGACTCACGGAGAAACAATGACTGAATCCGGAGCCTACCCCGACCTTCGCGGCAAGCGCGCCTTCGTCACCGGCGGCGCCCAGGGGATCGGGCGCGCCATCGCCGCTGCGCTTGTCCGCAGCGGCGTCAAGACAGCGATCGCCGACATTGACGCCGCCGCCGCGAAGCGAGCCGCCGTAGAGGTCGGCGCCGCCTTCGCCATCGAGGCGGACGTGCGCGACCGAGGCTCGATCGAGCCGGCCTTCAATCATGCAGTCGGGCGGCTCGGCGGCTGCGAGATCTGCATCGCCAACGCGGGCGTTTCGACCATGAACCACGCGCTCGAACTGACCGACGACGAGTGGGACTTCAATTTCGCGGTCAACGCGCGCGGAGTCTTTCTTACCAACCAGATCGCAGCCCGGCTTTTCGTCGTCCAGGGAAAGGGCTGCATCGTCAACACGGCTTCGCTCGCCGCCAAGGTCGGCGCGCCGCTGCTCGCCCACTACTCGGCGTCGAAGTTCGCGGTCCTCGGCTGGACGCAGGCGCTGGCGCGCGAGCTTGCGCCTAAGGGCATCCGGGTGAACGCCGTCTGTCCCGGCTTCGTCAAGACGGGAATGCAGACGCGTGAGATTGAATGGGAGTCTCGGCTCCGCGGCATGACGCCTGGGCAGGTGGTGGCCGACTATGTCGCGCAGACCCCGCTTGGACGTCTGGAGCAGCCGGAGGATGTCGCGGACGTGGTCGTGTTCCTCTGTTCTGACAGGGCGCGCTTCATGACCGGCCAGGGCGTCAACGTCACCGGCGGCGTCTACATGACGTGAGGCGTCAGGCTGCCTTCGCCGCCTGCTCGGCGTGCATTGCCGAGCGGCGCAGCAGCCCAAGCAGCGCGGACTCTTCCGGCCGCAGGCCGGGTCCCCAACCACCCGCGCTGGCCGCTCGTGGTCTATCCCGCGGCGATCCGGCTGCCGGACGAGTTTGACCCGGCCGCGGCGTTCGAAGAATTGTTTGCAGCGAACGGCTGGGGCTCCTCCTGGCGCAACGGCGTCTACGACTTCACCCATTACCACTCGCAGATTCACGAGGTTCTCGGCGTCGCCCGCGGCTCAGCCGAAGTGCAGTTCGGCGGCGACAAGGGCCGTTCGTTTCGCGTGTCGGCCGGGGACGTCGCGATCCTTCCCGCGGGCACCGGCCACAGGCGGCTCTCCGCCACGCCCGACTTCCTCGTGGTGGGCGCCTACCCGCCCGAGGGCAGCTACGATCTCTGCCGACGGCCCGAGGATCGGACCGACGCGCTTCAGACGGTTCGGAACGTCCCGCGGCCGCAGGCCGATCCGGTTTATGGGCAGGATGGTCCGTTGATCAGGCTGTGGAAGTAGAGCGCGGTCATGGGGAGATAGAATTTAGCGGAATTGCGTCTCCAAAGTCCGGTCTCGCCTATATCGGTCCTAGGCCGCCCCGGCCTTCAACAATCGCCGGTAAACCGCGACGATTTGGTCCACCTCCCGGTCGCGGTTGAAGTCTGCGACGACCTTGGCCCGCGCCTTCGACCCCATGTCGGCCAAGCGCGCAGGCGCGCGCATGAGCGGCTCGAGCGCCGCGGCGAGCGCGTCGGCGTCGCCAACCGGCGCGAGTACGCCGTCCTCGCCGTCAGCTATGACCGTCTCGGCAGCGCCAGCCCGCGTCGCGACAACCGCGGCGCCCGCGGCCATTGCTTCCAGCATGGTGAGCCCGAAGCCCTCGACCCGGGAGGCGAAGACGTAGATCGAGAGGCGCTGATACCAGCGCGGCACCTCATCGATCGGCAATTCGCCGAGGAAGCGAATGCGCTCGACGAGCCCCGCCGCCGCGATGCGCTGCTTCAGCTTCTCGACGAACGGGAGGTTGTCCACCGAGACGTAGCCGACCACCACAGCGGTAAAGTCCGGATATTTCGGTAAGAGTCGGCACATCGCCTCGACGAACAGGTCCGTGCCCTTCTGCCGGCGCAGCCTGCCGAAGGTCCCGATCCCGTACTTTCCCGGCAGGCCGGTCGCCGCGAAGGCGGCCAGCCGGTCGTCCGGCGGGCGGTACGTCTCGGCGTCGACGCCGTGATGGATGACAGTTGCGGGCCGGCGCAGGAATGACGCCGAGGTCTCGCTCGTCGCGATGACTTCGTCCATCCGATCGATAAGGAAATCCGTGTAGATGGAATGCTTGCGCTGCCCGGCGGAATTGAAGATGAGCGTGAGCCGCCAGCCAAAGAGCTTGAGCAGGAGGCCGACCAGCATCTCCGAATTGCGCCGCGCATGCCACACTCGAACCGGGCTTCGCCGGGGACGGACGAATCGCATCCGGAGGAGGTCTCCGAGCTTCAAGCTGGATATCCCGTTCGGGCGGTCCGGGCCGAGCCAGACGGCGCTGCATCTCTTTGCAATTAACGGCGCGATCGTCCGGTTCACCGCCGTGCCGCCGGAATATCGGCGCTTGAGGTTGGGAATGACGACCTCGACGGCCTCCAGCGCCGGCGATTGATCTTCCGGCGTCATCGGCGCCGGGCGTAATAGAGCTGGCGGTGCATGGCCTCGGTCATGAACGAATAGACCGCGCCCGTCATGGCGTGGATGAAGCCCGCCCAGCCGCACAGGAAGAAGCGGTTCCAGAAGAAGATCCGCAGGAAGTAGATCGGCGGGTTGAAGATGAGCTTCAGCGCTGACGGTTTTCGCCCTCGCTCAAGGCGCTGCTCGGCCTTCAGCCTAGCGTACACGATCTCCTTCCGCATCTGCTCGTCGAGCGGCAGGCTGCGCTCATGCCGCAGGAGCCCTTTGCGGGCGATCTCCGTCTTGCCGTCGGCGATGAGGCCCTCGTGGACGATAAGCGTGGAGTCGAAGCGCGCCCGCTCTCGCCGGACGAGGCGGAGAATATGCTCGGGCCGGGTCCACAGGCTCACCGGCGCGGAGTGGCCGTAGAGCTTGAGCGTCCGCCGCAGCCGCCAGCCGACAATCGACTTGTCCGCCGCAATGAGGCGCGGCAACTCCTCCCGCAAGTCGCCGTCGAGCCACTCGTCGGCGTCGATGCTAAGCGCCCACGGCTCCCTAGCCTGGTCGAGCGCAAACTGCTTCTGATTGGCGTAGCCGAGCCAAGCCTGATGGATGAGCCGGATCGGCAGCCCCCGCTCGGCGTGCGCTTCGACGATGGCGAGCGTCTTGTCGGTCGAGCCCGAGTCGACGACGATGATCTCCGCCAATCCCGTGAGGCTCTCTAGGCATTTTCCGATGCACGCCTCCTCGTTCTGGCAGATGACGGTCGCCGAGATGGGAAGCGCGCCGGACGGGGAAGCGGGGGGATTGGCGTGCGTTGCTCGATCCGTCATGCGTCGGTCTAAAGAGGCGTCGTCCCGCAGGCGGGATGACTCCAAAGCGGGCGCTGCGTTACAAGGCCGGACGCGCCCGCCGGCGCAATAACAGGTCCATGCCCCAACGACCAGTCTTGCCGAAGGCTTTCATCCTTCATTTGGAGCGCGCGACGGGCCGGAATGCGGCGGTTGAGGCTTTGCGGAAGACGCTGCCAATCGACAGCGAGGTCTTGCCCGCGGTCGACGGCGCGCGCCTTTCTGCGCAGCAGGTCGAAGCGGTTTACCGGCGCGCGCGCTTCGCGCCGCGCTATCCTTTTGCGCTTGGTTTGCCGGAAATCGGCGCGTTTCTCAGCCACCGCGCCGCCTGGCGGCGGATCGCCGACGACGGCCTCGACTTCGCGTTCATCTTCGAGGACGACGCCGCTCTCAACCCGCAGCTGTTCGCTAGCATGCTCGAATTCCTGGCCGCCGAGCGGCAGGCGTGGGAGTATGCGCTCCTACCGGCGGCTGGGCTCGAACCCGCGGGAGAGATTGTCGCGCGCCGGGGGGAGCTTGCGCTTCTGCACCCGCATGCGCCGCCCTTGCGGGCGATCGGACAGGTGGTGTCGCGAGCCGCCGCCAAGCGGCTGCTTGCGGCCACCCTGCCGTTCGACCGGCCGGTGGACACGCTTCTGCAGATGACCTGGACGACCGGCCAGACGATTTTGGCCGCAACCCCGACGCCGATCCGCGACGTCTCTCAGGAGTCCGGGGGGACAACGGTGCAGCGCAAGCGGCTGGGCCTTTGGGAACGGCTGCGCCACGAGGCGTTGCGGCCCATTTACCGGGCCCGGATTCAGGCGCTCTACCGTCGGCATCAGGCGACGCGCGCGAAGTAGCGGCCAAGCTCAGCCGCCCAACGCCCTCTTTCCCGATTCGAGCGCCGCCTCCGGCGCGACCCAAGCGAAGCCCTTGAGCTGATGTCTGGCCCAGGTGAACTGCCGCTTGGCGTAGCGCCTGGTGTCAAGCTTCGACCGCCGCGCGGCCTCCGCTAGCGACAGCGCGCCTTCGAGATGGGAAATGAGGTGCGGAACGCCGTGCGCCCGCATGACCGGCAGGGCTGGGTCCAGCCGCCGCCGGGCCAGTGCGGCGACCTCGTCGAGCGCGCCCTCGGCCAGCATCGCGTCGAACCGCTTGTCGATGCGAGAATAGAGCGCCTCGCGGTCTGGCGCCACGAACAACCCCGTCCATTCCCCGGCGCTGAGGACTGGCGGGGCTCGCGCGCCCTGGAAGGAGGCGAGCGCCCGTCCGGTCGCGGCGAACACTTCGAGCGCGCGCAAGATCCGCTGGCGGTCCGAAGGGCGCAGACGCGCCGCCGTCGCGGAGTCTAAGGCGGCAAGCTCCGCGTGGAGCTCCGGCGACGCCCGACCGGCAGCCCGTCGCCGAACCATTGCGCGAACCGCCTCCGGGACCTCGGGCATGTCGGAGAGCCCCTCCGTCAGCGCGCGAAAGTAGAGGCCCGTCCCGCCGACGAAGATCGTCGGCGCCTCGCCGAGTTCGGCGAGCACGTCCCGCGCCCGGCGCGACCATAGGCCCACCGAATAGTTGACCGCCCCGTCGATCTCGCCGAACAGGCAATGGGTTGCGCGACGCTCCTCCACTGGCGTTGGGCGCGCGGTCAAGATGCGAAGGTCCGCGTAGACCTGCATCGAATCCGCGTTGACGATCGCGGCGCCGGATTCCTCGGCGAGCTTCAGCGCGAGCGCCGACTTGCCGCTCGCCGTGGGCCCCGCGATGAGAAGCGCGCGCTTGGGCAATCGTTTTCTTTTCGGCGTCGGGAAGTTGGCGGAGACATTACCGAGGGATCAGCCGCTTCGGCTTCATCGACGATGGGCGCTGATGTTTGGACGGTTGGCAAGCAATTTTTGGCGATTTGAACGGCTTGGTCGGCTGCGGTCATATGTCCGGCCTATCGGCGCGGCATCGCCTGCCGCTCCGGTGAAGTCCGACAACCTCAGTCCCCGATCTTTTTGGGCGAACTCGCAATGGGCTTCACTGCTGATCGCGCCCAAATCGAGGGGTCCTCGACTTCGGTCGGCGACCCGGTCGTTCATCACATTTTTTTCGCGCTCGCCTCTCAACTCCTGAAAAAGCAAATCTTCCTCCGCCGGATGGCGCGCAGCGCATTGACGCTCATCGTGCGGCTTGAACCGTTTATGTGACTTGACACTTTCGTAGCCGAGGCTACATTTGCCTTGTAGCCAAGGCTACATTTTTCGCGGCAGCCCGGATTGCGATGACCGACGCGACGATGACCAACGCGACGATGACCCAGCGGACGCTCGCGGGCATCGAGGAGAGGCTGGCGGGCCGGCGGCGGCCGTTTTCGGCGCTGCTCTTCGTCGGACCGGCGGTCATCGCCTCGATCGCCTACATGGACCCGGGCAATTTCGCGACCAACATCCAGGCCGGCGCCCGGTATGGCTACACGCTTCTCTGGGTGGTTCTGCTCGCCAATCTCATCGCGATGCTGTTCCAGGGCCTGTCGGCCAAGCTTGGCATCGTGACGCGGCGGAATCTGGCGGAGATGTGCCGCGACCAGCTGCCGAAGCCGGTTGTCTACGGATTGTGGGGGGTTAGCGAATTCGCCGCCATGGCGACCGACCTCGCCGAGTTCATCGGCGGCGCGATCGGCCTGTCGCTGCTCCTGCACATTCCGCTGATGGTCGGGATGGGCGTCGTCGCGCTTCTGACCCTCGCCATACTCCATTTCGAGCGCTGGGGGTTCCGGCCGATCGAGCTTGTCATCGGGACCTTCGTCGCGACCATCGGCCTCTGCTATCTCATCGAGCTTCTGATCGCCCCGGTGAACTTAGGCGAGGCGGCCGTCGGACTCGTCACGCCGACGCTTCCCGATGCGGCGGCGCTCACCATCGCGGTCGGCATCATCGGCGCGACCGTCATGCCGCACGCCATTTTTCTGCACTCGGGGCTCACAAGCGCCCGCGGCAAGGCGAAAAACGACGCGGAGCGCCGCACGCTGCTCCGTTTCTCGAACGTCGAGGTCGTCGTCGCGCTGTCGGCGGCGGGGCTCGTTAACATCGCCATGGTCATCATGGCGTCGAGCGCCTTCCACGCCGGCCATCCCGACGTCGACCAGATCGAGATGGCCTACACCACGCTGGCCCCGATCCTTGGCGCGGGCGCCTCCGCGGTCTTTCTGACCTCGCTCTTAGCTTCCGGCGTCTCGAGCTCCGCCGTCGGCACCATGGCCGGCCAGATGATCATGCAGGGGTTCGTCGGCTTCCGGATCCCGGTTGTCGTGCGGCGGCTCGTCACCATGATCCCCGCCTTTGTCGTAATCGCGCTCGGCGTGAACGCGACCGAGGCGCTCGTCTATTCGCAGGTGGTGCTGAGCCTCGCGCTGCCCGCGCCGATGATCGCGCTCATCGTGTTCACCGGACGGCGCGACGTCATGGGCGCCTTCGTCAATTCATGGGCGACGCAGGCGACTGCCGTCCTCGGCGCTGTCATAATCCTGGCGTTGAACGTCATCCTGGTGGCGCAGACGGCCGGGTTGCCGATTCCGGGACTTGGCTGACCAAGCGCCATTCGAAGCGCTGGAATTGAACGGGCGGAACCCGGCATGCTCGCCCGGCGTTGCCGGTCGCAGACACGAAAGGAACCGAACATGAGACTCGCTTATCCGACCGCCGTGGCGCTCGCCGTGTCTTTGCTTGCGGCGCCCGTTCCAGCGGAAGCCAAGGGATGCATCAAAGGGGCCATCGTCGGAGGCGTCGCCGGCCATATGGCCCATCACGGGGTTTTGGGGGCGATTGGCGGTTGCGTCGTCGGCCATCACATGGCCAACGCGCCTGCCAAACAGAATAGGGCGGAGCCCCAGAACCAAACTGGGACCGCGGGCTCGGACCAGGTCCCGCACTGAGACCGCTCACGCCTTGTTGTTGAGCGCCCGCGCGGGCTTCCCGATCGAGCGGCCAGCGCGGACGGGCGGGGGCGTCCAGCGGATCGTTGAGGCCAAGCCGCAGCCGTTCGATTCCGGCCCAGGCGATCATCGCGCCATTGTCGGTGCATAAGTTTTGCGGCGGGGCGATCATCGGAAGCCCCGCTTCAGCGCAGAATCGCGCGAGCGCCGCCCGGATCGCCTCATTGGCGGCGACCCCCCCGGCGATGACCACCGCCCGCGGCGCGCCTTGGGTTCGGGCGAAAAACATCTTGAGCCCCATCCGCATGCGGTCTTCGACGACGTCGACAATCGCCGCCTGAAACGAGGCGCAGAGATCGGCCACGTCCTTCGGACGCAAGGGAGCCGCCGCTTCCGCCGCCAGTCTCACCGCCGTCTTGAGGCCGGAGAGGGAGAAATCCGCGTTCGGGCGGCCGAACATCGGGCGCGGCAAGAGGAATCGCTCCGGATCGCCCTGCTTGGCGGCCGCTTCGACCGCCGGGCCGCCCGGATATTCGAGACCCAGAAGCTTGGCGGTCTTGTCGAAGGCCTCGCCGATGGCGTCGTCCATGGTCGCGCCGAGCCGATCGTAATCGCCGACCCCGCTCACGGTGAGGATTTGGGTATGGCCGCCCGAGGCGAGCAGCATCAGGTAAGGAAACGCGACATCCGCGATGAGGCGCGCCGTCAAGGCGTGCGCTTCGAGGTGGTTGACCGCAACGAAGGGCTTTCCGGTTGCGATCGCTATGCCCTTTCCGGCCATGAGGCCGACAATAACGCCCCCGACGAGGCCGGGACCGGCCGCCGCGGCGACGCCGTCCAGATCGCTGGCACCGATTTTCGCCTTGGCGAGGGCGCGCGCGATGAGTAGGTCCACTGTTTCAACGTGGGCGCGCGCCGCGATCTCCGGAACGACGCCGCCAAACGCCGCGTGCGCGATCTGGCTCATCACTTCGTCGGACATGATTTCGCCGGTTCCGTCCCCGCGGAGCCGCACGACCGCCGCAGCGGTCTCGTCGCAGGTCGTCTCAATGCCCAAAACCCGCATCCTTATCCTTCTCCAGCAACGCCGAGTGCGCGTCCGCCTTATGACAAACAAATTTGCAACGGAATAAGGGCGCGTCGAAAAGTCGCTGCCTTCGCGGCTACAACATCTGTCGCGCCGTAATTGACTGTGCTATTCTATTTAAGGGCTAGAACATGAGCAGCAAAGTCGGCTCGAACGAAATTCGAGTTCTAATTCGGCCTGTCGAAGCGCCCGGGTTCGAGCCGGAGTTCATTCCCGCGGCGCTCTTCAAGAAGATCTTCGATGCTTTCTTCTTAACGCTTCTCGCCGCCGACCGCGAAATTCACACAAAGTCGACGTCCAGTGAATTTTACATCTCGTTCCTGAATCACGCCTCCTGCCAGTTCGGCATTATCGAAAAGCAGCGGTCGGCCGCATCTGCGATCGCCTTCCTCCGGAAGTGCGCCGGTTGCATTCGCCGAAGCGAATACGAGACGTTGCTCCGGCATCCGCGGCTCATGCGGGCGTTCCACCGGATCGCGAAAGCGCTGAATTCTGGATACTCGGTCGTGGCGCAATACCACGATGCGGAGTTTGCTCTGGACGAAGTTTTTTGCTTGCAGGTTCGTCGCGCGCGCTCAAGCGGCGCGCTCTCACAAAGGGACGGATGGCGCGCCGGATCGGCCGCGATGCGCCTCGAAGGGCGACTCGAGGCGATCGACTATCGCGGCCCTTCCTGGCGGGGCCGCCTCGTCCTTGCCGACGGCGTGAGCGAGATCGAATGCGTGTTCGACCGGTCGATCGGCGAAGACGCCTTGAATCCTTTCGGCCACAAATATGTCCGCGTCACCGGGCGGGCCGTCTACACGGGCGACAGCCGGTTTCCGGAGCGGGTCGAGGCTATGACGATTGCAGAGGCGCATCCTGGCCCTCCCGCCGTGGAAGTCGAAGGACAGTCGTCTTCGTCGGAAGAGGACCACCCGAACGGAGTCGGCCCGGTCAACGGCGGCTGAAGGCTCACCGCTCCGGCTGCACGAAGCTGTCCATCACAAGCTTGCGTCCGGCGTGGTCGAAATCGACGGTCAGTTTCTGACCGTCGACCGCGACGACCGCGCCGGGCCCGAATTTGAGATGAAATACGCGGGCCCCGGCCTCGAAAGAAGCATGGTCGCTCTGACGCCGCTGCGCCTGGCCTTCGATTGTCCGGCCGAGGCCGAAGCCGCCGCGCGACCCATCCGCTTGCCTTGACCGCTCCTCGGCGCGCCGCCAGCCGGGCGTGTCGTAGCGCGAGCCCTGCGCAAGCGGCGCGGCCTCGAACGGCGATCCGCCGTAGCCGCCGAAAGTCGTGGCGCCGGGCGTCTCCTCAAGCTCCACATGCGCTTCCGGCAGTTCGGTGATGAAGCGGGAGGGAGCCGAAGACTGCCACAAACCGCGCACCCGGCGGTTGGCTGCGTGATAGATCTTGGCCTCGCTGCGCGCCCGGGTGAGGCCGACATAGGCGAGGCGCCGCTCTTCTTCGAGCCCAGCCCGCCCGTTATCGTCGAGCGCTCGCTGGTTCGGAAAAAGTCCCTCCTCCCAGCCCGGCAGGTAGACAATCTCGAATTCGAGCCCCTTCGCCGCATGCAGCGTCATGATCGAGACGCGCTCCCCCTCTTGGGCGCCCTCGGCGTCCATGACCAGCGACACATGCTCCAGAAACGCCGCAAGGTCCGGAAACTCGCCCATCGAGCGGACGAGCTCCTTCAGGTTGTCGAGACGTCCCGCGGCGTCCGGCGTCCGCTCCGCCTTCCACATGTCGAGGTAGCCGCTCTCCTCGAGAATCAGCTGCGCCAGTTCATCGTGCGGAATTTCGGAGGCGCGCTTCCGCCAGCGCTCGAACGCCGCGAGGAGGTCGCGCAGAATCTGGCGCGACCGCGACTTGAGCTCCTCGGTCTCGATCAGCATGCGCGCGGCGCGCATGAGAGAGGCGCCGGTCCGGCGGCCATGCTCGTGCAGGATCGCAAGCGCAGCCTCGCCAAGCCCACGCTTCGGCGTGTTGTAGATGCGCTCGAACGCCAGGTCGTCGTCGGCTTGCGCGACGCAGCGCAGATAGGCGAGCGCGTCGCGAATTTCGGCGCGCTCGTAGAAGCGCGGTCCTCCGATCACTTTATAAGGCAGTCCGAGAGCGATGAAGCGCTCCTCGAATTCGCGCATCTGAAAGGACGCCCGGACCAGAATGGCGACGTCGTCGAGCGAAACGCCCCGGCGCTGCGCGGCCTCGATCGATTCGCCGACGACGCGCGCCTCCTCCTGGCTGTCCCACACGCTCGTCACCGTCGGGCGCTCGCCTATGGACGCTTCGGTGAACAGCGTCTTGCCGAGGCGGCCCTGATTGTGCGCGATGAGCCCGGAGGCGACCGCGAGGATATGGCCGGTCGACCGGTAGTTGCGCTCGAGCCTGACGACGGTCGAGCCGGGAAAGTCCTTCTCGAAGCGCAGGATGTTCTCGACGTCGGCGCCGCGCCAGCCGTAGATCGACTGGTCGTCGTCGCCGACGCAGCACAGATTCCCGTTTGCCCTGGCCAGGAGTCGCAGCCACAGATACTGGACGGCGTTGGTGTCCTGGTATTCGTCGACCAGAATGTAGCGAAAGCGGCGCTGGAAACTCGCGAGAATTTCGCCCTGCTCGCGAAAGAGCCTCAGCGATTCGAGCAAGAGGTCGCCAAAGTCAACGGCGTTCAAAGTCTTGAGGCGCGCCTGATAGGCCTTGTAGAGCGGCCGTCCCAGCCCGCCGGCGAAGGCCGCGGATTCGCTTTCGGGCGCGCGCTCGGGGTCGAGCCCGCGATTTTTCCAGCTGTCGATGAGGCTCGCCAGAGCCCGCGGCGGCCAGCGCTTTTCGTCGAGGTCTTCGGCCTTGATGAGCTGCTTTAAGAGCCGAAGCTGGTCTTCGGCGTCGAGGATGGTGAAGTTCGGCCTTAAGTCGACGAGCTCGGCGTGCATGCGCAGGATTTTCGCGCCGATCGAGTGGAACGTGCCGAGCCAGGGCATGGCCGGAACGAGCCCCGTGAACATGGCGACGCGCTCGCGCATCTCGCGCGCGGCCTTGTTGGTGAAGGTGACTGCGAGAATGTCATAAGGACGCGCGCGGCCTATCGCGATGAGATGGGCGATTCGCGAGGTCAGCACCCGCGTCTTGCCGACGCCCGCGCCGGCGAGCACCAGCACCGGCCCTTCCAGCGCCTCGACGGCGCGTAACTGCGCTTCGTTGAGCCCGGCGAGATAGGCAGGCGCGGCCTTGCGCGTGAGCGAATGGGCGCCGGCATGGGCCGGCGCCTCGATGTGGGCGGACGTGGCCGTCTCCTGCTTCCATGATTGCGCCGGCATCGAGATGAATCATGCGCCGCCGCGCGCTTGAGCGCAAGTAACTCGTTCGCTATTTGATCTCTGGTCGGTCTTGGGCGCAAGCCCGGCCGCCCTGTTCATGACGTTGGATGGGGTTGGCGTTTCGCGGAGAGCCGCGATATGCGGGATATGAAGCGAGTGGCCGCTTCGCTGCGACCATTCATGTTGGACAACGCCGTGAAGACGAGCGAACCGCAGAACGGCAAGTCGCCTTCCGAGCTCATCGACGCGCGAATCAAGGAGCTCGGCGACTGGCGGGGCGAAATGCTCAGCCGGCTCCGCGCCCTTATAAAGGAAGCCGATCCCGAAGCGGCCGAGGAGTGGAAGTGGAGAGGGGTCCCGGTCTGGTCGCACGCCGGAATCATCTGCACCGGCGAGACTTACAAGAACGTCGTGAAAATGACCTTCGCCAAGGGCGCCTCGCTCGCGGACCCTTCCGGCCTCTTCAATTCGAGCCTCGACGGGAACACAAGGCGCGCCATCGACTTCCGCGAGGGCGAGAAGATCGACGAGGAGGCGTTGAAGGCTCTCGTCCGCGCCGCCGTGGGGCTGAATGCGTCCAAAGCCAAGGGCTAATTCCAGTTGTTGATCTGAATGATCGCCGGCGAGAGGATCGCCGCGAAGAGCCCGGGCAGGAAGAATAGGATCATCGGCACGGTGAGCGTCGGCGGCAGCGCCGCGGCTTTCTTCTCCGCCGCCGTCATTCGCTGGTCGCGGCTTTCCTGGCTCAGCACCCTGAGCGCAGCGCCGAGCGGCGTGCCGTAACGTTCCGATTGGACGAGCACCGTCGTCAGCGACCGAATCGACTCAAGGCCGGTGCGCGCGTTTAAATTGTCGAACGCCTGGCGCCGCTCGGAGAGGTAAGACAATTCCGCGGCGAGAAGGCTCATCTCCTCCGCCATCGCGATGCTTTCCGCGCCGATCTCCTCGCTCACCTTGCGCACCGCATGCTCGATCGACATGCCCGATTCGGCGCAGATGAGGAGTAGGTCGAGCGTGTTCGGATAGGCGCGCTCCAGCTCCTTTTGCCGCTTCTGAATCTTGTTCTTCAAAAAGAGCTCGGGCGCCTTGATGCCGAGATACGCCGCCGCGATCGCCACCCCGAGCTTGATGAACAACGGCTTCGCCCAATGGATGATGAAGAAGACATAGACGACGGTCGCGACGAAAAACGCGATCGGCGCGATCAGCCGGAAGGCGAGAAAGGCGTATTCCGCGCCAGTTCCCCGGAAGCCTGCCATCGCCAATTGCGTCTTCGCCGTCTCGGTGCTGAGCCAGCTCGACAGATTGAGCGTCTCGACTAGCTGCTTGACGAGGCCGGCCGGCTTCGATCGCAGGTTCGACTTCGCCTGCGCGGCGTGCAACCGCTCGCGCTCGCGCGCTCGAATGCGCTCGCGCTCTGTGCTGACCGCCTTGATTCGGCGGGAGAGCGTGTCGGGCTGCAGCCACGGCATCGCGGCGGTGACGATGGTCGCGGCCGACCCGATCGCCGCGAACAGCACCGCGAGGGAGCGATAGTCGATGCGATTGAGCTCGAAGGGATTGAACATCGCGGCCGGTCTTTTAGAAGTCGAACGCAATCATCTTTTTCATCATCGCCACGCCGATGCTCATCCAGAGGATGGCGACCCCGCAGATGATGCGGCCGTGGTTCGTCGTCCAAAGGAGAGACACGTAGCGCGGCGAGGAGAAGTAGAGCGCGCCCACCACCAGGAACGGCACCGCGCCGATGATGGCGGCCGAGGCTTTCGCCTCCATCGACATGGCGCTGATTTTTCCCTTCATCTTTTTCCGTTCGCGCAGCACGCGCGAGAGATTGCCAACCGCCTCAGACAGATTGCCGCCCGCCTTGCCTTGAATCGCGATGACGATGGAAAAGAAATTCGTCTCGGTGATCGGCACGCGTTGCGCCATTCGCTCGACAGCCTCCGGGAGCGTCAGCCCCAGCGACACCGATTCCACGATCTTGCGGAACTCGGACTTTACGGGCTCGACGCTCTCGTTCGCCGCGATGCGGATGGTGTCGCCGAGCGGCAGGCCGGCCTTGACGCCGCGCACGATGACGTCGATCGCGTTCGGAAAATTCGCGATGAAGCGATTGATCCGGCGCGTTCGCAGCCTTGTCAGCAGCAGACGCGGCAAGCCCCCGACCCCGATGACCGCCACAAAGAGCGCCAAGAGCGGACTTTTTGTCTCGAGATTCGTTATCGCGGCGAGCAGGACGCCCAACGTTATGCTGGCGACGATGAACTGCCGGCGCGAGACCTTGAGACCGGCTTGCTCGAGCCTCGGTTCGAGCCCCAGGCGCCTCCGGTTCTTCTTCTCAAGCTCGCGCAGACCTTCTGCGATTTGCTTCCGCCGGGCCGTTTTCTCAGCCTGATCATTCGATTCCTTCGTCCTACGCGTCGTCGCCACCACCGCGGCGCGCCGCTTCTCCGCACGTGATTGGCCGGAAAGAAAGGCGAACGCGACGCCGCCCAATGCCAGGGCCAGCGCGCCGGAGATGACGATCGGGTTCGGCATGACGTCGGGTCTTCCTTATGCGGGGCCGCCCACCTCGGAGGCGTCGAGGGCCGCCGCCAGGCGCTTCTCTTCGCCGAAATACCGGGCCCGCTCCCAGAAACGAGGCCTTCCGATGCCGGTCGATCGGTGCCGACCCTTGAGCTTGCCTTGCGCGTCCTCGCCCTGGATCTCATAGACGAGAAGGTCCTGGGTGATGATGACGTCCCCTTCCATTCCCACGATCTCGGTCACGTGAGTGATCCGCCGCGATCCGTCGCGCAGGCGCGCCGCCTGGATGATGATGTCGATTGAGGACGAGATCATCTCGCGAATTGTTTTGGCCGGCAGCGTGTAGCCGCCCATCGTGATCATTGATTCGATGCGGCTCAGCGCCTCGCGCGGCGAGTTTGCGTGCAGCGTGCCCATCGAGCCGTCGTGGCCGGTGTTCATCGCCTGCAACAGGTCGAACGCTTCCGGTCCGCGAACCTCGCCGACGATGATCCGCTCCGGGCGCATGCGCAGGCAGTTCTTGACCAGGTCGCGCATCGTGACCTGTCCCACGCCTTCGAGGTTCGCCGGTCGCGTTTCCAGACGCACCACGTGCGGCTGCTGCAGCTGCAATTCGGCGGCGTCCTCGCAAGTGACGACGCGCTCGTCGGCGTCGATGTAGTTGGTCAGGCAGTTGAGCAAGGTCGTCTTGCCCGAGCCGGTTCCGCCCGAGATGAGAACGTTGCAGCGGACGCGCCCCACGACCTTCAAAATCTCAGCCCCTGCCTTCGAGATCGAACTGAACCGGACCAGCTGGTCAAGGGTCAGTTTGTCTTTCTTGAACTTTCGGATCGTGAGCGCGACGCCGTCGATGGCGAGCGGGGGCGCGATCACGTTGACGCGCGATCCGTCGAGCAGCCGGGCGTCGCAGATCGGCGAGGACTCGTCCACGCGTCGGCCGACCTGGCTGACGATGCGCTGGCAAATGTTCATCAGCTGCGTGTTGTCGCGAAACCGGACGTTGGTGAGCTGGATCTTGCCGCCGACCTCGATGAAGCAGCGGCTCGGCCCGTTGACCATGATGTCGGCGATGTCGTCGCGCGCCAGCAGGGGTTCGAGCGGGCCGAAGCCGAGGACATCGTTGCAGATGTCTTCGAGCAGGTCCTCCTGCTCGGCGATCGACAGAACGAGGTTCTTTATCGTGATGATCTCATGCACGATGTCGCGGATCTCTTCCCGCGCCGTCTCCAAATCGAGCTTGGAAAGGGCGGCGAGATCGATCGCGTCGATCAGCGCGCCGAAGATCTGGGACTTGGTCTGATAATAGCTCTCCGATCTCCGCTCGGCTTGAGCGGCCGCCGCTTCGGGCGGCGAGGACCGATCGGAAGGCGGAGGCGCCTGGCTTCGCGCGGGAGCTTGCGGCGCGGTCAGGGTCGTGTCGGCGCGCTTGCCAAACATTTCTCCTGGTCCTTCTCCGCCTGCGACGATTTCTTCCCGGTCACGACCGGAGGAACGAGACGCTGGCGATCAACGGGTCCAAGAAGCTTTTCTTCTTGCGCGCTTCCGAGCGTCCCGCGATTCGGCTTGCGAGGTCGGCGAACATCTCCGCAATCTTTCCCTTGCTTTCGATCTCCGCGATCATTTGCCCGTTGTTCGCGGCGGCGCCGAAGAGCTTCGGGTCGTGCGGGATGACCGCGGCGGGTTGGACCTCGACCGTCTTTGCGAAGTCGGCGACCGCGATCTCCGGCCGTTTCATCATGCCCACGCCGTTCAGCACGAGCCGGGGGGGATGGTCGTTCTGGCGCGGGACTTTCACATGGTCGATCAGGTTCTTGGCGTTGCGCAGGCTCGCGAGGTCCGGTCCGGCGACGAGGACAATCTCGTCGGCGGCGATGAGCGTGCGCCGCGTCCAGCTCGTCCATACGTGCGGCAAGTCGAGGACCGCCCAGGGCGACGAGGCGCGCAGCGTGTCGAGGAGCGGCTCGAAGGACGTCTCCGTCAGGTCGACGACGCGGTCGAGGGTGGCGGGCGCGGCCAGCAGGTTGAGATGTTCGCCGCATTTCGAAAGGAGGCGGTCGACCAGCACCCCGTCCACGCGCTCGGGCGCGAACACGGCCTCGGCGATCCCTTGCGGCGGATCTTGATTGTAGTCGAGCCCGGCGGTGCCAAACGCCAGATCGAAGTCCGCGATGATCGTCGCCATTTCGGTGGCGGACGAGAGCGCCCAGGCGAGGTTGTGGGCGACCGTCGATGCGCCGACGCCGCCTCTGGCGCCGACGACCGCGATTAACCGGCCGAGCGGCTTGACGCCCGGCGCACGAAAGAGATGCGAGACGGCTCGCACCAGGTCGACGACCTCGAACGGGGGCACGAGGTAGTCGCTCACGCCGCGCGACATGAGCTCGCGGTAAAGCAGGATGTCGTTCGTCCGCCCGACCACAATCACCTTCGTTCCCGCGTCGCAATAGTGGGCGAGGTCATCGAGATGCCCGAGTAGGGTTTCGCGCTCGGCCGGGGCCTCGAGGAGGATCACGTTGGGCGTCGGGGCGTTCTTGTAGGCTTCGACCGCCGCGAGCGCGCCGCCCGTGTTCTGCTTGACATGCGCTTTCGCCATGCGCCGGTCGGAGACCGCGGCGCTGACGAAGGCGGCGACTTCCGGAGACTCGCAGAACGCCTGGATTGACACGCGCGGGACAGGATCGATTTGGATCGGTCGCGCCGCGGCCGTCGCCGCCACATCCGCCATAAGACTAACCGCCACCGCCGCCGCCTCCGACTGTGCCGATGGGAGTGAGCCCA
>Ga0209040_10001229_pt1 | contig 20212 bp, 20 predicted proteins | sample BogFormECP12_OM3_FD_188240 | JGI IMG/M metagenome (GOLD analysis project Ga0209040, IMG submission 188240) | Bog forest soil microbial communities from Calvert Island, British Columbia, Canada - ECP12_OM3 (SPAdes) (version 2) | ecosystem: Environmental > Aquatic > Freshwater > Wetlands > Bog ...
TCGCGTGTTGCGGTGTTGGACTTTCCGAGTTGTCCGGCCAACGCGTGATAGGTGGGTGTGCCGGAGTAGCCGATTCGTCTCAGGTAACGCGTGTTCAGATCGATCCAGCGCTCGAAGTCGTCGAACGTGTCGAGCGCCCGAAGCTTGGGCTGGCGGTGAAAGTCGAGCACCACGTTGATCTGGCGCGCGACGACCGCGCGGATCAGCGCCCGCTTGTCGGTGAAATAGTGGGCGAGTTGGGAGCCGCTTACCGACGCGGCCTTGCGCAGAGCGTCCATGTTCAACGCCGAGAGACCTTCGCTGAGGATCAGCTCGGCGGCGACCTGCACGATCCGGTCGCGGGTAGCGCGACCCTTGGCGGTTAAGCGCCGGTCGTCGTGCAGATCGGCATGGACCATAGCGTCAGGTTAACGCGCCTCCGCCGCCGTTTATGGGATGTTCAACCCATATAGTTGCGCCCGTGTGTCGTCAGGCGGCGGGATGCACTTTGGCGAGGAAGGAGCGGATCAGCCCGCTCACCTCGTCCAGCGCCGACTCCAGCAGAAAGTGCCCGCCGTCGAGCAGATGGATTTCGGCATCGGGTAAGTCCTCGGCGAAAGCTTGCGCACCGGCTGGACCAAATATTTCGTCGCCGCGGCCCCACGCCGCCAACAGTGGCACTTTGCTGGCGCGGAAGTAGTCATGCACGCGTGGGTAGAGCGGCGAGTTGCTCGCGTAATCACGCAACAGTTTGAGTTGCACTTCGTCATTTCCCGGCCGGGATATCAGCGCGTAGTCGTGATACCAGGATTCCGGATTGACCAGCGTCTCGTCCGGCACCCCGGTGACGTATTGCCAGCGGGTGGCGTCCAAGGTGAGGAATTGCCTTACCGCGCCTTCGGTCTCGGCTGTCTGCTCAGTCTGATAGGCAGTGACGACCTTCCAGAAGCTTTCTACAAAGCCCGCGTCGTAAGCGTTACCGTTCTGGCTGATGATCGCCGTAATCGCGGCGGGGTCATGCAGCGCCAGCCGCCACCCGATCGGAGCTCCGTAATCCTGCACGTACATCGCGTACCGGTCGACATTAAGTGCGCGTAGCAGGCCTTGCGTCAACGCGGTGAGCGCATCGAACGTGTACTCGAACTGCTGCACCGATGGTGCGTCAGAAAGGCCGAATCCCAAATGATCCGGCGCGATCACGTGGTAGCGGTCAGCGAGTGCGGGAACCAAGTCGCGGAACATGTACGAGCTGGTCGGAAAGCCGTGGAGCAGCACCAGCGCGGGCGCGCGCGGATCACCGGCTTCCCGGAAGAACAGCCGGTGACCGTCGACGGTGAGGTAGCGGTGATGAACAGTCGGCATAAGTGATTCCTCCCATTTTGGGTTATCCATCCCATTATGCTCCTGACGCAACTGCGGCACAAGACGTTGACTGCTTGGCACGGTGTGCATATTCTGGGTCGAACGACCCATTTCTAGGTGGGAGCGGTGGCAAACCGAGATTTCCGCCGCGTCGCCGACCCGGCGAGCAGGCCAAAGGAGTAGCTGTCGATGGGTAGCGCGTTGCGGGATAAGACAGTCCTGGTGGTAGGCCGCGGCAGTGGAATCGCGCGTGCGGTGACGCTGCTGGCGCGATCAGAGGGTGCGCGAGTCGTTGTCGCCGGACGAGACAAAACCAAACTGGCTGATGCCTATGCCGACACCGCCGATCCCCGGATCAGCGCCGAGGTCGTGGACATTACCGACGACGCATCGATCGCCACGCTCGCCGACCGACTGGGCCCCGTCGACCATGTGGTGTCGACCGCGTCGGCACGTGCGCGCGGGAAATTAGCAGAACTGCAGCGCGAGAATCTGCGGATGTCGTTCGACACCAAGGTTATCGGTCCCACCATGCTCGCTAAATACCTTGCGGGACATATCAACCCCGGCGGCTCGTTCGTCTTGTTCTCCGGTGCGCACGCCTTCAAGCTCAACGTCGGCTATCTCGGCGTCGGCATCACGAACGGCGCCGTGGATTTCCTCACCCGATGGCTCGCGGTCGAGCTCGCCCCGATACGGGTCAACGCCATCTCGCCGGGGGTCATCGACACCGGCGCCTGGGATTCGCTTGGCGCAGAAGGAAAGCGTGACTATTTCGAACACATCAGTTCCCGCAATCCGGCGCGGCGTATCGGAACGCCGGACGACATTGCCGGCGCCGTGCTGTTCGCGATGACCAACACTTTCCTGACCGGCGTGACCTTGAAGGTGGACGGCGGTGAACCGCTGACCTAGGTCCCTTCCCACGGCATCCAAATTCGCGGTGTGAGGACTTACCACTCCACGCCGGTGGAGACGCAGAACTCATTCTGCTCGGGGTCCGACATCCTGACCCATCGAGTTCCCCCGAAGCTCTGCACACCTTGGTCGATGCGACGAGCGCCGAGTGCCTGCAGCCGGTGGACCTCGGTCTCGATGTCGTCGACCACAATGTCGACGTGCATGCGGTTCTTGCCCGCTTTGGGTTCGGGCACTCCTTGAAGGAGAAGCGGTGAAGCGATCCCCTCCTTGGGAACGAGCACAGCCAGGTTCGCGCCCATGTAGTACTCGCGATAGTCGAGCGCGTCGCGCCAGAACTTAGCGAGCGTCTGTGGCTCTGCACAGTCGAGCACGAGTTCCACCGTTGCCTTGTATCCCATCGCGTGACTCCCAGACCGGATTCCACTCGATCAGCTACGGGCTCAGCGCGACCGACGCTTCCGCGGTGTAGCACAGGAACGTCAGGGTCTCCTGCAGGTACAACTGCACGGTGTCGGCGTCATGGCTGAGGTATCCGATCGACACGTCGGTGCCTAGCTGCAGGTCGAAGTCGCCGCCGCGGGTGGTCAGCACGAACGCACCGTCGATGGCGGGCGCCCAGATGATGTCGCCGTCAATCAGCCGACGGATATGCTCGCGGATCGGATAGCCGTGTTCGGTGGTCTCGCTGACTTTGGTGTAGGCGTCGGCGGACAGCAGCACCGAATACGGCCCGTCGACACCGGCCAGTCGCAGCCCGGACAACGCTTGCGAGATGACGTCGGGAAAGCCGCGAACGTCCTTGGGCAGTTTGAGCGCTGGGTTGGAGCTACAGCTACGGATGCCGTCGATCGACGCGGCGTCGTAGCCTTCGAAGATGGCCCGGTCTTCGACGAACGCCAGCTTCTTGGCGGCAGCCTTGACCGGATCCCAGTCGGAGTCCTGCGACCCGCGTTCGACGTCGTCGATCTCCCTGCGCGACAGGGTAAATGGAACCCGAAGCCGCACAAGTGGTTTGCTGGCACGCAGGTGCGCGACGACGCCGTCGGTGGGTGCCTTCACGTCGAGCAGACGGCCGGTGCTGATCGCCGCCGTGACCGGCCCTCCCGGCTCGCTGACGTCGACGACCCGGCGTCCGGCGATGTGCCGCTTGAACGTCCGTGTTGCTTCCAATTCGATTTCGGTCCAAGCCTCTTCGGTGATCGGCGCAAGATCGCGATAGAGGTTGTTCATTGCCGGGTTCCTTTCAAACTGCCGATCGCCAACGAGCCATCTGTGCCATCTGTGGGCACGGTAACCACCGCCGGCGCCGTGACCGATGAACTCGGCAGCGGCGGTGGATCGTCGAGGAAGTCGATGGTCGGGGAGAAGAACAATCCGCCGGTGACCGCGACCGAGAAGTCCAGGATGCGATCGGTGTTGCCCGGGGGATCGCCAAGGAACATGTTGCGCAGCATCCGTTCGGTGACCTCGGGCGCGCGCGAATACCCGATGAAATACGTACCGAATTCGCCTTTTCCGAGTTCGCCGAACGGCATGTTGTGCCGCACGATCTTCAGCTCGGTGCCGTCGTCGTCGGCAATGACGTTGAGTGCGATGTGGGCGTTGGCCGGCTTCTCGTCGTCGTCGAACTCGATGTCGTCCAGCTTGGTCCGGCCGATCACCCGCTCCTGCTCGGTGACCGACAGTGACTCCCACGCCGCCATATCGTGCAGGTACTTCTGCACGTGCACATAGCATGAACCGGCGAAATCCGGATCCTCGTCGCCCACGGCGGTGGCGGAGACCGCCAGCGCACCGTCCGGGTTTTCGGTCCCGTCGACGAAGCCCAGCAGATCGCGGTTGTCGAAGAACCGGAAGCCGTGCACTTCGTCGACAACGGTCACCGCGCCGGCCATCGACTTGAGAACGCGATTGGTCAGCTCGAAACAGACATCCATGGTCTCGGCCCGGATGTGGAACAACAGATCGCCGGCAGTGGCCGGGGCGGCGTGCCGCGGGCCTTCCAACTCGATGAACGGATGCAGCTCAGCAGGCCGCGGGCCGGTGAACAACCGGTCCCAGGCCTCGGAGCCGATCGAGGCGATCGCCGACAAGTGTTTGGTCGGATCGCGGAATCCGATTGCACGCACCAGTCCGGAAATGTCTGACAGCGCATCGTGCGCGGTCTCCTCGCCGCCCTCGTCGATGCTGACCACCAGGAAGATCGCGGCCGGTGTCAGGGGTGCGAGAACCGGTTGCGGCTGCACTGGGGGCACGGGTTCGACCCTAACGTGCCCACGGGCTTCAGATAATCCCGTGGTGAAAAGATGGGGACATGGCGGCCACGGCGCGAGGCTTGTGTGACTTCATCGACGCGTCCCCGTCGCCGTTCCACGTCTGCGCCACGGTGGCGGCCAGGCTGCGCGCCGCCGGCTACACCGAGCTGGCCGAGACAGACGGGTGGCCCTCGACGGGCAAATTCTTCACCGTACGCGCCGGGTCGCTGGTGGCCTGGGACAGCGGGAGCGACACCGGCGGACGGCCGTTTCGGGTCATCGGCGGTCATACCGACAGCCCTAATCTTCGGGTCAAGCAACACCCCGACCGTGCGGTCGCGGGTTGGCAGGTGGTGGCGCTGGAGCCGTACGGCGGTGCCTGGCTGAACTCCTGGCTGGACCGTGATCTGGGCGTCAGCGGGCGACTGTCGGTGCGGGACGGCGCCGGCATCGCGCACCGGCTGGTGCGGATCGACGCTGCGATCCTGCGCGTGCCGCAGTTGGCGATCCACCTGGCGGAGGACCGCAAGTCGCTCACGCTGGATCCGCAGCGCCACGTCAACGCGGTGTGGGGAGCCGACGATCGAACCCGGTCGTTCATCGGCTACGTCGCCGAACAGGCCGGCATCGATCCCGACGACGTCCTGGGCGCCGATCTGATGACCCACGATTTGACCCCGTCGACGCTGTCCGGCCTCGGCGACCAGTTCGTCAGCGCGCCGCGGCTGGACAACCAGGCGTCCTGCTACGCGGGCCTGGAGGCGTTTCTGGACGCCCTAGCCGGCGAATACCTGCCGGTGCTGGCGCTGTTTGACCACGAGGAGGTCGGGTCCACCTCCGATCACGGCGCTGACTCCGAGCTGCTGCTGACCACGCTGGAGCGCATCGTGCTCGCTGGTGGTGGCGGGCGGGAAGACTTTCTGCGGCGGCTTGCCGGATCGATGGTGGCCTCGGCGGACATGGCGCACGCCACCCATCCCAACTACCCGGAGCGGCATGAGCCCGGCCACCTCATCGCGATCAACGGTGGTCCGGTGCTCAAGGTGCACCCGAATCTGCGGTACGCCACCGACGGCCGCACCGCCGCCGCGTTCGCGCTGGCCTGCCAGCAGGCCGGGGTGCCGCTGCAACGTTACGAACACCGCGCCGACCTGCCCTGCGGTTCGACGATCGGTCCGATGACGTCGGCCCGGACCGGTATCCCGACCGTCGACGTCGGCGCCCCCCAGCTGGCCATGCACTCGGCACGGGAACTCATGGGCGCGGGCGACGTCGCGGCTTACGCGGCGGCTCTGCGGGCATTCTTGTCGCCCGGCTGACCTGTTGGGTCAGCGCCGCGTGACCAAGACCGGCTCGTAGCGGATCACGTTCTCCACCACCATGCCGTTGCGGGTGCGGACCCGGTCGAGCCCCCGGATCTCGAAGGGCCCGTCCGGGCCGGTCCCGCGGCCGACGTAGTGCAGGAAGACCAGCTGCTCGCCCTCCGCGGCACCTGGAACCGTCGCACTGTCGACGAGCTCCAGCCGCAGGTCCGGAGCGGCGGCCAGCAGCTCGGCGATCTTTCGGGTGTACGCCTGGACTCCCTGCACCGGCTCGGGATCGCCTGGCCAGTAGCCGACGATGTCGTCGGCCAGGATGTTCATCCCGCGGGACAGATCGGGCGCCGCCCAGAACGCCGCCCACAGCTGCGCGCTGAACATCGGGGCAGCTGAGTCCTGAGTCGTTGCAGGAGAAGCAGATTGGATACCGGTCATGTTCCCTCCACGGGTCGGGCGCTTCGGTGCAGCGCGTCGCCGCAAGCCTGTCTCGGCGCGCCCGGGCCCCGCAATTACCTCGGAGGTCATCACCGTGAGTACGGTCCGTTGTCGGAGTGCGGGCCTAGGGTCGGCGGTATGACACTCAAGACGGAGATGGTGACGTTCGACTGCAGCGACCTCGCGAAGCTGGCCGGCTGGTGGGCCGAGCATTTCGACGGCAAGACCCAGGAGCTGATCCCCGGCGAATTCGTCGCGGTCATTCGGCCCGAAGGGCCGCGGCTCGGCTTTCAAAAGGTGGCCGATCCCACGCCGGGTAAAAACCGGGTTCACCTGGATTTCGGCGCAGCAGATGTGGATGGCGAAGTGTCGCGACTTGCCGCCGCCGGCGCCACCGAGGTCGAACGGCACAGCATCGGCGACAGCTTTCGCTGGGTGGTGCTGACCGACCCCGACGGCAACGCGTTCTGCATAGCCGGTGGTCAGTAGCCTCTCTGGCCCCGGCTGCTCGTGTCGTCGGTGGTCGCGCGGCCGCCAATCTAGACTGTCCCCGTGACGTCCGGGCTCACTCAAGCGGTCGATACCGTCGAGCAGGCCGCGGCTACCCCAGATCAGCCGCAACCGTTCCGCGAACTGGGCCTCAAAGACGACGAATATCAGCGGATCCGCGAGATCCTGGGCCGCCGCCCGACCGACGCCGAGCTGGCCATGTACTCGGTCATGTGGAGCGAGCACTGTTCCTACAAGTCGTCCAAGGTCCACCTGCGGTACTTCGGTGAGACCACCACCGACGAGATGCGGGCCGGGATGCTGGCCGGCATCGGGGAGAACGCCGGCGTCGTCGACATCGGCGACGGCTGGGCGGTCACCTTCAAGGTGGAGTCGCACAACCACCCGTCCTACGTCGAGCCCTACCAGGGCGCGGCCACCGGGGTCGGCGGCATCGTCCGCGACATCATGGCGATGGGCGCGCGACCAGTGGCGGTGATGGACCAGCTACGTTTCGGCGCCGCGGACGCCCCGGATACCCGCCGCGTGCTCGACGGCGTCGTGCGGGGCATCGGCGGCTACGGCAACTCATTGGGCTTGCCCAACATCGGCGGCGAGACCGTGTTCGACGCCTGCTACGCCGGCAATCCATTGGTCAACGCGCTGTGCGTGGGTGTGCTCCGGCAGGAGGACCTCCACCTGGCGTTCGCATCCGGCGCAGGCAACAAGATCATCCTGTTCGGTGCGCGCACCGGGCTTGACGGCATCGGCGGTGTGTCGGTGCTGGCGTCGGAGACGTTCGGCGGCGACGAGTCCGGGTCGGGTCGAAAAAAACTGCCGTCGGTTCAAGTCGGTGACCCGTTCATGGAGAAGGTGCTCATCGAGTGCTGCCTGGAGTTGTACGCGGCCGGTCTGGTGATCGGGATCCAGGATCTCGGTGGAGCTGGAATAGCCTGTGCGACTTCGGAGTTAGCCTCTGCCGGGGACGGCGGTATGGTGATCGAGCTGGACACCGTTCCGCTGCGCACCAAGAACATGGTCCCGGCCGAAGTGCTCTGCAGCGAGTCACAGGAACGGATGTGCGCGGTCGTCGCCCCGGAGAATGTGGACGCTTTCCTTGAGGTGTGCCGCAAGTGGGAAGTGTTGGCCACCACGATCGGTGAGGTCACCGATGGTGACCGGTTGCGCATCACCTGGCACGGCGAGACGGTCGTCGACGTGCCGCCACGCACGGTGGCCCACGAAGGCCCGGTGTATCAGCGCCCGGTCGCTCGCCCGGAGTCGCAGGATGCGTTGAACGCCGATCGGGCGAGCAGCCTGCCCCGACCAGTCACCGGTGATGAGCTGCGCGCGACTTTGCTTGCGCTGCTTGGCAGTCCACATCTGTGCAGCCGTGCCTTCATCACTGAGCAGTACGACCGCTACGTGCGCGGGAACACCGTGCTGACTGAACACGCCGACGGCGGCGTGCTGCGCGTCGACGAGTCCACGGGCCGCGGAATCGCGCTGTCCACCGATGCGTCGGGACGCTACACGCTGCTCGACCCCTACACCGGCGCCCAACTCGCGCTGGCCGAGGCCTTCCGCAACGTCGCCGTCACCGGTGCCACCCCGGTCGCGGTGACCAACTGCCTGAACTTCGGCTCGCCGGAAGACCCCGGGGTGATGTGGCAATTCGCCCAGGCGGTGCGTGGTTTGGCGGACGGCTGTGCGGCACTGGGTATTCCGGTGACCGGCGGCAACGTCAGCTTCTACAACCAAACCGGGTCGACGGCGATCCTGCCCACCCCGGTGGTGGGCGTACTCGGCGTGATCGATGATGTCGCCCGGCGTATCCCGACGGCGATGGGTACCGAGCCGGGCGAGACGCTGATGCTGCTCGGCGACACCCGTGACGAATTCGACGGATCGGTATGGGCACAGGTCACCGCCGACCATCTGGGCGGACTGCCGCCCGCGGTGGACCTGGCTCGCGAGCGACTGTTGGCCGATGTGTTGACCGCGGCCTCCCGCGACGGGCTGGTGTCTGCGGCCCACGATCTGTCCGAAGGCGGCTTGGCGCAGGCCGTGGTGGAATCGGCGCTTGCCGGCGAAACAGGTTGTCGCATAGTGCTTCCCGAGGACGCCGACGCGTTTGTGATGTTGTTCTCTGAGTCGGCGGGCCGGGTGCTGGTAGCCGTGCCGCGTACCGAGCAGAGTCGCTTCCGGTCGATGTGCGAGGCGCGGGGCCTGCCGGTTACTCGCATCGGTGTCGTCGACCAAGGTTCGGACGCTGTGGAGGTGCAGGGTCTGTTCACCGTGTCCCTGGCAGAGCTGCGCAGCACGTCCGAGGGAGTGCTGGCCGCACTACTTCGTTGAGAGCCGAGTCCGATGATTGCGCAGTCCGATGCTCAGTCGGTCGCCGGGCCGGCCGAACCCCGCAGGCGGCATCCGCTGCTGGTGTGGGCGTGGAGCCTGCTGCGGCTGAAGTTCGTCGGGGTGGCGTTCGGCGCGTTGTTCTTCTGCCTGTCCCTGACGCCGTCGCTATTGCCGCGGGCCTGGGTGTTCCAGGGGCTGATCGCCGGTGTGAACGCGGCTTTCGGCTACGGCCTGGGCGTGGTGATCGGCAGGACCGCCTACCGGGTGATGCTCCGGAGTGCCCGCTGGTGGCCACCCCCGGCGCCGGTGCTGTTCTGGATGAAGGCCGCCGTCGTCGCGATCGCGCCGACGGCCTGCGTGCTGATGCTCATCCCGGCCGCCTCCTGGCAGCGGCAGGTGTCGGCGCTGATGGGCATCGAGGGCCCGACCACCCTGGGCTACCTGCGCACGCTGATCGTCGCGGTCGCTGTCGGCGCGCTGTTGGTGTCCACGTTCCGGGTGCTCATCGATGCCGTCAAGCTGCTGGCCCGGATGCTGATCAGGCGATGGCACTTGCACGACGAGGTGGCACTGTTCATCGGCACGTCTATCGTTGTGGCGCTGCTGATCATGTTGATCAACGGTGTCCTGGTCCGCGGATTCTTTGCGGGGGCCAACGCCCTCTTCCAGCCGCGCGATGCCGCGACTCCCGTTGGTCTGTCGCAACCGCTACTTTCTGAAAAGTCCGGCAGCCCAGCGTCGTTGGCGCCGTGGGAGTCGCTGGGATACCAGGGTCGCAACTTCGTCGCCACCGGTCCGCATGCAGCCGAACTGGCCCGGCTCAATGGCAGACCCGCCAAGGAGCCCATCCGGGTGTATGCCGGACTGCATACCGCCCCCGACGACCAAGGCCGGTTGGCCGTGCTCCTCGGAGAACTCGAGCGCACCGGCGCGTTCACCCGCAAATTACTGGTCATCGCGCCGACCACCGGCACCGGCTGGGTCGACCCGGTGGCGGCGCGCTCGCTGGAGATGATGTACAACGGCGACACCGCGATCGTTGGTCTGCAGTACTCCTACCTGCCGAGTTGGATCTCGTTTCTGGCCGACCGGCAGAAGTCCATGGATTCCGGCCGAATGCTGATCGACACGGTTCACGACCGCTGGCAACAACTGCCGCCGGACCACCGGCCGAAATTGGTGCTCTACGGCGAGAGCCTGGGTTCGATGGCCGGCCAGGCCGCCTTCGGGTGGCTGCCCGACATCCGGCGGATGGGCTTCGACGCGGTGCTGTGGGTGGGGCCGCCGCAGGCAAGTCCGCTGTGGCATGCGCTGATCGTGCGGCGCGACCCCGGCACCATGGAAGTGGAGCCGCGTTACGACAACGGGCGAACCGTGCGGTTCACCGAAGCCAACATCCCCGCGGACATCACCGGGGTGTCGGGCCCGCCGTGGGTGGGCACTCGCGTGCTGTTTCTGCAGCACCCGTCCGACCCCGTTGTCTGGTGGACACCCGATCTGCTGTTCGGCAAGCCCGAGTGGCTCATCGAACCCCGCGGCCAGGACCGCACCGCGTTGATGCGCTGGTATCCGGTCGTCACGTTTTGGCAAGTCAGTGCCGACCTGACCAACGCCGAGGGCGTGCCCGGCGGGCATGGCCACAACTACACCAACGACATCCTGGACGGCTGGGTCGCGGTGGCTCCGCCGGACGGCTGGACAGCGGCAGACACCGAGCGCATCCGTGCCGCGCTGAGCACCTTCAAATGATGCAGCACAATGACTTTCGCCGCGTACAGCCGCTTGCGCTGGCCGCCGCGCTGGTCGGCTGGAGCTTTGTGGCTCCCCGGCTGCCCGCCCGGGGCCGGTTGCTGCTGCAGGCCGGTGTTGCCGGAGTGCTGGTCCGAGTGACGAGGGCGCCGCTGGGCCTGCGACCGCCACGGCTGTGGGCCGGTTTCCGGCTGGGCCTGGCCTCCGGATCGGCGGCGGCGATCGGGGTCTTGGTAGCGACATCCTTTCCGGCCGTGCGACTTTCGATGGCCGAACGGGAACTGCCCGCTTCGGCGTCGACCTGGCTGACGTTGCAGATACCGCTGGGTACGGTGTGGGGCGAGGAGGCGGCATTCCGTGCGGCGCTGGCCGCCGTCGCCGGTCGCGTTTACGGCGTCGCCGGTGGTCGGCTGCTGCAGGCCCTCGCGTTCGGTCTCTCCCATATCGCCGATGCGCGCGCCACCGGTGAGCCCGTACTGCCCACCGTGTTGGCCACCGGCGGCGCGGGCTGGATATTCGGTTGGCTGGCCGACCATTCCGGCAGCCTCACCGCGCCGATGCTGGCGCACGTGGCGATCAACGAGTCGGCCGCGGCGGCGGCGCTGATCATCCAGCGGCGGTCTGGAGCTAGTCGGCCGTAGTCGACACGTCGCGGCTGTCGGCTACCAACTTGTGCGGCTCGGTCTCGGCATCGCCAATGCCGAAGCTGATGATGCGCCGCGGGGTAATCCGAATGATCCCGGTGTCGATCTCGTCGTCGTTGGGCTCCGTGCGCCTCTCGCCGGACTCGGCCAGTTCGGCGGTCCCCCTGATCTCCAGGCACCGGACGCGCCAAGGGTCGCGGGACACGATGTCGTCGATCACCAGTGCGACGGTGTTGTTGGACGCCACGTTGCGGAACTTGCGACTTTTCGACATCCGGTAGCCGTAAATGTCCACGGTGCCCAGATCTTCGTTGTAGGTGAAGCCGACCGGATTGTTCTGCAGTGTGCCGTCGGGTTGGATGGTGGCCAACCGGGCGAGGTCGGCCGCCTCCATGAATTCAATTTCGTGCGGTTTGAACGACATAGACCCACGCTAAAGTCTCAACTTCGGTTGAGGTCAAGGCCGCCGATGTCATTAACGGGAATGCTTCTGAGACCCTGAGGTATGGCCGTCCGTCACAGCGCTGATCCGGCGAAGACCCGCGAAGCGGTGCGGGCTGTCGAAGACTGGTTGCACGACGAGACCCGTCCGGTTCCGAGTCGAGCGGATCTGGCGGCAGCGGTTCGGCTCACCGCGCGAACTTTGGCAGCGCTTGCGCCGGGCGCCAGCGTCGAGGTCAGAATTCCGCCGTTTGTGGCGGTGCAGTGCATTTCCGGGCCGAGGCATACCCGAGGCACGCCGCCCAATGTGGTCGAGACCGATCCGCGAACGTGGCTGCTACTGGCCACCGGACTGCTGCGGGTAGCGGACGCCGGCGCCACCGGGGCGCTGCGTCTGTCCGGTTCGCGGGCCGCCGAGATCCAGTCGTGGCTACCGTTGGTGCACTTGAGCTAGGCCAGCGGCGCAAGCCCGGAACGCACCAGATCGACACTGGCAGAGACAATTTCACCGAGGTCGCCGGTGCAGCCGTCGTCACCCCACTTCTGGACCGCCACCACAAGAGCGGCCGCCAGTGTGGCTCCTGCGACCGCGGAGACGAGGTCGAGGTTGGGAAATCCCGCATAGCGGGTCTTGATGAAGTCGGCGAGCACCTCGGCGAACGACGACTGCACCACCCGTAAATGCGCGGCGATGCGTTCAGCAGATATCAACGTCGAACGGGCGATCGCGGCTTGGCGGACCACCTCGACGTCGTGCGGGAAGCTCTCGACGCTGGCCAACACGGCATCGAACAGCGACTCCGCAGAAGGACGCTGCGCCAACGCTTCGGCCAGCCATTCCAGATGGGTGTCGTAATCCTGAAACAGCACTGCTTCCTTGGTGGGAAAGTGCCGAAAGAAGGTGCGCTCGGTGACGCCGGCCTCGGCGGCCAGCTGGGTGACCGTCACGTTGGCAAAGCCCTTCCGGGCGAACTGCGCCAGCGCTACCCGACGCAACGCCTCGTGCGTCGATCGCCGGCGCAGCTCATGAAGGTTGGTCGCCTCCGCCATCGCGCCCGATGCTATCCCGAATCGCTACAACATGTCAGTACTGACATCTTCACAATATGTCAGTACTGACATATTGTGCTGTATTGCGTGGCCTGGCCTGGGGAAGGGATCCGAGCGATGACTGACTATGACGCGATCGTTGTCGGAGCCGGGCACAACGGCCTGACGGCCGCCGCCATCCTGGCTGGTGCGGGCCTGCGCACGGTATGTCTGGAGGCCAACACCTACAGCGGTGGAATGGCCGCGACGGTAGAGCTGATCGACGGATTCCGCTACGAGATCGCAGGATCGGTGCAGTTTCCCACCGCCCACCAGATCACCCAGGAGCTTGGCTTGGACGCCCTTCCGACCGTTGACGCGGAGGTGATGTCGGTCAATATCGGCGAGTCGGGTGAGGAGCCGATGGTCTTCTATCGCGATCCGATGCAGCTGATGATGCATCTCGGCGAGAAACACGGCGCCGATGCGATCACGGGCATGGCCGAGTTGATCGCGTGGAGCCAAGGCCCGGCAAAAGCGCTGGGTCGATTCGAGGTGCGCACGCCGCCCAAGACGCTCGATGAGATGTATGCCTGCGCGGCCAATGAAGCCGAACGCCGGGCCATCCATCAGATGCTGTTCGGCTCGGCGATGGATGCCATCGACACCTATCTACCGGATAAAGACAAGCATGCAATCCTGCGCGGGATGCTGGCGTTTCTGGCGGTCAACTCCACGTATCGCGGGCCGTACACGCCCGGCAGCGCGACCTGTCTGGCATTTGCGCTCGCGGTGCCCGACGACAGCACCGCCATGATGACCAAGTTGGCCGGCGGGATCGGTGCCCTCACCGAACATTTGCATACCGTCTTCACCTCGCATGGCGGCGAGATCCGTTTCCGGGCCAAAGCCGAGAAAATCCTCGTGGAAAACGACCGTGTCACCGGCGTGCAGCTTCGCGACGGGTCCACGATCAGCGCACCCGTGGTGGTGTCCAACCTCGCGCCCGACCTCACTCTCACCGACCTGGTCGGTGCCGAACACCTGCCCGCGGAGTTGATCGCCCGGCTGAGCGGTCGCGACCATCGCGCGGCATTTGTCCAAATACATTTCGCGCTCGACGGCCTACCGCAGTTCGCGCCGCCCTATGAGCTGCTCAACGAGCCCGGCATGCAGCAGTCCATCGGGATCTTCGGCTCACCCGAGGAACAGCAACGTCAATGGGAGATGTGTACCCGCGGCTTGTTACCGGACAATCCATCGTTGGGTATGCAGATTCCGTCATGCCTTGACCCAGGCCTGGCGCCGCCGGGCAAGCATGCCGCAAGTGCATTTGCCTATGCTTTCCCCGTCGAAGCCGACCGTGATCAACACGGGCGTTTGAAAAATGAAATGGCACAGCGGGTTATCGACAAGATCACCCGATATGCGCCTAACTTCCGCGACATCGTCATCCGGCATATCACCTTCGCGCCGTATCACATGCAAACCATGTTCGGAGCCCCGTCGGGTGATTTCTGCCACGGGCTGCTGCATCCCGATTTGATGGGGCCAAACCGGCCCGGGCCGACAGGATTCGTCGACTTGCCGATTCCGATCAGTGGGCTCTACCTGGCAAGCGCCGGCTGTCACGGTGGGCCCGGCATCACGTTCACGCCCGGCTACAACGCCGCTTATCAAGTGCTCGACGACGTTGGCACCAAACCCGGTCGCGATTAGACGTAAGTGACGGCTGGGATTGGTGTGGCAAAATAAGCTGAGAGCTGAACCGAAAATGCCTGCCGCAGGCCAGATAAGCAGTTCAACACGCTGGTCGGATTCGGTCGCTTGGCCGCGGTCACCGTAGACTGCATTTCGTCACCAATCGCCTCCCAGGGAGCCGCCACATCGTGACCGCCCAGCAGCCATTGCCCGAGGAAAACCCGCCCGGCGAAGAATGCGGTGTATTCGGCGTATGGGCCCCCGGCGAACAGGTCGCCAAACTCACCTATTTCGGGCTGTACGCGCTGCAGCACCGCGGGCAGGAGGCCGCCGGTATCGCCGTGGCCGACGGGTCCCAGGTGCTGGTATTCAAGGACCTTGGCCTGGTCAGCCAGGTCTTCGAAGAGCAGACGTTGGCGGCCATGGAGGGCCACGTCGCGATCGGGCACTGCCGATACTCCACCACCGGCCAAACCACGTGGGAGAACGCACAACCGGTGTTCCGCAACACCGCTGCCGGCACCGGGGTGGCGTTGGGGCACAACGGCAATCTGGTGAACAGCGCCGAGCTGGTCGCTCGTGCCCGCGAGGCGGGATTGATGAACAGCCGGGTTCCCTGCGCGGCCACCACCGACTCCGACATGCTGGGCGCGCTGCTGGCCCACGGTGCCGCCGACTCCACCCTGGAACAGGCGGCGCTGGAACTGCTGCCGACAGTGCGTGGCGCGTTCTGCTTGACGTTCATGGACGAGAACACCCTGTATGCCGCGCGCGACCCCTACGGCGTGCGGCCGCTGTCGCTGGGACGGCTGGACCGCGGCTGGGTGGTGGCCTCCGAAACCGCTGCTCTGGACATCGTCGGCGCCTCGTTCGTCCGCGACATCGAGCCGGGCGAGCTTTTGGCCATCGACGCCGATGGCGTCCGGTCCACCCGTTTCGCCAATCCCGAACCCAAGGGCTGCATTTTCGAGTACGTCTACCTGGCACGACCGGACAGCACGATCGCGGGCCGGTCGGTGCACGGCGCCCGGCTCGAGATCGGTCGTCGGCTGGCCCGCGAATGTCCGATCGATGCCGACCTGGTGATCGGCGTTCCGGAATCCGGCACACCTGCCGCGGTCGGCTATGCGCAGGAGGCCGGCATCCCCTACGGGCAGGGCCTGATGAAGAACGCCTACGTCGGGCGGACCTTCATTCAACCGTCGCAGACCATCCGCCAGCTTGGAATCCGGCTGAAGCTAAATCCGCTCAAGGAGGTCATCCGCGGCAAGCGGCTCATCGTCGTCGACGACTCGATCGTGCGGGGCAATACCCAGCGCGCTCTGGTCAGGATGCTGCGCGAGGCCGGCGCCGTGGAGGTGCATGTGCGGATCGCCTCGCCGCCGGTGAAATGGCCGTGCTTCTACGGCATCGACTTTCCCTCGCCGGCTGAGTTGATCGCGAACGCCGTCGAAGACGAAGACGAGATGCTCGAAGCGGTACGGCATGCCATCAACGCCGACACGTTGGGATACATCTCGCTACGGGGTCTGATCGCCGCGACCGAGCAACCCACCTCGCGGCTCTGCGCGGCCTGCTTCGACGGCAAGTATCCGATCGAGCTGCCCAGCGAGACCGCACTGGGCAAAAACGTCATCGAGCACATGCTTGCCAGCACCGCGCGGGGTGTCGTGCAGGCTGACGCCCAAACCAGTCTGGCGGCGCGCGAAATATCCCCGGAAGCGGAGCAGGCCTCCGTGCTGCGCCACCCCTAGCTCAGCGGACAGGTGGCCGATACCCGTATTCGGCGCTGACCGGTAGCCTTTATCGACGATGGCCGACCTTACAAAAAAGTCCGGAAAAGACCCGGCCGCCCCGGGCGTTACCTATGCATCGGCCGGAGTCGATATCGAAGCCGGGGACCGCGCTGTCGAATTGTTCAAGCCGCTGGCGTCCAAAGCCACCAGGCCCGAGGTACGCAGCAAGCTTGGTGGATTCGCCGGATTGTTTGCGCTGCGTAGTGATTACCGCGAACCGTTGTTGGCGGCATCCAGCGACGGGGTGGGTACCAAGCTGGCGGTCGCGCAAGCGATGGACAAGCACGACACCGTCGGCCTGGACTTGGTGGCGATGGTGGTCGACGACCTCGTGGTCTGCGGCGCCGAGCCGATGTTCCTGCTGGACTACATCGCCTTGGGCCGTATCGTGCCGGAACGGCTCAACGCGATCGTCGGCGGTATCGCCGAAGGGTGCATCCGCGCGGGTTGCGCGCTGCTCGGCGGCGAAACCGCCGAGCATCCCGGTCTGATCGAACCGGACCACTACGACATTTCCGCTACCGGCGTCGGCGTGGTCGAAGCCGACGACGTTCTTGGGCCGGACCGGGTCAAGCCGGGGGACGTCATCATCGCGATTGGGTCGTCCGGTCTGCACTCCAACGGATACTCGCTGGCCCGAAAGGTTCTGCTGGAGATCGACCGGATGAACCTGGCCGGTTACGTCGAAGAATTCGGCCGCACGCTTGGCGAAGAGTTGCTCGAGCCGACTCTCATCTACGCCAAGGACTGTCTCGCGCTGGCCGCCGAAACCCAAGTCCGGACGTTCTGTCATGTGACCGGCGGCGGGTTGGCGGGCAATCTGGAACGCGTCATCCCTCACGGGCTGGTAGCCGAGGTTGACCGCGGCACATGGACGCCGGCGCCGGTGTTCGCGATGATTGCCCAGCGTGGCCGGGTCTCTCGCGCCGAGATGGAAAAAACCTTCAACATGGGCGTCGGGATGATCGCCGTGGTGGCGCCGGAAGACACCGACCGGGCGCTGGCGATACTGACCGCCCGGCATTTGGACTGCTGGGTGCTCGGCGCAATCAACAAGGGCGGGAAAGAAAGCCCACGAGCGAAGCTCGTCAGGCAACACCCAAGGTTCTAAAACCAACTTCAACCGATAACAACGCGGGCCAGAAATGGCCGCAGGTGGGGCCGGAAAACCCGGCTTTCAGCGGCGCCACTCGCTTTCGTCGCTCCAGGGGTCTTCGCCGTCTGACTGGTCGGCGTCGTCATCGCCCGACCCGGACAGCTCGCGCTGAAGCCGCTCGAAATCGGTCTGCGGTGAGCTGTACTTAAGTTCTCTAGCAACCTTGGTCTGCTTCGCCTTAGCCCGGCCGCGGCCCATGGGGGAACCCCCTCGCGCAATAACGGAGCGGCCCAAGAAGCAGGCGGCTCCGATCTTTTGTCTTTATTGTCCTGCCGACAGCTTACCGTGCCCGATGGTTGCGCGCTGTTGCACCCCGCACCTTGTGCAGCACCTCGTGCAGACGTTCATCGCGCCGTTCCCCTCAATCGCTCGACGGCCACCCGCCCGGCGCCGGGCCCATCGAGTGGCGGCAGCGAGTCGGCGTCGATCGCTGCGGGCACCTCCGCGTCGCCGCCGGTAATGAGGGCGGTATCGGCCGGTACCCCGCGCTTGAGCAGCGCGAGCGCGACAGGGCCGAGGTCGACGTGTTCGACCACGGTTCCAAGCCTGCCCACCGCGCGGCCGTTGGCCAGCACCGCATCGCCGGTAGCCGGCCGGTCCGCCGACCCGTCCAGGTGCAACAACACCAGCATGCGGGGCGGTTTGCCTAGGTTGTGCACCCGCGCGACGGTCTCCTGACCGCGATAGCAGCCTTTGTCGAGGTGGACGGCGCCCAGCCCCGGACCGCCGATCCAACCCACTTCGTGCGGGATCGTCCGTTCGTCGGTGTCGACGCCGAGCCGTGGGCGCACGGCCGCCACCCGGTGGGCTTCGTAGGCCCACGCTCCGGCCGGGCGCAGCCCCGCCTGCGTCAAACGACGCTGTAGGTCGGCGGACTCGCGCCGGTCGACCAGCACGTCCAGCTCGACTTGGCCGGCTGGCGCCCCGATCATCCGACGTACGAAGCCAATCCCGGGCATCGGCACCGCGGTCATCTCGGCGGGCAATGCATCCAGTCCGAGCGTCTTCAGCACGGCTGGTTCGGCCAGCTGCGGCCCCAGCAGCGACAGCACCGCGAGGTCGGCCGAGACGGGGGTCACATCCGACCAGAACACCATCTTGCGCAGGTAGTCCAACAGCGGCTCGCCGCGCCAAGGCTCGGTGTCGAGATAGGTGATGGCGCCGAGCTCGGTTTGGACCCAGTGATCTTCCACCCGGCCCTGCCCGTCCAGGCTGAGGTTTTGCGTGCTCGCGCCGTCGGTAAGCTCGCTGACGTGCTGCGTCGAGATGCTGTGCAGCCAGGTCTGCCGGTCGGCGCCGGTCAGTGTGAGCACCCGACGGTGCGAGCGATCGACCAGCACGGCGTCGGTTTCGGCTGCACGTTGCTCGCCCAGCGGGTCGCCGTAATGCCAGATCGCGCCGGCGTCGGGCCCGGTATCGGGGGCGGGAACAGCGGACACACACCAACTCTACGGGTCTACGGCGTTAGGCTTCTGGTCCATGACAGGCCGGCCGGGCGTGGTCGTCACGCTCGACGGTGAGGTACATCCGCCGGGGACGCCACTGCTGTTCGCCGACGACCTCGCCGCGGTACATGGTGACGGCGTATTCGAGGCATTGCTGGTCCGCGCCGGCGGCGCGTGCCTGGTGGAGGCACATCTGGGCCGGCTGAGCCACTCCGCCAAACTGTTGGACCTGCCGGAGCCGGACCTGGCGGGTTGGCGACACGCGATCGACCTGGCGGCGCGGCGGTGGGCGGCGGGCACCGACGACGAGGGTGCGATGCGTTTGGTCTACAGCCGCGGCCGGGAACGCGGTTCGGCGCCCACCGCCTACGTGACCGTCAATCCGATCGCCGACCGGATCACCGCGGCCCGTCGCGACGGGGTTGCCGCGGTGACGTTGCCCCGTGAGCTGCCCGCGACCGGTGTCGAGGCGATGCCGTGGCTGCTGGCCGGCGCCAAGACGCTGTCCTACGCCATCAACATGGCCGCTCTGCGCCATGCCGCCCGGCAGGGCGCCGGCGACGTCATCTTCGTCAGCTCGGACGGCTACGTTCTGGAGGGCCCCCGTTCGACGGTGGTGATCGCCGTCGGTGGCGCAGGGGCCGGCGGCAACGTGTGCCTGCTGACGCCGCCGCCCTGGTATCCGATCCTGCGCGGCACCACGCAGCAGGCGTTGTTCGGCGTCGCCCGGGCCAAGGGCTACGACTGCGACTATCGCGCTCTGCGTGTCGCTGATCTTTTTGCAGCGCAAGGGATTTGGTTGGTATCGAGTATGACGCTGGCGGCGCGCGTCCATACGCTCGACGGCCAGGCATTGCCGAGCGCCCCGTTGGCGACGGAATTCGCCGAACTTGTCGACGCCGCCATTGTCTGCGATCGCTGAAATCGGTTGTCGGCGCAGCCCTGAGCGAGTACGGTCGGCCGTACACAGGGAAGGAGGTGGTCCGCGAAATTGATAGCTGAATGGACTTGTGAGGTGGCTGCACGCTAGCTGCACCGGGCGAGGAATCACCTGCGCGCGCTGGCGAATTCCCCGCAGCCACCCGGCCCCCGAGCCTCCGGTCTGTCCAACCAGGAACTACGGCTCGGGGGCT
>Ga0209040_10001230_pt1 | contig 20212 bp, 16 predicted proteins | sample BogFormECP12_OM3_FD_188240 | JGI IMG/M metagenome (GOLD analysis project Ga0209040, IMG submission 188240) | Bog forest soil microbial communities from Calvert Island, British Columbia, Canada - ECP12_OM3 (SPAdes) (version 2) | ecosystem: Environmental > Aquatic > Freshwater > Wetlands > Bog ...
TCTGCTCGGTTTCCAGGGGACAAAGACGGCTCGGCGAGAAGGAATATCGAGCCCCTTCAGTGACGCCGGGGGTTGCACTTCGCGACAGAACTCAGGCGTGCCGTCCGACCTCCATTTCACCGCAAGCAAGTCGATTTCGTGAACACCCATCTTGATTCCACGAATTGTGAAGTATCCTTGGCGGTTCAGCCATTCCTCTGTGTCCTAGAAGCGATTTCGGCTCAGACCTTTTCCTCTGAGGCCGCGAGCGGCCGGGATCGCCAACGAGCAGTGGTGCAGACTCTGTCGCAAGGTTGCAGGGAAAGTCTATGGGCGAAATTTGCCGAATTACCGCCGATCCGAACCAGTATGGCAGCCGCCCTTGCCTGCGGCGCCTGTGAGTCCGGGGCAAGGACGTTCTCGACTTGCTCGCGGCGGGCGCGAGCCGCGAGGAAATTCTCGCTGACTATTTGCTGCTCGAAGACGCCGACGTCAGGGCGCGTGGCGAAACGGGTCCACCGGTCGCTTGGATTCGGCTCCCAGGTGTGCATCCAGTATCAATCGGCGCTGAAGATCACCCCGAAATCATTCTGGACCCCGTAGCTGGGGCGGTTAATAATTCGCATCATGCCGCTCCTCTCAGCGGTGGGGTTAAAGCGTTCTCCATGAGTAGGTTGATCTTCGCCTTGGCCTTTTGGCTGTCGGTTGCGGTCGGCACGTGGATCGTGACGACTTCACCCTCCTCGGCGGCGGGGCCGTTCGAGACGTCGGGCAATGTCCGATGGATCATCTATGCGAGCCGTCAAAACGTCGATGAGGCCATCGGCCTGGCGAGACGTTTCGGCTCCGAGTTCGCCGCGCCGACCGTCCTATCGACGACGAACGGCTGGTATGCCGTCGCGGCTGGTCCGCTAAGCGTCCTTGATCCGGTCGCGATGAAAAAGAAGCTATCGGAGTCGTGGTGGCCCCCCACGGACACGTTTTTCTCGAAGGGACAGACCTTCATCGCAAAGGTCTGGGAAAGTCCAAAGTCTCCAATCCTGGCGTCGGCGTCGAGTTCGGAGAAGGACCCGCATGTCGCTTCGGCCGCGGGACTGGAGGTGCGTATCGAGGCGTCGAATGGCCGCAAGGCGGTACGCGTCCGGAGCGGACAGGCCGTGGCGAATGCAACCTTCGACGACGATGGGCCTTACAATTCGACCGCTGCTTCAATCGCGAGTTTGGACAGCTCTTCCGCCTTTCCGCAGGTCGTGGCGACACATTACACGGGTGGAGCGCATTGCTGTACCGTTATGAAAGTGCTGAATTTCGTCGAGGGTCGATGGGAAGTGGTTAACGTTGGCGAGTTCGATTCGGATGGACCTCAGATCGAGGACCTGAATGGCGACGGCTCCGTCGAACTGGTCGGCAAAGACGACAGCTTCGACTACGCATTTGCGTCCTACGCCGAAACCTATGCGCGCCGAAAATCTTCCGGCTTGTCGGCAACCGGATCAAGGACGTCTCGAATAGTTCCGAGTTTCAGAGACCGATCCTGCAAATGCTGCTGGCAAACCAGGGCCTCGCGACTTCCGATATGTGGCGAGACAATGGGTTCCTGGCGGGCTGGGTCGCGCACAATGCGATGGTCGGAACCGGCGCCGATGCTTGGCGCAAGATGCTCGATCTATACAATCGAAATTCGGATTGGGACCTGTCGGTGTGCACCGTCTCCACGAAGGGCTTTGATCCCTGCCCGGAATATGCGAAGCGATTTCGAGATTTTCCAACCGCTTTGCTGGAACATCTCACGAAGAATGGCTACAGCCTCGACGGCATCGTCGCATCAAGCCCGCCTGCACCCCAAGCGACGCCTCCTTCGTCGGCTCCGGCGGTCGCAAAGGCGACCGAAGAGCCGACGGCCCCGCCAAAGCCGCAGCATGAAGGTTCCTCGGGAACGGGCTTCTTCGTCTCCACGGACGGTGTCGTCATCACGAACTCCCACGTCGTCGAGGACTGCTTAGCCATCAGGGCGACGACGAGCCAGGGAACGACTGCCGCCGCTAAGGTTCTTGCGCGCGACGTCCGGAACGACCTGGCCGTCTTGAACACCGGCTTGGCGGTGAACAAAGTGGCTGCTTTCCGGACCAATGTGCGACTAGGTGAAGCCGTTGAGGCCTTTGGATACCCCCTCACGGACGTCCTCTCGAAGTCGGGAAATTTCACGCTCGGCAACGTGTCCGCCCTGGTCGGGATCGGCGAGGACAGCCGCTACCTCCAGATTTCGGCGCCGGTCCAGCCCGGCAACTCTGGCGGCCCGCTGCTTGATCAGAACGGCAATCTCGTCGGTGTGGTCTCCGCCAAGCTGAACGCGCTCAAGCTCATGCTGGCCACCAACGGGGACATCCCCCAGAACGTCAACTTCGCGATCAAGTCGTCGATCGCCACGAACTTCCTAGATACGAACGGCGCGTCCTACACGCAGGGCACTGCCACGCAGCCGATGCAGCCGGCGGACCTCGCGGATCAGGCGAAGGCGATGAGTGTATTCATCGAATGCGAGTAGCCTGACTTGGCGCTGGCCGGTCGTGATCCCGACCCGCACGGCCAGGGTTTGAAGCGCCTCGGGTCATCTCGGCGCGTAGCGTTTTCTGATGGCGTCCGCCGTTGGGCGCATTCCTTCGCCGAGACATTCGATCGCGTCGATCGGATGCGCGATCACGAGGCTGACGCCGTCGCTCCGTTCGAAGATCAGCGCGTAGAGCTGCCGGCGCGAGCCGCCGCGACGGCGGGCGCTCTGCGTCGCGATGCGCTCCGCGTCCTTGATCGCGAAGTCGTCGAGATTGTCGGTGATCAGGAGATCGACGCGCGCGGCGATCGCGGAGGCCAGGACGCCCGCATCCTCGATATCCTTCATCGGAAGGGATCTGCCGCCCTCGGGCAGGAGGTGCGGATCGAATCGCAAAGGTCCGGCTTTCATGATCCCGACCAGCGCCGCCGTGTTCGCTAAGATGCTCAGTGGATCGAACTTGAGCCGGCTGAGGACGCCCTCCAGCGTTCCGAGCATCTCCCACGACATGGCGAGCTGCACCGGCCCGGCTGCGCACGTCATGTCCTGTACGATACGGACGAGGCCCGAGGCGCTCCCGCCCACACGGTTGTTCTGGATCGCAAGAAGGTGTGCGATCCAGACGTTCACATCGAGGCAAACACGGATCGCCGCCGGCTTCGGCGCGGCTGTTTCCTTCTCCGCCAATCAGGGATTCCGGGAGATCGCGGACGCCGTCTCAAGGATGTCCAGTTCGGTGGCGTCTTCCGGCAGCTCAGGGAGACGATTCTGATCGGCAAGACGCTGCAAGGCGATGTCGAGCTTGCGTCGCGCGACGACAGCCGAAATCTCCTGGACGACGCTGCGGAAGGCGGCGGAGTTTTCGTCAACACTGAGCTCGAGCAGCGAATCCCTGAGCTCCTTCGGCATGCCGACGAACACCGCGAGCGCGTTGGCGATCACGTTGGACACCGTCCGATGCTCGCCCTTGGCGAGCTTGCGGACGAGTGCAGCGAGAGACTTGTCGAGATTAGCGGAAACGGACTCGGCTTTCATCGGTCACCTATAGGAATACTCTATTTCTATATACTGCCGCCTCACGCAAGACGCAACGGGCCCTTCAGCGCGTCCGCCGGGCGGCGTGAGGCTCGCCGCTCCGAGCGACAGAAAATGACGCCTAAAGGTTTGAAATCACGGAGTCGCGGACGAAACCGCACACGGCAAAAAATTGCTTCCGGCGCATCACGCCGTTTCAGTCTCATTCCCGCGCGAGGCCTCACTGCGCCATGGCCCGCTTCGCCGCGAACACCACCCTCGGCACCATCGCCGCGGTGGCTGCGACGAGGAGCGCGATCGCGAACAGCGAGACGAAGGTCATGTGCAGCGACTGGTCGAGCGCGGCCCTCAGCGCCGCGTTGGACGCGGCCGCGCCGCCTTCGAGAAGCTTGCGAAGCTGGTCCGAGCTCACCGCGCCGACGCCTGAACGGAGGAGCCCGAAGTTGAGGACGGCGCCGAACACCGTCGCGCCGAAGGTGCTGCCGAGGCTGCGCGCGAACATATAGGCGGCGGTGACGCTGCCGCGCTCGGACCAGTCGACGATTTCCTGAATGAGGACGATCGAGGAACTGCTCGAGAGCCCCATGCCGAAGCCGACGAGCGCCGATCCGAGGCCAGCGGCGAGGGGGGACGTCTCGGGCTTGAGGAAAACGAAGACGAGCGCGCCGAGCGGGACCAGCGCTCCGCCGACCCGCAGGATCGCGCGCACGCCGAAGCGCGCCCAAAGCTGGGCCGAGAGCGTCGCGCCGATCGGCCAGCCGAGCACCATGCCCGAGAGCGAAAAGCCGGCGATCAGCGGGGATCGTCCCATCACCCCCTGAACGAAGACCGGCAAGAAGGTCGTGAGCCCGATCATCACCATGCCGGCGAACAGCGACGAGGCGTTGACCGCGGCGATGGGCCTGCGCCCCCAGAGCTTGAGCGAGATCATCGGCTCCGGCGAGCGCCGCTCCTGGACAATGAACAGGGCCACGGCGACGACCGCGATCAACGTGATGATCGAGGTCTCGGTCCGGCTCGAGGTCGAGAGCGCAGTGAGGTCGGCCATGATCGCGGCGATGGCGATGGTGAACACGCCCGCGCTCAAGTGATCGATCTGTCCCTGCGCCTGAGATTTTTTCTCATGCAGATAGGCCCAGAAGCCGGCGGAGGCGAGAAGTCCGATCGGCAGGTTCATCCAGAAAATCCACGCCCAGGACCAGTGCTGGATGATGAGGGCGCCGACCAGCGGGCCGATGACGGCCGAGAGCGCCCAGACGCTGGCGAGCCAGCCCTGAATCTTGCCGCGCTCATGCACCGAATAGAGGTCGCCGACGATCGTCATCGCGACCGGCTGCACGGCGCCGGCGCCGACGCCCTGAACGAGCCGGAAGACGATGAGCGAGGGCATCGACCAGGCGAAGCCGCAGAGGATCGAGCCGACAAGGAAGACCGCGATGCCCGACAGAATGACAACCTTGCGGCCCCTGAGGTCGGAAAGCTTGCCGAAAACGACAGTCGTGGCGGTCTGGGTCAGGAGGAAGGCCGCGAAGACCCAGCTATAGAGTTCGAGCCCGCCGAGTTGCGCGACGATCTGCGGCATCGCGGTCGAGACGATCGTCGCCTCGATGGCGATCATGAAATTCGCCGCCATCACGGCGGCGAGCACAAGCGGTCGATGCGTCGTGAGGGCGGTCATGCCCGCTACATAGGGACCCAGGCGCGTGGGCGCCAATGACTATCGGAGATGGAGCGATGACCACCGCTCCGAGCGGGCTGCCATTCCCGGTCCTCAAATTTTGCGATAGGCTCGGCGCAATTTGGGAGGAGCCCCATGCAACTGCGCCGACTGGGACGCACTGATCTTATGATCGCGCCGATGGTTCTGGGCGGCAACGTGTTCGGCTGGACCGCGGACATGGCGACGTCCTTCGCCGTCCTCGACCGTTTCGCCGCGGCGGGCCTCAACGTTGTCGACACGGCCAATTCCTATTCGTCCTGGGTCCGGGGCAATCGCGGCGGGGAGTCGGAGGCGATCATCGGCGAGTGGATGAAGGCGCGCGGAACGCGCCGCCGCACGATCGTCATCACCAAGGTCGGTTCGCCCATGGGCAAGGGCAAGGAAGGCCTTTCGGCGCGCTACATCGAGGAGGCTGTCGAGGCCTCGCTCAGGCGCCTGCAGACCGATGTGATCGATCTCTATCTCTCGCACTTTCCCGACCAGGCGACGCCCTTCGCCGAAACGCTCGGCGCCTATCAGAGGCTCATTGAGAAGGGCAAGATCCGCTGGTGCGGCGCCTCGAATCTCACCGTCGCGCTGCTCGAAGCCGCAATTGCTGCGGCGAAGGAACGCGGCGGGCCGCGCTACGAGGTGCTGCAGCCGGAATATAATCTCGCCGACCGGCGCGAGTTCGAGAACGGGCTCGCCGACCTCTGCTTGCGCGAGGAGATCGGCGTCATCACCTATTTCAGCTTGGCGAAGGGCTTTCTGTCGGGTAAGTACCGTACCGCCGAAGACCTGACGAAAAGCCCGCGCGGCGGCGGCGTGAAAGCCTATCTCAATCCGCGCGGCTTTCGCATCCTCGACGCGCTCGAGGCAGTCGGCGCACGCCACAAAGCCAAGCCTGCTGAGGTCGCCCTCGCGTGGCTCATTGCCCGCCCGGGCGTGACGGCGCCGATCGCGAGCGCCACGTCACCTGAGCAGGTCGAGAGCCTCATCCGCGCGACCGAACTGTTGCTGTCGGACGGCGACATGACCGCGCTCAGCGAGGCCAGCGCCGGCTGAGCGGTTCTGCGCGGCCGCCTCCCCAGGATCATGTCGGCCGTCTTTCCGCCGATGATAACCTGCACCGATGCGAACCGCCGACGACAGCTTCAACCTCGCTTGGCATTGCCTCGGCCGGCAGGCGGAGGAACGCGGCGACAAGACTGCGCTGATCCTCTGCGACGGTCCGGATGCGTTCCGCTCATGGACCTACGCCGACCTCGACCAGATGGTCCGAAGGCTCGCCGGGGGTTGGATTGCGAGCGGCCTCGTCAAGGGCGACCGGATGATGATCCGCGCCGCGAACGACATCGAGTTCGTGCTCGCCTTTTTTGCGACGACAGCAATCGGCTGCGTGGCGCAGCCGGCGTCGGCGCTGCTGACGGCGGAGGAGGCGCTGGCGCTCGCCGCGGACTCGGGCGCGGCGGCGGTCTTCCTCGGCGACGCCAACGCGGGCGAACGCAGGCTATTCTCGAACCTCAGGGTTTTCGACCGGCAGGATACACTCCGCCTCGCCGCCGAGGGCGCGCCCGCCGCTTACGCGCCGACCGCGCCCGACGATCCCGCCTATCTTGTTTTCACCTCCGGCTCCACAGCCGAGCCGAAAGGCGTCCTGCACGCCCAGAGGGTCGTGATCGGCCGGCGGCCGATGGCGCGCGACTGGCTGGGGCTAACTCAGGACGACGTCGTGCTGCACGCCGGCAACATCAACTGGACCTATGCGCTCGGCGTCGGCGTGCTCGATCCTTTCGCCTGCGGCGCGACCGGGGTGCTCTATGCGGGACCGCGCGATTCATCGGTTTGGCTCAAGCTCATCGAACGGCGCCGGGCGACGATCTTCGCCGCTGTGCCGAGCCTCTATCGCCAGATTCTCAAATACGGCGATCCGCCGAAATTCGATCTGTCGAGCCTGCGTCATGGCGTATGCGCCGGCGAGGCGCTCTCTCCCGAGCTGCTCGCCCAATGGCGCGAGGCGACCGGAACCTGGCTCTACGAAGCCTTAGGCATGAGCGAGATCTCGACCTACATCTCGTGCCGTCCGGGCGAGCCGATCCGGCCCGGCTCGCCCGGACGGCCGCAGACGGGGCGGCGCATCGCCGTTCTGCCGATCGACGGGGGAACCGAGCCACTGCCGCCCGGGCGCGTCGGCTTGCTGGCCGTCCACCGCAGCGATCCGGGCCTGATGCTCGGCTACTGGAACCGGCCGGCCGAAGAGGCCGCAGCCTTTCGCGGCGACTGGTTCATCGGCGGCGATCTGGCGGAGTTCGATAACGACGGCTGGATCTGGTATCGGGGCCGCAACGACGACCTCATGAACGCGTTTGGCTACCGGGTGTCGCCGCTCGAAGTCGAGAAGGTTCTCTCGGCCCATCCCGGCGTCGCCGATGTTGCGGTCGCCGAGCGGAAAGTCGCCGACGGCGTCTCGGTGATCGCGGCCTTCGTGGTGTTGAAGACGGACAGCGTGGCCAATGAGACCGCGCTTCTCGCTCATTCCGCCGAGCACCTCGCGGCTTATAAGCGCCCGCGCGCGATCGTGTTCGTCAGCGAGATCGCCCGCACCGCCAACGGCAAGGTCAGCCGGAAGGCGCTGCCGCAGCTCATCTGAAGTACGGGTCCGGCAGCACCTGAACAGGGAGATACCAGGTGGACTGCGGAGCAACAACAGGGGAGCCGTGCCGACGGCAAAAGCGCTCTCAACTCGCGCGTCAGGATTGGGCTTATGGCCCGCGCCTGACATGATCCCGAGGGCCGCTTTCGTGGCTCATTCGCGCCCTTCGTGGTAAGAGACTTTGCCGCTACGGGCGCGAACGAACACAGCGGCGGTGCGGCATCGGCTTGGGGCTGACAACGCCCGAGACGGCAAGGTCGAACATGAGCGACAAGACGAGTGCGATCAGCGGAATTATCGCCATCATGCAAAGCTCATGGGATCTGCCCGTCGACTGCAACGAGGGGGAGCTGTTCGCCTACGCGGAGATCCTTTTCGATCGAATTCACGCGGGCGAGAGCAAGGATGAGCTCTACTCCTATCTCGGCGGCGTTCAGGTCGACAACCTGGAAATGCCGAAGTCCGACGCCTTCAAAGAGATCGTCGAGCGCTCGGTCGCTCTCGTCAGGAATTCTGCCGGACGCGCTCCTGAGTAGCCGAGCGCCGACGTTCGCTTTATGCTCTGACTTCGTGGTCCTTCGTGTGCATTGTGGCGAGACATGTCACCACGAAGAACACGAAGGAGCACGAAGGCGGACGGTCCCGCTACTGGGCGGCCTGTGCCTTCGCGAAGGTCTGGCGGAGCTGGTACTTGAGAATCTTGCCCGTGGCGTTGCGCGGCAGGGCCTGGACGATTTCAAGCCTGCCGGGCAGCTTGTAGCGCGCGAGCGACTCGGCTGCAAATTCGCGTAGAGCCTCGAGCGTCAGAGACTGGCCGGCTTTGAGCGCAGCGATGGCGACGACGCCCTCGCCCCATTGGTCGTGCGGTTCGCCGATCACCGCGACCTCGGCGATCGCCGGATGGCGCATCAGCGCGCTTTCGACTTCGGCTGGATAAACGTTCTCGCCGCCGGTGATGATCATGTCCTTGATGCGGTCGCTGATCGTGAGGAAGCCCTCTTCGTCGAAGAAGCCGGCGTCGCCGGTGCGGAACCAACCGTCCTTGTCGATCGCCAGCGCCGTCGCCTGCGGCAGGCCCCAGTAGCCTGGCGTCACGTTCGGCCCGCGCACCAAGATCTCGCCCTGTGAGCGGGGCTTCTCGAGCGTCAGTCCGTTCGAGTCGACAATTTTGACGTCCACAAATATGGGAGGCCTGCCCGAAGAGCCGACCTTGGTCAGCGCATGTTCCGGCGCGAGGAAGCTCACCATCGGCGCCGTCTCGGTCAGGCCATAGCCCTGCTGCATCGAGACGCCGCGCGCCAGATAGGTCTTGAGCACGGGAAGCGGGCACGGCGCCCCGCCGACAATAAGCAGGCGAACCGACGAAAGGTCTGTCGCCGAAAACGCCGGGTGCTGCGCCATGAACAGGAACATCGCCGGCACCCCGAACATCGTCGTGACCTTGTGCTTCGCGATGTCCACGAGCGCGCGGCCAGGATCGAAGCTTCGATGTAAAACGACGAGCGCGCCTTTCTGGAATGCGGTGAGCGTCGTGACGTTGAGCCCGCCGATATGGAAGACCGGCGCCGCCGTCAGCGTCACATCGTCGGCGAGGCAATCGATCGCATGCATGCCATTGACGTTGTTCCACCAGAAGTTGCCATGCGTCAGCATTGCGCCCTTCGGGCGGCCAGTGGTGCCCGAGGTGTACATGATCATCGCAACATCGTCCTCGCCGACCCGGATCGGTTCGGTCAGGGGCGCAGGCTCCTTCGTCCAGTGGGCTTCGCCCTCGGCGGCGAGGAAGGCCTTGAGCGACTTGAGCCGCTCCCGCTGCGGCTCGATCACCGGGCGGAGCTGGGCGTCGACGATCAGCGCGCTCGCCGCGCAATCTTCGATCATGAACGCGAGTTCCGGACCGGTCAGGCGGAAATTGAGCGGCACGAAGATCGCCCCGAGCCGCGCCGCGGCGAACATGACGAAGAAGAACATCGGCTGGTTGAGCCCGAGGAAGGCGACGCGCTCGCCCTTGCCGACCCCAAGCGCCGAGAGCCGCGCGGCGCAATCCTCGATCGCCGACTGCATCTCGGTGTAGGTCCGCGTGCGGCCCTCGAAATGCAGGGCCCGTCGTTCCGGCGAGCGCAGGGCGCGCTGACGGAACCAGTTCGCCAATCCAATGTCCGGGGTCATGCGTTCCTTCCGCTGTTTGCTTCCGCTCATACCGTTTCGTGTCTTCGTGTCCCTTCGTGGTCTTAGGGGTGAGAAAGGTCTCACCACCAAGGACACGAAGGAGCACGAAGCGCCTCACGTTGCTCGCGACGGCTCTTCGGGCGGCAGCGTCGGCCCCACGCCCTTCTCGCTCGCCGCGCGCTTCTGCGCCGCCTTCGCCCGCGCGAAGGCCGGCCTTTCCCTGAGGCGCCGGTAATACGCCTGCAGCGACGCCGGCGCCTGATCGAAGAGGCCAATGACCTTGAGCACCATCAGCGCGTAGCCGACGGAAATGTCGGCGACGGTAAAGCGGTCCGCCGCGACGTGCTCTGCGCCCGCCATCAGCTTTTCGAGGCCGGCAAACCGGCCGAGCGTCCACTTTGTATAATCGGCGACCGCCTGCGGCAGCCGGCGCTCGGGCGGTTCGAGGCGCGTGTAACGCAGCACGATGGTTTGCGGGAAGGTCAGCGTCGCCTCGCCGAAATGCAGCGCATTGAGATAGGCGCCGTAGCCCGGCTCGTCCGGCCGCACGGCTAACGGCGGGCCGGCGTAGCGCTCGGCGAGATACTGGCAGATCGCGGCCGATTCCGTCATGCGAACGTCGCCGTCGATCATGAGCGGGATCGTGCCGAGCGGGTTGATTTGGAGATAGTCGCGCGCCAGGTAGCGCGGCGGAAAGGGAAGGATTTCCAGCCGGTACGGCGCGCCGACTTCCTCGAGCGCCCACAGCGCCCGGAACGAGCGCGCGTCGACACAATGCCAGAGCGTGATCATGTCATAGCCCCATCTGCCGGCTGGCGAGATCCTTCATGATCTCCTCCGTGCCGGCGCCGATCGCGTTGACCTTGACCTCGCGATAGATGCGCTCGACTTTGGCGCCGCGCATGAAGCCCGCGCCGCCGAAAATCTGCACGCCCTCGGAGGCGCAGAAGGCGAGCGTCGTCGACGCCTGGTTTTTCAGCATGCAGATCTCGGCGACCGGATTCTCGCCCTGCTCCAGACGCCAGGTCAGGAGCTCCAGCATCGCCTGCGAGGCCTCGATGCGCTGCGCCATGTCGACGAGCTTGTGGCGGATCACCTGATGCTGAACGATCGGCTTGCCGAAGGTCACGCGCTCCTTGGCGTAGGCGATCGCCTCCTCGAGACAGACGCGCGCGAAGGCGATTGCGCCGGCCGCGCCGTGCAGGCGCTCGTCGTTGAAGTTGAGCATGATCGCGCGAAAGCCTGCGCCTTCCTCGCCGATGAGATTGGCGGCGGGCACACGGCAGTTCTCGAAATAGAGCGTCGCGGTGTCGGAGCACCACCAGCCCATTTTCTTGAGCGGCGTGCGCTGCAGGCCCTCGGGATTGCCCTCGACCAGGATGAGGCTGACGCCACTCGCTCCCGGGCCCCCGGTGCGCGCCGCGAGCGTGATGAAATCGGCGCGCATGCCGGAGGTGATGAAGGTCTTCGAGCCGTTGATCACGTAGTGATCGCCGTCGCGCCGTGCGGTCGTGCGCAGATTGGCGACATCGGAGCCGCCGCTGGGCTCGGTGATGGCGAGCGCGGAGATTTTCTCGCCCGAGAGAATCTGCGGCAGCACGCGGGCCTTCATTTCCTCCGAGCCGCGATGAAGGATCGGCGGCGCGCCGATCGTGTGGCTGAAGAGCCCCGCCCCCACGCCGCCAGAGCCGCCCCGCGCGATCTCCTGCATCGCGATGATCCGCATGAAGCGGTCGCATTCGATGCCGCCGTAGCGCTCGGGATAGCCGAGCTGCATATAGCCAACTGCGGCAGCCTTCTTATAGAGCTCGCGCGGGAACTCGCCGGCCTCGTCCCATTGGTTCGCGTAGGGCTCGATCTCGCGCGCGACGAACCGGCCCAGCGTCTGCCGGAACGCCTCATGCTCGGGAGTGTAGAACGGGCTTGAGCGAACGGCGTCGAACGAATGCCCGGTCATGGGCCGATCTCCTTCACATGTGGCGAAAGATTGAGTGCGAGGCGCGCCTCCTGGGGCGAGGCGATGGCGCGGCCGGCTTCGCGAGCGACGGCGATGAGCGCCTTCACGAGTTCGCCGTTGGAGGCGGCGCGGGACCCGTCGGGCAGATGGATCGTGTCTTCGAGGCCGGTGCGCAAGTCGCCGCCCAGCTCGGCCGCGCGCCGGTGCAGCGGCCAGATCTCCTTGCGGCCGATCGCGGTGACGCTCCAGCGAGCGCCGGCGACGATGAGCCGGGTCAGGATCGGCAGCAGGTCCGGATCCGCCGGCATGCCGGATTCGACGCCCATGACGAAATTATATTTCGGCGCGCGCCCGTGGCCTGAGTTGCGGGCGATCGCCGCGGCCGTGCGCACGATGCCGGTGTCAAAACACTCGAACTCCGGCTCGATCGCGCATTCGCGCATTGTCTTGAGGAACGCGGCGACTTTCTCGACCGGATTGTCGAACAGCATCGGCGGCCAGGCCCATGTCCCGTCGCCGCGCGTCTTGAGGTAGTTGAGCGAGCCGGCGTTGAGCGCGGCGATCTCGGGACTGACCGCCTTGAGGCACGCAAGCGGCCCGGCAATGTCGGGGCCGACGATGCCGGTCGTCTGGTTGACGATGACTCCGGGACAGGCGTCGCGGATCGCGGCGACCACGGCAGTTCCGACCTCGGGCTCCCAGGACGGCAGATGGCCCTTGCCGGGCTCGAGGCAGCGGAAGTGGACATGGATGACGCTCGCGCCCTCATCCCAGGCGCGCCTGGCTTCGCGCGCCATCTCCTCAGGCGTCACCGGCGCCGGATAGACTGCGGGGTCGGTGAGCACGCCGGTCAGCGCGCAGGTGACGACCGCCTTGTCCATCTAATGGTCTCCGTGCGGCTCAATGGCGAACAAGACCGCCCGCGCCTGCGCCTGGGCGCCGGTGGCGGCGTTCGCTGCCTGGACGACGCCGTCGATCGGGGCGAGGATCGAATATTGCATCTTCATCGCCTCGACCGTGGCAAGCGCCTGACCGCGCCGCACCTTGTCGCCGACTTTCGCCTCGACGCCGACGATGACGCCGCTGACCGGCGAGCGCACAGCCCCATCGGAATCGTCGTCCTTGAGCCGCGGCGGGGCATAGGTCCGGTCGGCGAAGCGCCGGCAGGCGCCGTCAAAGTCGAGCCAGAGGTCGTCGCCCTCGCGAGCTGAAAAGGCGCGCCTGTCGACGCCGCCGGAGGAGAAGCGGATGGCGTTGCCGGCGCGGGAGAGAAGCCGCATCGCGAACGTTTCCTCCCCGAGCGTCACGATCCGGTCGTCGCCTCCCCTGCGGACGGATGCGCTCGCCTCGACGCCGTCGACCGCGAGCCGCAGTTGAGAAGCGCGCCACGAGGCGGTCGGCGCGGGCGCGCCCGCGCGTTCGACGAACAGCAAAGCGGCGAGCGCGATCGCCTCGCGGCTCGGGGGCACAGCGCGTGGAGGCGCGCCGGAGAGAAATGCGGCCGTCGCCTCGCCGGCAACGAATTCGCGTCGGCTCAGCGCATCAATGAGAAAGTCCCGGTTGGCCGCGACGCCGGCGACGAAGGTGTCGCGAAGCGCCCACACCAGCCGGCGGCGCGCCTCCTCGCGGTCCGAACCGAAGGCGATCACCTTGGCGAGAAGGGAATCGTAATGCGGCCCGACCGTCGCTCCGCTTTCCAGTCCGCAATCCACCCGCACGCCCTCCCCTTCGCCCGGACGCCAGGCGACGATGCGGCCGGTCGCGGGAAGGAAGTCGGCCGAAGGATCCTCGGCATAGAGCCGGGCTTCGATCGCATGACCGCGCAACGCGACGTCCGAATGGTCGAAGGGCAGCGGACGCCCTTGCGCGACCTGAAACTGAAGCCGCACGAGGTCGATCCCGGTGACGCATTCGGTCACCGGATGCTCGACCTGGATGCGCGTGTTCATCTCCAGAAAATAGAAGCTCCCGTCGTCAGCGAGAAGAAATTCGACGGTTCCCGCGCCGACATACCCGACCGCGCGCGCCGCCTGAACGGCGGCCGCGCCCATCCGGGCCCGCAATTCGGGCGAGACGGCGGGCGACGGCGATTCCTCGATCAGTTTCTGATGCCGGCGCTGGATCGAGCAGTCGCGTTCGCCGAGATGGACGATTGCGCCGCGCTCATCCCCGAAGACCTGGATCTCAACGTGGCGGGCGCCGAGAAGGGCGCGCTCGAGAAGCAGCCGCCCGTCGCCGAAGGCGCTCCCGGCTTCCGCGCTCGCCGAGCGCAGCGCCGCGTCCAGCATCTCGGGCGACCGGACGATCCGCATGCCCCGCCCGCCGCCGCCGGCGCTCGCCTTCACAATCAGAGGATAGCCGATGCGCCGCGCTTCGTCGGCGAAGCGCGCCGTGCTCTGGTCGTCGCCATGATAGCCGGGCGCGCAGGGGACGCCCGCCGCGATCATCCGCGCCTTGGCCTCGCTCTTGTCGCCCATGGCCCGCATCGCCGCGGGCGGCGGCCCGACGAAGACGAGGCCGGCCGCCGCGCAGCGTTCGGCGAAGTCCGCGCTTTCCGCGAGGAAGCCGTAGCCCGGATGGACGGCTCCGGCCCCCGCAGCCTTCGCCGCGGCGATCAGGGCGTCGATCGAGAGATAGGATTGCGCGGCCGGCGCGGGGCCGATGCGCACAGCCGCGTCGGCGAGGCGCACATGCAGCGCCCCGGCGTCGGCGTCGCTATAGACCGCAATGGCGCGAAGGCCCTCGTCGCGCGCGGCGCGAATGATGCGGCAGGCGATCTCCCCGCGATTGGCGACGAGCACGGAGGAAAAGCGCGCGCTCATGCGCTCCTCGTCCAGGACGGCTCGCGCTTCTCTATGAAGGCGCTCAGCCCCTCGCGCCCCTCCGGGCCGCGCAGGGCTTCAGCGAAGCTTTTCGCGGCCGTCTCGATGTAGGCGTCGGACGTCTGGGTACGACAGGCGCGGAAAAGCCGCTTGGCCTCGGCGTTGGCGCCGGGCGCGCAGCGCTCGACCGACGCGAGCAGGGCCTCGAGCCTCGCGTCGCGCTCGGCGTCGCTGTCGCAATAGAAGTCGGCGAGGCCGAGCGCCGCGGCGTCGCGCCCGTCGAGCCGCGCCCCGGTTAGCGCGAGACGGCGCGCGACGCGCTCGCCGATCCGGGCGACGAGATGGGGCGCGATCTGGGCGGGCGGTATGCCGAGGCTCGTCTCGGAGAGCGAGAAGCGAGCGCGCGCGGTGGCGATGACTATGTCGGCGGCGGCGGCGAGCCCCATGCCGCCGCCGACCGCGGGCCCATCGACTGCAGCGATCGTCACGAAGGGCAGCGCGGCGAAGCGGGCGAAGAAGCGCCCGCCCGCGGCGTTGAGAGCCTCCACGGGATCGGCCTCGCCTGGCTCGGGCGGTCTCGCCAAAGCCCCCGACAGCGATTTCAGATCGGCGCCGGCGCTGAAGGCCCCGTTTGCGCCTTGGATCACGAGCGCCGCGAGACCGGGCGGGGCTGCGTCGAGCGCGCCTTCGATCTCGCCGACCATCTCCGCCGAGAGCGCGTTCTGGCGGCTCGGGTCGTCGAGCACGATCGTCATGCGGCGGCCAGTCTGGCGAACATGAAGGAGCGAGGCCATGGCGTCAAAACCTCGCGACGCCGAAGCTGTTGGGGCGGAGTTTCCGCGCCTCGGCGTCGGCGCAGACATCGAGACAGAAGGCGAGCGTCGCGCGGCTGTCGCGCGGATCGATGAGGCCGTCGTCCCAGAGCCGCGCGGTGGCGAAGAGCGCAGTCGACTCGCGATCGTAGCTCGCGACGATCCGCGCCCCTTGCGCTTTCGCCTTCTCGGCGTCGAAAGGGAGTCCGCGCCCGCGCGCGCCCTCCTCGGCGACGATCGCCATCACCTTGGCCGCCTGTTCGCCGCCCATCACCGCGACGCGGGCGTTCGGCCAGGAGAACAGGAAGCGCGGCCCGAACGCGCGCCCGCACATGCCGTAATGGCCGGCGCCGAACGAGGCGCCGATCTGCAGCGTGAGTTTCGGAACGGCGGCGTTGGTGACCGCCTGGATCATCTTCGAGCCGTGCTTGACGATGCCGGAGGTCTCGGCTTCTACGCCGACGAGATAGCCCGTCGTATTTTGCAGGAACACGATCGGCAGGCCCGTCTGACAGCAGAGCTGAATGAACTGACCGGCCTTGCTCGAACCCGCCGAGTCGATCGGCCCGTTGTTGCCGATGAGGCCGACCGGGCGCCCCCCGATCGCAGCATGGCCGCAGACGGTGGCGGCGCCGTAGAGCGGCTTGAAATCGAGAAACTCCGAACCGTCGACGAGACGCGCGATGACCTCGCGCACCTCATAGGGCTTGCGATAGTCGACGGGCACGATCCCGAGGAGCTCCTCGGAATCGTAGAGCGGCTCGGGCGCGCGCGGGCCCGGCGCGTGCAGCCCCCAGCCGATGCGGGCCAGGATCTCGCGACCGATGCGCAAGGCGTCGGCGTCATCCTCGGCGAGATATTCGCCGAGGCCGGTCATCGCGCAGTGGAGCTCCGCGCCGCCGAGCGCTTCGTCGCCGGCGATCTCGCCGGTCGCGGCTCTCAGCAGCGGCGGACCCGCGAGGAAGACCTTCGAGCGTCCGCGCACCATCACGACATAGTCGGCGAGACCGGTCTGATAGGCGCCGCCCGCGGTCGAGGAGCCGTGCACGATGGAGATGACCGGAATCCCGGCCGCCGACAGGCGCGCCATGTTGGCGAAGGTCGCCCCGCCGCGCACGAACATCTCCGCCTGCAGCATCAGATTGGCGCCGGCGCTTTCGACGAGCTGGACGTAAGGCAGCTTGTTCAAGAGCGCGATCTCCTGGGCGCGGATCGCCTTCTCGACGCCCATCGGATGCGCAGCGCCGCCCTTGATGCCCGAATCGCTGGCCGCGATCATCGAGCGGGCGCCGGAAATTTCGCCGATGCCGATGATCGAACCGCCGCCGAAGACATTGTCTGCGCCGTCGTCCTCGTGCATGCCGAGGCCGCAGAGGCTGGAGAGCTCGAGAAAGGGCGAGTCGCGATCGAGGATGAGGTTGACCCGCTCCCGCGGCGGCAATTGCCCGCGTGCGCGGAACTTGGCGTCGCTGCGGGCGGAGACCTCGCACACCTTCCGTTCGAGCGTGCGGAATTCGGCGATCAATTCAAGATGCGCGGCGCGGTTGGCGCGAAAGTCGTCGCTTTCCACGATGAAGTTCGAGCGAATCGCGGGCATGCGGCCGGCCCCTCCCTCATCCCGCGCGGTCCGCGCCTTGTTGCGGCCAAAGGTTCACGGGAACCGCGGCGAAGTCAATTGCTGCGTCAGGTCGCGATGACGTCAGCGATCAGCGGTAGCTTTCCAAGTTCGGCGCGCAGCGTCTTGCAATGCGCGATCGGCGCCTTGACGGTCACGACGAGGCCCCGCTCGATCTCGGTGGCGACGCAGACGTCGGCGGCGATTCCGGGCGCCGCCGCCTCGATCATTTCGCGCGCGGCCTCTTCGGCTGCAATCTCCCTTAAGCGGGGCTTGAAGATCTTGCCGACCGGCGTCAGCGGCATCTCGGGAATGACGACAATGGCGCGCGGACGCGCGGGCGTTTCCATGATGCGGCCTTCGACGAAATGACCGAGCGCTGCGAGATCAATCGATGCGCCGGTAGAGGGCGACACGAACAGCATCGGCGTCTCGCCCGAATAGGGATCGGGCCGTCCGACCGCGGCGGCGAGCGCCACCCCGGGAAAGCCCAGGGCCGCGTCCTCGATGCCGGCCGGGTCGATGTTGTGCCCGCCGCGGATGATTACGTCCTTGATCCGGCCGGTGACATAAGTCTCGCCGTCGACGCCGATGCGGCCGAGGTCGCCGCTGCGCAGCCAGCCGTCGTGGAACGAGCCGGCCCCATGCCGCAGATCGGCGTAGCCGGCGAAGACCTGGGGACCGCGCACGACGATCTCTCCGGTTGGCGAGGGCCCGCGATGCAATTTGCCGCCGGCGAGCACGGCGACCTCAGCGAGCGCGACGGGAAAGCCGACGGAGCCGGGCTCTTGTCCGGCATTGTGGGGCGTCTGGGTGGTCGCGCCGGCGAATTCGGTCATGCCATAAACCTGTCTAACGCAGTCGCCCGGCCAGGCGGCGAGAAAACGCCGCTCGATCTCCGGCGGGCAGACCGAAGCGCCGGTGGCGAACAAGCGCAAGCTCGAAATATCGGCCCCGCCGAGCGGGATCTCGGCGACCGCCCCGAGGGCGGTCGGGACCAGCGCGCCGATGGTGATGCGCTGCGCCTCGACTATGCGCCAGAAGTTCTTGATAACCTCCGGGTTGCGCAGGCTCGCCGCGGTCGGGACGACCTGAGTTGCGCCGGCGGCGAGGGCCGCGAGCGCGCCGACGAACGCCCCGCCGACATGAAACAAAGGCAGCGCGATCAGGACGCGGTCGCCGGGCCGCCCGTCGAAGGCGAGCATCGAGGCGACCGCCGAGGCGGTCACGTTGCGGTTGGTCAACCGCGCGGCTTTCGGCGCGCCGGTGGTGCCGCCCGTCGGCAGGATCGCGACGACCCGATCGGGCGAGGCGGTCGCCAGGGAGGGGTCGCGCCAGGCGAAATCGGGGCTGAGCGTCTCATCGCCGAACGCAACCCGGCCATCGAGCGGAAGGGTCACGATTCGCTCAAGCGTCGGAACGGATTGGGCGACGCCCTCGACCTTCTCGAACAGTCCGCCGGGCGCTCCCGGGGGCGGCGTGAGCAGGATTTTCGCCTGGACCGCCGCTAGCTGTGCGGCGATCGCCTCACGGCTGAAGAGGAGATTGAGCGGATGCACGGTCGCAAAGCTCATCGCGGACCAATAGGCGACGGACACCGCCGTGCAATGGGGCGCGAGGATCGACACCGCATCGCCGGGTCCGACGCCGTTTTCGCGCAGCCATCGCCCGGCGGCCGAGATGAGGCCGAGAAACGATCGGGCCGTCGTCACGGCGGGCGTGGGATCGAGCGCCGTTCGCAAGTAGACGATCGCCTCATGCTCGGGATTCGCCGCGGCGCCACGGGCGATCAAACGAAAGACGTCCGGACATTCGTCGAGAAGCGCGCGGGCGCGAGCATCGAGCGCCTCGCGCTCGATCTTCATCTCATGGATCGCCATCCTTGCCTCCCTTTGCGCCGTTGTTCGACCAACGGGCGCGACAAGGCTCGGCCGCCGCACGAGCGCCGTCAAGTCGCGGCGCGCGGCTCAAAAATGAAAACGGCCCCCGCAGGAGGCCGTTCTGTTCGTTCGAAGGTTGATCCGCCAGCGGATCAGAACGCGTAGCGCGAGCCCTTGCGCCGCTTGCTCAGGCCGACCACACCGATTGCCGCGAACCCGATGCCGAACATCGCCCAGGTCGACAGCTCGGGGACATTGGTGGTGAAATAGGCGAGGAAAAGCGTATTATGCCCGTTGGCGCTCTTCTCGTCGAAGACGACGTTGACGAAGTAGTGATCGCCCGCTGTAAGCTCGCTCCCCGTCGGCGCGAAGAACTCCACTGAAGTGGGGCTGATCTCCGTCGGCACCCACGCCACGCAATTAGACCCTGCCGAGTCGCAGACGCTGAACCGGGTCCATTCATCATAGCCGCCAGGCATCGGCGACGGCGTAAAGTTGATCGCGAGAGGCGGACCGAAGGAGGTGAAACTAATTTCAAAGTCGGTGGCGGTCGTAGCGTCGTCATAAGGCACCACGCCACCTCCGAGGCCGGGCGTGCCCCAAACGGAGAAGCCTTTGCCCGGGCTGAGCGGTCCGCTCTTGCCAGCGGGCACACCGTCGGTCTTGCTCCACGCCCACGGGTTGCCAAACGCGCCCATCCCGGTGTTGCTGCCGAAGCCGGTAAATATCGTGTCCACGATCGGGACTATCCCGGCCTGGGCCGAACCACTTAACACGACTGCGGCGGTCACGCCCGCGGCCAAAATGAGCGCTTTCGATCTCGTCTGGAACCCCCTTCGTGTGTCGTCCCTACTGCACCAACGGAAGCTAAGCATAGCAACGCGAACCGGTCAAGCCCAGTTTCGACAGTCAAAAGCCCAAATAAAAAGCCAGGCCGTGCTGGCCGATCCCGAAGCGCTGATATTTCAGAGCATTTCTGGGCGGAGCCGCACGTCCCGGTCGACGGGATGGGTCGCGCCCGCTCCGGCGCACGCATTCAGGTG
>Ga0209040_10001231_pt1 | contig 20204 bp, 19 predicted proteins | sample BogFormECP12_OM3_FD_188240 | JGI IMG/M metagenome (GOLD analysis project Ga0209040, IMG submission 188240) | Bog forest soil microbial communities from Calvert Island, British Columbia, Canada - ECP12_OM3 (SPAdes) (version 2) | ecosystem: Environmental > Aquatic > Freshwater > Wetlands > Bog ...
TGACTGATGCTTCCATCCTGCGCCACATCGAACGCCAGCCGCACCGCTCGGCGGGATTCAAGCAACTCATCCGCGAGATGGGCCTGCGTGGCAGCGAGCGGCAACAGCTCGCCGAACGCCTGCAGGCACTCGTGAAAGGCGGGCGCCTGGTCGAGACGGGGCGCGACCGTTACACCCTGGCGGAACACGCCGCCGCGCGTCAGAACCTTATCGCCGGGCGCCTGACCATGCACCGCGACGGCTACGGCTTCGTCATTCCCAACGCCGGACAGCGTACCACCATTGGTGGTGATATTTTCATCCCGCCCGCTGCCATCGGCTCAGCCATGCACGGCGACCAGGTGCTGGTGGAGCTTGGCCGCAAGAAAGACGACGGTCGCGCCGAAGGCCACATTTTGCGCGTGCTCACCCGCGGCCACCCCACTATTGTCGGTGTCTTCCACTACGGCTCGCGGCACAACTATGTCACGCCGATGGACGAAAAGATTACGCAGGAAGTCATCATCCCGCTTCGCATGGAGTGGCCGAGCGGAGACAAAGAAGCCGGAACTGCGACACATAGCCCACCACCAGCCAAAGCGGCTCGCAAGCGCCAGCAGGAGCGCGATCGTGTCCTCGGCGAAGAGGCCCGCCGCCGCGAATGGGACGATCTCGAGGGTCTGGTCGTAGACGTCGAGATCACCGACTGGCCCTCGCCAACTGAGAACCCGCGCGGGCGAGTCGTCGAGATTCTCGGCTACGAAGACGACTTCGGCGTGGACGTCGAAATCGTCATCCGCAAATACCACCTGCCGCACCGCTTCCCCGTCGAGGTGCTGCAGGAGGCGCAGCAATTCGAGCCGCTCATCCCGTCGAGCGAGTTGCGCCATCGCTGCGATTATCGCGCGCTGCCCATCGTCACTATCGACGGCGAGACCGCGCGCGACTTCGATGATGCCGTCAATGTGCGCCGCATGTCGAACGGCAACTTCGAACTGCAGGTGCACATCGCCGACGTCGCCCACTACGTCCGCGAAGGCTCGCCGATTGAGCTGGAGGCGCGGCTGCGCGGCACGTCGGTGTACTTCCCCGACCGCGCCGTGCCCATGCTGCCGATGGAGCTATCCACCGACTTGTGCAGCCTGCGCCCACAGGTGGACCGGCTGGTGCTGTCGTGCGTCATGAACATCGACCACCAGGGTGAAATCGTCGGCTACACGCTGAACGAGGGAGTCATCCGTTCAGCCGAGCGCATGACCTACACCAATGTGAACCTCATCCTCGAAGGCGACCACGCGCTACGCCAGCATTATCACCAGCTCGTAGACGTGTTCGACCTGATGCGCGAGCTGGCCATGGTCCTCAACCGCAAACGCGCCCGCCGCGGCTCCATCGATTTCGATCTGCCCGAGCCGGTCATCGAGTTCGACGAGCACGGCCTGATGAAGGGCATCACGCGCTCGGAGCGCAACATCGCCAACCGCATCATCGAGGAGTTCATGCTGTCGGCCAACGAATGCGTCGCCAGTTACCTGGAGAACAAGCGCATCGCCTCGCTCTACCGAATCCACGAGAAGCCCGATCCCAAGCGCGTGTACGACTTCGAGACCATCGCCGCCAAGTTCGGATACTCGCTGGGCGTCGGCCCGTTGCCGGTGAAGCGGATGCAGATGCGCACCGAGCGCCGCGAACGCTACGGTAGCGGACGCAAGCCGCAGACCATCGAGGTGCCCGAGGACATCCACATTACACCGCGCATGTATCAGAAGCTCACGCAGAAAATCGCCGGCAAGCCGGAGGAGCGCATCCTGTCGTACCTGATGCTGCGCTCGCTGAAGCAGGCACGCTACTCCGAGGAGAACGAAGGCCACTTCGCGCTGGCGGCGCCGTCGTACACGCATTTCACTTCGCCGATACGGCGCTATCCCGACCTCATCGTGCATCGCATCCTGAAGCAGGTGCTGCACGATTCGCCGGAGCACGAAGAGCATGGCGTCGGCATTGGCGTCGGAGGAGTTGCCCACAGCGAGACGCCATCGCCGTGGTCAAAGCGACAGGCGCCGGCCTCACCTGCGCAGCGCAGCAAACATCAGAAAGAGCATCACGCCCCACTCGGCGGCCCGATTCCCGAGGAAGTACTGCACGAAATCGCCGAAGAGTCCAGCCAATCCGAGCGCCGCGCCGACGACGCCGAACGCGAGCTGATGGAATGGAAGAAGGTCAAGTTCATGGAACACCGCGTCGGCGAGGAATTCAGCGGGCTGATTGTGAGCGTCACCAGGTTCGGCATGTTCGTCGAGCTGACCGAGATGTTCATCGAGGGGCTGGTGCCGCTGGATTCGCTCATCGACGACCGCTACGTGTACCACGACAACACCAGGCAGATCATCGGACAGCGCAGCCGCAAGACCTACTCGCTGGGCGATCCTATCCGCGTCCTCGTGGACCGTATCGACCGCACGCAGCGGCGCATTAACTTTGCTGTTCTTGAGGAGCGGCCCGCGCGCGGCAAACGGCAGAAGAAGAAGTGAATCAACCCCAGAGGAAGGGGGCGCGTTATCGCGCTTGTGGTGTCTCCGGGCAAGCGGCCACTCCTACCCGAGATACTTGAATGGCAATCTCAACTCCTTGGCCAGTCGCCCAAGATGCGCTATCGCGTTCTTGTAACCCTCATGAGCTTCCATGTAATAGCCTTGATGTTCCACGGATATAACGAAGGGTTTTCCACTAGGGTGGGTGGGCTTGTTCGCTGATTTCCAACCCAGTCCCGCGTGGCGGGACTGTGGGCTGCGTTCTAGAATCGTAGCCATGCGAAATGCCGCATCACAATTGGTCACCCTATTGTTCGCCGGAACGCTTATGGCCCAGACGTCCGCTTCACCTGCGCAGCCCAGCGCCTCACCGGTTGCCGCGACGGCGCCCGCGGCCACTCCCGCTTCGTGGCCGACCGCCCAATTCGCTTCTGTCAAGGATCCCAGTCAGCAGAAGGCGCTCAAGATCCTGAACGACATGATTCACGCCCTCGGTGGTGACGCTTACTTGAACGTTCACGACATGCAGGTCGAAGGGCGCAGCTACAGCTTCTATCATGGCCAGCCGAGCGGCCAAGGTCTGCAATTCTGGCGCTTCTGGGAATGGCCTGATAAAGACCGCTGGGAGCTGACCAAGCAGCGCGACGTAGTGGAGCTGAATCTTGGCGACAAGGGCTACGAAATCACGTACAAAGGCACGGCCACCCAGGACCCCAAGCAACTGGAAGATTACTTGCGGCGTCGCGAACATTCGCTGGAGTGGGTCATCCGCAAGTGGCTGCCCGCACCGGGCACGATGATTCTGTACAGCGGTCCCGCAATGGTGGAGCAGAACCTCGCCGACCAGGTCACAGTATTGAGTGCGAACAACGACAGCGTGACGTTGTCGATCGACCCGCGCTCACACTTGCCGGTGAAGAAGACCTATAGCTGGCGCGATCCGAATGATCGAATGATGGACGAGGAATCGGAGGTCTTCAGCAATTACCGCTTGATTCAGGGCATCCAGACGCCGCTAAGCACGGTGCGTAACCTCAATGGCGAGATGGGCAACCAACGTTTCATGAGCACCGTGACCTACAACAACAATTTCCCGCCGACGATGTTCGAAGTGAAGGGCACCACCTACAACCAGCGGAAAGGGGCGCCAAAGCAGTGAGCGAAGCTGCCGTTGTGAAGCGTGGGCTTCGGTGTTATCGTCGTAAGCGCCCATTGCATCGTTGTTTGTAGCTCATGTTGTCTCCGCTCCATCGCATTTTTCTGTCAGCCTTGGTCGTCCTCGGGATGCAGGGCGCAGGCGCGGCCCAGCAAACTCTGGGCGAACTCTTCGCGACCGACGCCCGGGTGAAGGGATCGATCATTCTTGCCGGTTCGGGAACCAGCGTGCTCAGCGGAGCTTCCATTCAGGCTGGAGCGCAAGCTGCAACCCTGAAGCTGGAACGCGGTGGCAGCCTGCTGGTTTGTCCGGGAACCAAGCTTTCCGTGACCTCCTCGCAAACCGGGCGCGAGCTGATGTTCAGCATGAACGCCGGCAATCTTGAGATGAATTATCCCCTCGGTGCCTCCGCCGATACGCTGCTCACCCCTGATCTGCGCCTGCTGATGCCTGGTCCGGGAACCGTTCACGTCGCAGTGCATGTCACGCCGCAAGGTGACACCTGCGTACAGTCGCTGCCGTGGAATGCCTCGGCCATTGTGGTTTCTGAGACGTTAGGTGACGCCACCTATCAGGTGAAGCCCGACGAGGCCGTGTTGTTCAAGAGCGGGCATCTGAGTGAGGCAGTGCGCTCTAAGCAGAATTGTGGGTGTCCCGTGGCTCCACCAACCCTGGTGGCGAAAGCTGTTCCGCCTCCTCCAGTGGAACCCAAGCCGGCTCAACCAAAGGCTCAGCCTGCCAATCCTCTGCCGGCGCCATCTTCGAACGAACACATTACCGTGGACGCGCCGTTCGTCTTCCGCGCTGCCGACCCCGTACCTGATTTGACCGAAACCGTCGCCACCCTGAAGCTGGAGAACAACAGGGTCGTGCAACTTGATCCGGTGGTTGTGCCTCCTCCGAGTACGAACGGCCGGCAGTCCAAAACGAATGACACTGCCAAGAAGCAATCGAAGCGGGGCTTCTTTAGCGGTATCGGGTCGTTCTTCGCGGGACTGTTTCATTGAAACCCTGGCGACCGGAGCGGCTCGGATTAGCTCCTTCTGCTAAACTTACTGTTCCCTTATGACAGAACAGCCGCGGTCGCGCGTATTTCTTTGGGTATTGCTCGGCGGAGGAGCCTTCTTTCTCTTCCTGGTAGGCATCTTTGCACTGGTTTATTTCAGCGTTCGCTCACAGCAGAAGGACACCTTCACCGGCTTCGGCGACAAGATCGCGATCGTTGACCTGGAAGGCGTGATCCTGACGCCAAAAGATGTAGTCGAGCAGCTTCGGAAGTACGCCGATGACAGCTCCATCAAGGCGATCGTGCTGCACGTCAACTCGCCCGGAGGCGGCGCCGCGGCCTCCGAGGAAATCTATCGTGAGGTCTTGCGTGTTCGCGATCAGAAGAAAAAGCGCATCGTGGCATCCATCGAGACGGTCGGCGCCAGCGGCGCATATTACGTATCGTCAGCGACGAACAAGATTTTTGCTGACGATGCCAGCATCGTGGGCTCCATCGGCGTCATCGCCCAATGGGTCAACTATGAAGAGCTGATGAAGTGGGCCAAGCTGAAGGACATCACCATCAAGGCTGGTGAGTTTAAGGACGTCGGTTCGCCTACGCGCGACCTGACACCCGTCGAGCGCGCCTACCTGCAAGGTCTGATTGACGACATGCATGTACAGTTCATCCATAGCGTTGCCAACGGACGTCACATGAAAGACGACGACGTGCGCGTTCTCGCCAACGGCAAGGTGTGGACGGGGGAGCAGGCCGTTCCCTTGAAACTGGTCGACCAGATTGGCGACTTCCGCGCTGCCATAGAAGACACCGCAAAGTCGGTGGGCATCAAAGGTGAGCCGACTTTGGTGCATCCTGAGAAGGAGCGTAAGAGCCTGCTTGACCTGATGTTCGGGGACGTTTCCGAGTACCTCCCTAGCCGCGCAAAGCTAATGGAGACCAACGTGGGATTCTACTATCTGTGGAAGTAAACAACCAATAGACCGTGGCTCTCGAAAGTCCAACGAAAACTTAGACTTGCCAACATTGCCGTAATTTGAGAGTATCCGGTTGTGCCGAAGTGTCAAAGCTGTTCGGTCTGAAAAAAGGGACGTGAAAGATGACTAAAGCAGACTTGATCGATGAAGTTTCCCGTTTGGCAGAACTCACTCGGAAGGACAGCGAGGTCATCGTCGAAACTATCTTCGAGAGCGTCGTGCGGTCGCTGCGCGCCGGAGACAAGATTGAGATCCGCGGCTTTGGCAGCTTCCGCACTCGCCAGCGCAAGCCCCGCGTCGGGCGCAATCCCAAGACCGGCGACCGCGTCGAAGTTCCCGCCAAGAAGATCCCATTCTTCAAGCCAAGCAAAGAGCTGAAGGATATGGTCAATAACGCCGTCGCGGAGCCGCAGACTGCTTCGCCAAGCGCACCAGAACCACAAGGTTGAAGTCTGGATTCAGTCTGAAACTGGGCTGGATTGGTCACCGAATTATTGGCGAACATCGGGCCGCATCAGATATGCAACAAACAGGCCGGCGGTCAGCACTCCGGAAGCTCCTTGCAACATCTTCCCTGTAACAAACACGCTTATCGCGTCGCCTAAACCGTTCACGGAAAATAACAGAACGGCAAACCACCATCCCCACAGGCGGCGGCGTTGAATGCCTACGGCGGCTCCTCCTGCCACTGCCCCCACCACGAAGAGGAGCAAAGACAAAAGCCTGCCCACCCTGTGGAACACGACTTGTCCTTGGGGGTAGCGATTTATTCGTCCCGGATTCCAATCACGGCCATCATCCGTCCCGTCTGGCCAAGCTCGGCGCGGTGCGAGAAGAAGCGCGTCGTGTCGCAAGCGGTGCATCCGTTCACCACGCTGATGTGCTCCTCGCGGATCCCCGTGTCCAGCAACTGACGCTTGTTCGCTTCCACCAGATCGAGATGAATCGCCGGCCCAATATCGCCGTGGCCCGGGGACCGCTGGTTCAGGAAGAGCAGCGGATAGCGCACGTGGATCGCGTCGGCATCGAAGACCTCTTCGAAGAGTTCGTCGGCATAGGAAAACTGCGATTCAAACGCTGCGCGCACCTCAGCCCCAACCTGGTAACAGCAGCGCCGAATGCAAGGCCCGATGACAGCATGCAGATCGCGCGGCACACCTCCGAAATGGCGTCGCATCTCGCCGATGCCTTTCTCGACAATGCGCGCGACAGTCCCGCGCCAGCCCGCATGAAATGCGCCGATCGCACGACGCTTCACGTCGGCAATGAGCACCGGAACGCAGTCGGCAGTTTTGATGGATAGCAGCAAGCGGGGAGTATTGGTAATAAGCCCGTCCCCAGAGAGCGCTTCACGCGGCTCTGCATTCACCCGGTGCACAACGGAGGAGTGGATCTGCTTAAGCTGCACAAGGGGCCATAAGTTGCCGTCTTCGTCTTCAGCGCCAAGAGCGCTCAGAAAGAACCTACGATTACGCGCGACGTTCTCTTTCGTATCGTACTGAGTCACTCCCAGATTGAGCGACTTACCACGATGGCACGTCGAAACACCGCCCTGTCGTGTGCTGAATCCGTGCACCAGCCACGATAGTTGCGCGAAAGTAGGCGCTCGCAAGATTTCAACCGGCTTTTCCGTACTCCCTGGCCGACGACGTTTCGAGGATTTTGTTGTACTAGCTCGCAAATGAAGCTTGGACACTTGGGGCACGGTTTCATTCTAGCGGAATTCAAAGCTCGAACTTCGGCGCCTACGCACGCCCGATACAATCGACCTGGCAATGCTCCTCTACTACATCACCGACCGCGAAAGCCTTGCCGGAACCGAGGCGCAGCAATGCTCGGCGTTGCTGTCCAGGATTGCAGACGCCGCCAGCGGTGGCGTAGATTACATCCAACTCCGCGAAAAGAATCTTTCCCCGCGCGAGCTTGAGCGCCTTGCGAGAAACGCTGTGCGCGCTGTTCGCCTCAGCTCAACCACGACGAAGCTGCTCATCAACGGTCGCGCCGATGTCGCCCTCGCAGTGGGTGCCGATGGAGTCCATCTTCCCTCAGGAGAACTTGCGGCGTCAGAACTTCGAGCCTTATGGACACGATGCAAGGGCGGCCAGCCGTTGATTGGCGTCTCAGCACATCTCAATGCGGATATCCTCGAGGCCGAAACTCAGGGAGCTGACTTCGCCGTTCTCGCTCCCATTTTCGAGAAAGTGCAAACCAGTACGCCTGGAGTCGGGCTCGATGCATTGCGGACGGCATGCCGGGGGCTACAGCAATCTGACAATGCGGAAGCAGTAGCTCGCTTTCCTGTACTGGCGCTAGGGGGAGTCACGCTCTCCAACGCCTGGGCGTGCGCGGAGGCTGGGGCTGCCGGAGTAGCAGGGATTCGTCTCTTCCAGCAGGGCAATGTCTTCGAGACGGTGAAACGGCTTCGGGAGCTTTAACCTGCCGATATCCTACAGCCACATCCGGGGTCACAAGAATGAACGCAATGCGGCCAAAGAGTGTCACAGGTTTTTCCGAAAATATTTTTTGTGAATTCCCGAAATGGGAAGAACTAGGTGGAGGGGCAGGGCTTCCGACCGGGTTGAACCAACTGACTTGTATTGCCTCCAGTGGGATAACTAGGCGGAAATATGCCGAAAATGCCGCCCACGTATGGAAAGTATCCTATGAAACCATGCCGACGGTACGGTCTAGTGGGAAATCAAACCAATCCGCAATGGGACTGGAAGGCTGTCCAGTGCGGGCGAATGTCCAAATTGTCATTATGATCGCCCGGGTTCATTGGGATCCCCAACCAGCGCCACCCTTGCATTGGTATTTGTGCGCGACGAGTCTGCTTTTCTGGGCTGTGGGATGCAGGGTCTGAACTGGAACTCAGAACTCGTTACTGCTAATACAACCGATAGCGCGTTCGCTAATGGCGCTAGAGCCACCACCTGCTCGACCCAACCTCACCGTGGAGAGCTTTCCCAACGATTGCGAGCGTCGGCTACGTCTGTCCCAACGCCTTCGTAAAGGATTGAGCTCTGCCGACTTTCGGGGACGATGATTTCAATATCCGAGTGCAGCATGCGCCACATTGAAAGCCGTAGAATTTGCGATGGCGCGGTGGTGTGTAGAACGCGGTACAAGTAAACAGAATCTGGATACTGCATCCCGTTGCGGGTCACGGTAAATTTTCCGAGCAGCTTGAAATGCTCCGGGTATTCCGCAATTGCTTGCTCCAGCAGCTTTTGATACCGGAACAGCGAATTGGGGTTCACCGAATGGTCATCCAGCACATAGTTCACTGGCAACTCGTCAACTCGATCAAAAACTGCACGGGGCGTGTTGTACGGCGTCTTGTACTCGGTCCCTAACCAGTCGGTCTCCGCAAGAGTCTTGGTTCCTCGAACGACAATGGAATCATGCTTAGAGCGGAAAGTGGCCATATCAGCCACAAACATGCCTTCGCCGAGCGCATCCGAAGCGATCAGCACCGCAGGATACTCGGGCGATGGGTCCTCTACCATTGCCTTGGCCATACTGGAGAATCCGGAAAACTCCTTATGAACCGGATGAAAGCACAGCACCAAAACGAGAGCGACCAAACCCCCGCTGAAGGCCCTTTCGTATCCGGCGGCTGCTTGAATCCGGGTCGCGCACCACTCGGCAACCCAACAGGCGCCTTGGGCGACAAAGTAGACCAAGGCCGGAAGAGCAGGCAGCAAAAAACGGCGCTCCACACCAACGGGCAATCCACACGCTATCACCAGCACGCCGACGAGAAGAGCGAACATACCAACGCCCACGACATTGGGGTGTTGGCGGGTTCTCAGGGTCGATAGCACTTTCCCTATTCCCAATAGCGCCAAAACTGTCCCCAGCAGGCCCAGCGATGCATAGGCATCGTGCGAGTAGGATTGAATCGCTGAAACGGTATAGCTGACAGTGGGATGGGGAGATACCCACGATCCGGCTTGCATACTCCGGGTGAACCAGTACCAGGGCGCGCAAAACAGAACGACCGCCATTCCGCTAAGCCACAAACTTGGCCATCGGAAGACGTGCCAGCGGCGCAATAGAATCAACGTCAGCGGCGGAACAAACGCAAGCGCCAGACCGCCCCCCTTGGTAAGGAGAGCCAGGGAAGCCAGCAACACGAAGGCCAGTGAGTACCTGACCCGATGCTGTCCGTCGATGTAGCGGAGAAAGACGAGCGTCGCCGCCAGGATCAGCAAGGCCAGGAGACCGTCTGCCATGATCATGATGGACGCTTGTGCGGCGATGGGATTGGCAATCAACAGTAATCCCGTCAGCATCCCCAAGACGAGCGTTTGTGAGCGGCTGACAACGTCCGCCACTACCGCGCCAAGAAGCGCCGAAATCGTTGCCATAAGCAGAAGAACTGAGCTAATAGAAGGAGAGAAGAGTAGTGACCAAACGCCTTGCACAGCGTAGGAGACCGGCGGCCAGTGGCCGATTGCCACCTTAGGATAGTGCCCGTAGTACTGTTCCACGAAAACCAGCGGCGACCCTTTCGGGTGCAGCCAAAGGTAATCGTGAACCATCAAACCCGTAACATAATGCGCGGATTCGTCTGGGTGTAAACCCAAATCACTGCGGTAAGCCCCAGCCCACCACTGTAACGCCACCGTCACACCCAGCAGGATCGCAAAGGCGCAAACTGTAACCGTCCAACCCGCGCGCGTGCCCACGGCCAAGCGTTTAGGGTTGTAATAACCGGTCCCCGAAAAGGTGTGGGGCGCTGGCACCGAACTTGTTTGATCGCTAGTAGCCATTCTTAGCGGGGGGATCCTTCGACTCAAGAGGAGCAAGATGCTTGTGCGAGGAATATAACATGCTGGGAATCGTCGAGCAATGCTGTAACACCGCGGAAATATAGGGGCTGGCTGTCAGGTTAACGGCGGGAGTGACTCGTATGTTCTCCAAGTACGCCGCACTGATACGCCGCTCTAACTACTTGAGCTATTTCGATCGAGGAGCCAGCCAGCCATCAATGTGAGGCCAGGTGTACTTGGCGGCTCCGCTGCCCGCCATGATGCCGATGTGACCGCCCGCGATGCGGAAGAGTTCTCTGTCCTTGCTGCTTACCTTCGACATGATGGGCTCAGACTGGCACGACGGAGTGATGTGGTCACCTTCTGCAATCACGGTGAGGAGATTGGCGTGGATGCGGCTCAGGTCCACTCGTTGACCACGAATGATAAGCTCTCCGCGCATCAACTTGTCGTTACGGTACAGATCGACGATGAGCTGGCGAAACGCGCCTCCGGCCAACGGCACATTGTCGGTCACCCACGTGTTCATGGCATGCCAGGCTTCGACCATGCGAGGATCGTCGAGATTGTCCCACAATTTCACATAGTTGCCCACATAGTTTTCCACGGGCTTGAGCGCCTTGGCCCCATAGTCAAGCATCTCTCCCGGCATGTTACCGAAAGCGGCGAGTACCTTGTCGATGTCAAAGTAGCGCTCGTCCACCCAGCGTGCGAAGGTCAGGCCCTGCTTGTTGGAGAAATCCAAAGGGGCCGTCAATAGAATCAGGTTGCGCAAACCGTCATCGCCACGCAAGGCCGCATAGATGGTTGTGAGGATTGCTCCGATGCACCATCCCAAAAGGCTGAATTCCTCGGATCCGGAGATTGCTTTGAGCTTGCGAATGGCGCGCGGCATGTATTCCAGCGTGTAGTCGTCAAACTTCAAGTTCTTGTCTTCCGGCCCGGGAGCTCCCCAATCGAGCAGGTACAGGTCGTATCCCTTGTTAACCATGTACTCCACAAAGCTGTGACCGGGACGAAGATCAAGGATGTAGGGCCGGTTCATCAGAGCGAAGACCAGCAACAGCGGAACGGGATGGCGCTTCTCTTTGGGAAGGACAGGGATGTAGCGATAGAGCTTGGCCTTGTTCAAGGTCCAGATCGGTTCCTTCGGGGATTGGGCAATGGTGGCCCTACTGGTCATCACCTTATTGAGCGTCTTCAGCCGATTGGCTGCTTCTGTAAATGGATCGGCGGTAACCTGCGCTTCTGCCATCTACTTCTTCCCTCTCTTCGCTGATTTGGCCTGCTGGGTCTTGGCGGCTTTCTTCTTCTGTGGAGCTCTTGCCGCCTCCATACGCGGCGACGCGCCGGGCGGTGCGATGAGCCGTAGTACATTGTCCAACTTGGCGTCCATATCGTCCAACCGCATCTCAATGTTCGTCATGCGCTCGGCAATTGATACAACATCGGCCCGTGATGGCATGGCTAGTTGCTCAAGTGTCTTGAGCATGGCCTTTTCAATCGCCTCACGGAAGGGCGTGGAAACAGTAAGATAGGTGTCCAGCATCGCTCCGCTAGCTTGCGCATAGGCCTCGCTGTTGACCATGTCAACCATAGTTTTGGCCCAGGCGTCCATGTAGATATCGCGCACGCCGCGCCAAGGTTCCATGGGATCAAACCGCTTGCCATTCTGGGTTGGCTCGTCACCCATTTGCGACTCCTCTCAGCAAGACGATACACCTGGAGACAGCCACGAGGATACTCCGCTGGAGCTTTTTGCACCAGACGGCATCCTTCGCGACTGCCTCACCGCGAGATCGACAACAACTTAGTGTCCCCATCGGGGATGGTGGAACCCCTTGCCTTCAGGCGAAGCAAGCTATGGTGTAACGTGGTCGCGTGCGACATTACCGGTTGGGCGCGCACACGAAGAGTGACCTCAAGGTCCATCTCGTGTGGATAGCAAAATACCGCAAGGCGGTGCTGACGGGGGAAGTGGCAATTCGTGTGCGCGACCTGCTGCGGCAGATTGCCGCAGAACATGAGCTGGAGATCATGTCCGGTAAGGTCGCCCGCGACCACGTTCACCTGTTGGTGTCGTAGCGGCCTAATCAGCAGGTCAGTCAAATCATGCCGTGGCTGAAAGGTATCAGCTCGCGGGTGCTGTTGCAGGAGTTTCCCCACTTGCGAAAGCAGTTCTGGGGCCGACATTCTTGGGCGCGCGGACATCTGGCGGTCAGCTCAGGCACCATCACCGATGAGATGATCCGTGAGTACATCGATGAACAAGAAGGCGAACAGGTTGCTGACGACAGTCGATTTCCAATCGACCACCCCTAAACGACCCTCGGCTTTACAGCCGAGGGTCGTTTAGTTCTTAGTTCTTAGACGCAGTCACGAACGGCTGCGAAGCGATGTTCAGAATCGACTTCTGCGCTTCGATCACAGCTTCCGCTCCGCGCTGAAACGAATCCACGATCACCGTCGCTGGGCCGGCGGCCGCGCCGAGCTGCTTCTTGGTGCCCTCAAAAACGGCCTTGTTCTGCTCCGAGGCAAATTCCAGGACTTTGTTCTGGGCTTCCACAGAGCGCTCAACTGAAGTCTTGATGGTATTGGTAACGCCGTCCACAATCTTCGAGTACGCGTCAGCGCGGACCTGGGCGATTCCGGCGACGGACTTGGACTGCTCCACCACCATGTCGATGGCGCCCTTCTGGGTTTCGATGGCGGTCTTGACTGCCTGTCCGGCAACTTCAAAGATGAACGTTGGAGGGGTCACTGGGGAATAGCTGAATGCTTTCTTCCAAGCCCCAAGCCACTCGGCGGTCTGCTCGGCGGCGATGTCCAGGGTCTTCTTTTGCAGCTCGGCAACGCGCTCAACGCTGTTGAGGTAAAGTGGAGTAAAGGCATCCACAAATTCAGGGTTCACGGTTGCAGTAGCGGCTGTTGTGGCCTTCTTGCTTGACTTGGAGGTATTCGGCATGGTCTGCTCCTTTAGAGAACGGTTTAATTTTATGTTGCGTTTCATGCTGCACTGCAGCATGAATTAATCATACTCCTCTGGCGCAGCGTGTCAAGAGCAAAATGAAAAAAAATAGTTCCCAGACGCTCATTATCAAAAAGTACGAGAACCGGCGTCTTTACAATACTTTAACCAGCCAATACATCAACCAGGAGCAGGTTGCCCAGTTGGTGCGCGATGGTTACGACGTGCGGATTGTGGACGCCGCAACTGGGGAAGACCTGACCCGGCTGATCCTGGCGCAGATTGTCCTGGAGGACGCCAAGACGCCCAATTCTGTTTTTCCTCTCGACGTGCTGCGCCAGATGATCGTCGCTTCCGGCAGGGCCACGCAGGAAGGGGCGCTGCGGTATATGAAGGCGATGTTGGACATGTACCAGAACGCCTATCGCGCTTTACCGCCGTCGATGAACCCCTTCGATTTTATGCAGGCGCGCTGGGCACCCCCTTCGGCTGAGGCGGGAGGGCCCCATGCGCCCGGGATGACAAGCGGAGGTCCGAAGCAGAAGGACGATCAGCCGCCCAAACCTGAGGGGGCCAAAGTAGAAGCCGCCAAGGTCGACGAATTGAAGCAGCGGGTCGAAGAGCTGGAGTCGTTACTATTGAAGCGCGGGCCGAGAAAGACCGCGAGAAAGAAATCTCGCCGCAAGGCTTGACGCACTGCGGCATTGGACTAGTCTGATGAGCGGCGCCCATCGCCATTCAAGCAAAGGAACGCGACCTGCTCAGAATTGCCCTACCGATCCCCACTTCTCTTGAAGCTTATTTTGTGAAACAACCACAGGACTGTGACACGAGCCTCTTCAGGCTGTGACGCATATCACGGATTTATCGTACACGTAATTGAAGCGCTCTGGCAGGCGCCCCTTCGCCTGAGACCACATTAACGTCAATCAAATTCCGCCAGAACCTGGTTCGCCTTGACAGAATCTCCGGCCGCCACGTGGACGGATTTCAGTTTCCCGTCAACCGGCGCGGTGACCGCGGTTTCCATTTTCATAGCTTCCAGCATCACCATCAGATCGTTGACTTGCAGGGTTTGACCTGGAATGACTGGTACCCTGACCACAATTCCTGCCAACGGGCTCCGGCAAAGTTTGGATTCTTCGACGCCCGAATCCAGAGAAGCCCCCGGCTTGGGCGGAGTGCGCAAGACGGTCGATTGGATGGTGGCGGCGGCAGGGGCAGGCTGGTTGTCCGGCATTTGCTGAGGGTAGTCTTCCTCGGCGACCTCAACCTCGACTTCGTATGTCCTGCTGTCAATCTGGATCTGCAGCTTCATTATCGTTCCCCCCACAGAAAGCACACTAGCTCGAACTCTTGCCAACCGCCGCGAAGAGATGTTCATCGTACTTGCCGGTTAAGGTTATGCGAAGTTTGAACCATAAAACGTCCTTGTCGCGCCCAACGATCAACTGTGTCCGCCGGCTGCAGCATCTTCGCAGAGTGAATCCGAACCTTCATGCCAAGGAAAGCCGTGACCGCTGCTGCGATCACTGACAGAGTCTCGGGCGTGACCTCTTGCGATGCGCGTTCTGTTTCAGGCACTGACATGCTGGTCTCCAGTCACCCTCAAAGCGGGATCAGGCCGTGCTTCTTGGGTGGACGCAGTTCCCGCTTGGTGTGCAGAGCCTCCAGGGCCTGGGCCAGATATCGCCTGGTCTCCGAAGGTTCGATGACGTCATCTACGAGCCGGCGACCGGCGGAGACGTAGGGATTGGCGAACGTACTGCGATAAAGTTCAATCAGCTCGTCGCGCTTCTGAACCTTGTCTTCCGCGGAGTCGATCTCGTGGCGAAAAACGATTTCCGCCGCCCCTTCGGCCCCCATGACCGCGATTTCGGCCGTCGGCCAAGCCACTACGCGGTCCGCTCCCAGGTCCTTGCAGCACATGCCAATGTAAGCTCCGCCGTAGGCCTTCCGTATCATGACCGTTATTTTGGGGACGGTTGCCGCCGAGTAGGCAAAGAGAATTTTTGCTCCATGACGAATGATGCCTCCGTACTCTTGGTCCACGCCGGGGAGAAATCCGGGCACATCGACGAACGTGAGCAAGGGAATATTGAAGGCGTTGCAGAACCGAACGAACCGGGCCACTTTGTCGGATGCATCAATGTCGAGCGCTCCGGCCAAGACGAAGGGTTGGCTGGCAACAATACCGACCGACCGGCCCTGGATCCGGCCAAAGCCAATCACGACATTCTGTGCAAATCCGGGCTGGATTTCGAAGAAATCCTCGTAATCCAGCAGGCGGGTGAGGACAGTACGAATGTCGTAGGCAACCTTTGGTTCGGTCGGCACTAGAGTATTTAGCCTGGGATCGTCCTCCAAGTCCGGGCTGTACGTCAGGCGAGGAGGATCTTCCATGTTGTTCGACGGCAGGAAGCTCAGCAAACGCTGCGCGAGCGCCAACGCTCCGTCGTCGTCCTCGGCGATGAGGTGAACCACTCCCGACCGATTCATCTGAGCCGCAGGTCCACCCAACTGGTCGGCCGTTACCGACTCCCCGGTTACCTGTTTGATGACCTGAGGGCCGGTGATGAACATCTGTGCCCGTTTGGTTTGGATGATGAAGTCGGTCAACGCGGGACTGTAGGCTGCGCCGCCCGCACAGGGCCCGCAAATGATGGAGATCTGCGGCACCGTGCCGGAAAGCATTACGTTGTTGTAGAAAACGCTGGCGTAACCAGACAGGCTGTCGATGCCTTCCTGGACACGTGCACCGCCGGAGTCGTTCACGAAGATGAAGGGACTGCCGGTCTTCATGGAGAGCTTCATCATCTCGGTGATCTTGGCGCAGTGCACTTCTCCGGCAGCGCCGCCCGCTACTGTGAAGTCTTGGCAGGCAAGGTGCACCAGCCGGCCATTGATTGTGGCGCAACCTGTGACCACACCGTCCGCTGGCAGCTCTTTGTCTGCCATACCGAAGTAAGTGGCGCGATGCTTGGCGAAGAGGCCGATTTCCTGAAAGCTATCGCGATCAACCAGCTTGTCGATGCGCTCGCGCGCGGTCAGCTTACCCGCTTCATGCTGCTTCTGAATGCGCTGTTTGCCGCCGCCTTCCCTGAGCTTCGCTCGTTTCTGCCGGAGTTCGGCGATGCGCTCCTCCATGGTCGGGCTTGTCGGCTTCACCGTTGATGTCGCCATGTTGAACCTCCTTGGCTCGTTGCAAATTCGAAACTCCGGATCCCACAACTACTATCCCTGGTCCGGCGTCACCGTGACTTTGTGCTCCTGGCCATTAATTCGGACCACGTAGGCCTGTGACGCCATTGATCTCACATCCCCGCTGAAACCGCCGGTCTGTCCTGTTGCTGCGCTGGCGTGCGTCGTCGTCGCTCGCTGACTGACATCCTTCGGGCCGGCCTTCCGGCTCTCGAAAAACTGTGCTGCCGTCTTTGGAAACATTGCGTAGGTCAAAGCGTCTTCGTCGGTACCATTGCAGCCGGGTAATGCCAAGGCCTCCGCCCGTCGCTGTTGCCACGAGGGCTGTAGCAAGTCGGCTGGGCGGCAAGTGATAGCTGGCTTGTCGGCTCGGTCAGCCGCCTGCGCGATTACCTCAGGATTCTTTGCCCCCAACGTAGCGCCGTAATACCCGAGCATGAGGTCGGCAAATTCACTGGTGATCACCTTGTATTTGCCTTGCAAAACATTAAACATTGCTTGAGTGCCAAGGACCTCGCTCGCGGGGATGGCCAGTGCGGGATACCCAGCGTCCCGGCGGACATTTTGGATTTCCGCCACGACCTCGCGCAGCAAGTGAGGTGCGCTTTGACCTTTCAACTGATATTCCGTGTTCAAGATCAGCCCAGCGGGTACTTGGTGTTGGAACATCTCAGTCTCAACGCCAAGGGGCTGGCTAGAGAATTCGCGGTAGCGCGGTCGAACATCGGCGATATGCTGCTTGATGCGGAGCAGCCGGTCCACATCCAGTCGCGACTCGTAACCTGTTCCTTCAAGCATCTCGACCAGGCTTTCGGTCGGATTATGTCCTCGACCCAACGCCAAAGAGCTGATGGCTGTGTCCACAATGTCGCATCCAGCTTCAATCGCCTTCATCAAGGAAACCATTGTTACGCCGGTCGTCGAATGTGTATGGACGTTTACCAGTGTGTCCTTGCCGCACTTTTCCTTGATCCCCTTCACTAGATCGTATGCAGCCTGAGGTTTGAGCAGTCCGTCGACATCCTCCACGCAGATGGAATCGCAACCCAATTCTCGTATCTGCTGGGCTATATCGATGAATGTTGTGACGCTGTGGACTGGACTAGGCGAGTACGAGAGCGCACCCTGTGCGTGCTTGCCCGCTTTCTTGATTGCGTCAACGCCTGCCCTGAGGTTGCGGACGTCGTTCAAGGCGTCAAAGACGCGGAACACGTCAATGCCATTCAGCGCGGCTTTCTCCACGAACCGGCCGACGACGGAGTCATCGAAGTTCCGATGGGCAACCAGGTTCTGCCCACGCAACAGCATTTGCAACCGGGTCTTGGGCAATAGCTTACGGTAAGTTCGTAATCGCTCCCAGGGATCCTCATTCAAGAAACGTATGCTTGCCCTAAAAGCCGCTCCGCCCCAACACTCCACCGACCAGTAGCCCGCGTTGTCCAGGTCTTCACAAACAGGCACCAAGTCTTCGAGGGCCATGCTGGTTTCTAAGAGGCTCTGCTGTGCTTCTCTCAAGAGCAATTCGGTGACTTCAACAGAACGTGCCATTCAGCGTTTCCTCGCAACTCATACCTGTTATTTCAGGCTTATGGGGCTTGCGCTTTCCAATGACAGGAGCTTCGAGACCTGGGTGTCGCAGCATCGGAATCTACCACCTATGGTGACACCGGAAGCAAGCGCCTAAAAGTGATTAGGGTCACATACTGCGGGTATCGTGGTCACAAGGATTCCCGCCCCGTCGCGCGACTGAGCTTCTAATTCAGCTTGCCATTCAGAATACTCAAGCAGCATGCCGAGGTTTCATCCGCCATCGCCCACAAGTCTCGAATCCGGCTGCCAGCAATCCTCTCATGGCTACTTGTGAAAGGGAAATCTTGATATGCTTCGCAGGGAGTAAATTCCAGTCCACAGGAAAAACTCGCGATGAAGATTCTATCTCTCAGCACCGACTCCGAACTCTCTCTGTTACGCAAACGGATCCTGGAAACGGCCGGCCATGACATAGTCGCGCTGACCACGGAGAAGGAGGTACTGGAGGAAGCCGCCGAACCAAAGCCAGTCGATGTCGCCTTGATCTGCCATCGACTGCCCGACGCAACCGCACGCAAGGCCATCCGGCTGCTGCGCGACAGTCGCCCACAGGCGAAGGTGGTGTATGTTGTCCACCTGTATGGCGAATGGCCCGAGGTCGAGGCTGACCGCTACGTTGTCGGCGCGGATGGTCCCGATGCCCTGATGCGCGTAATCAATGAGGCGGTTTCGCAACCTTCTACTAAAAGCTGATTGCGTTGCCCCTGTCGCGCATCTCGGAATGGAAATCACGCCCTCAGCTTGTTGCACAAGCAGTTCGACGTCACGCCCCTCATCGATAGAACTGTACAACCGGACATCCTGCGCGTAGACTGAAAGTGAGGCAGTTATCACCCTCTCCTCTTTCAGATTCTCTGAACTCAGTCAGCCATCTGAAGTCTGGCCCACAGGGTAGCCCGTGTTGCGGTGCGTGTCCGCGACGCAAGGAGTCAAATATGGCCTTACATCCCAGAAATAAGTACCACCTCAGAGACTTGCATCGCGAGATCGATCTCTTTGATCGCAAGATTGCCCATAGCGAGACCTACTCCGTGTTTGCGACGGAAGAATTGCGCGCGGCCGAGATCAAGAAGCTCCGCACCAAGCGCGGAACTCTGGTGAAAGTGGCGGCTGAGCTGGTGTCCGAGGGAATCGACTTCGAACAGAAGGACCTGCCGCGCTCGTTCAAGACCGCAGACGCCTCTCCTGAACAGGCGCAAGCAGTCTAACCAATCCGCTTCCAGCCGCAGGAGTGATTAGCGAGACGCCAGCTCGATCCGGGGAGAACGCCCCACCCGAAGAACCGAGGAAGCGCGGTCTGCTCTTGCGCCTTCTCTATCGTGTCTATACGAATTATTTGGGTGTCACGCCGCCAACTCCGGCGCAGGAACGAACCGCCGCCGCAGTCCTCATAGGAGGCGTCATTCTGGGCCTGGTGGGAATTGTGGTCCTGGTTCTTTTCCTGTGGGGAACGACGGCGAAACTTGGCGGCACGCGCTGAACTAAAGTGCGAGCGACTTGGCTCATCGGAGCCTGCCTTACCTCTCCAATTCTTTACCCAACAGCTTGACCATGCCGCCGAGGACTCCGTGCGCGGCGGCCGGATTGAAGGTATCTGCGCACAGCCGGTAGTGGGTCAGTTTGCCTTTGTGGTCTTCGGAACGCAGCCAACATTTTCATCCCGAGCAAGCTTCCTTTGCGTAGCGAGGGATCCGGGCGCGCCGATTCGCGCCGGGGGGCCGGAAGACGCCCAGCCATCTCCGTTGACCCCCTAATTTCGCGCATGGTACCGTACTTAGTTACACCGACCTCATTTGCGCGATCTGTGCGCCGAAGGATTCCCCTTTGCCCTCTGAGACGCTGGCGGCCACGCCAATCCGCAAGACTGCCTTGAATGCCGTCCATCGCCAGATGGGCGCGAAGATGGTCGATTTCAACGGCTGGGACATGCCGGTCGAATACCCCTCCGTAGGCGGCCTCATGAAGGAGCACCTGGCGGTCCGCAACGGAGTCGGCGTTTTCGACGTCAGCCACATGGG
>Ga0209040_10001232_pt1 | contig 20202 bp, 17 predicted proteins | sample BogFormECP12_OM3_FD_188240 | JGI IMG/M metagenome (GOLD analysis project Ga0209040, IMG submission 188240) | Bog forest soil microbial communities from Calvert Island, British Columbia, Canada - ECP12_OM3 (SPAdes) (version 2) | ecosystem: Environmental > Aquatic > Freshwater > Wetlands > Bog ...
GACGATCGACAACGACCTCGTCGGCTTCGACCATGTGCCCGGCTACCCGTCGGCGGCGCGCTTCGTCGCGCAGGCCTTCGCGGGCGCGAACCTCGACAACCTGGCGCTTAAAGGCGTCTACTGCGCCGTCGTCATGGGCCGGCACGCGGGCTTCTTGACCGCGGCTTCCGCGCTGGCGCGCAAATACCCCGACGACGGGCCGCACCTCATCTATCTGCCCGAGCGCACCTTCGTCGTCGACAAGTTTCTCGGCGACGTGAAGCGGACTTTCGAGCTGCACGGGCGTTGCATCATCGCCGTGTCGGAAGGGGTGCACGACGAGAAGGGCGAGGCGATCATCACCAAGCTCATGGGCAAGACCGAGAAGGACGCGCACGGCAACGTGCAGCTCTCGGGCACCGGCGCGCTCGCCGATCTCCTCTGCGAGGAAGTCAAGGCGAAGATCGGCATCAAGCGGGTGCGGGGCGACACGTTCGGCTACCTCCAGCGGTCGTTCGTCGGCTGTGTCAGCGACGTCGACCAGCGCGAGGCGCGCGAGGTCGGCGAGAAGGCGGTGCAATACGCGATCGGCGGCGCCGAGACCGGATCGGTCACGATCCGCAGGGTCGGGAACTATGCGGTCGATTATCCGCTGATCCCGCTCGAGGACGTGGCGGGCAAGACGCGGGTGATGGAGGATGATTTCATCAACGAGGCGGGCAACGACGTGACCCCGGCCTTCCACGACTATCTGCGCCCGCTCTTGGGCTCCAACCTGCCGCCGGTCGCGCGGCTGCGCGCGGCGACGGTCGAGAAGGCGGGCGTGCTGATGGGGGAGGGGACGTAAGGGTGCGGGCTCGCATCTAGCGGCTAACTCCCCGCCTCCTTCGGCGCGATGTTGAGCCATTTCAGCGCGAGCGGCGCGGTCAGGCCCTGCACGACGATCGAGAAGGCGACGACCGCGAAGGCGACGATGAGAATGTCGTCGCGGCGCGGGATGTCCGGCGCTAGCGAAAGCGCGAGCGCCAGCGCCAGCGCGCCCCGCAAGCCTCCCCACCAGAGGAGGTGCTGCTCGTTCAAAGGCACGGCCCAGCGCGTGCGGACGAAGGCGAGGCAGATCGGATAGACTGCGATCGCCCGGCCGGCGAGGGCGAGCAGGATGGCAAGGGTCAGCGCCCTCCAGCCTTCTCGTGAGAAGTCAATGGTCGCCAGCGCCGAGCCGATGAGCAGAAAGACGAGGGAATTGGCAAGGAAGGCGGCGAATTCCCAGAATTCGAGCGCAAACTCACGCCCGTGCCGCGTCAAGCCGAGCGGGGAATGGTCCTTCGGCCCCAGCACGCCGAGGTTGCCCATCGTGATCCCGGCCGCGACCGTCGCGAGCACGCCCGAGGCGTGGAATCGCTCAGCGATGAGGAACGAGCCGAAGGCGGCGGTCACGGTGAGCGCGGTCTCGATGAGGTGATCGTGCGAGGCGCCCGCGATGAGGACCACGGCGAGGCCCACGGCGACGCCGATGAGCAGGCCGCCGCCGGCGACGCCGCCGAATGTCGTGAAGACCGACACAGGGTCGGTTGGATGCGCGGGATCGTGCGCCGCCCAGGTCAGGATGAGGGTGAACAGCACCGCGGCCGCGCCGTCGTTGAGAAGGCTTTCCGCCTCGATAATCAGCCGGAGGCGCCCCGAGACGCGGGACTCGCGCAAAAGGGCGATCACCGCAATGGGATCGGTCGCGGCGATGAGCGCACCGAAAACGAGCGCCGACTCCGTCGGCCAATCGAGCCAGTGGTAGAGGCCAAGCGCGACGACGATGGCCGAGAGCAGAACCCCGAGAGTGGCCAGGATGAGCACCGGGACCATGTCCCGGCGGAAATCGTTCCAGCGCAGGTTGAGCGCCGCCTCGAACAGGAGCGGCGGCAGAACCACATCGAAGATGAGGTCGTGCGTCAGCGCAAGCCCGGCGTGGGCGCGCGTCGCCGCCAGCGCGGCGCCTGCGAGGACGAGGCCGACCGTATAAGGCAGCCTCAGGCGCCGCGCCGCGATCGCAACCAGGATCGCGAGGCCGAGCAGGGCGAGCGCACGGAAGATGAGGACATCCATCGCCCGTCGGTTTACCGGTCGAGGGCGGTCCTAACAAAGCGAAATCGGGCTCCCGCTCAGTCGCCTTGGGCGAGTCGTTTGCCTGCGGCAAGAAATCGTTCTGGATCAATAGGTTCTCCGTTGATCCTCACTTCATAATGCAGATTGGGGCCGGTCGAACGGCCGGTCGCGCCCAAGCGGCCGATGAGCGCGCCTTGCGCCACCTCTTCGCCCTCGGCGACGCGGGTTTCCGACAGGTGCCCGTAGCGGGTGGAGAGGCCGTTGCCGTGATCGATCTCGACCATCGTCCCGTAGCCGCCCATGGGCGCCGCGTGGACGACCCTGCCGGCCGCAGCGGCCCTCACGTCGGCGCCGTAGTCCTGCAGAAGGTCGACGCCGGCGTGCAGGGCAGGGCGGCCCAAAAACGGATCGATACGGTAGCCGAAGGGGGAGCTTATGGGCGATTCGCCTGCGAGCGGCTTCAGGAAAGGGAGGAACGCCATGAGGAGCCGGAGCCGCTCGCCCGCCGCGACCTCGGCGGCGGACAGCGTCGCCGCCCGGTCGAAGGCGGAACCCTCGGGCCCCGGATCGAGCGGAACAAAGGGTCCGCCGACGGGCGCGGACGGCTTTGGCGGCGTCAGTTTCGCCGGATCGAGGCCGGCCTCAAGCACGGCCTTGGCTTCGCGCGCGGAAACCTGCGCGGCCGCCGCCCCGATGGCGGTCGCGGTCGCGGTCTGCCCGGTCTCGATCGCGTCGAGCGACTTTGCGAGCCGATCGGCGCGCGCCCTTTTGTCCAGCGCGGTCTCAGCGCCCGAATCGGACGCGCGCTCCAACAGGCCCGCCTTCCCGTCGTCGGCGGCCGAATCCGGCTGCGGCGCATAGGCGCGCGCGGCGGGGCCGCTCTCCGGCCCCGAAGGCGTCTGCGCCTGCGGGCTCGCCGCCCGGATGGCGGACAGCGCGTTCGCCTGGGGCGCCGAGGACGCGGACCCCGCCGCGGCAGCAAGCCGCGCAAGGACTTGCTCCCTCTCCTCGAGACGGGTTTCGCGCTCAAAGAGCGCGGTCACCCTGTCTTCCAGCCCCTTTCCCTCGATAAGGCGCCGGCTTTCGGCTTCCTCGAGCCGGCCGCGCGCCGCGTCGAGACGGGCTTCATACGCCGTCTTGATCTCAGCCGCGCGCACGAGCGCCGCCCGCAGGAGCGTGTCGTGCAACGCGAAATAGCCGGTGCCCACGCAGCCGACGCCAAGCGACAGCGGTGCCAGCGCAACGAGGCCCCACAGCAAAGCTGGCCGCAGCATCGCAGTGCGGATTAAGTCGCCGCGCGAAATCGAGACGAAATAGTAGGTCGTCGGGAGGCCCGATCGGGCCGATGGCTTGCGAGACGGCATCAATGAAGCTCCGGACTCCGGACTGATCCGCGTGAGTGAAAACGATTAAGGTTAACACCGTGCAAAACCGCGCCTTTTGTTGTCGATTTGCGAGTTGGCGCTGGCGCCGAGGGGCGCCTGCGCTGGCCGAAGCCGACGCGATCGAGCGGCGACGGCGAGGCGCCGCGGGGGCAGCGATCGGGCGGGCACGTCAAGGTTAAAGACAACCTTAAGGTTGCGGCCGCTTGACCCGGCGAGGACCCATCATTGATAGTCTCTCTCGTCGAGGTCGAAGCAATCGTGGCAGACGAATTGTCCCTTCGGAAAAGGGCGTTGCTTCTTCCAATAGATGCGGCACATTAGTTGGAGGGGTCGGTTGGGCAGGACGCTCCTGTTGGCGAGGCTTGCGCTCGCTGTCGCCGCGGGCGCTCTGGCCGGTTGGGCTTCCGTGGAGGCGGCGCATCTCCTTTCCACGAGAGGCGTGTCCGAGGAAGGCAGGGGCGAAGCGCCGCCGGGGACGACAATCCCGCTCGAGAAGGGGGCGCCTCCCGGCGGGCGGGAAAAATCCGACCCAACGGCTCCAGTCAGCCCCGAGAGACACATCAAGCTGGGCGCGCGCGCATGAATTGACGATCGGTATCGCGGTCCTGCCGCGCTTCGCCGGGGAGGCCGCCAAGGCGAGCGAAGCGGCCGTCGCGCAAGCGACGAGGTCAGGTCCGCGAGGAAGGCCGCCTTCGGGCGGCCTTCCGATTCAAGCGACCCGAAGGGTCAGAGCGCCCTGACGGCCGCAAGCGCCTCCTCGGCGTGTCCGGCCACCTTCACCTTGCGCCAGATCTTCGCGATCCGCCCATTCCCGTCGATGAGAAAAGTCGAGCGCTCGACGCCGAAATACTTGCGGCCGTACATGCTCTTCTCCTTCCACACGCCATAGGCTTCGATTGCCGATCGCTCGGGATCGGACGCGAGCGCCACCGTGAGCGCGTGCTTGGCCTTGAATTTGTCATGGGAAGCGGCGCTATCTGGGGACACGCCCACGACCACCGCGCCGGCGGCGGCGAATTTGTCCTTGAGCCCGCTGAAGGCTTTTGCTTCGGACGTGCATCCCGAGGTGTCGTCTTTGGGGTAAAAATAGAGAACGACGGCCTTCCCCTTGAGGTCGGCGAGGCGCACACTTCCCCCGCGGTCGGCGGCCAACGCAAAATCGGGCGCAGGATCGCCTTCGCGAAGTTCTTTTGTCATGTCGCCCTCGTTTTGTCCTATTGTGGCGTCAGTGCGCTAGAGTCACTTGAGCTGGCTTCCCTCAGGGAGATTGACTTGCGACGTCGCGCGATTCAAGCCGTTGGGCTTGAGGTGCTGCCCCTGCGACCGTCAGAACTGCGTATGGCCGTAAGACGAGCAAGAACTCGCATGCCATCGGCTGCGGGCAAGCGTAGGACGGTCCTCAATTGGTAGGCTGGTTTGAGGTCGGCCCCCGCGCCCGCGCCCGCGCCAGCTTGCGCCGGTTGCTGGAAAGCGCCGAGGGCGCGCGGCTTCCGGCGCCGCCGCGCCGGGCCAAAGTCCGTGGGGCCGCGAGGCTCCTCATCCGGATCGCGGGAGTCCTGGCCCTCGTTATCGTAATCGGGGGCTTCGCGCTTGCGGTCCGGCTCGCCAAAGGCCCGATCCATCTCGACGATCTGCACGACCGCATCGCGGCAAGCCTGCAGGAACGGACGGGCGATCGCTATTCCGTCGAGCTTGGGCCGACCTACCTTGCGCAGGACGCCTGGGGCGTAGGCCTCGGGTTCAGCGGCGTGAAGTTGCGCGACGCGAACGGGCGGGTGGTCCTGTCCGCGCCGCAGGGGAAGATTGGGCTCGACGCTTGGGCCCTCTTGATGGCGCAGGTGAGGGTTCGGCGGGTCGAATTGGACGATCTCTCCCTGCGGCTCAGGGTCGCCGCCGACGGGACGCTCTCCATCGCCATGGCCGGCGGTGCGGGGGAAGCGCCGATCATCGCATTGCCGCAAGCGCCGACGACCGGACTCGAAAGCGCCACCCTTGCGACGATGATCCGCGCAGGGGCCGAGGCCATGGCGGGCGCGAGCCAGGCCATTAACCGGCTGACTTTGACCAACGCCCATTTCGTGGTCGACAACGAGGCGACGGGCCGGACCCTTGCCTACAAAAACTTCAACCTCGTCTTCGATCGGTCGGGCGACGAGGCGAGCGCGAGAATCTCGGCGACTGCTCCCTCCGGTACGTTGACTGTGTCGGCGCGCGCCTCGGTCGGCGAATTTCCGACGTTCGCGCTTGAGGCTCGCGATCTCAGCCTCGCCGACATGGAGGCGTTCGACAAAAGGCCTCCGCCTCTGTTTTCCGAGGGGCCGATCTCGTTTCGGCTCAATGCGAGCCTGAAGCCGAACGGCGCCATCGAGGGCCTGACCGCGGCCTTCGCCGTCGGCGCGGGCCGCGTGCGGCTCAACAATCCCGACGCCTTGCCGTTTCTCATCGACGAGGCGTCCGGACGAATCAGGTGGGAAGGCGACACCCAGCGTCTCCTGGTCGAGGAGCTCGCCATTTTCGCCGGCGAAACGCACCTTTCCGCGCACGGCTGGATCATCCCGCCGAGGGACCCGGCCGCCTCGTGGATCGCGCGGCTCGAATCGAAAAGCGCGACCTTCGGACCCGAGCGCCAAGGCGAGAAGCCGGTCACGCTGACCTCCCTTGTCGCGGAGGCCCGCTTTATCGCTCCCGAATCCCGGCTGGTCATCGACGCGATTGACGCCAAGGGCCCGACAGTGGACGCGGGGCTCAAGGCGACGATCGCGCCGGACGGGCCGGGGGTGTCGCTCAAGCTCGACATTAACGTCCGGCCAAGCGTGACGTCGGATCTGGTGCGTCTGTGGCCGCAGTTCGCCAATCCGGATGTTCGCGACTGGTGCGCGCACAATCTGCACGGCGGCGAGATTGAAGGGTCGATGTCGGCGGACTGGTCGGCGGCTGATCTCGACGCGATGGACCACAAGCGGCCGGCGCCGCGGGACAGCGTGCGCGGCGCCTTTTCCACCCGCGACGTCGGGGTCGATCTTTTGCCCGGCCTGCCGATGATGCGAACGGGTTTGTGGTCCGGCTCCTTTACCGGCCGCGATTTCTCGGTTTCGGGAAAAAGCGCGACGATGGTCCTTTCACCGACGCGCCGCCTGCAGGCCGACAACTTAATCTTCACAGTGCCGGATACGGCCCCGCGGCCCATCGTCGACGCCGAGGCGCGCGCGCATCTCTCAGGTTCCGCGGACTCGATCGCCGATCTCCTCTCCCGCGAGCCCTTGCGCAAACAGGCGGGGCTGCAGATCGATCCGGCAACGGTGCACGGGCAGGCGGAGGGCGATCTCGCGCTCGACCTCAAGCTCGGCAAGACGGCGAAGCCGGAAGACACCCAGTTCCATGCCGGGGGGACGCTCTCCAATCTGACGCTCGACAAGTTCATCGGCGAGGAGAAGTTCGAACAGGCCAAGGTGGCGCTCGAAGCGGACCGGAACACCCTCAAGATGGCCGGCGAGGGCCAGCTTTTCGGGGCGGCTACGCGAATCGACGTCGCGCGCGCCCCCGGCGACGAAGGGTCCGCGACGCTCGCGCTCGTGCTCGATGAGGCCGCGCGAGCCAAGCGCGGCCTCGGCCTCGACTGGCTCGCCGGCCCGCTTCCGGTCAAGATCAAGGCGCCGCTCTCGCGGGCGAGCGCGGACGTCGAGATCGATCTCACTCAGGCTGAGATCGAAAATCCGGTCCCCGGCGTCGCGAAGGCCGCGGGCAAGCCAGGCAAGGCGACGTTTCAAGCGAAGCCCGCGCCCCAGGGAGCGACGCTGAACGCCGTCGACATCGAATTCGGGAGCGTGCTTCTACGCGGAACGGCGGACGTCGGCGTCGACGGCGGGGTCCTTGGCGGCAAATTCGCCCAAGCGCGCATTTCCCCGGGGGACGACTTCAAGATCGAAGTCGTCAACGGCCCGAAAACAGTCAAGGCGAGCATGCGCGGCGCGAGCCTCGACGCCAGGCCGTTCATCAAGTCGCTGACCGAATCCGGACCGGCTTCGCAGCGTGGCGGCAAGGACTTCGACATCGACATGAAGATCGCGACCGTCGCCGGAGCGAACAAGCAGACGATCGCCGGGCTCGAGCTTAACGCGGCGCGCCGGGACGGCGAAGACCGCCTTGTCTCGCTGCGCGGCCGGATCGGGCAGGGACTCGTCGGCGCGAGCCGCACGGCCGACGGCGATCTGCGATTGGTCGCGAGCGACGCCGGTGCGCTCCTGAAATTCACCGACCTTTATTCCCGCATGGAGGGCGGCGCCCTCGATCTCGTGCTGCGAACCGGCGGCGGAGCGAGCCAGGGGACGGCCGCGGTCACCGACTTCGTCCTGCGCGACGAACCGGCCTTCCGCAAGCTCGTGGCCGCCGCGCCGGCGCAGGAAGGGCAATCCGTCGACCCGGCCGCCGTTCGCTTCCAGCGCATGAAAATCGATTTCGAGCGCTCCGCGGGGGCCGTCGAAATCAGGGACGCCGTCATCTACAATCCCAGCATGGGGCTTACTACGGCCGGCGCCATCGACTTCGCCCGCAATGAGATCGACCTGAGCGGCACCTTCGTGCCCGCCTATTCGCTCAACAGCATGCTCAGCAAAATTCCGGTCGTCGGCCTCGTGCTGGGCGGCGGGCAGAACGAGGGCGTTTTCGGCGTGACCTATCGTGTCCATGGCGCCTTGAGCCAGCCGCAACTCGCCATCAACCCGCTCTCCGCGATCGCTCCCGGCATCCTGCGCAAAATCCTTGGAGTGGTGGACGGAACGGGCTCGGTCGGCGCGCCGGCGCCGGCGCCGGCGCGGTCCGCGCGAACCTCCGGGACGAGATAAGACGGACGCTGTCACTGGGCGGCGAAAGAACAAATCAAGTCATGATGGCCGCTTGGCTGGGACAGACATAGAACTCCATGTTTGTTCCGGGCTCAGCTCTGTTGATTGTGGGAGTTTCTGCTAGCCGAAAGTCCGCGCGAACGATTTTATGCTCGCCCAGGTGATTCAGGCGAGGGTCGCCCGCTCTGGCGTGGAACTAATTACTTAGCAATATTTTGGCCAAGACTTCCCTGCGCTATGCGAGCGGAAGCCCGCCGCGGCAGGTCGGGCCAAAATGGCGCCGTAACCCGTTGAAAAGCTCCGATTCATGCGCAGAAACGGCAGACGGAGGCGCGCCGCGATCCTTTTAGCTGAAGCGAAGGAGGCCCGCCATCATGTTGCGCAGGAAGTCGGGCTCCGTTCCGCCGGTCGGGGTCGTGCGGGAGACGAAGTCGAACACCTTGCCGTCCTGCATGCCGTAGTTGGCGACGCGCGAGACCTTGCCGCCCTTGTCGAAATAGACGGCGAGCACGCGCTGGTCGGTCGTCTGGGCCGGCATGAACGCGAGCGCCCGGTGCATCTTCTGCCCGATATAGTACCAAGCGTCCCCGCCGACGGTCGAGGTGGTGGAGGGGGTGCCCAGGAGGGCGAGCGCCTCTTGCTTGGTCGTCCCGCCGACCTTGACCTGCGACAGCGTCTGCTCGTCCACCAGATAGCCGCGCTGGAAATCGCCGTCATATCCGACGCAGCCGCCAAGCCCGGCCGCAGCCAAGCCGGCGATGATAAGCCAATGGCGGCGTTCCCTGCGGCGGCGGGGCTTTCCGGCTTCACCCATTCAACTCTCTCCGGACCGACGACCCTTTTTGCTTGCGCGTTTCGCCGCGGATGCCTAACCCAGGCGCGTCAGGAAAGGCAAGGCTTCGTGAATAGCCTGCGAAACGTTGCGCACCGGGGCGACCCGCTATGTTTCTTGCCCAGTGGCGCGCCCGTCGCGCCAGTCTGGCCGTAGTCGAGCGGCTTCGCGCCGAGATCGTGGCCGCGGCGCGCCGGCCGGCGCTCTACGAGGCGCTGGAAGCGCCGGACCGAATCGACGGGCGGTTTGAACTGTTGATTCTGCACGCCGGCCTCGTGCTGCGCCGGCTGGTCGGGGCAGGGGGCGTTGGACACGATCTCGCCCAGGACCTCGTCAACAGCCTCTTCATGCATTTCGACGACACACTGCGCGAAATGGCGCTGAGCGACATCTCGGTTTCGAAACGGCTGAACGCCATGCGCGAGGCGTTTTACGGCCGCAGCGCGGCCTACGCCGCCGCGCTTGATTCGAACTCCCGGGCGGAACTGGGGGCGGCGCTGGCGCGGAACGTCTACGGCCTTGCCCAACACGAGGCGCCGAAGGCGGCCGCGCTTGCCCACTACGTTGGCGAGATTGACGCGGCGTTGGCGGCGACGACGCTCGACATTTTCGTCACGGGCCGATTTCGCTATCCGGAAGGGCCCATCGCGTAAGGGGGCTAGCTATGCCGTCAACCGAGCCTTTCAGCCGGATCGTGCGGGTCGACGCCCTTCCGAAGGAAGGGCAGACGGTCGCGATTGAAGCGACCGGCGCGGAACGCCAGGCGCTTGCGGCTCTCTATAGGCTGCCGTCGATCGAGGCGCTGAGCGCTTCGCTTACCCTTAAACGCTCGACGCGAGGCGGCGTCAGGGTCACAGGCGCGATCCATGGCGAGCTGACCCAGATCTGCGTCGTCAGCCTCGATCCTTTTTCGGCGGCCATCGACGAGGAGATCGACGTGCGGTTCGCGGCCCTCGCCGATGATGGCGAGGCCGGCGAAGCCGTCCAAACAGTTTCCATGAATGACGAGGATGAGCCGGATCCACTGATGGACAACAAGATCGACGTCGGCGCCTTGGCGGCGGAATTCTTCGCCCTCGGCATCGACCCCTACGCGCGCAAGCCTGGCGTGGCTTTCATTCCGCCGAAGAAGGAAGGCGCGCGCGAGACGCCGTTCTCCGTCCTGCGCGACCGCGCGAAGAGCGGCAAGTAGTGGAGCAAATCCTGCGCCCAGAAGCTGGCTTTCCGCTTCAGTTGCCATATGCGGCGGAAGCCTTATTGTCGCGCGGCGCCGGGCGCCGCCCGAGCAAGGCGCTTGGGGCGGGTTCGGACGCAAAATGGCGAGGGACGTCAGAGTAGCTCTTGACGCGATGGGAGGAGACCACGGCCCTTCGGTCGTCCTTCCCGCCGCTGGAATCGCGCTCGAGCGACGCCCTGACATCGAGTTCCTCATCTACGGCGACGAGAAGCAGACGCGCCCGATCCTGTCGGCCGACCCGCGGCTTGCCGTGCGCTCGAAGCTCTTTCACACAGATGTCGCCGTGCAGATGTCGGACAAGCCGAGCCAGGCTTTGCGCGCCGGCCGGCGCGTATCGTCGATGTGGCAGGCGATCGAAGCGGTGAAAATCGGCGCCGCGGATTGCGCCGTCTCCGCCGGCAACACCGGCGCCCTCATGGCGATGGCGAAGTTCTGCCTCCACACCATGGCGCCGATCGAGCGGCCCGCCATCGCCGCCCTCTGGCCGACGCTGCGCGGCGAATCGATCGTGCTCGACGTCGGCGCCACCATCGGCGGCGATGAACGGCACCTCGTCGACCTCGCCGTGATGGGGGCGGCGATGGCGCGAATCGTCTTCGACATCGATTGCCCGACCGTCGGCCTCCTCAATGTCGGGGTCGAAGAAATCAAGGGCGTCGAGGCAGTGAAGGCGGCCGGGCGCATCCTGCGCGAGGCGAACCTGCCCAATATGCTCTATCAAGGCTTTGTCGAAGGCGACGATCTCGGGAAAGGCGCGGTCGACGTGTTCGTCACCGAAGGCTTCACCGGCAACATCGCGCTGAAGACGGCTGAAGGCACCGCGCGCCAGCTCGGACAATATCTGCGCGACGCCATGACGCACGGCATAATGTCGAGGATTGGCTTCCTATTCGCGCGCCGGGCGCTCCTGGCCTTGCGCGAAAAGATGGGTCCTCGGGTCAGCGGCGGCGTGTTTCTTGGGCTTGACGGCGTCGTCATCAAGGCCCATGGCGGCGCCGACGCCGACAGCTACGCCGGCGCGATCGAGTTGGGCTACGACATGGTGCGGCAGCAATTGCTGGACAAGATTCGTGAAATGGTGGCGCAGGCGGCCGAAGCCGGCCCGACCGTCGCGACGTCGCCGGCTAATCATCACTGACTGGATCGTACGCCGGCTCAATGACTTTTTCAGCTTTCCGATCCTGCGTGCGCGGCGTCGGCGCCGCGCTCCCGGCCCGCGTCGTCCCGAACGGCGAGCTCGCCAAGACGGTCGACTCGTCCGACGAATGGATCCAGCAGCGCGCCGGCATCAAGCAACGCTACATCGCTGGAGAGGGGGAGACGACGTCCAGTCTTGCGACCGCGGCCGCCGACGCGGCCCTAAGGCGCGCGGACCTCAAGGCGTCCGACATCGACCTCGTAATCGTCGCGACCTCGACGCCGGATTATACGTTTCCGGCCGTGGCCACCCAGGTCCAGGCCAATCTCGGCATTGTCCAGGGCGCGGCCTTCGACATGCAGGCGGTCTGCACCGGCTTCGTCTACGCGGTCGCCGCTGCGGACAATTTCCTCCGCGCCGGCCCGCATACACGGGCGCTCGTCATCGGCGCCGAGACGTTTTCGCGCATACTCGACTGGAAGGACCGCACAACCTGCGTCCTGTTCGGCGACGGGGCAGGGGCGATCGTGCTTGAGAAATGCGAAAGCGACGGCGCGCTGACGTCGCCCGGCGTCATCGCCTCTCGCTTGAGGGCCGACGGCCGGCACTGTTCGAAGCTATACGTCGACGGGGGGCCCTCGACCACAATGACGGTCGGCCACTTGCGCATGGAAGGCCGGGAGGTTTACCGTCACGCGGTGGGCATGGTCACGGATGTGGTCCAAGGCTGCTTCGCCGACGCCGGCGTGGCGGCCGCAGCGATCGACTGGTTCGTGCCGCATCAAGCCAACCTTCGCATCATCTACGCCAGCGCCGACAAGCTCGGCATTCCGCGCGAGAAGGTCGTTGTTACGGTTGACCGGCACGGCAACACCTCGGCCGCCTCAATCCCGCTTGCGCTTGATGCGGCCGTCGAGGACGGCCGCATCAAGCCGGGCGATCTCGTGATGATCGAGGCTATGGGAGGCGGCTTCACCTGGGGCGCGGCGCTCATAAGGTGGTGAAGCAAATCGGCGACCGCGTCTCCATTAGAAATGTCCGCAGCAGGTCCGGAACTCCATCCATGGTTGAATGAGCACGCCTTCGCTCGGCATGAATCACCTGATTCGAGAGACGGTCTGGCGGAGCCTCTCGCAGCGTATCGCGCCATTAAAGAGGCTTGTTGACCGATAGCGAAAGAGGAGGCGCCATGGCCGCGTTCGTCCTTGCCATCGATCAGGGCACCACGTCGACCCGGGCGATCGTGTTCGACGAAAACCTTAAGATCGCCGGGGTGGCGCAGCAAGAATTCCCGCAGCACTACCCACGCTCCGGCTGGGTCGAGCACGATCCCGAAGACTTGTGGCGCACCGCCATCGAAACCTCGCGCGCGGCGCTGGCGAAGGCCCGCGTACCGGCAAGCGACCTCGCCGGCGTCGGCATCGCCAACCAGCGGGAAACAACTGTTATATGGGAGCGTGCGACCGGCAAGCCGATCCACAACGCCATCGTCTGGCAGGATCGGCGCACCGCCGACCTCTGCGCCCGGTTTCGGGCGGAGGGACACGAAGCCATGGTCTCCGCCAAGACAGGCCTGTTGCTCGATCCATATTTCTCCGGCTCCAAAGTCGCGTGGCTGCTTGACGATATCCCCGGGGCCCGAGCGAAGGCGAACCGGGGCGAATTGGCCTTTGGCACGGTCGACAGCTTCCTTATCTGGCGCCTCACGGGCGGCGAAACGCATGCGACCGACGCGACCAACGCCTCGCGCACCTTGATGTACGACATCCGCTCGGGCCAATGGGGCGAAAGTCTCCTTTCGCTGATGCAGGTCCCCTTCGCGATTCTGCCGCAGGTCAAGGACAGCGCGGCGGAGTTCGGATTGACCGACCCGTCCTTGTTCGGGGCTGCGGTCCCGGTGCGAGGCGTTGCAGGCGACCAGCAGGCGGCGATGATCGGTCAGGCCTGCTTCGAGCCAGGCATGCTGAAGTCGACCTACGGGACGGGTTGTTTTGCTTTGCTAAACACCGGCGCGGACCCCGTCGCGTCGAAGAACCGGTTGCTCGCCACCGTTGCGTATCAGCTGGCCGGCAAGCGAACCTACGCGCTGGAAGGCGCGATTTTTGTCGCCGGAGCAGCGGTGCAATGGTTGAGAGATGAGCTCGGAGCTTTCCGTTCAGCCGACGAGAGCGGTCTGATGGCGGCCGAAGCCGATCCTGAACAAGACGTGATCCTGGTGCCGGCTTTTGTCGGGCTCGGCGCGCCACATTGGAACGCCGAGGCGCGCGGCGCTCTCTTCGGGCTCACGCGCGCGACCGGCCCGAAGGAGCTCGCAAAAGCCGCCCTCGAGAGCGTGTGCTTTCAGACCGCCGATCTTCTTGAGGCGATGCGCAAAGACTGGGGCGGGGCCGGGAATACGGTTTTGCGCGTCGACGGCGGCATGGCGGCCTCCGACTGGACGATGCAACGTCTTGCCGATCTCATCGGCGCGCCCGTCGATCGACCGATGGTGCGGGAGACGACGGCGCTCGGCGCCGCATACCTTGCTGGGTCGCAGGCCGGCCTCTATCCGGAACCTGCGGAATTTTCGCGAAGATGGGCTTGTGAGCGTCGGTTCTGGCCTTCCATGGCCGAGGCGGAGCGCCTGCGGAAACTCGCGGGTTGGCGGACGGCGGTCGACCGTCTGCTGCGGCCGGCGGCCGCGCGCCAACCGTTGGAGCGCCCGTAGACGATTGGCCAAAATGCGGCAGCACGCCACGTTCCATAATATCTCTTATGCGAATCAGAGGCGCCAGCCTGCGGGCCGGACGTGACGTCAAGCAATCCTCGGACCATGGCCAAGCGCGAGGGCCCCCTTGAAATCCTTTTTGTTTTCCTCCGCCTAGGGCTGATCAGCTTCGGCGGGCCGGTCGCGCATTTCGCCTATTTTCACGATGCGTTCGTGGTGAAACGCTGCTGGCTCGACGAACGCAGATTCGCCGACCTCGTCGCCCTCTGCCAGTTCCTGCCGGGTCCGGCGAGCAGTCAGGTCGGCTTCGCCATCGGCCTCGGGCGCGCCGGGATCCTCGGCGGGCTTGCGGCCTGGACCGGATTCACGCTCCCGTCGGCGATCCTCATGACGCTCTTTGCCTATAACGAGGGTTCGCTGAGCGGGCCTGCGGGAGTGGGGCTGCTGCATGGCCTCAAGCTGGTCGCGGTCGCCATCGTCGCGCAGGCGGTGCTCGGCATGGCGCGCAGTCTTGCGCCCGACGGGCCGCGGGCGACCATCGCGATCCTCGCGCTCATGCTGATGGCCTTTGCGCCCGGCGGCGCGAACCAGATCGTCGCGATCCTCGCTGGCGGCGTCGCCGGCCTGTTCGTCTGCGGCGGGCTGGCGGAGGCGAGCGTCGAGGAACCGAGGTCGCCGGTCGGCCGCAAGGTCGGAATTGTCTGCCTCGTCTTGTTTTTCGCCCTGTTCGGGCTGTCCCTTTTGCCGGCGGGCGGCGGGTCCGTCGCCTTTCTCGCGGCGATCTACCGGTCCGGCGCGCTGGTGTTCGGCGGCGGCCATGTCGTGTTGCCGCTGCTTCGGGCGGCGGTGGTCGACCCCGGGTGGGTGTCGAGCGAGGCGTTCCTCGAAGGCTACGGCGCGGCGCAGGCGATCCCGGGGCCGCTGTTCACCTTCGCCGCCTATCTCGGGGCGATCGCGACTGCGCCGCCCGGAGGCGCTCTCGGCGCGGCTCTGGCGCTCATTGCGATCTTTGTCCCCGGACTCCTGATCGTCTCGGGCGCGCTGCCGTTCTGGCATGCGCTGAGGGCTCGGGCCGGCGCGCGCGCGGCTATGGCGGGGATCAACGCAGCCGTGGTCGGGCTGCTTGCCTCCGCCCTCTACGATCCGGTCTTTACGAGCGCGGTGCGCGGCTCTGCCGATTTCGCGATTGTCGCCGCAGGTTTCGCCGCGCTTATCGCTTGGAGGGCGCCGCCGCTGATCGTGGTTGCGCTGACCGCCGCCGCGGGGGCCGCTCTGAGTCTCGCCGCCGCGAGCTTGTAGCGGGGCCATTGCCGGCGGCGGGACCGGCGAACTTCAGCCCTTTGGCGCACGACACGAACGGCGGCCAGGCAGGCCCCCTGCCCTTTAGGGTCACAGTTCCGGTCAATGTCTTAGTCAGTTGGTATGACTTCCCCACAACGCTCGGCCGGACCATCGGGAAAAGCCCTTCAGCGACTTCATTGACGGTGTGGGCCGATCACGCTGCGCATTTTCTCTCTAAACTTTGAAAGGGCCTTCCCCAGCTTGTGTCGCTCTGCATCGAAACGATGGGTGGGCGCCGGGATCGACACCGCGACCGGCCTTCCGAATGCGTCGAACAAAGCGATGCCGACCGCGCTGATGCCAATCGCATGCTCGCCCAGGTCGAACGCGAGATGCTTTTGCCGCGCGGCGTCGACCTCACGCATGAGCCGCGCGCGATCCAGTAACGGATGTTCGGGATGTTCGGCGAGGCTCCTGTCGATGAGCGCCGCCGCCTCGCGCTTGTCGAAACACGCCAGGATCGCCTTGCCGTTTGCGGTGCAGTGAAGCGGGAAACGCTCGCCGACGCCGGAGAGCGCAACCAGCCTCTGACGGCCCGGAATCTGATCGATGAACACCGCCGAGCCGCCCGCGAGAATCGACAAGTCGACCGTCTCCCCGACCTCGTCGCCCAGCGCGACGAGATGCGGATGCAGGATGTTCGCGAGATTGGAGCCGATCGATGCGGCGATGCGCGCCAAGCCCGGGCCTATCCGGACACCGCGGCCCGGCTGCGCCTCGCTGACGAAATCCTCGGTCGAAAGAGCGGCCACGATGCGTTGCACGGTCGAACGCGCAAGACCGGTCTCGCGCGCAATCTGACCCAGGCTCAACCCTTCCGGCCGGCCTTCGAGCGCTCTCAAGACGCTGGCGGCGCGGGCGATGACCTGGACGCCGAGGCCCGCCGCTCGGTCTTCGCCCCTCGTCGACTCCGCATCCACCGCCGTTCCTCCCCTGCCCTGGCGGACCCGCCCGCCGGTTCAGCCATCCGACCTCCACGGAGGCCGACTTTGCCACTTGACTGTATTGCGATACATATGCATTGATATGCGATACAACGAGCCGTTGCAAGGCGGCCGGGGCTGGTCGCCGGACGGGACGCGAGGAGCGGAATGTCGGTCACGATTCGGGGCATCGAGTTCCAGGGCAATCTCGACAATCCCATGGGGCTCGAGTCCTACAACCTCTCCCATCGCTACGGCTTCCAGTCGCCGAACTGGCCCTATTTCGAAGACGTCAAGATCGAGCGCATCCACTACATGGCGAAGTCGGGCGTGCTGTCGCAGCGCATCACGACCAGCATGCACAACACCACCCACATCGACGCGCCCGCGCATGTCGTGGAGGATACGCCCTTCATCGACGAGGTGCCGCTGCCGCATTTCTTCGGCTCGGGCGTCGTCGTCTCGATCCCGAAGACCATGTGGGAGCCCATCGGCTACGACGATCTCGAGCGCGCGGCGGGCAAGGCGGTGCGGCCGAACGACATCGTCATCGTCAATACCGGATGGCACCACAAATATCGCGACAGCGAGGAGTATTTCTGCAAGTGCCCCGGCTTCGTGCCGTCCGCCGGGCGCTGGTTTGTCGAGAAGAAGGTCAAGATCGTCGGCCACGACACCCAGGCCAACGACCATCCGCTCGCAACCGCGATCGGCCCGCACCGGAACGGCCCGCTCCATCCGCATCTGGCGGAGGAATACAAGAAATGGTCCGGCGGGCGGAACTGGAAGCAGGACTTCCCCGAGTGGGAGCCCGTCCATCGCATCCTGTTCAAGAGCGGGATCCTCGGCATCGAGAACGTTGGCGGCGACCTTGACGCCGTGACGGGCAAGCGCGTCACCTTCGCGCTCTTCCCCTGGAATTGGGAGCGCGCGGACGGGTGCATCATCCGGCTCGTCGCCATCATCGACAAGTCGCAGAACTACCGCATCGAGCGCGGCGATCCGTTGCCGTCCCCCTCGGCCTGAAACGGCGTGGAGGGACGTTATGCTTGCCAAGCGCATCGCCGACGCAAAGCCTTATGACGCGCCGAACCACCGCGGCGTCGTCGGCCTTCGCCTGCAGGGCTTCGAGCCCGGCGGGCCCACCAACCAGTGGGTTGGCTATTCGCAGTTCCTGCCGGGCGGCGGCGCGGGGCCCGACTCGACGCCGTTCGAGAAGGTCTATGTCGTGCTCGAGGGTCGCATGACCGTCATCGCCGGCGGCGAGGAGGCAACGCTCGGGCGGATGGACTCCTGCACCATCGCGCCGAACGAGGTGCGCGAACTCGTCAACCGCGAGAACGACGTCTGCAAGATGCTCGTGGTCATCCCCTATCCGCCGGGAAGCCGTCAATGACCGCCGCCCCGACCGATCCACTGTCGCTGTTCTCGGTCAAGGGGAAAGTCGCCATCGTGACCGGCGCCTCAGGCGCCTTTGGCGTGGTGGCGGCGGAGACGCTGGCGTCGGCTGGAGCGAAACTCGTGCTCGCGGCAGGCAAGGCCAAAGAGCTTGCCGAAGTCGCCGACGCCTGCCGCAAGCGCGGCGCCGAAGTGGATGCGGTCGCTCGCCGCCCGTCGAGCGAGGAGGCATGCGAGGCGATCGTCGGGAGGGCCGTCGAGCGGTTCGGCCGCGTCGACGTCCTCGTTGTGGCGTCGGGCAAGAACGATGTGTCGAAGATCGTCGACATGTCGCCGGAGCGCTTCCTCGACGTTATGGACGCCAACGTCACCCAGAGCTGGCTCATCGCCCGCGCGGCCGGCAAGCGGATGCTCGCACAGGGCGACGGCGGCAAGATCGTTCTCATGTCCTCGGCGCGCGGCCTGCTCGGCCATCCCGCCGGCTATACCGCCTATTGCGCCTCGAAGTCGGCGGTCGACGGGATAACCCGGGCGTTGGGTTGCGAATGGGGGCCGACCGGCATTACGGTCAACGCCATCGCCCCGACCGTTTTTCGCTCGCCGCTGACTGCCTGGATGTTCGCGGACGACGAGCGGGCGCGGACGACGCGCGCGGGCTTCCTAGCCCGGGTCCCAAAGGGCAGGCTCGGCGAGCCATCCGACCTCGCAGGCCCGCTCCTCTTCCTGGCGTCTAAAGCGTCGGACTTCTACACTGGGCACATCCTCTACGCCGACGGTGGCTACACGGCGGGATGAAGATGGCTCACGAGCGCATCGCGATCGTCGGCGCCGGACTCATGGGCCATGGGATTGCGCAGGTCTTCGCGTCGGCGGGACACCCTGTCCGCATCACCGATCCGGTCCCCAAGGCTCGCGCAGCGATTCTCGCGCAAATCGAATCCAACCTGGAGGAGCTTGGCGGCGATCTGGCTGCGCTCGCGCGCATCGAAGTCGTAGACGAACTGGCCGTCTGCGTGGCGGGCGCAGACCTCGTCGTCGAGGCTGCCACTGAGGATCTTGAACTCAAACAGGCGCTCTTCGCCGACATCGAGCGCGACGCGCCGCCGGATGCAATACTCGCATCCAACACCTCCGTTATCCCGATCGGAAAGGTGATGGAGCGCGTTCGCCGAAAAGACCGCACGCTCGGAACGCATTGGTGGAATCCGCCCTATCTCGTGCCGCTCGTCGAGGTCGTGCGCGCGACCGCGACGTCGGACGCCGCAGTCTCCGCTACGATCGCGCTCCTGCGGCAAGCGGGCAAGCAGCCGGTCGAGGTCAAGCGCGACATCGCAGGGTTCGTCGGCAATCGGCTGCAACATGCGCTCTGGCGCGAGGCGATCGCGCTCGTCGCCGAAGGCGTCTGCGACGCCAAGACCGTGGATGACGTCGTCAAGCTCAGTTTCGGCGCGCGCCTCGCCGTGCTCGAGCCGATTGAGAACGCCGACCTCGTCGGCCTCGACCTAACCCGCTCGATCCATAGCTACGTGCTGCCGGCGCTCAACGCTTCGACCGCGCCTTCGCCTCTGCTCGACGCCCTGATCGCGGAGGGGCGCCTGGGCTTCAAGAGCAGGCGCGGTTTTCTCGACTGGCCGCAAGACAAGCAGGCGGCGCTCAGGGCCAGAGTGACGAAGCATCTCAAGGCCGCGTTTGCGAACGCGGCGACGCAGGAGTGAGGGTATGCGACGCCGATCCGAACGGCAGGGTCCCGCTCTAGGAAAGGGGCGCAAGCGAAGGAGAGCGCTGTGAGGTTCGAAGACGCAAACGACCTATTGAAACCCGGCTATCTGCCCTTCGAGTCGGGCTATCAGGATCTCGACGACGGCAAGTGGGTCGTCGCCGGCCTCACCCGCATGGCCGGCTGCCGGGCGAAGATGATCGACTGGTGGTTCTCCTGGCTCGGCGACATCGAATGGTATCGGCTCTGGCACCCAACCGACCACGTCTACAGCGGCTGGGAAAACCGGGTGAACGGCAAATACATCGGCGCCTCGCATCTGGTGCATGAGTACCTCGCCGGCAAGGACGGTCCACTCTACAAGCTGCGCATCGACTTCCACGACCCGTCCGAGGCCTTCGACATCGCGAAATATAAAGCCTCGGGCCATTTCGCCGTCTGCGCTCGTCCAGGGCTTCTGGAGGCGCCGATCCGTACCGGGCGGATGTGCCATTTCGTTCGCAACACCGACTACGGCTGCGAGATGCGCTCACGGTTTTGGCTCGGCATGATTGCGCACCGCGATCCGACGATCACGCTGCCGGAGGCGCAGACGCGCGAGATGCGG
>Ga0209040_10001233_pt1 | contig 20196 bp, 18 predicted proteins | sample BogFormECP12_OM3_FD_188240 | JGI IMG/M metagenome (GOLD analysis project Ga0209040, IMG submission 188240) | Bog forest soil microbial communities from Calvert Island, British Columbia, Canada - ECP12_OM3 (SPAdes) (version 2) | ecosystem: Environmental > Aquatic > Freshwater > Wetlands > Bog ...
GTCGCCGCCGACGTATGGAGCGTAACCAGCTACAACGAACTCCGCCGCGACGCGCTCTCAACCGAGCGCTGGAATCGGCTGCATCCCGGGGACCCCGAGAAGAAGCCTTACATCCTGACCGCGATCGAAGGTTCAGCAGGCCCCATCATTGCGGCGACGGACTTCATGAAGGTCGTTCCCGACCAGCTTTCACCCTGGTTGCACGACCGGCTGGTCGCGCTGGGGACCGACGGCTTTGGACGTAGCGACAACCGGCAGTATCTGCGTCGCCATTTCGAGGTGAACGCCGAGTCGATCGCGACGGCGGCGCTATCCCGCCTGGCGCGCGATGGCAAGTTCGATGTCAAGCGGGCGCAGAAAGCCTTTGAGGAGCTCGGAGTCGCCACGGAGACGCAGGACCCGGCGGTGTTGTAATCCGTTCATTTAGGTCGTGGACTGCGCGAGGTGGGGCACGCCTGGACAGACTGCGGAAAAAGCCGGAAAAGCAGATTCCTCGTGGGCTGAAGCCCACTCGGAATGACAAAACCAAAAGACTTGTGCGGCACGGCTGAAGCCGTGCCCTTTCAAAGCAACTTCAACGAGCTTTTTTTCGCAGCCTGTGAAGCAGTGCTCCGCCCTTCAAGACAATCTCATGGTCGTCGAGCCATCAGCAGTTAAATCACGAGTACCGCTGCTCCGTCGATGGCGTCTCGCTTTACGGCCAGCAACGCTTCGTTGGCCTGCTCAAGTCGAAACGCCGTCACCTTGGGACGCATCCCAATTTCGGCGGCGAGTTGCAGGAAGTCTCGCGCATCCGTGCGCGTCATGTTGGCCACACTGCGAATCTGGCGCTCGCCCCACAGCAGCCGGTCGTAGTCGAACTCCGGAATGCGGTCGAGGTGAATGGCGTTGATGGCCACGATCCCTCCTTTCCGCAGGCTGCTTAGCGCTGCCACTACCACATCTCCGCTGGGCGCGAAGGTAATCGCCCGGTCAAGTTCAACCGGAGGCTTTTCGGTTTCGGTGCCAACCCAGGCCGCTCCCAGCGACCGTGCAAGTTGGCGATGCGATTCACCCCGCGTCGAGACAAAAACCTCGCACTTCCAGGAGTGCAGCACGTCAATCGCCAGGTGCGCTGATGCTCCGAAGCCGAAGAGTCCAACGCGCTCTCCCGGTTGTACTTCTGCGACCCGGAGGCTGCGAAACCCGATGATCCCTGCGCACAGCAGGGGCGCGGCCCGCAGGTCATCCAGCGCGGCCGGCAGCGGGAATACGAAGTCCTCGCGGGCAGTCGCATATTCCGCGTAACCTCCGTCCACCGTGTAACCGGTAAATGTCGGCGAATCGCACAGGTTCTCTTTGCCGTGCTGACAATACCAGCAGGTCCCGTCCGTACCGCCGACCCACGAGACGCCCACGCGAGTTCCCAGCGGCAACTCTGGCGTTGCACCGGCGACGATGTCGCCGACGATTTGGTGGCCAGGTATCAGCGGGACGCGGCGCGGCGCCAGTTCGCCTTCGACGATGTGCAGGTCGGTCCGGCAAACCCCGCAGGCGCGGACTTTCAGCAGTACCTGCCCGGCAGCGGGCTGCGGCTGAGCGATGTCTTCGATGCGCAGCGGGCGTTCAGCGATCGCGTTTGGCTTGCTCAAAACGGCGGCCTTCATGACGGTATGCGCCTCCGCGACGATTGTAGAAGAAGACAACCGATAGGTGGGGTTGCTACAGCCATCCCTTGGAACGGGCGATGCGCGCAGCTTCTGTGCGATTGGCCGCACCCAGCTTGCTGATTGCTTCGGACAGATAGTTGCGCACCGTGCCTTCCGACAAAGTCAGCTCGGTGGCGATATCGGAGCTGGCCATGCCCTCTCCTGCCAGCCGCAGTACCTGGCGCTCGCGCTCGGTCAACGGATCGGGCTCGTTGGTCCAGGCTTCGGCGGCGAGCTGCGGATCGATCACACGCAATCCGCTTCGCACCCGGCGCACGGCGTCGGCAAGTTGTTCGGCAGGCATGTCTTTGAGAAGGTATCCGGAGGCGCCGGCTTCCAGCGCGCGACGGAGATATCCGGCGCGGGCGAAGGTGGTGAGGATAATGACCCGCACCAGAACGCCACGGCGCTTCAGTTCGCCAGCGACCTCTAGTCCGGTGAGGCCGGGCATCTCGATATCGGTCACCAACACGTCGGGGCGCGTCTGTTGTACAAGGCGAAGCGCCTCGTCCCCGGAACCTGCGCGCGCGACGACTTCGATGTCGTCTTCCATTTCGAGCAGCGCAGCCAGCGCACCGAGAACCATGGCCTGGTCTTCGGCCAGTACGACGCGAATCTTGTCACGCTTGGCGCCCGGCATGCCGTCAGTTTCGCAGAGCGGGGGCGGCGGAGGCGAGAGGCAAATCGATAATCAGGCGGGTTCCGTTCTTGGTGAGCAGGCGCAGCGAGCCGCCGAGGGCTTCGAGGCGCTCGCGCATGCCACGCAGCCCGTTGCCTTCCGGCCCGTCGGCGCCGCGTCCGTCGTCGGCAATTTCCAGCGTGCACAGCGCCTCATTCCGCCGCAAGGTGACGTTGCAACGGCTGGCTTCGGCGTGACGCACGACGTTGGTGACAGCCTCTCGCAAGGCCAGCGACAGCACCGACTCCTGCTCCGGACTGAGCACAACCCGGTCGGTGTCGCACTCCACGGTGACGCCGGCGGTCTCGAGAGCGGCGCGGGCGCGGGCCAGTTCGGCAAAGATACCTTCGGTGCGATAGCCGCGGATCGCTTCCCGCACATCGGCCAGGGCAGCGCGTGACGTGTTTTCCACGTCGTGCATTTCCTGTTTGGCACGCTCGGGATCGCGATCCACTAGCTTGCGAGCTAACTCGGCTTTGAGGGTGATGAGTGAGAGGGTGTGGCCCAGCACGTCGTGTAGATCTCGTGCTATACGTTCACGTTCAGCGACCTTGGCGAGATGCTCGAGCTCTTCGTGGGCGAGGCGCATCTTCTCGTCGTGGCAATGCGAGAGCGCCCAATGGTGGTTCCCCAGACCTACCAGAATGATAAGCAGTCCCATGGAGACCCAATTGCCAACTTCCATGTGCAGCCGCGCCGCGTAGAAAAGCAGGATGACGAGTTCGACTGCAAGCAGCGCCGCAACCCAGCGGAACTTGGTATTGAATCCACCCGCTGCGGCAGCATAGATCAGTAGCCCTATTGCCCCGCCATTCAGGGGAATGAAGACCGCCCCCATCAGAACCATCAGCACGATGCAAAAGTTTCTGACGCGGCCGGGACGCGAGAAAGCCTGTAAATACAGAACGATGAAGAAGAGACCGGCGACCGTATTCCACGCCCAGTGCAGCAGGCCGGCATGCTTCCAGAAGGGATCGAGGAAGAACCAGATCATGAAAGGCAGCCAGATGAGTGGCATCCACTTGTGCTCGTGGTCAACGGGATAAAGCTTGTGCCAAATTGACTGAACTGTTTCCATCACTTCCTCAATGCCGCTATTGTCGTCTGGAACTGGGCTTGGGCACAATGCCGTACCAAAGCACCGCGGCAATCGTCATGGCCAGCGCCAAGTCGGTCCATCGCGCAGCCACCGTCAACCAGGTGAACAGGCCCATCACCAGTGACCATACAATCCATTGCACAGTGTTGCTGCTCATAACCAACTCCTGTTTGATCTCTTCATTCCCAGGTTATCGCCGAAAAGCGCGGCGCGAACCTGGGGCACCCGTCGAGTGGCCCCGAAATCCGCACCGTTGCGAATTTCGGGGACCGTGGAGTCCCGTCCGCCATCGGCGCGACAGGTGATGGCGGACGGTCCTCGCCGGGCCAACTTATCTTCATCCGTACGATGCTCCCTCATCGCGCCAGTAGCCGTAGGCCGCGATGCCGAGGAAAAGCAGCGTCACTCCAATCAGCGGCTCCAAATGTCCCCACGCCGGCGAGGGATGCGGATTGACTCCGATAGCGTTCAGGGCCAACTGGCTCATGTGATAAGGCGGTAGAACCAAGGCCACCTTCTGTAGCACGCGCGGCAGCATGAAAATTGGAATCCACAGCCCCGAACAGAACGACATCGGCAAATACACCAGGTTCACCATGGCGGGGGCCGAATTCGGCTTGGCGAAATACCCGAGGGCCAAACCCATCGCGCTGAACGGAATCGAACCCGCCACCAGGATTGCGATCAGCTTCGCGGCAGTGAAAAATCCCAAGCGAACTCCGCCGAAAGCCTCGCCCACCGCGAGGAGCACCAGCGAGATTACGGTGGCAAACACCACGGCATTGGCGATCTTGGCGAGAAAATACGCCGGGAGCGGCATCGGCGAGGCACGCTTCACTTGCAGCCAGCCTTGGCCCCGTTCCATGGCGATGCCGACGCCGAAGCTGAACATGGCCACGCCCATCACTCCATAGCACGCCATGGTGGCCAGCAGATAGGTGGCGGTTTCCGCCCGGCGGGCGCCGCTGGGAGCCATGACGATGCCGAACAGCACGTAAAACATGACCGGGAACAGGATGGTGGAGAGGGCGAAGATCGGAATCCGCGCGTACTTCACGATTTCGTACTTCACCTCTTTCGCATACAGCGCGATCAGTTGGCCCAGCGAGCGCTGCGGCAAGGCGTAGGTTGCGGGAAACGTGGTCGTTGCCATTTCAATTGCTCCATTTCGAATTCGACGAGTGATTCTGGGTGAGCGCCAGGAAAGCCTCTTCCAGCCCGGCATTGGTAACTTCCAGCTCCGAGAGCCAGGAGTCGCGCTGTAACAGCTCGCGCACCACCGGTTCGGCGACGCTCACCTGCAGCTCGTATGCGTTGCGGTCTTCCTTCACGCTGACCACCCCGGGGATCTGCCGAATCTCGTGGGCGGTCAAGCGGGTGACACAGCGAACCTGTTTGCCGATGGCGCGTGCCTTGATCTCCGCCGGTGTGCCCTCGGCAACAATCGACCCTTGCTGCAGCACCAGAATGCGATCGGCTAACGCGTCGGCTTCGTTCAGATAGTGGGTGGTGAGCAGTACCGTCTTGCCGCGTGAGATCAGGGTGCGGATCTGCGCCCACATCAGGCGGCGTGCCTCTACATCCAGCCCAACTGTCGGCTCGTCGAGAAATAACAGATCGGGATTCCCGCAAATGGCGATGCCGAACAGCACACGCTGCTTCTGTCCACCCGACAGCTCGCCAAACGGACGGTCTTTGAACTCCGCCAGCCCGGCTATCTTAAAAGTCTCAGCCAGCGGCAATGGGCTCGGGTAATACGAGGAGAACAGGTCGATGTGCTCGCGCACCTTCAAGGTCTCGGGCACGCGGCCAACCTGCAGCATGGCCCCACAGCGTCCCGCCACGCTCGATTGGCGAGGATCGGCGCCGAAGACGGAAACCCTACCGGCGTCCGGACTGGCCAGGCCCAGCAGCATGCGGACCAGCGTGGTCTTGCCTGCGCCGTTCGGGCCAAGCAGCGCCAGCAACTCTCCCGCTCGCAGCTCCATGCTCACGTTGTGCAACGCGGTGACGGTGCCATATTTCTTGGTGAGCCCGCGCGTGTGCGCCACGGCTGCGGGCCTGGGGTTGAGATAAGGTGTCAATTCAGCGATTGCGCTCGACATCGTTCACTCCTGTTCCGGTTCTTCCCGGTACAAGAGTGATGTTCTGCCATTCCGGGAATGGCCAGTAGTGCCGATTGTCAGCCACATCGAATGACAAATGTCATAGGGCCCGGAAAGCCGTATTGGGCCCAAAGACTGGCCCGCAACCGCCCGTCGCCTGCCTACCACCGAGCCGCAAGTCATTGGTGAATCATTTGTTACAGTTTTCTGATTCGTGACTCTTGTCACCGCCTGTAGTGACTTGAATCACGGCTCGGGAACCGGAAAAAGCCGACACTTAGGTGTAACACAGTGAGGAATCCGCCTGTGCCCTGTCCCTCCTCCTACAGGCACGTGCGGAGACGAAAGAAGGTTAGTCATGTTGCTCGCATATCGGCTGGTAAAGCTGATCGAGACCCATTCCGATGGACTGGCCCGCAGCCTGCACCATCGTTGCCGCACCGACGCAAAATGCTCGGCGTACGCCTGTGTTCCTGAAGCTGAGCTGACGGCGAGGGTATACGAGGTGTATCGCCACCTGGGCGAATGGCTGCTGGGCAAGACCGAAGCCGACGTGGAACGCCGCTACCTGGAAATCGGCGCGAAGCGCTTCGAGCAGGGAGTTCCCGCCAGCCAAGTGGTGTGGATGATCTGCCTGGTGCGCGAAAACCTGTGGGACTACCTGCAGAAACACGCCGAGTTGGAGAAACCGGCGGAGATCTTCGGCGAAATGGAGTTGCTGGAGTTGCTCGACCAGTTCTTCAATCACGCCATCTACTACGCCACGCTCGGCCATGAACGAGCGAAAAACGGTTACCAGATCTGTACGGAAACCGTCAGTGTCTGATACGAGGGCCACTTCATGTCCTGGATCGATCCCTATAGAAGCAAGTTGATGAGTCCACGCGAGGCGGTCGGCTGCGTGGAGTCGGGCATGCGGGTTTACATCCACCCTGGTTGCGCCGAGCCCGAGGCGCTCGTCGAAGCCCTGATGGAGCGTGCGCCCCACGTAAAAGGGGTGGAGATCGTTCACCTGCTCACGCTGGGAACGTCGCCGTATTGCGCTCCCGAGATGTCGGAGAGCTTTCGCCACAACGCATTGTTTGTCGGCGGCAATGTGCGCGAGGCCGTGCACGCTGGCCGCGCCGACTACACGCCGATCTTCCTGGGCGAGGTCGAAGCGCTGTTCGAGAGCGGCGAGATGCCGATCGACGTTGCCTTTATTCAGGTGTCGCCGCCCGATTCGCACGGTTATTGCAGCTTCGGCGTGGGAGTCGAGACCACGCTCACCGCAGCGAAGTGCGCGCATCGCGTGGTGGCGCAGGTGAACGCCCAGATGCCGCGGACCTACGGCGACAGCTTCATTCATGTAAGCGAGATCGACGCCGTTGTGGAAGTCTCGCGCCCGCTGTGCGAAATCAAGAAGCATCCAATCACGGAGCTATTTCGCTTGATCGGGGAGCATGTCTCGTCGCTGATCGAAGACGGCTCCGTCCTGCAGTTGGGCATCGGTGGCATTCCCGACGCCGTCCTGCCCAACCTCATAGACCGCAAAGATCTGGGCGTGCATACCGAACTGATCTCAGACAACGCGATTCCACTGATCGAAGCGGGTGTGATCAGCGGGCAGCGGAAGAACTTCAAGCCCAGAAAAATCATCCTCGGGTTTGTATTGGGATCGAAGCAGTTGTTCGACTTCGTGGACGAGAACCCGATCTTCGAGTTTCATCCCTCGGCCTATACCAACGACCCATTCCGCATTGCACAGAATGAGCGCATGGTGGCGATCAACTCGGCCATTGAGGTTGACCTTACCGGCCAGATCTGTGCGGAATCGATCGGTACATCGTTCTACAGCGGCTTCGGTGGACAACTGGACTTCATTCGCGGGGCAGCGCGTTCCAAGTGGGGCAAACCCATCATTGCCCTTCCCTCCACGGCAAGAGATGGAGCTGTGTCGCGCATCGTGCCGCGCCTGGCGCATGGGGCGGGCGTGCTGACGGGCCGCGCTGATGTGCACTACGTGGTCACCGAGTATGGTGTCGCGTACCTGCACGGCAAGACCATCCGGCAGCGGGCCGAAGCCCTGATCCAGATTTCCCACCCCAAGTTCCGCCGGGACCTCGCGGAGTACTGCGAGAAACAGCGCTGGTTTCAGCGCAACCAATTAGACACCGTGGAAGTGCGAGGAGAACATGGCATCACAACCGCGCGGTGACGTCACAATTGACGTCGACGAATGTAAAGGATGCGGGCTGTGCGTGGAGTCCTGCCCGCCCAAGTGCCTGAAACTGGCGCCCGAGCTCAGCAAGTACGGCGTGCATCCCGCGATGTACACGGGAGAAGGCTGCACCGGTTGCGGCGCGTGCTTCTACTGCTGTCCCGAACCTGGTGCCGTGACCGTGTACAGGCTGGTGGCTCCGCCAAAGGTTGCAGGAGCCGTCGTCAGCGGAGCAAAGGAGGCGGCCCATGCGGCAACTCTGTAAAGGAAATGTCGCGGTCGTCAAGGCCGCGGTGCTGGCCGGGTGCCGGGCGTTTTATGGATACCCCATCACCCCCGCCAGTGAAATCGCAGAATATGCCGCCCTCCTCATTCCTGAAGTGGGCGGTACTTTTTTGCAGGCGGAAAGCGAAGTCGCGGCCATCAACATGGTGTACGGCGCCTCGTCAGCCGGCATGCGGGTGTTGTCGGCGTCCTCCGGTCCGGGCATGAGCCTGATGCAGGAAGGTATGTCGTACATTGCGGGAGCCGAGCTGCCGTGCGTGATCGTCGATGTGGTCCGCGGCGGACCGGGGCTGGGCAATATCGCGCCCGAGCAAAGCGACTATTTCTGCGTGGTGAAGGGCGGAGGCCACGGTTGCTACCGCAATCTCGTGCTCGCCCCTGCCTCGGTGCAGGAGATGTTTGACCTCACCGTGCTGGCGTTTGAGCTGGCCGACCGCTATCGCAATCCCGTCGTCATCATGACCGACGGCTACGTCGGCCAGATGCAGGAGCCGCTCGAGATCAAGCTGCGCGACATCCCCCAGCCCGAAAAGGATTGGGCGGTGAAGGGCACACTGGAAACCAGGAAGAACCTGATCAGCTCAATCTTCCTTGAGCCGGATGACCTGGAAGCGCACATTCGCAAGCTGGAAGCGAAGTACACGTTGGCCCAGGAACTCGAGAGCCGCAGCGAGAATTACCTCACCGAGGACGCCGACATTTTGATGGTTGGCTTCGGCATCGTGTCGCGCATTCTGCGCTCTACTGTCGATCAGTTGCGAGCGCAGGGAGTGAAGGCGGGACTATTCCGGCCCATCACCCTGTGGCCGTATCCGTCACGCGAGTTGCGGGAGACGGCGAAACACGTGAAGTCGGTGATGGTGGTCGAGCTCAGCACTGGAATGATGGTGGAAGACGTGAGGCTGACGCTGAACGGCAGCGTCCCGGTGGAGTTCTACGGCCGGGCCGGCGGCAACGTACCCACACCGGAGGAGGTCGCCGCGGAAGTAACGTCGCGCATGGCGGCCTTGGTCTAAGTGGGTTCGATGTCGTCCCGATTCAAGACGGGTAGAGCACGCCTTCAGGCGTGCATAAAGGCGCGAATAGAGGCATGCGCTTTAGCGCCTGAGGTAATTGGTCCTTTCTTACCTCAGCGGCTAAAGCCGGGTGCGAAAGCGACTCATGATTGCACCGCTGAAGCGGTGCTCCACCCAATCAGGGGAAGTGAGAGAGCACTAGCCGGGTGGGGAGGAATCCTGTGAACGAATACGAAGTGGTCCACGAGAAATCGCCGGCATTTTATGACAAGTACGACCGCAAGGCGGAATTGCAGCAACAGACCCACTACTGCCCGGGCTGCGGTCACGGTGTGGCGCATAAACTCATCGCCGAAGCCCTCACCGAGCTTGGCCTGCAGGACCGCGCCATCCTGGTCAGTCCGGTAGGTTGCTCGGTGTTCGCCTACTACTATTTCGATGTCGGCAACGTACAGGCCGCGCATGGCCGCGCCTCGGCTGTCGCGACTGCGATGAAGCGCTCGCATCCCGAAGCCATCGTGATGTCGTACCAGGGTGACGGCGACCTGGCTGCCATCGGCACGGCGGAAATTGTGCATGCCGCCAACCGCGGCGAGAACATCTGCGTGTTCTTCGTCAACAACTCGATTTATGGCATGACAGGCGGCCAAATGGCGCCCACCACCCTCATAGGCGAAATGAGTACAACCACCCCATGGGGACGCCGCGCCAACAACGAGGGGCTTCCGCTGCACGTCTCCGAACTCCTGGCATCGCTGGAGACGCCTACGTACATCGAGCGCGTCGCGCTGTGCGACATGAAGAACATCATGAAGGCCAAGAAGGCCATCAAGAAGGCGCTCGAAATTCAGAAGAACGGCGGCGGATTCTCGCTGGTTGAGATTCTTTCGCCTTGCCCCACCATCTTGAAGATGGATCCGCTGGTCGCGCGCAAGTGGGTCGGCGAAACCCTGATGAAGGAATTCCCGCTGGGCGTTTTCCGTGATCGCAGGCCGGAACTGCCCACGCCGCCGCAGATTCCCGTCAAGACCGTGGCCCAAGCGCTGGGAGTCGAGGATTGTGAGGGCGAGGAAGAAGCTCCGACGCACCGGCATCACACCCGTGAAATCACCGTGAAGTTCGCGGGCTTCGGCGGACAGGGAATCCTGCTGATGGGGCAGCTTCTCGCCGAGATGGGATTGCGCGAGCAGATGGAAGTGAGTTGGCTGCCATCCTATGGGCCGGAAATGCGTTCCGGCAGCGCCCACTGCCACGTGACGCTCTCGCATGAGCGCATCGGATCGCCGGTGATTTCGCGCCCGGATGTGCTGGTCGCGATGAATGAGATTTCCCTGCGCAAGTTTGCCTCCGGCGTGGTCCCCGGCGGGCTGATTCTCTACAACGCTGACAAGTTGCCGGCCGACTTCAGCGTGACTCACGCGCGGGCCGTATGCATTCCCGTGTCGGAGATGGCCGACCAGATTGGTTCCGCCAAAGTGGCGAACGTGGTCATGCTCGGCGCGCTGTTGGAAGAGACTGGATGCCTGCCGACCGACACCGCCATCGACGTGCTCGAACATACGGTGAAGAACAAGAAACTGCTCGAACTTGATCGCAAGGCCATCGCCGCCGGGCGCGATTACGTGGACACCACCGTCGAAGTGGGTGCCGTGGCGCAGCCCGACGGGTATTCCTATTGAGATTTAGCCTCCGCCTGGCCCACCCCGCCGTCGCCGCGCCAACCAGCGCCGCAACGGTGGGAGTGGCCGGGCGTTTCGCCTCTACGCCGTCATCAGCAGCGGCATCCCCTTAGACTAGTGATGACTACCGTGTGCTCGTAGTGGGCCGCCAGGCTGCTAAGATTTGAGTTGCTAGGGCCGGAGGAGGATCATGCCGTCGAAGCCACGCAAACCCAAGCCGTTCAGGGCATCGGCAGCGGTGAAGGCTGCTGCCCGGGAAAAGATCGGCACGCCTCCGCCCACCCGCGCCGAGCCTTCCGTGAAGAAGCGCACGGCAAACTCTCCCAAGCACAAGCCCACTCTAGAGAAGTTGCTTGGGGAAGACGAGTAGGGTGGAGCACCGCTTCAGCGCTGCATTTTGGAATCTGTTTACGAGTTCGGCTTCAGCCGCTGAGGTGACGGTTTGGGCCGCGCCTGCAAGCTCAAACTCTCGCCGTTGTTGTTCTTGGGACATTCACTCAGATAGAGCTCGTACCCTTACGCCGCCCGTCTTAAGCCGCTCATTCACCGCACGCGCGATGGCCACGCTGCCCGGCGTGTCGGAATGGATGCAGATGGTATCGGCTGCAACCTTCAACTCCGATCCATCGGTGGTCAAGGCGATGTGCCGGGTGGCAATGTCTAGCGCCTGCCGGGCTGCTTTCGCGGGATCGTCGAGCAGTGCACCCGGCAGGGTGCGCTTGCGCAGGATACCGTCGGGCTCGTAGGCGCGGTCGGCAAAGGCCTCGGCTGCGCATGACAGCCCCATCGACTCCCACAATGTCAGAGTAGTCGATCCAGCTTGGCCAACCATGATCAGTTGCTCGTCGCTCTCGAGCACAGCGCGCCCGATAGCCGCCGCGATCTCCGCACTTTTGTTGGCGGCGTGGTAGAGCGCGCCATGCGGCTTGCAGTGCACCAGCCGGACGCCTAGGGGCTCGGCGATCGCCGCCAGTGCGGCAATCTGGTCGCGCACCGAGGCTTCGATCTCCGCTGAGGCCATGGGCGACTCCAGGCGGCCGAAGTTGGCGCGGTCGGGATAGCCAGGATGCGCACCCACCGCGACGTTCAACTGTTTGGCGAAGCGCAGAGTTTCGCGCATGGTGTGCTCGTCACCGGCATGGCCTCCGCACGCGATGTTGGCCGACGTGATATACCGCATCAGTTCGAAGTCGGTGCCGTTGGCCAACGACTCCTCGGACTCGCCCAGGTCAGAATTGATGTCGATCCAGAGATCACTCATTTGCAATCCTTTCGCTCGGCCAGGTCCACTCTCATTATGCGACAACGGCCTCCTTCAACCAGCGCTCCTGCTGGCGCAGCGCCTCGACCGCTTCCGTCATGGAAACCTCGGCAAACCGCACCTGATCGCGGGGCCGAAGTTGCCCAATCCGGTGCATGTCGGCGGCGATGACGTTGGCGATCTTGGGATATCCGCCGGTAGTTTGCTGATCGACGAAAAGAATAATCGGCTGCCCGTCCTGCGGCACCTGGATGGCGCCCAGCGGAATTCCGTCCGTCAGCAGTTGTGACCGCTCGCTGGGCGACACCGCTCCTCCTTGCAGCCGCAGTCCCGCCCGGTCTGATTGCTCGCTGACCTGGTACGGCGAGGAGAGTAGCTTCGCAAACGTCTCAGGACTGAACCAATCGTGCTGTGCGCCCTTGGTCACCCGCACTGGCCCAGAAGGATGCACTGTTTCCAGGACTCCTGTACGCAAGCGGAGCGCTTGCGCCTTGCCGCCTTTGCGCACCTTTAGCACATCGCCGCGTTGCAACCTGCGTCCCTCAAAGCCTCCGAAACGGCCCCGAACATCGGTTGACGCGCTGCCCATGACGAGAGGAACGTCGAACCCTCCCTGGACCGCGAGGTAGCTGCGGGCTCCGTTGGTGGTACTCCCACATTGTAAGATCTCACCTGCTGACATCTGCACGGCTGTGTGGCCCGGAACCCACTTAGCTCCCACTCTGCAATCAAAATTAGCCCCGCTGATGGCGACGATGGCGCTCTCCTCGAACTCCAAGGTTGTGCCCAACAGCGTCATCTCAAGTGCCGGGGCGTATTCGTCGTTGCCCACCAGCAAATTCGCGATGCGCAACGACAGGGCATCGGCGGCTCCCGCCGGTGAAATTCCGAGATGCGCGTAACCAAAGCGTCCGCGGTCCTGGACGGTGGTAAACAAGCCCGGCTTGGCGACCCGTATGGTCATCCGCACTCCTGCCGGAGTTGCTCGAACGTCGCGCGATCAATGGCCGAAAACTGAACCCGGTCACCCGGCTGCAAGCGGGTTGGCGATTGCGCCTGCGGATCGAACATGCGCAGCGGCGTCCTCCCAATCAGCCTCCAGCCGCCCGGTGTTTCCGTGGGGTAGATTCCCGTCTGGCTCCCGGCAATGCCCACGCTTCCGCCCGCAACCAGCCGCCTGGGCGTAGCCAGCCGTGGCGTATGCAACGCCTCGGGCAGCCCGCCGAGGTAGGCGAATCCCGCCGTGAATCCGAGGAAGCAGACGTAGTATGTTGCCGAGGAATGGAGCCGCACGACGTCATCGTTGCTGACGTGGTTGTGCGTCGCCACGTCTCCGAGATCGGGACCGAACTCCGCGTCGTAGCACAAAGGTATCTCGACAACCTCGGAGCCGTCTTCTGCCGCAGAGTATCCCGTGCTCGACAGCGACTGGACTAACGTCGCGACTTCCTCATGCGTCATCGCCAACGGATCGAAGTCGATCAGCAGCGAAGCATAGGCCGGATGCAGGTTGCGTATGCGGAAATCCTGCCGCGCCCGCAACGCGTGAAATAGCGCCAACACGCGCTGATGCAAGCCTTGGGTGATCGTATTGCCGAAGGCCAACAGCAGTGATGAGTCGCTTGCCGGAATGATCTTCATGCCAGGTTCCCCTGCCATGATCTGCCCCACCCCTCCCGATGAATAGAGCAAGCGGGCGGGAGTGTCAAACTTCTATCTCGCGCAAGCCGTATCCTGGTCAACCTGGCAGACTTGCCCGGCACAAAGTTCAGCGTGCGGGCCGGCCACGCGTCCGGTATGATGCGCATTCGGCCCGTGAAACGATATGAGCCCCAGCCAACCTGCAGAAGCCGCCTCCGCCGCCGATCGCTCGTGGATCTTCGATCTTACGGCCAGCGAGCGCGCCACTCTGACCGCGACCTTTGGCGGTTGGGCGCTCGACGGCATGGATGTGATGATCTACAGCTTCGTGATTCCCACGCTGATCGCCGCGTGGCACCTGAGTCGGGGGCAGGCGGGCCTGCTAAGCACCGCGACGCTGCTCATCTCCGCTATCGGCGGCTGGCTGGCCGGGCTACTGGCTGACCGCTTCGGTCGCACCCGCGTCCTGCAGATCACCATTTTGTGGTTCGCCCTGTTCACCTTTCTGAGCGGCTTCACCAACTCCTTCTGGCAACTGCTCATCACGCGCGGGCTGCAGGGTCTCGGCTTTGGCGGCGAATGGGCGGTGGGTTCCGTACTGATGGGCGAAGCCATTCGCGCCCGCTATCGCGGCAAGGCCGTCGGCACCGTGCAAGGCGGATGGGCCGTCGGATGGGGCGTCACCGCCATTTGCTACACCGTTCTCTTCTCGCTGCTTCCTGCTGCCACCGCGTGGCGCGCCATGTTCTGGATTGGCATTCTGCCGGCGCTGCTGGTGTTCTACATTCGGCGACATGTTCCCGAGCCTGAAGTCTTCCAGCGGACTCGTGCCCGTGAGGTCAGCCTCGGCCAAGGCAGCAGGTTCCTCGAGATTTTCAGTCCGGCCGTCTTGCGCATCACCCTGTTGACTGCTCTGTTGTCCGTCGGGGTCCAGGGGGGCTACTACGCGATCACCACATGGCTTCCCACTTACCTGAAGACCACCCGTGGCCTGTCGGTGCTCAATACCGGCGGATATCTGTTCGTGATCATAGTCGGTTCGTTCTTCGGCTACATGGTCAGCGCCTGGCTGGCGGATCGCCTCGGACGCAAGCGCACCCTGGTGCTGTTCGCGGTCTGCTCATTTCTCGCGGTCGTCGCCTACACCTATCTCCCCATCGGCAACTCCGTGATGCTGCTGTTGGGATTCCCCCTGGGATTCTTTGCCTCGGGATCGTTCAGCCCGATTGGCGCCTTCTTCACCGAGCTGTTTCCTAGCCGCCTGCGCGGCTCGGGCCAGGGTTTCTCCTACAATATGGGACGCGGCATTGGCGCGCTGTTTCCCACGCTGGTGGGCTATTTGAGCGCCCGCATGGGACTGGGGCAGGCTATCTCCGCGTTCGCCGTGGCCGCTTATCTGACGATGATCGTCGCCGTCTTGCTGCTGCCCGAGACCCGGGGACGCGAGTTGCAGGTCTATGATTGAGCCACCGATGCGGGGTGCGGAGTTGCTCAATTGCGAAGCTCTGCAAAATTATGAATTGTCGGTGAATCCCCGCGAAAACGGCCCTCACCTACCCTCGCCGAAGCACAGCCAGTGGGCAATTGGGCCTCCTGCACAATACAATGTGCACTGGGCCGATTTAGCCCGTTCCACCCCAATCGAACTTATGGCAACCTCCGCGAAAGCGACACCCGTAAAAGCACGTAGGACTACCGCCCGTAAGCCATCGCCCGCGGTCGCCGCCAAACGCGCGCCGCAGCCGCACGCGCCCGCGCTGGACGATCCCAGCCTCTTCATCAATCGCGAGCTGAGCCTTCTCGACTTTCAGCGCCGCGTGCTGGAGGAAGCGCAGGACCCCACCAACCCGCCCCTCGACCGCGTCATGTTTCTCTCGTTTGTTGGCTCGAACCTTGACGAGTTCTTCATGGTGCGCGTGGCGGGCCTGAAGCGGCAGATCGAGAAGGGTGTCACCGAGAGCGGCCCCGACGCAATGACTCCAGCCGAACAATTGCGCGGCATTCGGGCTTCAGTAATGCGCCTGAATCGCGCGGCGTATGAGTGCTGGTCGAGGGAACTGGTTCCCACTCTGAGCAAGGCTGGTCTGCGCATTGTCAATTACCCTGACCTCACTGAAGAGCAACGCGCGGTTGCGGACGCGTATTTTCAGGACACGATCTTTCCCACCCTGACGCCGCTGGCCTTCGATCCCGGCCGGCCTTTCCCGCACATCTCGAACCTCAGCTTGAATCTGGCCGTCGTCTTGCGCGATGCCGAAAAAGTCGAGCACTTCGCGCGCGTAAAAATTCCAGACACGCTCCCCCAGCTCATTCCGGTGACGGTTGCCCCGAAGTTGAAGAGCCGAACCAAAGTTGTGGTGAAGGAACAGGTGTTCGTGTGGATTGAGCAACTGGTGACGGCCAGCCTGGGAGCGCTCTTCCCGGGCATGGAAATCGTCGAGGCGCATCCTTTCCACGTGACCCGCGACGCCGACTCGGCCATTCAGGACCTCGAGGCCGGCGATCTGATGGAGTCGGTCGAAGAAGGCGTTTGGCAGCGGCGATTCGCCGACGTGGTTCGCGTCGAGATCAACGAAGCCATGTCCGCTTCGGTGCTCGAGATTCTGGTCACCAATCTCGAGCTCGACCGCGACGATATTTACAAGATCACCGGACCGCTGTCGCTGGTGCGAGTGCGCAATCTGGTGAAGGTTGACCGTCCGGACCTGAAATTTGCGCCCTTCATACCGGCGTTGCCCGCAGCGTTGCTGAAGGACGAGGAAGAAGACATCTTCGCCACCATCCGGCGCGGCGACATTTTGTTCCATCATCCCTTCGACTCGTTTCAGCCGATCGTCAGCCTGCTGCAGAAAGCCGCCAACGACCCTAACGTGCTGGCCATCAAGATCACGCTGTATCGCGTTGGACGCAACGCTCCAGTGGTCGACGCTTTGCTGGAAGCTGCGGAGAACGGCAAGCAGGTCGCTGTCCTGCTGGAGTTGAAGGCGCGCTTTGACGAGGAGAGCAACATCGTATGGGCGCGCAAGCTGGAAGAATATGGCGTTCACGTGGTCTACGGACTCATGGGACTGAAGGTGCACTGCAAGGCGGCGCTGATCGTGCGCAAGGAAGGCGACGTGATTCGCCGCTATGCGCACCTTTCGACCGGCAATTACAACAGCGTGACCGCCCAGCTTTACACCGACGTCGGCATGCTGACGTGCGACCCCGACATCGGTGCCGATTGCAGCGACCTGTTTAATTTCCTCACAGGCTATTCGGCAAAATCGAAGTACCGCAAACTGCTGATTGCGCCTATCTCACTGCGCGAGCGCTTCCAGGACCTGATCCAGCGTGAGATTGAGCACCAGAAAGCTGGGCGGGCCGGACACATCGTCCTCAAAATGAACTCGCTGGTCGACCGGAAGATGATCCAGTTGCTCTACCAGGCCTCACAGGCTGGGGTGAAAGTGGATCTGCTGGTTCGTGGTATCTGTTGTCTGCGACCCCACATGCCGGGCGTCAGCGAAAACATCCAAGTTACCAGCATCGTGGGACGCTTCCTCGAGCACAGCCGCATCTATTACTTCCGCAATGGTGGTGACGAGGAGATCTATCTTGGAAGCGCGGACTTAATGCCACGTAACCTGAACCGCCGGGTCGAGGTCCTCTTTCCGGTCGAGGAAAAGAGCCTGATTCGCGTGCTGAAGGACGAGATCCTCGGCACGTATATGAAGGAGCAGGCAAAAGCCCGGCACATGCAGGCCGACGGTAAGTACGCGCGCGATCCCAACGCTGGAAAGAAGAACGCCCTGAACAGCCAGGAGACCTTCATCGCCAGGGCCAGCAAGCGCTCTGTGAAATGACGTGCTTCGGCGGCCCGACGGCTGCCGCCACGTCCAGCCGAGTCGGCTGTCGTTACACGGGATAAGCAACTCCATCCCATCCAATGGTGTCTATAGTGCTGATGTTGCCTGGTGTCCGCAGCATTGATGATCACGGCGACGGCCCTCGGAATGCTTCGATGCACATGCTCTATCTTGTCGAGCTTCGTGCGGTCCCGCTCCTCGGCTGGACTCCGCGCTGGACGCCAACAAAGTTCCTTCGCAGGCTGATCGCCGCATTCCTATTGGCCATTTCCTGCTGTGCGCACCTGATTCCCGCCCGCGCACAGACTGCCGATATCATCCAGACTCCGTCGTCGGAATCGCCTTCCAGCCAAATTCGCGGCCAGAGATTTGCTGTCTCCGGAACCGTGATTGATGCCGTGACCGGCGAGCCGATTCGCAAGGCGCTGGTGCAAATTTATGGGGCGCACCAGCGCACCACATTTACCGATGGCGATGGCCGCTTCCAGTTCGACGGGATACCTGCCGATCGGGTCTCGCTGGATGCAAAAAAGCCGGGGTATTTCAGCGAGCACGAGATGCGGTCGGCGGTGCAGCGGCAGTTAGAAGTCGGCCCCAAGTCAGACTCGGTCGTGCTGAAGCTCATTCCGGAGGGCGTGATCGCTGGCAAGGTCACAACTACGACTGGGATACCGCTGGAGCATGTCCCACTCAGTCTGACATACCTCAATGTCAGAGAAGGCCGTAGGCATTGGGAGTCCAAGGGGCTTGCCGTCACCGCTGAAGACGGCCGCTACCGTTTCGCCAATTTGCTGCCGGGAACCTACTATGTCGCAGCCGGGCCCATCACGCCGCTACCTGAAACCCTGTTTGCTCCCCCGCCGGAACCTAAGACGGGCTATCCCGGCGTGTACTATCCGGGAGTCGCGGATCTGGCGTCCTCATCGCCCATTTCTGTGAGCGCCGGACAGCAGGCGGAAGCGAACTTCTCCCTGAATGAAGTGCCGGTATACAACATCTCGGGAACGATCAGCGGCTACATGCCTAATAAGGGTGTCGGAGTCCAGTTGTGCGACCAGTCCGGCAGTCCACTCTCCGGAAGGGTACAGTTTAGTCCGGACAATGGCCGCTTCGACGTGCACGGTTTGCCCTCCGGAGATTATGTCCTGAAGGCGTTTTCGCAGCTGGGCCCGAATCAGCCGGCTCGTGCCGAGGCCCGCTTGAGCGTCGCCTCCAACATCTTCAACCTGCACCTGACACTCGGCCCCATGATTTCGATTCCCATCTCGGTGCGCACGGAATCCAGAGCGCCGGCTGGAACGGGCGCCATGAACTACTCTCGCCCGTCGCCGCAGGGTCTGTCGTCGCCGGGCCCACCGCTCGCGGCTCGCCTGCTGGCCAGCAAACCCGGCACGAGTGACTCATACGCGACCCTCGAAGGGCCACCCGGACAGCAGAGCCTCATCCTCCGCAACGTTGAAGCCGGCAGGTATTCTGTCGAGCTGATGCCGCAGCCGCCCTGGTATGTGCAGTCCGCAGAATACAGCCAGATCAACCTGCTCACTGACGATCTTACGTTAACCGACGAGGTGCCTCCACTGACCATGGAAGTCATACTGCGCAACGACGTCGCGACGCTCTCGGGAACAGTGATACCGCGCTCCGGCGCCGACGTCCCCGCAACCGTGGTTGTGATTTCCGAGCGGCTCCCCAAAGCATCTCCGAGAACTGGCTACTACAATCCGCCCAGGGAAAAGAGTGCTGAGCCTGCGGACGGGTTTATGATCGACTCGCTTGCACCGGGCGACTACCTGGTCCTCGCCTTCGATCACGCGGAGGGCATTGAGTATTCCAATCCGGACGTGTTGCAAAACTATCTTTCGCAAGCCACGCACGTCACGCTTGCACCCAACCAGAGAGCCCGAGTCACCCTTGACTTGATTCGCACTGGGGAGTCATCGGATTGATTGGCAGGCTCATGATCGTGTTGTTCACGGCAGTTGCGATGCTGGGACAGACTGCCACTCCGCTCCGACCCTCAAACGATTATCCGATCACCGGCGTCGTCGTTAGTTCCGTGACCAGACAACCGTTGTCGGGCGTTACGGTGGCCATCACAGCCACCGACAATCGGCAGTCGTCGCTGACGGTGGAGACGGCCGCAGACGGGCGCTACACATTCACCGCCCTGCCTGCAGGAAAATACTCCCTGACCGCCAGCGCCCGCGGATACCGCGCGCAGGGTTTCAACCAGCACGGTAACTACTTCACCGGCATCGCCGTCGGTCCCGATCTCGACGGCACGAACCTGATCTTCCGCCTGGTTCCGGATGCAGCCATTGAAGGCACGGTCACGGATGACGACAGCGAGCCGGTGCGGAATGCCAGTGTGCAATTGTTCCAGCGCGACCACGACAGCGGCCAGCAGCGCACCCACATGTTCTCCAACGCGGTCACCGACGACCGCGGACACTATCAGTTTGGCCACCTCGCTCCCGGAACCTATTTTGTGGCTGTATCGGCGCGGCCGTGGTACGCCGCGTATTCCGCTCCGGGTGGAGATCCGCCTGATCCTGACAATGCGCCGCGCGTGGCCGAGGAGAGGAGGCAACTGGATGTCGCCTACCCCATGACTTTCTATCCCGCAGCCGAAGATTCGACGGCCGCCATCGCCATCGTGCTTCACCCCGGCGAGCGCGTGACTGCTGATGTCTTG
>Ga0209040_10001235_pt1 | contig 20171 bp, 25 predicted proteins | sample BogFormECP12_OM3_FD_188240 | JGI IMG/M metagenome (GOLD analysis project Ga0209040, IMG submission 188240) | Bog forest soil microbial communities from Calvert Island, British Columbia, Canada - ECP12_OM3 (SPAdes) (version 2) | ecosystem: Environmental > Aquatic > Freshwater > Wetlands > Bog ...
AACCGGCGCCAAGGGCGCGCTCGTCCACAACACGACTGCTGCGCGTTTATCGTCGGGCCGCGACAAACCCAGCCGCTCTGTGAGAAATGCGGGTTAACCGGCCCGAGCGCAACGAGCCAAAGATCAATGCCGCCGCCCGCCATGATTTGTAGCGAGGCGTCCGAACCGGCGCTCACCCGCAAGAAAATCTTTGGCGCTCGACCAGTACGGAATCGCCGAACTCGTGCCCGCGGAAGCGGCAGTTCTTCAGCGTCTCCGACATTCGCTTAAGCGCAAAGTCGGCGGCGAAAGCCCGGAGGAGTTCGTAGTGGCTGTCGCCAGGCTCATGCACGAGGATTGATCTCCTCCATTCGCTCAGGGTTCGGCCAGCGCCGGTTTCCGAGAGCGATTTTGCGGCGGATCGCGTTCGTCGTGTTTGCGCAAAGGGTCGGCTTCACGCTCGATGAAATCGCAGCCGAGCTCGCCAAGCTCCCATTGGAACGAATTCCGACGCGCGAGGATTGGGGACGACTTTCCAACGGGTGGACGGACCGGATCGATCGAAGAATCCAAGAACTTCAGCGTTTGCGGAGCGGACTCATCCAGTGCATCGGATGCGGCTGCCTGTCGATCGACAAATGCGAGTTCGCCAATCCCGCCGATCGCGCCGGGCGGAAAGGACCCGGCCCCCGGTATTGGATGCCGTGAGCAGAGCGCTGGGGTCGAAAACGGCGACGAGGCGCCGGAACCTCTTCGGCCGCTTTTTTCTCGGCCGTTGAGCCTAATAGCCGCGGTGACGCCGAAGCCACTCGGCGCTGTGGCGGGCGAAGTACTTGCTCTCGTTGTTGGCGTTCCAGTGCCGCTCAAAGTTCGACATGGACTGGGTTGGGACCGTCGGGCCGGGCCCGTAGGTGCCGTAGCCCGATGTCGTTCCGTTCACGGCGAAGGCGGCGGATGGGAGCGCGAGGAACGCGCCGAGGCCGACGACGGCTATGATCTTACGCACGATGTCTCTCCTTGCATTTGCCCGGCGACGCGCGATTAGACCATCAACGTAGGAAGCGGCCATCACGGCGCCAGTTGGTGCCCGAAATATTTAGTCGCCGAAGGCGAGAAGCTAGTCCACCTTTTGAATGCGCAAAAATCACAATATTGTGGCTGACAGACGGCTGCTCGCGAAAGCGAGCCAATCGCGCCGCATCCCGCTCATTTGAGTTCGCGACCAAGCTTACGGATCGCCGCGGCGGGCTGGCCACGCTTGCTGAACGAAAGTCGAAGGACGCCTGCGCAAGGTTCGCACAATTGACAGGATGTATGAACAACATGATCTGCTGCCCGGTAAATTCAGCGCGCCGGGCGAGTTAGCATGAGAGCAGGTCACAGCAAGCATCGAAGTCTTTTTGGCACGACCCTTGCTAGCGTCCTTGCTACTGTGAAAGTCGCCGGCTGAACGCAAGGCTAGGCGCTGAGGGCGAGCAATCCGGTGACCGAGACGCAGATTGGACTTTCTCGGTCTCGACGAAGCGAGTGCAATGAAAGCGAATGAGAGAAATTGAAATGGGGTGAATTCTCGAATCAAACCGATTTTTGTCGGATCCGTCGTCGTGAGCCCGATCGCTCAGTCCGCGTTGAGGGCGAACGTCGGCCTAAGAACCTATTTCACATCAAATTGTTCGAGTCGCCGCCGCAGGGCTAGCGGGCTTCTCAGTTTCAGCAGGAGGAACGATCAGGGCCGTTCGGGGCGTCGCTGGCTGTCGTCTCGCAAGTCGAGCGAGGCGGCCCGAATTCGATGCAGTAGACTGGAGCAGGTGCCATGCAGCGTCTGACATTCTTGTCGCATTTCTTGATCTGCCTTGCTGTTGCGGCTGCGGCGTTCTTTGCGACGATCAACGGCGTGCCCCAAATGGTCTGGGCCGACGACATGTCGATGATGACGAGCGTGATCGCGGCGCTCTTCGGCGGGGCGGCGGTCTTTTTGGGCGTGCAGGCTTGGCGAGTCGGGGACCCGGAGAAGGACGGAGCTTGGCTTCCCGGCGCGCCGTCCGCCGACTTTGGCCATCTCGCTGAGCGTCTTTGCGTCATGGCGGGGTTCGTGGGCACGGCCATCGGCCTTTCGCTGCAGGCGAAGGCGTTGGCCGGCGGGTCGGCCTCGTTCGTCGCGCTCGCAACCTCGCTCTTCACGACCGCGACCGGCGGCGTCTCGGCGGCGGTCATCGCGGTGATGACCTTCAATCTGGAAGCCGGCATCCGGCGCGCGTCGAAGCCGGCCGCGGCCCTGGAGCCGGTTCCTCACGCGACCCCGGCGGAATAGCCGTCGCCAGCCATGCGGGACCGCTCGCCCATCTGGATTGGACTTGCCGACCTTCTGCTCTGCATGCTCTGCGTCGTCATCGTCGCGGTCGCGCCGAAAGAGCCCAAGGCGGCCGGCGTGCAGGAGAAAGCCGAATATCTGCTTTCGTCCGAATGGCCGGTCGCCGTCGACGCCGACGTGGACATCTGGCTCGTCCCGCCGAGCAAGAAGCCCGTCTTTTACGCCTCCCGCGACGTCGGTTGCGCTCGGCTCGACTCCGACAACCGCGGCTTCATGGATGAGCGCGTGACGCTCGCCGACGGTTCGGTGACGACGGTTAAGAGCGACAAGGAGACGATCTCGCTGCGCTGCATCGAGCCCGGCCACTACGATCTCGGCGTCAACCTCTACGCCTACCGTCGCAACGGCGCCGCCGTTCTCTCGGCGGAGTACGGCCTCGGACTTGAGGTCCACGTCGAGATCGTCGGCGTCAACCCAAGCGTCCATCTCGTCTTTTCAAAGGACGTCACGCTCGACCACGTCGGCCAGACAATCAACGTCGCGAGCTTCGATCTCGACCGGCAGGGGCGCATCACGCTTACCGATACGCCGCTCGAGCTGGTGACCGCGCACGCATACAGATCGGCAGGCTATCCGTGAATTTCTTCGTGCAATTCGCCCTTACCTTCGGCCTGATGCTCGGCCTGACGGCGGTCATCGCGGGCTGGGTTTTCCGTTCATCAACGGCGCCCCTCGTCTACAAGGTCGTCCTGCCGACCGTGCTCATGGGCGCCGCCTGCGCCGCGCCGTTTATGATCAGCCCGATGATGGGCCTGCCGGTGTCGGCTTCCCTCGGGTCGCTGCCGGACAAGGCGGAGCTTCTCGCGTTCCTGCCGCACGACGAGACGCATCTCGTCGACCTCTGGCTTCTTTCCGACCAGGGCCCGCCGCGCTCCTACGAGACGCGCCTCGATGAAAAGATGAAGAAGACCTTGCGGGAGGCTCAGAATGAAATGTCGCGAGGGCGCCCGGCCGTGCTCAAAAAACAGGCAGGCAAGGCGACTGGGCGCCGGGCGCAATCGAGCGGCGATTACTCCGACCTTCCTGACGCTCAAACGGAATACGTGCTCGACGATTCCGTGCGGTCGGTGTTGCCGCCTAAGGAATGAGCAGTCCCGTGTCCCACAAAAAGCAGTCCCCCGGCAAGCAGGGAAGAACTTGCCGAGGGACCACTGACGCCAGCTTGGGTAAAGCGACCCGGCTTCGCCCGTGCCTTCTTCGGACACGACGCCGGTCCGCGCTGACGGCGTCTAAAATACGAGCGGCTGAGCCGCTCTGTTTGTCGGCGCCGGCCAAAATTATGCTATTTCAGGCCAGGCCTGCCTTCTCAGGCGGATCGCTGTGCGCCTTTCGCCGCGCTGGGCGCTTGACCGGTCCACCGTTTGAACGCGTGGTTGAACGAGGACGCGCGCTCATAGCCGACGAGCCAAGCGACATGCGCGACCGAAAAACCCGGCTCCTTCAGATATTGGAGCGCGAGGCTCCGTCGTAGTCCATCGACGACCTCGGCGTAGCTGGTTCCTTCTTCAGCAAGCCGACGCGCAAACGTTCTCACGCTCACGTGCAGCGCCTTCGCCACGGTCGCCGCGCGTGCTTTGCCGTGTGGCAGGAGCTTCTGGGCTTCGTTCTCGACCGCAGCGCGAAACGTCCCCCTCGCGGTCCTTCGCTTCCTGGCCGCTGCGTCGCAAAAAGGCTTCAGCGTCTCGAGAAGATGGCGATCCTCCGTGACGAGCGGAAGCGCAAGCGTATCCGCGGAGAGGAAAATGCCGTCTTTCGTCGAGTCTTCGTCGGCGCAAAAACGGACGTCGCAGCCGAAGAAGCGCTCGAACTCAGCCCGATGCGTGGAGCGCGGGTGTGAGAAGAACGCCTCGATCGGTCGGATGCGCCGGCCGGTTATTTCGCGCAGCGCTTTGAACACGATAGCAAGTCCAAACTCAATGTTTTGGCGGCATTGGTGACGGGCGATCCCGGGCAAATCGGCTTCGACCATAACGCCACCCGGCGCTCGCACGATCTTGACGAGCGCCGCCTCATTCACGATGCGCGCATAGCGCGCCAGCAGGTCGAGGGCCTCGCCGAGGTTGGCCGCCGCCGATGCTGCATAGAACAGGAGGCCGGCTGCGCGCGGGTTCGCCTGCTCCGCAAGATGCAGGCCGAATGCGTCGTCGCCGACGGCTTCCGCGGCGATCTCCAGGAACTTGGCCTGCGCGGCGGCGGCGATGTGATGTGTCGGCTCGGGCAGATCATTCTGCGACAGGCCGGCTGCGGCAAGCAGCGGCGGCGTCGCGATCCGGCGCTCACCAAGTGCGCCCATCGCGCACTTGACCGCAAAGCCGCTTACTGTCGGCGGATGCCGCGCCTTCTCCACTGGATCGCCCCTTGATCGAACCCGCTTGTCCATTTTGCGCGGGAACTCGCGAAATCCGCGAGGCCCGAATTTGCGGCCGATTGAAGGACCGGTTACACGCAATGCCTGCCGCTCCTCGGCGCCTGTGATAAGGAATACGCGAAAGGCGGCGGACCGGCTCAGATTTTGAGGGGCTCGGCTTCCGTCTGGCTGGCGACCACAGCGAGAGCGAGGGCATGGCGGGCGGCGTCTTCATCAGCTACCGGCGCGAGGATTCCGATGGATTTGCGGGGCGGATCTACGACCGACTCGCCATGAGACTCGGACACGACAATGTCTTCTTCGACGTGGACGCGATCCCGCCCGGCCGCGATTTCGTCGATGTGTTGTCCGACCGCGTTGGCAAATGCGACGCGCTCATCGCCGTGATCGGCAAGAACTGGATCACGACCGGCGACAGCGCGAAGCGCCGCCGCCTGGACGATCCCAATGACTTCGTGCGCATCGAGATCGAGGCGGCGCTCAGCCGCGAGGTCCCGGTTATTCCGGTTCTGGTCGACGGCGCGCCGATGCCGCATGCCGAGGATCTGCCGGATGGGCTGAAGAAGCTTGCGCGCCGGCAGGCGATTGAGATTTCCCACTCCCGCTTCGATTCCGACGCGGAGCGGCTGACCGAAGCGCTCGCCGAGATCGAGGGCAAGGCAAAAGAGCCGAGCGCGGGCGTCGCGGCTGCGCCGCCGGCGTCGGGCGCCCCCTCGTCGGCCTCTGACGCCCCGCGAGCATCGAGGGCGCGGTTGCTGGTCCCGCTGGCGGTCGCGGCGATCGCCGTCGCGGGAGGGGCGGCTTTCATCTTGGAGCGGGCCGGACAGCAGCGGAAGGAGACTGCGGTCAGAGCAACGTCCGACGCTGCGATCTCGACCGAGCCAAGCGCGCCCGCGAACGCCGCGGCGGCCCCGAGCGCGCCAAGCAAATCCTTGAACGCCGCCGCGGCCGCGCCGGAAAAAAGCTTGAAGGCCGAGACCGGCGATTGGCTGTCGGCCGACGATTTCAGGGATGAGTTAAAGAAACAAAATGAAGCTGGGCTTTATCCTGATTCAGGCTCCGCCCGCTGCGACGGCGGCGTCGTCAAGACCCGCGCTCATTGGGCGGAGCGGCCATGGGGCATGAAATGGGCCTTCTGGCGCCTGTCGGACGACGCCTTCGCGAGCAAGAACTCCGATCTCGCGAGGCAGGGATTCACGCTTCAATACGACAACACGTTCAAGGACTGCGACGGCCACAATCGTCACGTCGCGCTGTGGACCAAGAGCGGATGAAGCGCGGACAGCCGGGTCCGCAGACTGAAGGTCGGGAACTGGCTTGTTTCAGGTAAGCGGCGGTTTTATTGCCGCCTCAATCCCCGCCGTTGCCGTTAAGGCGCCTACTTCGCGGGAGCCGGAGCGGGGGCGGGGGCTGCGGTCTCCTTCGGGAAGGGCGCAGGCGAGTCCGACAGCGTCTGGAGATAGGCCAGGATGTCGGCGCGCTTCTGCGGCTCCTTCTCGCCGGCGAAGGACATCCGAGTGCCCGGCGCGAGCCCCTTCGGATTCGCGATCATCTCGTTGAGCTTCTCGTAGGTCCAGTCGCCGCCGACGCTCTTGAGCGAGTCGGAATAAGAGAAGCTGGCGATCGAGGCGATCGGGCGGCCGACGACGCCCCATAGCGGCGGGCCGACCTTGGCGGCGGCGCCCTTCTCGAAATTGTGACAGGTCGTGCAGACGTGGACGTCCTGCTCGCCCTTCTTGACGTCGGCTTTCGCGAGCAGCACGGGAAGCGGCGGCTCGGCTGGCGCGGCCGGCGCGGCGGCCGTCGCGGCTTGCTGCGTTTCGCCGGTCGGCAGCGGGTAGCCCGGCTTCGCGGAGCGAATCGGCGCAAAAACGAGGTTGCTGAACGCGACGAGAAGCATCGCGAACAGAATCGACCCGAGCGCGGTGAGCGCGACCCGGTTGAACTCGGTTGAATGCATCGACGGGCTCTGCTTTCGTCGGCGTTGGAACAGGTTTGGGGCGAACGCGGCCCCGTGCGCGCGGGTTGATTAGCCGCTTTGCGCCGCGCTTGGCAACACGTATAAGCCCGTCTCCGCCGTCGACTTTCGCACAAAATGGCCAATCCGGTCGTTCTCATTCCGGCGCGCATGGCGTCGACCCGCCTGCCGGGCAAGCCGCTCGCCGACATTCATGGCGAGCCGATGATCGTTCACGTCTGGCGGCGGGCGAGCGAGGCCGACGTCGGGCCGGTCGTCGTCGCGACCGACGATCCGCGCATTGTCGCGGCGGTGAAATCGGCGGGTGGAGCCGCAGTGCTGACGCGCGCGGACCACGCCTCAGGATCGGATCGCATATTCGAGGCGCTCGGCCGCATCGACGCGGGCGGCGCGCACGACCTCGTCGTCAACGTCCAGGGCGATCTGCCGACGATCCGCCCGGAGGCGATCCGGGCGTGCCTCGCCCCGCTCGTAGACCCCGCGGTGGACATCGCAACCCTCGCGACCCCGATCGTGCGGGCCGAGGAGCGGGACGATCCCAACGTCGTCAAGGCGGTGGGAGCGCAGATCGCGCCGCGGCGCCTGCGGGCGCTCTATTTCACGCGCGCCCGCGCGCCCTGGGGCGAGGGCGAACTCCTGCATCACATCGGCCTCTACGTTTATCGCCGGGACGCGCTCGCTCGCTTCGTCTCCATGCCGCCCTCGCCGCTCGAGCGGCGCGAGCGGCTCGAACAGCTCAGAGCCATCGAGCTTGGCATGCGCATCGACATCGCGGTTGTGGACGCGGCGCCGCTCGGAGTTGACGCGCCGGACGATCTTGAGCGGGCGCGAGCGACCCTCGCCAAGGGCGAAGCTTGATCGCCGCGGCGCGCTGCATCGCCTACCAGGGCGAACCGGGGGCGAATTCGCACATCGCCTGCGTCGACAACTATCCCGACCGCACGCCGTCGCCCTGCCCGACCTTCGAGGACGCCTTCGCCGCGCTCCAGGACGGATCGGCCGAGCTCGGCATGATCCCGATCGAAAACTCGATCGCCGGGCGGGTCGCCGACATCCACGCGCTCCTGCCCGCGTCAGGGCTGCATATCGTCGGCGAGACGTTCCTGCCGATCCACTTCCAGCTGCTCGCCGCGCCGGGAGCCCGCATCGAGGATCTGCGAGTTGTCCACAGCCACGTTCACGCGCTTGGGCAGTGCCGCAACATCATCCGCCGGCACAAGCTGAAGCCGATCGTCGCCAGCGACACGGCGGGCGCCGCCCGCGAAGTTGCCGAGCGCGGAGAGAAGAGCCACGCGGCCCTCGCGACAAGCCTCGCCGGCCAGATCTATGGCTTACAGACCCTCGTCGCCGACGTCGAGGACGAGAAGCACAACACGACGCGGTTCGTCGTCCTGTCGAAGGATCCGAATTGGGTCGCTCCCGGGAACGGGCCGGTGGTGACCACTTTCGTCTTTCGGGTGCGCAACGTGCCGGCGGCGCTCTATAAAGCGCTCGGCGGCTTTGCGACCAACGGGGTCAATATGACCAAGCTCGAAAGCTACATGGAAGGCGGGGAGTTCGCGGCGACTCAATTCCTGGCCGACGTGGACGGCCACCCCGACGATCCGCCGCTCAGGCGCGCGCTGGAGGAGCTCGAATTTTTCTCGCGCGAGGTGCGGATTCTCGGGGTATATCCCGCCCATCCGTATCGGGCGGAGACGCAAGCGCTCGCATGAATGGCCTTTCCTTTGACGCGGCCCTGCCATTAAACTGTTGCATCCCCTCCTTATCCGGCTGGACATGACCGACTCATCCGAATCTCCCCCCGCTGTCGAAAACGCCGTTTCCGCCCCCGTCGACGACATCATTTATCCGTCGGCGATCCCCTTCGTCCTCGTGCATCTGGCCTGCTTCGCCGCCATCTGGACCGGAGTGAGCTGGACGGCGCTTGCGCTTGGCCTCGCGCTTTATTGGCTCCGGATCTTTTCGATCGGCGCCGGCTACCATCGCTATTTTTCCCACCGCGCCTACGACACCAGCCGGGCGTTCCAGTTCGTGCTGGCGGCGCTGTCGCAAAGCACGGCGCAAAAGAGCGTGCTGTGGTGGGCGGCGAAGCACCGGCAGCATCACCTTCATTCCGATACGCCTGAAGACCCTCATTCGCCGCGCCAGAGGGGCTTCCTCTACAGCCATTTGGGCTGGATCTTTTCAAAGCGGAACGATTCGACGGACCTGTCGAAGGTGGCGGATCTCGCGAAATATCCCGAGCTCATGTGGCTGCACCGGCATGAGCTGACGCCGGCCGTCGCGCTGGCGGTGTTCTGCTTCGCCGTGGGGGGCTTCCAGGGCCTCGTCATCGGTTTCTTCTGGAGCACCGTCGCAGTCTACCACGCCACCTTCTGCATCAATTCGCTCGCCCATGTTAAGGGGCGGCGACGGTACGTCACAGGCGACGATTCGCGCAACAACTGGCTCCTCGCCATCGTCACGATGGGCGAGGGCTGGCACAACAATCACCACGCGTTTCAGAGCAGCGTCCGGCAGGGGTTCCGCTGGTGGGAGTACGACCCGACGTTCTATCTCCTCAAGGCGCTCGCGGCCTTGCGCGTCGTCTGGAAGCTGAAGTCGCCGCCGCTCGAAGTGATCCAGAACCGGCACCGGCTCGGCTCGAAGGTCATCCGCAAGGCGGCCGCGCAGGTCGCCGAGAGCTTCAACGCGGAGCGCATCGCCGCCACGGCCGCCGCCATGCTTGGAAGCGGACGGCTTGCGCAATATCACGCGCAGCTTCGTCAGGCGCAGCAATGCGCGGCCGACCTCATCCGCGAGATGAACCTTCCGCAGATCCCGGGCGAGAGCGAGATCCGCCGCTGCGCCCGGTCGATGCTGTCGCATTCGGCGTCGATCGAGGCGATCGTGGCGAAAGCGCACAGCCTGCTTCTCGAAGCAGTCGGCGCGCGGCTTGCCCTCATCGCTGCGCAGACGGCGAGCGATTAGCGCTCCGCTGGCGCGACGCTGAAGCGCGCGGGGCGCAAGCCGTCGGCGAGCAGCGGGCGAAGCCGCATGAGGGTCGAGCGGGCCGAATTGGCGCGCGCCGCCAGCCGAATGAGCGGCACGATTTCCGTAGGCCGCGCCGCGAGCGCGCCCAAGACCCCAGCGGCGCTGACCGATCCGTCCGCGCGTCGTCCGGCCATGGCGCTCGCGACGACCCGACAATGCGCGTCGTCCACGACCACCCGCACAGATATGAAAGGAACGCCATAAACGCTCGCCAGCGACGCGGCGAGGTGCGACTCCATGTCGACGGCGACCGCCCGGTGCTGCTTGAAAAGCCGCGCCTTCTCGGGCGCCTCGAAGACGGGCGCGTCAACGCCGAGGATAGGGCCGACGATCGCGTTCGGGATGAGCTCGGCGAGGCGCTTCGTCCATGCTTTATCCGTCGGCCAGATCCGCTCGCCGTCGTAAATCGCGGACGCTACGACGCAGTCGCCGGCCCGCAACTTCGGCGCGAGGCCTCCGCATACGCCGAAGCTGATGATTCCCTGGTCAGTCGGCAACACGGGGGCGGCGAACGCGCGCAGGTCGGAGCCCAGGAACACGGCTCGCACAGGCGGGAAGGCGATGATTTTGGCTTCGAACCGCATGCCGACGATGGCCACGACGCCGCCGGGCGTTGGGTTGGTTTCGTAAAGAGCGCGTATGACAGCTAACCCCGCATACCGAAGGATTGGGAACGTTTCGCGCCGACAATCACATGATTGGCGTCGATGCAACGCCTACAATATCCTGGTAGCCGCATAGGCGACGCCCCGAGATCCGCAACGCCTCGGCGTTCGCGGGATCGGTGAGGGCACGCAATTCGTCCGCATAGCGGTAGCCGGGAGCATGCCCGAGAAAGGCGTCGGATGTGGCGGGATGAGTGTAGATTTCCCAAAAACCGTGCGGGAGCCTTTCCAAGAGATAGCGCATGCGCGCGTTCGTAAACTCTCCCGACCACCTGAGCCCAAACACGGCGTCCGGCGTCACGAGCCCGACGCGCTTGACCTTCGCCGCAAGACGAAAAGACAGCGCGTCCTCAACGCGCCGGCGCGCACCGTCGCCTGGGATAAGGCTTCGAAGCTCGCGCGGAACACGGATTGCGCGCATGCCGTAACGCCTGCCGGCGTCGATGACCATGGCGCCGACAAGCGGGTGGAGATGATAGTGCTGATGCACGCTCACGTGATCGAGCATGAAGCCGGTCGCCTGAAAGGCGCGGAACTGCGCCTCGATCTCGGCGCGCATCTGCCGCCGCATCGCGCGGCTCAGCGCGAGTTCAGCGCCGAATCGCGCAAGATCCGACCGCAGCCGGCCATTCTTATCCACGAGGAGAGGAATTCGTTCGGGCGGCAAGGCCGGGCGTGCGTCCGTCAGCGCGACATGCAGGCCCACTCGGAGGCTTGGCGCCCGCTTCGCCCGTTCAAGCGCGTCGGCCGCCGCAGGCGCCGCGACCATCAAACTTGCCGCCGACAGGATCCCGGTCAGATGTCCGATCTCAACCGCCTCGTTCACCTCGCGCGACAGGCCGAAGTCGTCCGCGGTGACGACTAGACAGTTCAATGCGACCACTTGCGCCGGTCTTGCAGGAAGGTCATGAACTCGACGCCCTCGCGAAGCCGGCGCGCGAGAAACTGCGGGCTGCGCGCCATTTCGGAGACGATCGCCGCAATCTTCGGCGCCCGGAAATAGAACCGCTTGTAGAAAGCCTCGACCGAGTCGAAGCTCTCCTTGTAGCTGAGCTGAGGATAATGAAGCGGCGCGAGCTGCACCCCGCGCTCGTCCACAAGCTCTGCGTGCTCGGCGTCGAGCCAGCCCTCTTCAAGCGCCTGCCGGTAGAGCTCAGTCCCAGGATACGGGGCGGCAAGCGAAACCTGCAGCGTATGCGGATTGACCTCGCATGCGAAGCGAATCGTCTCTTCGATCGTCTCCTTGGTCTCGCCCGGGAGCCCGATGATGAAGGTGCCGTGGACGACGACGCCGAGCTCGTGACAATCCCTGGCGAACCGCCGTGCGACGTCGACGCGGATTCCCTTCTTGATATTGTGGAGGATCTGCTGATTGCCGGATTCGTAGCCGACAAGAAGCAGCCGCAGACCGTTGTCGCGCATCGTTTTCAATAGATCGCGCGGCACATTCGGCTTCGCCGTGCACGACCACGTGACTCCGAGCTTGCTCAGCTCGCGAGCGATGAGAGCCGCGCGCGGCGCGTTGTCCGTGAAAGTATCATCGTCGAAAAAGATCTCCTTCACTTCCGGGAAGGCGCGAACGGCCCACCGCACTTCGTCGACGACGTGGCCCACGCTTCGCGTGCGGTAGCGATGACCGCCAACCGTCTGCGGCCAGAGGCAGAAGGTGCAGCGCGATTTGCAGCCGCGGCCGGTATAGAACGACAGATACGGGTGCTTCAGGTAGCCGATGAAGTACTTCCGGATGTCGAGGTCGCGCTTGTAGACCGGCGTCACGAACGGCAGCGCGTCCATGTTTTCGAGCGGCGCGCGGGGGCGGGTGTGAATGAGCGCGTCGTTCTTGTCGCGGTAGGTCAGGCCTGGGACCGCGCCAAGCTCGCGCCCTTCCGCGACCTCCCTGACCGTGAAGTCGAACTCGGATCCCGCCGCAAAGTCGACCGCAAGCGCCGCTGACAAAATCCTTTCCGGCTCCACAGCCGCGGCGGCGCCGACCATGCCGATCTTAAGCTTCGGATTGGCCGTCTTCATCAGGGCCGCCATCTCCGCGTCGGCTCGGAAAGAGGGCGACGACGTGTGGATGACAGCAAGATCGAATTGCGCGGCCTGCCGAGCGACTTCCGCCGGTCCGATTCGATGCGGGGGAGCGTCGATGAGCTTGCTGTCGGGAACGAGCGCGGCGAGTTGCGCGAGCCACGTCGGATACCAGAACGACCGGATCTCGCGCTTGCACTGAAAGCGCGAGCCGGCCCCGCCATCAAAGCCGTCGAAGGACGGCGCCTGGAGAAACATCGTCCGCATTTCACCACTCCTGAAAGAGCGTTCCGTCTGATCTTAGTCGATAACGCGCGCCACGCCAGACGATACGCCCGCCAAAGAAGCTCAGGGCGTAGACACCAAGGAAAAACAGGTCGCAAACCGGAAGAAGCCAGTAGGTCTGGCGACTGAGCGAAAAGCGGCTCTCCACCGAAACGCAAAGCGCAAGCCTTGCGGCCAGCGCCAGGAGGAGCAGCGGCAGTCCGTGCGTCGGATCGAGCATCGCCGCGGGAATCGCGAACGCCATCGGGTGAGCGACAATCGACGCCGCATATTCGAACGGCTTGATCATCCGGATGGTGCGCGCGGCGCGAAGTTGATTCTGCATGAAGGCGAGCGCCGAGACTTCCCGGCACACGTGGCCAACCGAGAAATGCGGGATAACGACGTCATAGCCTGCGTCGCGAAGACGCTCGCCAATGGCGTAGTCGTCATGCAAGCAATCCTTGAAAGCCCAGAGCCCGCCGATCCGCTCCAAGGTCGTGCGGTCGAGCGCGATCGTCGAGCCGAAGCACGGGCGGGCGATGCTGAATGTCAGCGCCACGATGACGCTCGGGAGAAAATGGACGTTGATGCTGAGCGCCGAGAGGGTCGACCAGAGCCCCACGCCGCTGATCCCGTGGTACAGGCAGGTGACCGCGCCGACGCCGGGCCTCTTGAGGGCGTCGACCACCTTGGAGAGATGGTCGGGGCCGACGAGGATGTCGCTGTCGATGATGAGCATGAGCCGATGGCGCGCCAGCGGCGCCAGGTTGAGAAGGTTCGAGACCTTTCGGTTGGCGCCGCTCTGCTTGGGGTCGATCTTGAGTTCGATACGGGCGCCAGCCGATTCGGCGGCGACGGCTTTGACGATGCCAACAGCCGGGTCGTTCGGGTCCTGCACGCCGCAAACAATCTGAAGGGGGGCGCCATAGTCCTGGCGGCAAAGGGCGATCAGCCTCTCGCGCAAATGGCGGTCTTCGCCGCAAAGCGGCGCCAATATCGACGCCGGCGGGCAGGCGGCGGGCTGGCGCTTCGGGTCGCGCGGAAACCGAAACACAAGGATTGCCGCCAACGCCAGATAGACCACCCCGAGCGCCGCAAGGAATGAGCATAGCTCTCCTGTTAATAGCGTCAGTTCAGCTTGCCCAGCCATCAATTCAGCGCTTTCGTCTTTCCTTTTCGCTCGGCCCGACAACCATATCGTCGCTCCAGCGCGCGGCGGGAGAGGAAGAGCACAGTCGGTTTTTGAAAAAGAAGGTCGAGATGAGCCGCCCTGGGATTGCTCGCGATCACGAGCGTGAGGCCCATCGCGTTCGGCCCTTTTATCGTGAGCGCGAGTGGAACCGCAACAACAACGCCGACAATCCCAAACAACGCCCCGCCCGCCAGGAAGCAGAAAATGACCAAGGTCGGGTGAACTCGGCCGGCTTTGCCTGGCACAAGCGGCCCGACGATCGACAGTCTTAAGCGCGCTTGCGGTCCTGCAACTCCGCGCCCCAAGAGGCGGGTTCCGTCCACCGCGAACGCCTTGCCAACTGGCGAGGGTGAAATTTGGGCTTTTCGACGCGCTTGCGGCGGCGTGCTCTTAATAATGGCGTTCCTCAGTGCTAGACCTCACGCCCATGACCAGAAGCGACGGCCGGGAGACCGTTTACGCGCGCGCGGCGGGGCGCGTCGCCATCGTCACGATCGACCGCCCCGAGCGGCGGAACGCCGTCGATTTGCGGACGGCCCGGGCGCTGTATGAGGCGTTTAAGCGCTTCGACGCGGACGAAGGCGCCGACGTCGCCATCCTCACCGGCGCGGGCGGCTATTTCTGCGCCGGCGCGGATCTCAAGGCGCTGGCCGAGGGCGAGCCCAACCGCTTCGAGTCCGAGGGCGACTTCGGCCCGATGGGCCCGACGCGGCTCCTGCTGAGCAAACCGGTGATCGCGGCGGTCGAGGGTCCGGCCGTCGCCGGCGGGTTCGAGCTTGCTCTCTGGTGCGACCTCAGGATTGCGGCGCGTTCAGCCGTGTTCGGCGTCTTCAATCGCCGGTTCGGCGTGCCGCTCGTCGATCTCGGCACGATCCGCTTGCCCCGCATCGTCGGCCACGGGCGGGCGATGGAGCTGATCCTGACCGGCCGGGCGGTCGGCGCCGAGGAGGCGAAGCGGATCGGCCTCGTCAACGAGATCGTCGCGGACGGCGAGGCCCTCAACCGCGCGCTCACGCTCGCCGAGAGGCTGTGCGGCTTTCCGCGGGGCGCGATGCGCAACGACCGCCTGTCGGCGATCGAGCAGTGGGGGCTTTCCGAATCCGCGGCGGCGCGCAACGAGGCCGCCCGCGGCGTCGCGACGATCGAGACCGGGGAGGGGCGCGCCGGCGCGGCGCGCTTCCGGGACGGCGCGGGCCGTAGCGGCGCCTTCGAAAAGGATTGACGCGGCTAGCCGGAACGCGCCGATCTCGACCTGTGTTGGCATGAGCGCCGCGACCGTAGGGTACAGGAGGACGAGGAGGACATGCCCGACGATGACGAGCGCCTGCAATCCGAGCTTGCCCGACTGCGGGGGTCGCTTTCGAGGGCGCGCGAGAGCCGACATGAAGGCGAAGGCGCCCCCGGCCCCTCGAAGCCGGCGGCGGGCGCAGATTCAGGCATCTCCATCGGTTTGCGGGCCGCCAGCGAATTCGTGTCCGCCGTCGCCGTCGGCGCGGCGATCGGCTGGGGCCTTGACTGGCTCTTCAGGACGAAACCTCTTTTCATCATCGTCTTTTTCATGATCGGGGTCGCGGCCGGAGTGTGGAACGTCATCCGCGCCACATCTCCCAAAAGAGGGCAAAAAGGCGGCGAATAGCCCCTTGTCTCGCGCTAACGCCCCGGATAAAGACGTGCCTGCGCTCGTTTTTGGGGCGGAGCATACGCGTTCCCGCGGGCGGCTCCCGGCGCGGCGTAGAGGTCCGCAAATGGGCCGGATGGACGAGGGTTAGTTCAAAGTGGCCACCGAATCGGCGCCGGCGATCAATCCGATCGAACAATTCTCAATTCATCCGGTCATCCCGATCCACATCGGGCATTACGACTTCTCGCTGACCAATTCCGGGCTCTACATGCTGCTCGCGGTGGCCCTGAGCTGCCTCGTTGCGGCGATCGGGGCTCGCGGGGCCGCTGGGGTGCCCGGGCGCATGCAAGCGATGGCGGAAATGAGCTACGAGTTTGTCGCCGGCATGGTGCGATCCGCGACGGGCGAGGCGGGGATGCGCTTCTTTCCCTTCGTCTTTAGCCTCTTCTTCTTCATTCTGCTCTGCAACCTGGTCGGCCTCATTCCCTTTTCCTTCACGGTGACGAGCCAGATCGTCATTACCGCAGCGCTTGCGCTCATGGTTTTCCTGGCGGTGGTCATTATCGGAGTGGCGGAGCACGGAACTGACTTCTTCAAGCTTTTCGTTCCGTCCGGCGTGCCGATCTACATTCTCCCGCTCGTGGTGGCGATCGAGGTGATTTCTTTCCTCTCCCGCCCGCTCAGCCATTCGGTGCGTCTGTTCGCCAACATGCTCGCCGGCCACATCACGCTCAACGTGTTCGGCGGATTCGTCGTCATGCTGCTGGGGGCAAGCGCGATCTTCAAAGGGCTGGCGATCCTGCCATTCGCTATGACGATTGGGCTCTATGCGCTCGAACTGCTCGTCGCGTTTCTGCAGGCCTATGTGTTCGTCATGCTGACCTGCATGTATCTGAACGACGCGCTTCACCCGGGCGGCCACTGACCGAGCGTAGTCGAAACAGGAGAAAAGAATGGATCCCGTCGCAGCCAAGTACATCGGGGCCGGGCTGGCCGCCATTGGAACCGGAGCGGCCGGCATCGGAGTGGGCACGCTGTTCGGCCACTTTTTGAACGGCGCGCTTCGCAATCCATCGGCAGTCGACGGCCAGTTCGGGCGACTGATTTTCGGTTTCGCCGTGACGGAGGCGCTCGGCATTTTCGCGCTCCTTATCTCGTTCCTGCTGTTGTTCGCGATCTAAGGAAGCCGGTCGCGGGGCCCCTCGGCGCGCTGGGGCGCCATTTCGGGGGCGGTTCATGCGTTAAGGAATTGGGATGGCCGAGACGGAAACAACCCAGGCGGAAGTCGGTCATGCGGGCGGGGAAGCTCATTCGAACTTCCCCCCGTTCGACGCGAGCACGTTTCCCTCCCAGCTTCTGTGGTTCTTTCTCGCCTTCGGCTTTCTCTACTGGTTTACGGCCAAGCGCGCGCTGCCGCAGATTGGCGCGGTGATCGAAAACCGCAGAGCGCGCATCGCCCGCGACCTCGATGACGCCACCGCCATGCAGCAGCGCGCGGACGCCGCAACTGCGGCGCATGAGAAGACCTTGGCCGACGCGCGCGCTAAAGCCCGGGCCATGGCGCAGGCCGCCCGCGATCAGGCGGTGGCGGATGCCGAGACCAAGCGCCGGGCTCTGGAGGACCAGCTCGCCGCCCGGCTCGCCGCCGCCGAGCGGGAGATCGCCGCGACGCGGGAGCGGGCGATGGCGAACGTCGCGCAGATCGCCGAAGAGACCGCAGGCGCGGTCGTCGAGCGCCTCGCCGGGCGCAAGCCCGATCCGGCGGCGATCGCGGCGGCGATCAGATCGACTGAGGCGTAAGCGGAGCTGAAGCGATGGACGCCGAATTTTTCGTCCTTCTCGCTTTCCTGGTCTTCGTTGGGATTCTCATCTACTTCGGCGTGCACCGGACGGTGCTGAAAGCGCTCGACGCGCGCGGCGAGGCGATCCAGGTCGAGCTCGATCAAGCCGCCAAGCTGCGCGCTGAGGCCACTGCGCTTCTGGCGAGCTTCGAGCGAAAGAGCGCGAAAGCCGAGGCCAACGCCGCCGCTATCGTCGCGGAAGCGCGGGCGCAGGCCGAGCAGCTCGCCAAGGAGGCCGGCGAACGGATGAACGAGTTGATCGCCCGTCGCACCCGGCAGGCGGAGGCGAAAATCGCGCTCGCCGAGGCGCAGGCGGCGGCCGACGTCCGCGCCGCCGCCGCCGATCGCGCCGTAAAGGCGGCCGAGATCGTTCTGCGCGACCAGACGCAGGGCGCGCCCGGCGAGGATCTCGTGTCGCGCGAGATCGCCGGCCTTGGGTCCCGACTGAATTGAGTCGGCGCGGCCCGACCGCCCTCTTGATTTGGCCACCCAGCCGCCGCATTGTCCCGCCCAAGTTCGCGGGCTCTGCCCTAAGCCGTTCACGCCGCCGGAGGGGATGAAGACATGATCCGCGGGATCGTCGCCTTGCTTGCCCTGTTGATCTCGGTTTCGCTGGCCGGCGCCGCCGGCGTCAGGGGGCCGGCGGAGCTCAACCTTTACGACGCCCCCGCCGAGGCCCGGTGGGCGCCGTTGTACGCCGATCTGCCGCTCTGCGACGACCCCCACGTGCTCTACGACATAGCCGCGCGTTTCCACCAGACCGAGAACGAGTACTGGGGCGGCGTTTATGCGATCGGCGGTTATGAACGCGTGCGCGATATCGGATTCCGCGTGAACGGCCTCTCCTACATTCCCCGCCGCTACTGCGTCGCGCGGGCGTTTGTTGTCGACCCAAAAGCGCCGCCCGAGCTCAAAAAGCCGCACACCGTCGTCTATGCGATCGGCGCCAACGAGGGCATCATCGGCCAGCCATGGGGGGTCGAGTGGTGCGTCGTCGGATTCGACCGCATGCTCGCCTACGCACCCGACTGCTACGTGCTTCGTCCCATCCTCGAGCGCTGGATCGGCGAGTACAAGCATCCGGAATACGGGATCAAGGCCCGCTACTGAATCTCGCGCCGATGCGGGCGGCGATTCGGACGCTCGCGGCGGGAGCTGCGTTCTTCGGCTCGACGCTCGTCGCCGCGGCGGCGAACGCGCCGCCGCCCGCGCCGGGGCCGTTTGACTACTACGTGTTGAGCCTGTCCTGGGCGCCGGTCTTCTGCGACCTTGGCGGCGCGGAGAAGCACTTGGAGCAATGCGCCGCCGGGTCGGGGGCCGGATTCGTCGTCCACGGCCTTTGGCCGACCAATCGCATGAACCCGGACCCTGAGGATTGCGGCCTCGACGACCGCGCCTCTCCCGCCGATCTCTACGCGGCGCGTGATCTTTATCCGTCCGAAGGCCTCGCGCGCTACGAGTACCTCAAGCACGGAACCTGCGCCGGATTAAACCCTTCCGATTATTTCGCCACCGTGCGCTCCGCGAAGGAGAGGATCGCCGTTCCGCAGATTCTGAGAGCGCCGCGCGAATGGCTGCGGGTGACGCCTCGCGATGTGGAGGACGCGTTCATCGCGGCGAACCCGGATTTGCGGCGGGAGAACCTGGCGGTCATTTGCGTCCACGGCCAGCTCGTCGAGGTCCGCATCTGCTTGTCCAAGGATTTGAAGGCTTTCGCCGCCTGTCCCAAGGTCTCCGGACATTCCTGTCGGCGCGACTTGATCGCGGTTGCGCCGGTTCGCTAAGCGGCGCCTGAGTCGCCGGTGAATTACCGCCACGCGTTCCACGCCGGCAATTTCGCCGACGTCGTGAAGCACGCAGTCCTCGCGCGCATCCTCGTTTATCTCATCCGCAAGGAAGCACCGCTGCGCTTCATCGACACGCACGCCGGCGCCGGGCGCTATGATCTTATGAGCGCCGAGGCGAGGCGCTCGCCCGAGTGGCGCGACGGCGTAGCGCGGGCGCTCAAGAGCGCGCCGCCCGCGCCTGTCGCCGCGCTGCTCGAGCCCTATCTTCGCGCGGTCGGGCCGCATGACGCCGACGACAGGCCGCTCTCCTATCCGGGCTCGCCCGCGATTGCGCAGGCGCTCCTGCGCCCGCACGACCGGATCGCGCTCTGCGAGGCGCATCCTGAGGAGCGGCAAAAGCTCGTCGCCGCGCTCGGGCATGATGGCCGCCTCAGCATAGTCGGCACGGACGGCTACGCGGCGCTCAATGCTTATGTTCCCCCGAAGGAGCGGCGCGGGCTTGCCCTCATCGATCCCGCCTTCGAGGCGCCCGATGAACTCGACCGCGCGCGCGCCGCGCTCGAGCGGGCGATCCGCAAATGGCCGGCCGGGCTCTATCTCGCCTGGCGGCCGATCCGCGAGGCGGCGGCCGACGCGCGCTTCCTCAACGCGCTCGTCGCGACGGGCACGCCGAACATGCTGCGGCTCGAGATCGACGTCGGTCCGGGGCCTGTCGGCGCCCATGGGCAGCAGCCGCTCGCCCGCGCCGGGCTTCTCGTCGTCAATCCGCCGCACACGCTCTTTCAGGAAGCGCGAGTCCTCCTGCCCTGGCTTGCGCGCCTGCTCGCCCGCCAGGGACGCGGGGCTTACGTCTGCGAGTGGCTGACCGAGCCGCAATAGAGCCGCCGTCCGTTGCAAGCGGGGGTCGCCAAACGCCCCCTCTCTCCTTGGACGAGGTCGGCTTCGGAGACCAAGCGTCGGCTTCCGGTTGCCTAGCGAGCCGCGCGCTTCGCCTCGATCGCGTCCCAGATCGCCGCCGCGAGGTCGGGTCCGCCA
>Ga0209040_10001237_pt1 | contig 20155 bp, 18 predicted proteins | sample BogFormECP12_OM3_FD_188240 | JGI IMG/M metagenome (GOLD analysis project Ga0209040, IMG submission 188240) | Bog forest soil microbial communities from Calvert Island, British Columbia, Canada - ECP12_OM3 (SPAdes) (version 2) | ecosystem: Environmental > Aquatic > Freshwater > Wetlands > Bog ...
AAACTTCCACTGCTCCGCAAAATCAGCAACATCGTTTTCTTCTGCAATGTTTTCGGGCACGCGCAAGAGGAGTATGAAGACGTAGTACGCGTCCTCAACGAGGGCGAAGGTATTGCCGCCTACGAGTTGAATGTCTCGTGCCCCAACACCAAATGCGGAGGCATCAGCTTCGGCAGTGACCCCAAAATGCTGTTCGAAGTGGTCAGCGCAGTGAAGAAAATCGCCGCGCGCCCCTTGGTCGTGAAGCTTTCGCCCAACGTAACCAGCATTCCCGACGTAGCCCGCGCCGCCGAGGACGCAGGCGCGGACGCTATCTCGCTGGTAAATACCTTCGTCGCCATGGCGATCGACGCCGAGACCCGCAAGCCACGAATCTCGAACATTACCGCCGGCCTCTCCGGCCCGGCCATAAAGCCGATCGCGCTGCGCATGGTGTGGGAGGCGGCCAAAACGGTGAAAATTCCCGTGATCGGCATCGGCGGCATCAGCACGGCTGAAGATGTGGTCGAGTTCATGCTGGCGGGCGCAAGTGCCATAGAAGTCGGCACGGTTAATTTCTGGGACCCGTGCGCCTGCGAGACGTTGGTTGATTCGCTGGAGAAGTGGTGCCTGGAGCACCGTGTCGAAAGAATCAGTGACTTAACCGGCGGGCTGCAACTGGACTCCGGAGCGCCTATTCAGGAGGACTGAGCAGCGGCCGGCGCTGCGTCGTCTTGCAACTTTCTTACGCTGGTCACCAGGTCGGGATCAATAGCCAGGATTTTCCCGGTGTGCGTGATCTCGAACAGGCGATGCGCCTGCTCATTGCCGCCTGCTATGCGCAGTTGGCCGCCCTTCTGCTCGATCTCGCCGGAGATGTGCATGATCACGCCCAGCCCTGCGCTGTCCACGAATTCAACGTGAGTCAGGTCGAGCACCAGCTTGCGCACGCCTTCCTCGAGAAGTGAGTTCACCAGCCCTTCCAACTCGCGAAGACGATTGCCCAGCGTGAAGCGGCCGGTGCATGAGATCGCGGTAATGTCGGGCTCAAATTTGAAGACTTCAGTTTCCAGTATCATGGCGGGGTTCCCTTGGAAAAATCCAGCGTCTTAAGGTATCACGGCAGCCACGCAGAAGTAGCGCTTGAGTTGTCCAGGAACTGTCACCGACCCCCGCTTGTAGTAGGGCGATGTAACGAATTATGCTTAACCAATCCCGCTGCGCTGTGACTTGAGCGCGCCTAGCCAAGGAGTACGGACATGTTACGGTCTTCCTTCTTCCTGCCCGCCAGGATGGTTTTCATTTTCTGTCTAGCCTTCGTTTTTGCCTGCGCGGGTGTCGCGCAGAATTATGTTGCCCCCAGCACTCCCCAGATCGGCTCGGCCAACACGGTCACTTCGAATGCATCGGTGCCGCGGCCCAGCACAACGCCGTGCACCGTGCAGTTGTTCTACAACCTCGATTTCTCCGACTACAACCCCAAGTACTTCAACTACACGCCTCCCACGGGCTGTCCCGGGCCATGGGCCGCGGTTGTACTGGAGGCGGATTGGTCGGTAGATGCCGGCCGCCAGTTCGACCGCACCGCAGAAATCTGGATCGGAGGCGCCAATGTTTACTTCGGCACCACCGCGGAACCGTCGCATACCGTCATGCGCTCCTGGCATGTCGAAAGCAATCTGACCGACTACAGCCCGCTGTTCACCATTGCGCAGGCTGGCCAGGTTGATCTCTTCAATGTCGTCAACAACGAATACACCAGCCATCTGCACGGTAGCGCTTCCATCCAGTTCTATCCGGTCGCGCATGGCCAGAAGCCGCCTGCCACTGCCGACGTGGTGCTCCCGATGTCGGCTGGTCCCACCGGCGGGACGGTTACGCTGAATTCGCCCAGCGACCAACTCGCCGCCACCTTCACGCTGCCGACCAACGTCGAGCGAGTGTATCTTGACGTGTTCGCACAAAGCCAGAGCAACGATGAATTCTGGTACACCTGCGCGCCCAACGATGTCGCCGGCGAACTTTACAATTGCGGCTCGACTGGCTTCCGCGAAGGGGAAGTGAGCATCGATGGACAGCCGGCCGGGGTTACGCCCATCTATCCCTGGGTCTATACGGGAGGTATAGACCCCTATCTCTGGCGCCCGATTCCGGGTGTTCACACGCTGAACTTCGAGCCCTACCGAGTTGATCTCACGCCCTTCGCAGGGGTGCTCAGCAACGGCGAGCAGCACACCGTCGCGGTGAGCGTCTACAACGCAGACCAGTGGTTCTCAGCGACGGCGACGCTGCTGCTTTACCTCGACGCCGGATCAACCCAAGTGACCGGAGCGGTCACCAAGAACACCGTTGGCCAGCCTAATCCGGTGGTGAAGGAGAACATCCAGACGAACGGGACCTATTACTACGGCACGGTTTCTGTCACCTCTTCGCGCGGCCTCACGCTTGAGGGCTACGTTCAGACTTCCCACGGAAAGGTTGACACCAAAGTTGACCAGAGCATCGACTTCTCCAATTGGCAGAAGTACAACGTGGCGATCGATGGATCAGTGTACGACCAGACCATAAAGCAGGCTACCAACATTTCGTCCGTCACCACCACCAAACAGAGCGGAAAGACCACCAACAGCTACAAGCAATTCTTTTGGCCGCTCAACCTGAGCTACGACTTCACCGCCAATTCGGACGGTTCGTACGAGCAGACAACCAACCTGCAACAGTCATTCCAGTCCGGCGAGCTGACGACCCAGAACGGCTTCCCCACTTACTTCAACAGCTTTTCCGACTCGGTCGCGCCGACTGACACGTTGATGGTCGACGCAAACGGCAACGTTACCACCACCGGGCAGGCGAACTCCGAGAGCTATCAATACTTGGATTCCACCGGCGCCTGCTGGAGCGAAACCGTCAAGGCAGCAGGTGGATTACTGACCTCGGTCAAGGGAGGCAACTGCGGGAAGCACTGAGGAATTAGCCTGGCGCTCCGAATGTTCCACGCGGAACATTCGGCACTAAAGCGCTATTATCGTGTCCGCGGGCGTGGAGTCATGAGCCGACGTACCTGAGTCTGATTCTCTCAGAACCACCCATTCTTCGCGATGCCCAGCAATCCCGCCGCTAGCACCAGCCACGCCGAATTGAGCCGGCGATAGCGCATCAGCAGCGCTGCACTCGCAATTCCAAGCAGCAGCGTGAACCAATCCACTATGGCGGAGCGGGACAATTGCCACGTCACCAGCGCCATCAGCGCCAGTGATGCCACGTTGATTCCGTCGAGAACAGTGCCCGCCGTCCGCGAGGCACGAAGTCGCGGCAGCAGCGGCGCACTTACTGCGACGAAGAGAAACGCCGGCAAAAAGATTCCGACGGTCGCCGCGACCGCTCCTGACGCTCCGTGTAGGAGGTATCCAACGAAGGTGGCAGTGGTGAATACAGGACCAGGCGTCACCTGGCCGACCGCGACCGCATCGAGCAGTTGCTGCTGTGTGAGCCAGTGATAGCGCTCGACCAGGTCCGCGCGCAGGAAGGCCAACAGCACGTAGCCGCTGCCGAACAGCACCGACCCAATTTTGGCGAAGATAAGGAAGATCGGCCACAAGCCAACCGAAGTCCCGGTTGCCAGCACGGCGGTGCCGGCCGAGAATGCAGGCGCCGCCAGCAGAGCCCGGTTGTGACGCAAACCGCGCCACCGAGACGCAAGCGCGAGCACCCCGCCGATCACCAAAACCAGCAGTTCGTTCACTCCGATGGCGGCAAGAACTATCGCGAGAACTGTTACCACCGCCAGCCATGCCGTCTTCACCGCGGAGCGGCCAAGCTTCCACAGTGCTTGCAGCACCACCGCAATCACCACCGGTTTGACGCCGTACAGCAAGCTGGCCGCCTGCGGCAGCGCGCCCCACCGCACATAAGCCCACGCCAGCACTCCGACTACGATCGCTGCCGGAACGATGAAGCACGCGCCTGCGACAATGAGACCCGGCCAACCAGCGCGCCGATGGCCGATGTGGATGGCCATCTCAGTGGAGTTGGGCCCAGGAATAAAGTTGACAGCGCTGAGATAGTCGAGGAACTCCTGCTCGGTCAGCCAGTGGCGTCGGCGCACCACCTCCTCGTCCATCATGGCGATGTGCGCGGCCGGGCCGCCGAACGCTGTCGTGCCCAGCTTCAGGAAGAGCAGCGCAATTTCCGTGAGCCGAGAGCGTGTCTCACGGACGGGTACCGCATTGTCAGACATGCTTGTCACGCTGCCCGCTCAAGGTACGGAGAACAGATGCCACCCACCATGCGCCTCGTTGAAAATGAAATCCATCAGTCCGATGCCGGCGCACTGGTCGTTCTTTACTTCCGCAACCAGGATTGCCTGCCGCACTCCGCCGCGGACCGCCTCCGTTGCCGCTGTGCGGACCTTCTCCGAGCGGGTCAGCAATTCTCTATAGGAGCAGACGTACGCGCCGACATCGAGCTTGATTTGAATACATGACGAATCGAACAGCTTGCAGTAAAGGTCGCGATGCTGAGTGAACTGCTGCTCGATCTCGGGCCGGCTCACATGCTGCGCCCGCGGTCCAACGTTTATCCCCTGTTCGGGGACATAGGACAGAAATTTCTTTGCATCGCCTTCGCGGATGGCGGCAAAGAATTCGCGCTCCAGCTCCGCTGGCGGCTCGGCGGCAGGGTGGGTTGACGTGCTAGTCGATGACCCGGACTGAGCTCTGGCCGGGCTTGCGCCCGTAACGAGCAGTAGTCCAATCATCATCGCCAGTAACCCGAAAGACCGTGTCATCCCTTTCTTTTTATCCCAACTTTCTTTGTGACGGCCACTGCTTTGCGCGCCGCAGCTCTCTTCAGCGGTAGGACTCGGCTATCAGGTCGCGCAGTTCGTCATCCGGCAGGGCGTTAAGCCGTTCCAGGCTGACCCACTGCGCGCGCGCCATGTAGGGCGCCGGTATGATTCCGGTTCGCTCACACAATTCCGCAAAGTTCTCGGGCGAGCACTTGAACGAGATGCGCTGCGGCACCATCTCGATGGCCGCCACTACGAACAGCTTGCCGTCCACCTTGAAGCACAGGTCCGCGCCCCACTGGACGACCTCGGTCGTATGCGGGAACTGGAGACAATGCTCCCGAATTGCGTCAATGTCCATTCACACTCCCGGTGCCGCCGCCTATCTCGAAACATTCTGCCACAGACAGAGCTCGTTGCCATCTGGGTCCTTGAAAAACGAAATCAGGCCGCCGGGTTCTTCCTTGACTGGAGTCGTTGACACGCCCCTGGCCTGCAATGCGCGCGTGGCCTGCCCGATGTCCTTCACTCCGAGGCTAAGGCGGGCGTTGCCGGTTCCGGGCAGGGCATTACCGGGAGCGTTGGGAACCAGTTCGAAGAGCACGCCGTCAACGTCGAAGCGTGCCACGTAATCGCGCGAGGTAAGCGGAAATCCCAGGATGTCGCGATAAAAGGCAATGGACTTTTCCATGTCGGTGACGTGGTAGTACACAGCATCGAATGTAAGCTTCAGTTCGTAACTTGACATAGCAGAGACCTCCTGTGCTGCATAAGCAGGCCCAGTTTGCGCCTAGGCGCAGCCCGTTGTCAGTGACGGTCGGCACGTTGCCGCGGCCGGCAACACATGGTCTTCTAGAATTTACGGGAGACTTCGTGTGATGCTGCCGATGCGGCCGGTTGCGTTATCGCGGACCACTAAGCGGACGGCGACGGCGTTCGACGCCGCGATTTTATGGGTCCAGGTGAGCCCGGAAGTGTCCAGATCAATAATTGTCTTTCGAGGCAGTGGGCCATGAACATCCTCGCCAAAGCGCTGCATCACATCTGATTTACTGAACACGACTCCAGCAACCGTAAAATCCATCCCGTCGGAATTCCACACCCCTGGGTGTTCCGCATCCGAGCGCATGCGCAGCGACAAAATAAGTTCCTGCCCGGGCTTGCTAGATGATCGGGTTACCGGCGAGGTAAAGCCTCTATGACGATCACGTGCCGCAACGAAGCTTGCTCGAAAATCCATAGCCGTCCCAAAGAGGAGAACACAAGTTCTTCAACCCGTGCCTGAACGATAAAGTTGCGCAGGCAACAATTCTTAACCAATGTGGTAGTTTTCTGGAAGCTATGACAACTGCTCCCACCCCTCCCACGTTATCGCTCGACGGAAAAATTGCTCTCATCACCGGAGGCTCGCGCGGCATTGGCGCCGCGACGGTGAGAATGTTCGCCCGCGCCGGCGCGCGCGTCGCCTTCAATTGCCGGCAGGCGCAAGCCGAAGCGCAGCGGCTGGTCGAGGAATGCGGAGTGGATCGCTGCCACGCCGTGCAGGCCGACCTCACCGGCACCGCCAACGCCGAACCGCTCGTACGGGCTGCGGTTGAGCGCTTTGGAGCACTGGATGTATTAGTTGTTAACCACGGCATCTGGGCGGCAGAAGCGGCAATCGAGCAGATGTCCGACGAGCAGTGGCGCACCACCCTCGCCGTCAACCTCGACAGCGCCTTCGCCGTGACCAAGCACGCGGTGGCGCAGATGAAGCGGCAGGGCCGCGGCGGGCACATCGTGATGATCAGCTCCACCGCCGGGCAGCGTGGCGAGGACAACCACTGCGACTACGCGGCCACCAAGGGCGCGCTCATCAGTATGACCAAGGGGCTCTCGACCGAGCTTGCGCCCTTTGGTATCTATGTCAACTGCGTCGCGCCGGGATGGGTGGACACTCCGATGACAGCCGGCGCGCTCAACGACCCTGAGTATCGCGCCGAGATCTTCGCTAAAATTCCGCTGGGACGGGTTGCCACTCCGGAGGAGATTGCCGCGCCGATCCTGTTCCTGTGCACTTCCTACGCGGGATTCGTCACTGGCGAGATTTTCAACGTAAACGGCGGAGCAGTGCTGGTGGGGTAGGCCTTATTATGAATAAACCATCGAGCGTACGCTCGGGAGGCGGTTCGTCATGAATGTGTCGGCCATCAACGTATATCCGATTAAATCGCTGCGAGGGGACTCGCTCGAAGAAGCACTCATTTGCTCCTATGGGCTGGAGCACGATCGCCGATGGGTGCTGGTCGACCCCGAATCGCGCATGATCACGCAGCGCGAATGCACGTTGCTGCGATAATCAGCGCACATGCTAGTCAAGATGGTCTGCGCATCGCCGCGCCCGACGGTCGCCAGATTTCGGTTTCTCATGACGCCGGTAGCTGGACTAACGACGAAGTCGTGGTGGACGTCTGGGGTCGTTCCTATGTGGGAGTGGCGGCCGTTTCGCCGATCAACCAGGCAATAAGCGAAGTGATCAGCATGAATTGCAGGTTGTTGTCGATTCGCGCGGATGTCTTTCGCGTCAAGCGCGACGTCGCCTTCCATGACGATTCTCCCGTTCTCATCATCAGTGAATCGTCGCTGGAGGAGCTGAACCGGCGGCTCACAGTTCCGTTGCCGATGAACCGCTTCCGCTCCAACATCGTGGTCAGCGACGCAGCACCCTTTGACGAAGACGCATGGCAGCGGATCGCGATTGGTGACGCTTCTTTCCGCGCCATCAAAGCCTGTGAGAGATGCGTCATCACCACAGTTGACCAGGCGGCTGGGACCTTCAGCGGGCCGGAGCCGCTCGCCACGCTTGCGAAATTTCGCCGTGAAGGAGAGGGTGCCGCCTCCGGACAGTATTACCGGCCGGAACAGGCGAGGGCGACAATCCGGGTTGGCGAGGTGGTGAAGGTGCTGGATGTCGCCCCTTTGCACGTTGCAAAATAGTCAAGCTAACAATCCAAAGTGCGGAAAGGGAAGTCCTATTGCGCGGGCTTAGGTTTAGGTGGCGGATCGTGGATGGTTGCTACTACCTTCTTCATCTGCTGGAACTTGCCGGTCTCATATCCGTAGGTCCGCTCCGGCAGGCGCGCCGCCTCCTGCTCGATGGCCTTCTCCCGGTTTGCTGGATTGGGATGATCGGAGAGGAACTGCGGTGCGCTTGCGCCGCCTTCAGCGTTCAGCTTGTCGAAAAACTTCGCCATCTCGATCGGATCGTAACCAGCTTCCGCCATGATGTGCGAGCCCATGAGGTCGGCCTGGCTTTCTGCGGTGCGCGAGAACTTCAGCAGCACGCTGTTGGCGCCAAGCCCGATGCCAAGTTCCGCAAGCTGGCCCATCATTCCACCGCTCGACCCGGCAATTTGTCCGGCAAGCAAAGCCGGCAATTCGATGAGGTTAGCTTTGGAGGCTTGGTTGGTGCCGTGCCGCAAAATGACATGTGACATCTCATGGCCCATTACCGCCGCGAGCTGTGCCTCGTCGTCCACGGCTCGCAGCAGTCCAGTATTGATGAACATGGGCCCGCCGGGCAGCGCAAAGGCGTTGATGCTGCGGTCGGCCACTACCTCGAAGGTAAACGGAAAGCCGCTCGCTGCAGCTTCCTGTGACGCCATCAGCCGCTTGCCGACGGCATTCACGTAGGCCGTTAGCGTGGGGTCCTTGATGATGGTTACCTGCTTGCGTACTTGCGCAGCGGTCTCCTGTCCTAGCTGCACGTCCTGTTGCTTGGTGAACAGATTGAAGCCGGGCCTGATTTGTGTGGGCCCTTGCGCCAGAACCGGTAGAGCACACAAAAGCAGAATGGATGCGAAGCTGACAAAAGGAGTCATGAGCAATTCTCGCCGCATGATTTTACAACCGCCGCATAGGACCGAACGAACGGCCAGGAACTGAGAACTGAACTCACCAAGCAGCACGGTTGCGATATTATCTAACGGTTCCGTGGCCCGCGGACATTTATGGACCAACGCCGTTTTCAGAGATTGCTGCGCCGTACAGTAGCAATACCAGTCACCCTGCTGGTGCTGTTGGCGGTAACCCTTCTGGTAGAGATCATCACGCTGACCAATTCCCTGAAATGGGTCGATCATGCGGAGCAGGTCATTTCCAATTCGCGCCAGCTCATGCGCTACATGATTGACATGGAGACGGGCCTCCGGGGCTACCACCTGACCGGAGATAAAACCTTTCTGGAGGCCTACGAAGCGGGCAAGGCGCGGGTACCTGATCAAACTGCCCTGTTGTTGCGACTCACTGCTGAAAATCCTGATCAGCAGCGCCGGATCAACGAAATCGGGGACCTCAATCGTCGCTGGATCGGGTATGCAGAGGCTCTCTTGCAGCAGCCCGTACACAACTCCGAGTCGGTTAGGGAATTCGAAACCGGCAAGCAACTCATGGATCAGATCCGCGCGAAAATGCTGGCGATATTGGCCGCAGAAGACCAGTTGCGGGATGTTCGCTACCGCCGTGCCACCATCCTGGGCAATATCGCAGACGGTGCTGCGGTCGGACTTTCTCTGCTGGTGGCGTTCCTTCTCTTCACCCTGACGCGACGTGAGTTGTACGCACTGTCGTCCACCTACGAACGTCATCTGCGGGCCGAGGAGGAGAAATCACTGCTGCTTAGAGATAGCGAGGAGCGGCTCCAGATCACGCTGAATAGTATCGGCGACGCCGTTGTTTCCACGGACGCCACGGGCAATGTCAGGTTCCTCAATCCAGTTGCCCAGCAGCTCACGGGATGGGACTACGAAGCTGCCCAGGGACGGCCGCTGCGGGAAGTGCTGCCAATCGTCGAGGAAGGAACCCGGATCGCAATCGAAGACCCGGTTGAAGCCGTTCGCCGCTCAGAGAGTGTAGTCGGACTTTTCCAACTCCTCCTGCTCAGCCGCGCGCAACAGGAGCACCCGATTGAACTAACTGCCGCTCCGATCCGCAACAATCGCGGCCATCTTGTCGGAATCGTGATTGTCTTCCGCGATATTGCGGAGCGGCGCCAGACCGAGCACACGCTGCGTACCAGCGAGCGTCTGGCACAGGCCGGACGTTTGTCGGCCACAATTGCCCACGAGATTCGTAATCCGCTGGATACAGTTTCGAACCTGATTTACCTGCTGCGCCATGAGCAAGAGGCAAGCGTAGCCTCGAACCAATATCTGGAGATGGCCAGCGATGAGCTGGCGCGCATAGCCCAGATCACGGGTCAATTGCTGACCTTTCATCGCGAGGCGCGGGCCCCGGTTGAGGTGGACCTCGCGGATGTAATTCAGAGTGTGCTGGTCCTGCACGCGCCGCAGATCCGCAGAAGCCACGTTAAAGTAGAGCAGCGGATGGACACTGCCCGGCCGGTGCGCGGATATCCCGGAGAGCTGCGGCAGGTGTTCTCCAACCTGGTGGGGAACGCCATCGATGCCATGTCGCATGGAGGTAAGCTGGTCGTGCACGTGCGAGAATCGAGCCTCGCTTCTGATCCCTCATGCAAGGGTGTGCGAGTCACCGTGGTGGACAATGGCGCGGGCATTCCACTCGGAGTACGCAGAAACCTGTTCGCACCCTTCTACACAACCAAAGGCGAGAAGGGAACTGGGTTAGGACTGTGGGTAAGCCGCGGCATCATCGAGAAACACGAAGGGACCATTCACCTATCCAGCCGTATTTGCGAAGGCAACAGCGGGACGGCGTTTTCGGTATTTCTGCCCTTCGACCAGAAGCTGGGGATGCTGGAGCGTCCCAGTGTGCCGCCGGCGGCGTGAAACAGTGGCTAGCGGATAGTGGCCAGTGGCTAGATAGCCAAAAGACAAGTGGATGATGGCGAATGCCGATGGGCGTCAGGATGTTACTGTCCACGCATTCTTCAGCTATCCACTCACCACCAGCCACGATCCACTGACCTAGTGAATGTCGAAGTGCTCCTGGTGGAGCGTCGCGTCGCTCTTCACCAGCACCGTCTTGCCGGTCAGCTCTTCCATTTCGCCGATGAGCTTGCCGTTGTTGGCCTTCAGCGCCTTGGCTACTTCGGGGTTGACGCGCACCGTGATGTCGGTCTTGTCGTGCAGCTTCGCCATCTTGCGCATCTCGATGTAGAGCTCGTTGCACACTGTGGGGACCGATTTCACGAACCCGTCTCCCGTGCAATATGGGCACGGCTCGGCCAGCGTGCGCTCCAGCGATTGCTTTACTCGCTTGCGCGTAATAGCCATCAGTCCAAAATCGTTAAACGGGAGAACTTTGGATGGAGCGCGATCGTTGCGGAGCGCCTCTTCCATAGCCTGCATCACCTTCTGGCGGTTCTTGCGCTCATCCATGTCAATGAAGTCGATGACGATGATGCCGCCCAAATCGCGCAGCCGCACCTGCCGCACGATTTCTTTGACCGCATCGACGTTCGTTTTCACGATGGTGTCTTCCAGTCGCTGCGTCTTGCCGACATACTTGCCGGTGTTGATGTCGATCGCCACCAGCGCTTCGGTCTGATTGATAACCAGGTATCCGCCGCTCTTCAGCCACACTTTCGACTTCAGCGAGCGGTTGATCTCTTCCTGGATACCGAACTCCTCGTACAGCGGCGTGTCTTTGGTGTACAGCTTGATGCGCCTGACCAGCGATGGCTGGAAGCGGTTGGCAAAGCGCACCACGCGCTCGTACTCATCCTCCGTGTCCACCCAGATCTGCGAGAAGTCGGCATTGACCTGGTCGCGCAATACGCGCTCCACCAGGTTCAGATCGTGGTAGATCAGCGCCGGCGACTTGCCGTTGTCGGCGCGGTTCTTGATCTCGGCCCACAGGTGTTTGAGGAATCGGATGTCGGCGCGTAGGTCTTCTTCCTTAATGTTCGCCGCGGCAGTTCGCACGATGAATCCGCCGAGACCGTGCTCGCGCTCGCTGGTGACGATGCGTTTCAGGCGCAACCGCTCCTCTTCCGACGCGATCTTGCGCGATACACCCACGTGGTTCACCGTCGGCATGTACACCAGGAAGCGGCCGGGCAACGCAATGTGACTGGTGATGCGCGCGCCCTTCTTGCCGATAGGCTCCTTTGCAATCTGGACCAGGACCTCCTGCCCTTCCTTCAACAGGTCCGAGATGAGTGGGAGGTTCCGATTGTTGTTGGGGCGGGCACGCATACCCCGGCGCGGGCCGCCACGGCGACCGCGATCGCGATACTGCCGGTTGTAGCCCGGACGCTCGGCTTGGCGCTGCTGATATCCCGCGTTGGAAGATGACGCGCGCAACTCGGCGCGGCCATTGGTTTCCTCCAGCTCGCCGTTTTCTTCTTCATCTTCTTCGCCTTCAGCGGCGACGTAGAGTTTTTCTCCCCGCATCTCTGCGGCGACTACTTCGTCCTCATCCACGTCTTCGATCTTGGGAATCCAGCGTTCCGAAGAGCCGTTGCCGGCGTCGAGGGTCTCTTCCTCCAGGATAAGTTCCTCATCGCCCTCAACTTCGCTTAACGCGCTGATGTCGTCGGGCACAGGATGAAACTCCATCTCCTCGTCTTCCAGGACCTCGTGCTCCAGAGTACGGCCCTCGGGCGCTTGTTCAGGAGCGGCGAGGCGCGAATCGTGCTCTGTTTCAGTCGACTGCGACGGGTGCTCAAACTGCTCGCCTGCAGTCGGCAGTTGGGCAGAGTGGATTTCAACTTCTGACTCGTCCTCCACCACATCCGGCTCTTCGTTCTGCGGCCAGGAGGAAAGGATCGGATTCGTCGCGGCCTCGGGAACCTCGTGGGCTGTATTCGAAGTTTGGGTGGCCTCAAGGCTCGCACTGCGGAGTTCGCTATCCCGGTGCGCGATCACAGCAACTGTTTCGGCCGGAGACGAGGTCTCCCGACGCGGCGTCCGCCAGCGCCGTTTCACGGGCAATATCGGCTCCTCACCCGGCGAAGTTGACGTTTCAGGCTGATGCGGTTCCTCGGCAACATGGTGATGCTCGATCTCAGCCCGCTCTTCGGTTGCCTCGGCGGTCGCTCTTGCTTCGGCCCAGGTTGAAGGCGGTGGTGTCGGTGCGAAGTCCTCGACGGCAGCTTCTGCGAAGACTTCCGTCAGCGGTTCGTTCTCCGGCTTTGCTTCCTGGGGTTCCGGCGCGAGTTGCTGTCCCCTGTCGCGATACTTGGAAATCGATTCTCCGGGCAGCATAATCGGCGTATAACCAGGCGGCGGACCGAAGTCGCCGCGTGGCCGCGACTCAGCACGCGGCGCTGGAGCTTCGTCTGGCGGCTTCATGGCTTCAATCTTTGGCTCGGGCCGGTCGCCGCGTTCCTCCGGGCGGCCGCGGCGTCCGCCACGACGACGACGTCCCCGCCAGCGCCTCGCGCCTGGGTCATGATCGTCTGCAGTGGAAGTTTCGCCATTCTCGGCTGCCGATGGCTCTTCGACGGGAGCGGCAAAATCCTCGCCGGCGGTCTCGAAGTCCGCTTCTGTTTCGCCCTCTGTCATCGAGGCTTCCACCGGTCCGCCACCATTTGCTTCGTCGAAAGGCTGCGGCTGGCCTACGTTGATCGTTGTGCGAGGGGCAGGAATCTGATCAAACTCCTCGTCCTCTCCTTGCCCGTCACTGGGCAAATCGAGGAAGTCGGAGACGTAAAGAAAGGCATCACGCTCCAGTCCGATATCGACGAACGCGGACTGCATGCCGGGAAGCACGCGCGTGACCCGGCCTTTGTAGACGGATCCTGCTAAGGTGTATTCGTTTTCCCGCTCGAAGAACACTTCGGCGAGCTGATCGTCCTCCATCAAGGCCACTCTGGTTTCATGTGGTGTGGAGGACACGTAAAGTTCTTTGTTCATGGTGCTCCGGTTTTCACCGGCGCGGTCGAGCCAGGAGGACAGGAGAAACTCTACGGGTGAATCGGTGCAGGCACACCGGGACTCTCGCCCGGATAAGAACCAGACCTAATTCGTACTTCACTTTGTGGAATCTTTAGCACCGTATAGAGCGCGTCGCCGAAGGTTTGTGGCCGTCACACTCAGCTTTGAGCCGATGGGGCCGTTTCCCGCCTCAATCAACGCGCTTTGCAATCCTGTCCGGCCTTTCTTCCTGCGGCCGGCACTGCCCTCGTACGTGAGGGCGCTCGTAATCTTGTTGTCATCCTTCAGAAGTCTGAATTCCTGCTGGGTAAGACTTCCCCGGTGGATGAAGCCGGCTATCTCTGACGCGCGCCCGATGGCACGCAGTGTTCTCAATTCACTTCTCAGTTCACAAACCGGCGCATACGAATATTCATTACAATCCCCAGCGCCAGGAACATAAACAGCACTGACGAGCCACCGTAACTCATTAACGGCAAAGGTATTCCCGTGACCGGCATAAATCCAACCGCCATGCCTACGTTGATTAGGACGTGGAACGCGAGTACCGCAACCACTCCCATGACCACAAAGGCGCCAGCCCGGTCCGGGGCCGTCTGAGCGTTCTGGATCAGACGCATCAGTACGATAAAGTATAACAGCAGCAGGCCCATAGCGCCTATGAATCCGTGCTCCTCGGCGAAGGCGGCAAAGATGAAGTCGGTGTGCGGCACCGGCAGGAACTGTCCCTGGGTCTGGCTGCCATGCGCAGTGCCCTTGCCGAAGATGCCTCCCGAGCCTACCGCCACCAGCGATTGGATGACCTGGTAGCCGCGATGCTGAGGGTCAGCCTCAGGCTCTATGAAGCTGGTTAGCCGGTCGCGCTGATACGGCTTCAGCACATGCCATCCCACCGGCGCCAGTAATGCGCCCAGTAACAGGATGACCATCGCATGCTTGGCTTTCATCCCACCCAGGAACAATCCCATGATGGCAATAGGCAGATAGGTAAGAGCCGTGCCCAGGTCCGGTTGCGCCAGCACCAGCAGCATGGGAATACCCACCAGCGCTCCGGCCTTGACGATGTCTTGCGCCGTACACTCCGGCTTGGAGTCTGCGAAATACTTTGCCATCGCCAGGATCAGCGCCAGCTTTACCCACTCGGACGGCTGAAAGTGGAATGAACCGAGCTGCACCCAGCGGCGAGCACCCAGGTATTTCTTGCCAAACACTTCCACCGCCAGCAGCGAGGCGATGGAGATCAGATAAAACAGCGGCACACGCTCCAGCAGGGCCTGGTAGTTGAAGAAGCTCACCGCGAACATGAGCGCCACTCCGCCCAGGATCCAGTACACCTGCTTGATGTGTACGCCCATGAACTTGGTGCTGAGGGTCGCGCTGTAAATCTCCACCACACCCAGCGCGCAGATCAGGAGCACGAGCGCCAGCAGCACCCAATCGAAATCGCGAAATGAGATATATCGGCTCATGGTTGACTTGGGGGAACTGCTGCGGCTGCAGGAGCGACCGGCTTCACCACCGGCTTCTTCTGGTCTTGTTGCTCGTCTGGTTGCACAGACGGCGGCTTTGGGGGCTCTGGCGCGGGAATCTGATTCTCGGGATGTGCCATCTCCCTGTGAGACTCAGTCGCCTCAAGCTCAGTAGCCGGCTTCGGGCGATCGACCTCCTCCACTCCCGGCGCGGCGGTTACGGCCTTCGTTTTGCCATCCGCGGAAACCGTGAACCTCCCTGCCTGCATTTTGTCAGGCTGCTTGGCATCGCCGTCGTGCCACACGGCCGCAACTTCGGCTTGCTTGCTCACCGCTGCGTTTGCTTTTGCTACCTGCGTCTCGCGAGTGCGCTGCTTCTCCACGTAGGCTTTGATTACCTGCGACGCGGCGCGGGCGGCGTAGTAGCCGTGCTCGCCCTCTTCCAGCAGAACCGCGACCACGATTTCCGGATTGCGACGCGGAGTAACGCCGACAAACCAGCCGTTGTCCTTGAATTGCTTTCCTTCGGCGCCGAGCCGCTTCTTCAGATCGTTGGAGATCGTCTGTGCGCTGCCGGTCTTTCCCGCGAAATCAATGCCCTTCAAGGCAGCGCTGGGGGCTGTGCCCATGGGAGACACCACCTGCGCCAGCGCGTCCGTGATCAGAATCCAATTGTCCTCGTCGAGCGGGAGGTTGGTCTTGTCGGTGTAATTCGCCACTTGTTTGAAGCCGGGCGGGAACTGGTCGGGGAACGCCACATGTGGGCGCACCAGCACTCCGCCGCTGGTAATGGCGCCGGCGGCGCGCGCCAGTTGAATTGGCGTAGTAGCCACCGCGCCCTGGCCGATGCCGACCGAGATGGTTTCCCCCGCGTACCACTTCTGCTTGAAGTTCTTGATCTTCCACTCTTCCGACGGCATCACCCCGCTGACTTCCTGGGGAAGATCAACTCCGGTCTTCTGTCCCAGACCCAGCATGGTTGCATATTTCGCGATGCGGCTAATACCCAACTTCTCTGCCAGGGTGTAGAAGTACGAGTCGCACGACTGGTAAATCGCTTTGCTGATATTCACGCTGCCGTGTGTGGTGTGTTGGCCTGAGATCCAGCACTTAAAAAAGCGACCATAAAAGCTCTTTCCGCCGCCGCAGCTCACGACCAGGTCTTGCGCAATGCCTTCCTGAAGACCCGCAGTCGCCATGATGACCTTGAACACCGAGCCGGGCGCGAGCTGAGCTTGGATCGCCTTGTTGAGCAGCGGTTTGCCGGGATCGGTCATCAGTTGTTTCCACTCATCTCGAGTGACACGCACGGCGAACTCGTTAGGATCGAAGGCCGGCCGGCTTACCATCGCCAGAATTTCGCCGTTGCGTGGGTCCATCGCGACGATTGCGCCGTTCCGCCCGTTCAGCGCTTCTTCGGCAGCGATCTGCATGTCGAGGTCGATGGTCAGCTTGAGCTGCTTGCCGGGCACTGCTTGCACGTCGCTCAACGTGCCCACTTCCTTGCCACGGCTGTTGACCAGCACCTGCCGCGAGCCGTTCCTGCCCATCAAAATATCGTTGTAATACTGCTCAACGCCTGACATGCCCACGATGTCGCCGGGGTTATACAGCTCCCATTGCGGCTGGGTCAGCATGTCTTCGCTGACCTGGCCGACATAGCCGATGATGTGGGCCATGAATCCGTTCTTCGGATACAGGCGGCGGTGGACCGTAATGATGTCAAGTTCCGGCAGGTCGGCGCGGTGCGATTCGATGAACGCCAGCTCGTCAGGCGTGATGTCATCTTTCAGGAAAAGCGGTTGATATCCCGGTGCCGCCGCCATGCGCCTCAGGCGCGCGCGCAGCTCGTCGGGAGGCATGTGCAGCCCGCTCGCGATCTTTTCCGCATCAACGTCGAGATTGCGGTTCTGATCGCGCAACAACAGCACCGAGAACGACGGATAGTTGTCAACGATGATGCGCCCTTCGCGGTCGAGGATCTTGCCGCGCGGCGCCAGCATGGGGACCTGCTTGATGCGGTTCTGTTCGGCGAGAGTGGTGTAGTAGTCGCTGCGCGCCACTTGCAGACGCCACAGCCCGAATGCAAGAACTAAAAAAATGCCCAGCAGGATGTACTGGACTGCGGTGAGCCGGAGCTGTGAGACTTTTTCGTCGCGACCGAACATCAGGAATTACAACTTTCGCTGGCTGCTCTATTGTAGCCCGATTCCGGGTAAGGGAGCATGGGGGAAAAAGGACATATCCCGTGGGAATGCTGCTGCCCGCTTGAAGACTCGATTTTTGTTCGTAGCCGACGGCCACCTCCAAGGCGTTCTACAATGTAGGGGAAGATTGATATCGTCTTAAATTTGGATAACGAGTGAACCGATCCGAGTTCCAGACGCTCGCAAAGCTGCGGCTCCAGGATGCTGTGGTGCTGAGCCGGGCGGGTCGTTCTGAAGGAGCCTATTATCTTTTCGGATTGGCGGTAGAATGTGCTCTGAAGGCGTGCATCTGTCGCAAGACGCGGCGATACGATTTTCCGGACTGGGATCTGGCCAAGAAGAGCTACGAGCACGATTTGTTGAAGCTCGTTAAGGTGGCGGGGCTGGAAGCAGCCCGGCTTGCGATGGAAAAGTCCGATGTCCAGTTCACCGCGAAGTGAGCCATCGTTAAGGATTGGTCCAATGAAGACCGGTATGTAACGACAGGCCAATCAAAAACGGAGGCCCTTGAGCAGGGGATTATGGATCGGCGGCACGGAGTAATGCGATGGATAAGGCAACATTGGTAGACAAAGACTTGCGGCTCGGTAGGGACGTCATCGGACTTCTTTAGGGCAGCTGATCTGTCTGTCGACGATGCAAACTCCTCGCGGTACTAATCGAAGACTTTGAGGCGAAACACTATCCCGTTCCTGATGCTTCGCCCCTCGCTGTGATTCGGCACCTCATGGAGGCCCACCATTTGCGGCAAAAGGACCTGGTGGACGTCTTCGGCACAGAAAGCATCGTGTCCGAGGTCTTGCACGGCAAGCGGCAGCTAACTAAGGAACACATCAGCCGGTTGAGCGCCAGGTTTGGTATCTCTCCCGCGGTGTTCTTCTAATATCGAGCTTCGATTTCCTACCTCTGTTTGAACCGATCCAGCAACGCAAAAACGAACAACCCAATCACCGCATTCGCCAGGGCCGAGATGGCCACGTGGCTCCAGCTCCACACCTGCGTCTGCCGCAAGAGACCGTGCGCTACGCCGTAATAGATTCCCTGATGCAGGACGAAAAAAGCATAGGTGATCAGGAACCGTGACCCCGGGTTCTCGACGTCAATCTTCAGCCCCAGCGATGACGCCAGATATCCGATGATGGTCAGCGCAATCCCGTACATGCCCAGAGGATGGCTCGGTCCGGCGAACAGGTCCTGCATCAGCCCGATGATGCAGCCGGTGACACAGCCGCTGACCGGATTGCGCCGCGCCACCGCAAAGAAGATGGTCACCATAAACGGCAGGTCAACAATGGGGAAGTAGCGCACCCTCGTCGGAATGAAGATCTGGATCAGGAGCGCGACCAGCGGGATGAGAATCAGCGCCGGCCAACTGAATTCATAGACGGCAACCTGCTCCCGTGATGTGTAACTTCCCCGGAATGGCATCACACGGCTGCTCATGGCTGTGGCTGCTCGGCTGCCGGCGGCTTGGCGGGCTGGTCCGGATTTGTGCTCGGTGTCTGCTCGGGAGCGGGCTTGACTTTCTTGGGCGTAGGAGTCGAGTCGTTACCGTTCGCCGGCGCCTGAGTGCCGGTCTCGCCAGAAGCTGTGCCGTTAGTTGTCGGAGGAACTGTCGCTGGCGACGTGCTCTTGGGCTTCGCCGGAGTCGTCGCGCCGTTCAAGGGCTTGGCACCGGGGGAGATCGCCGGTTTCGCAGTTCCGGCTCCCACCGTGGTCGCAGTCCCTGTCGTGTTGCGAGTCGTCGGTACCGCGGCGTTGGGCTTGACTCCGGGCGTTGTCGTGGCGCCTGCGACCGGCTTGTTAACAGCGGCCGATCCTGTCGCCGTAGGATGAGCGCCCGTACCAGCGGCACTGGTTCCAGCCGGGATATTCGCGCCCGCATTTCCATCGGCGGGCTTAGGATTTCCGGCCGCATCATTTCCCGGCTTGGTGGGAACGGTCGGCAGACGATCGGCAAGAATGTCGGCAGCGCGAATCGGCGCCAGGTCTTTCGCGTCGGGCATCTTCTCGGTGATCTTGGTCACCACCAGCACTTCCTCGACCTGGTCGAGGCGTGCAGCGGGAATGACTCGAATGTTGAGGAACAAGTCTTTGCCCGGCTCAACCGAGACAACCTTTCCCACCGGCAGACCTTTGGGAAAAATGCGATCGCCACCGCTGGTCAGGACTTCCTCTCCCGGCTCCACTTTTTCGTCGCTCATGATGTACTGCAGCGTGGTCGCCCCGTTCTGCGAGCCCTTGAGGATGCCTTGCAGGCGCGTCTCCTTCAACACCGCGCCCACACCGCTGAATTGATCGTTGATGGGCAGCACCTGCGCTGACGCAGGGAATACCTGCACAATCTTGCCTACGATGCCGGTCGGAGTGATGACCGCCATGTCGGTCTTGATGCCGTCTTTCGCTCCTTTGTCGATGTAGAGCACACGCGACTGCTCCGTGCCGCTGGTGCCGATTACCTGCGCCGCGACGGTGCTCTCAACGTACTGTTCCTTGAACTCCAGCAGGGTCTGGACGCGACGCGCCATGCGTGCATCTTCGCTGAGGCGCGCTTCTTCGATCTTCATCTGCTCAAGCTGCGCCCGCAGCGCCCGGTTTTCCCGACGGATGCCACGGAAATAGATGTAATTAGTCCAGCCGTGGTAGGCCCACTTCTGCATGTGGACTACGGCGCTTTCAATGGGGGTCACGGCGGAAATCGCCCACAGGCGGATGAGCCGGGTGTCGCCCGAGTGCGACGGGCGGCGCACCTGCACCGCCAGGCCAATAATTTGGGCGAACAGAATGGCCGCCAGCACAATCAGGTTCTTATAGCGGCCGAGGAATGTGTCCATACGGTTGCCGGCTGCGAGGACTAGTCAATCGATATCTTGC
>Ga0209040_10001238_pt1 | contig 20134 bp, 14 predicted proteins | sample BogFormECP12_OM3_FD_188240 | JGI IMG/M metagenome (GOLD analysis project Ga0209040, IMG submission 188240) | Bog forest soil microbial communities from Calvert Island, British Columbia, Canada - ECP12_OM3 (SPAdes) (version 2) | ecosystem: Environmental > Aquatic > Freshwater > Wetlands > Bog ...
ACACCAGCAGCGCGTCCTGCCGCCGGCAGATCTCCCGCAGGTCGGCCAGGTAACGCGGATCGTGGAAGCGCATCCCGCCGGCGCCCTGCACCACCGGCTCGACGACGACGGCCGCCACTTCGTCGGCGTGATCGGCCAGCTGCGCCTCGAACGCCGCGCTGTAGGCAGCGTCGTAGTCGCGGGGCACCTGCGGGGCGAACACCTGCCGCGCCAGCACGTCGGTCCACAGCGAATGCATGCCGCCCTCGGGGTCGCAGATGCTCATCGGGGTGAAGGTGTCGCCGTGATAGCCGCCGCGCCAGGTCATCAGCCGCCGCTTGCCGGGCCGGCCGCGACCGCGCCAGTACTGCAGCGCCATCTTCACCGCGACCTCCACCGACACCGATCCGGAGTCGCAGAAGAAAACCGTCTCAAGCCCCGACGGCGTGATGTCGACAAGCAGTTGGGCCAACCGCGCGGCGGGTTCATGGGTCAGCCCGCCGAACATGACGTGGTTCATCGTCGCCAGCTGCGCCGCAAGCGCCGCGTCCAGGGCCGGGTGACCGTGCCCGTGGATGGCCGTCCACCAGGAGCTCATCGCGTCGAGCGCTTCGATCGGCCTGCCGTCGCGGATAAGCGTCAGCCGGGTGTCGTGGGCGCCGACCGCGACCACCGGCGGCACCGCTTCGGCGCCGATCGTGCTGTAGGGATGCCATAAATGGGCCGCGTCGATCGCGCTGATCTGCTCGGGTGTGAGCCCGGGAGTCGTCGCGACCATAGAGAACGAGGGTAAAGCAGTCGATCGATTTGCCCGCGACCTGAGCCTTCGGTCAGCATTGAACGACCATGGCTTCGACGCAACAGCCCGTTGACCCGTCCGCGGGCCACGATGCTCACTCTTCAGCCCCCTCCCCGCCACCGGTACTGCGGCTGCGACTGGTCCGGTGGGACGTCACCTGCGCCGTCGCGACGCTGGCCACACTGGTGGTCCTGGCCATTACGACGGATTGGTACTCACGGCTTTTCGGCTTCCTCAGCGACGTGTGCACGGGTGACGATTGCCCGCCGGTGCCCTACGGCGTCGATTTCTACATTTACCCGGTGGTGTGGGGCGGTATCGGCGCCGCGATTTCCGCGGCTCTCATCGGACCGGTGGTTTCCCTGTTGAAGGGCTGGTACCTGTCCTTCTGGCCGCTCTTGGCGTTCGGCATCGTCCTATTGACCTCGGTGGCGGGCTCCGCCCTGACCGCCTTCAGCGAGCCGTACTGGCACTGGCAAGGTTGATCCGGCGACACGCTTGGTGAAAGTCCGGATGAGAGCGAAATCACAACTGCCCGCAGCAGATTGGGCGTCGGTCCAATAAGCGGTCACCGTTCGGTCACGTTACGACAAAAAATCCCTCGGGAAGCACCTGCACTATGGCCCTCGCGGCTATTTGTTGCCAAAGTGTCTGTAGTGACTGTTGTGAATTCAACGGTTCACCGAGGGTCGACGTCTTCTTCCATGTCCTCACGGACATTGGGTGGCGGCGTGCGGCCCCCAACGGGGCGGGCCAGCACACGAGTCTCTGTGGTGAACCGGCATGGAATGACGGCGGATGCGCGAAGTCACCGCGCTGAAGCCACAGAGAGGTGATCCACATGAGACGCAGCTACGCAGTCCCGATCAGTCTGGCCCTGTTGCTGACGCTACCGATGCTCAGCCCCAACTTCGCGACCGCTGACCCGGGCCCGTCGCTGGTGGGCTACCAGCAATCGACCAGCTACGTGATTCAACGCGCGCTTGCGCAGCGCGGTGTGCCGTTCCTGTACGGCGGCGGCAACGTCGCAGGCCCAACCCGCGGCACCGGGCTGAAGGCCAACGTGGTCGGGTTCGACGCTTCAGGTCTGATCCAGTACGCCTATGCCGGCGCCGGGCTCAAGATGCCGCGGACCTCGGGCGAGCAGTGCAACGTCGGCCGCAAAGTTGCTCCCGCACAAGCACGCCCCGGTGACCTGCTCTGCTACGGCCCCGGTGGCACTCAGAGCGTCGCGATGTACCTCGGCAACGGTCAGATGATCGAGGCCACCGAGCCTGCCGTCACGGTCTCGCCGGCCCGCACCAACGGCATGACTCCGTATCTGACCCGAATAATCGAGTCCTGACCGGGAAGTCAGCGGCGCGCCGTTAGCGCGCTGTCGGCGGTCGGCGGGTTAGGTAGATTGTCTGTCAATCATGACAGTCTCCCCGACCCGTCCGGCCGTGGCCGCCATTGCGGAATCCGCCCAGTCCGCAATGGGAAACCGGAAAGCAGGGTTCTATCGTCACGATCTCGACGGGCTGCGTGGCATTGCCATTGCGCTGGTCGCGATGTTCCACGTGTGGTTCGGCCGGGTTTCCGGCGGGGTGGACGTGTTCTTGGCGCTGTCTGGCTTCTTCTTCGGCGGCAAATTGCTTCGCGCGGCACTGAACCCGGCGTCGTCACTGTCGCCGGTGCCCGAAGTGATTCGCCTGGTCCGCAGGTTGTTGCCGGCTCTCGTTGTGGCGCTGGCCGGGTGCGCGGTGTTGACCATCCTGATCCAGCCAGAGACCCGCTGGGAGACCTTCGCCGACCAGAGCCTGGCCAGCCTCGGCTACTACCAGAACTCGGAGCTGGCCAGCACGGTGGCCGATTATCTCCGGGCGGGTGAAGCGGTCAGTCCGCTGCAGCACATCTGGTCGATGTCGGTGCAGGGCCAGTTCTATATCGCTTTCCTGGCTCTGGTTTTCGGATTCGCGTTTCTGTTCCGGCGCCGTCTTGGGAACCGGTTGCGGACGACGTTCGTGCTGCTGCTCAGCGCGCTGGCGGTGGCCTCGTTTGTCTATGCGATCTTTGCCCACCAGGCCGACCAGGCGACCGCCTACTACAACAGCTTTGCGCGGGCCTGGGAGCTGCTGCTCGGGGTGCTCGCCGGCGCGCTGGTCCCCTACATCCGCTGGCCGATGTGGCTGCGCACGGTGATCGCCAGCGTCGCCTTGATAGCGGTGCTGTCCTGCGGCGCGCTCATCGACGGCGTCAAGGAGTTCCCGGGACCGTGGGCGCTGGTGCCCGTCGGGGCAGCCGTGCTGTTCATCCTGGCCGGCGCAAACCGGTACGCCCACCCCACTACGCGCGACCAATTGCCGTGGCCCAACCGGCTGCTGGCGGCCGAGCCGCTGGTGAAGCTGGGCGCGATGGCGTACTCGCTGTACCTCTGGCACTGGCCGCTGCTGATCTTCTGGCTCGCATACACCGGTCACCGGCACGCCAACTTCGTTGAGGGCACCGCGGTATTGCTGATATCCGGTGTGCTGGCCTATCTGACCACCCGGTTCGTCGAAGACCCGCTGCGGCACCGCGCACCGGCCAGTACGGCGTCGGAGTCCGCCCCGTCCATCCCGTGGCGGGTGCGGCTGCGCCGCCCCACCATCGTGCTCGGTTCGGTGGTAGCGATGCTGGGTGTCACGCTCACCGCGACCGCGTTCACCTGGGTCGAACATGTCAACGTGGAACGCGCCAGCGGCAAGGAGCTAACTGGGCTCAACTCCCACGACTATCCCGGCGCTCGCGCCCTCGTCAAACACGTGCGGGTGCCCAAGCTCCGCACCCGGCCGACCGTGTTAGAAGCCCAGAAGGATTACCCGCCGTCCACCCAGGACGGCTGCATCAGCGACTTCACCAACACCACGCTGATCAAATGCACCTACGGCGACAAGGCCGCCACCCGCACCATCGCGCTGGCCGGCGGCTCGCACGCCGAGCACTGGTTGACCGCACTGGACATTCTCGGCCGCACGCACCACTTCAAGGTGACGACCTATCTCAAGATGGGCTGCCCACTGTCCACCGAAAAGATGCCGTTGGTGATGGGTAACAATGCGCCGTACCCGGAGTGCCGCGACTGGGTGCCCAAAGCCATGGCCCAGCTGGTCGCCGACCACCCGGACTACGTGTTCACCACCTCGACGCGACCGTGGAATATCAAACCCGGCGACGTGATGCCGGGAACCTACATCGGGATCTGGCAGACGTTCGCCGACAACAACATTCCGGTCCTCGCCATGCGCGACACCCCGTGGCTGGTCAAAGACGACCAACCGTTCAACCCCTCGGACTGCCTGGCCAAAGGCGGCGACGCCATCTCGTGCGGTATCAAGCGCTCCGACGTGCTGGCCGACCACAACCCCACCCTCGATTTCGTCGAGCAGTTCCCAGGGCTCAAACCGCTGGACATGAGCGATGCCGTCTGTCGACCCGACATCTGTCCGGCCATCGAGGGAAACGTGTTGGTATACCACGACGCTCATCACCTGTCCGCCACCTACATGCGCACCATGACCAATGAATTGGGTCGGCAGGTCGGGGCGGCCACCGGTTGGTGGTGACCGCCCGGCGACGATGCGGGCCGCGCAGCGGCCCGCTGAGGAACCGGGCCATCAAATCCCGCCCGGCGACGATGCGGGCCGTGAGAGGCAACAGAGCGACCAGATCGGGCCGCCGATAAGGTCGAACTATGCCCCCGTCAGACCCAACCAGTGATGCTGCCAAAGCTTCGCCGAAGCTGAGCACCGTCTGGCCCGGCAGCAGTTATCCGCTGGGCGCCACTTTCGACGGCGGCGGCACCAACTTCGCGGTGTTCTCCGAAATCGCGGAGAAGGTCGAGTTATGCCTGATTGGTAAGAACTGCGACGAGACTCGGATCCCCCTTGACGAGGTCGACGGATACGTGTGGCATGCCTACCTGCCGACCGTCAGCCCTGGACAGCGTTATGGGTTTCGAGTGCATGGGCCGTTCGACCCGGCCGCCGGTCACCGATGTGACCCCAGCAAGCTGTTGCTCGACCCGTATGGGAAGGCGTTCGACGGCGAGTTCCAGTTCGGCCAGGCGCTCTACTCCTACGACATGGCCGTTGCGGCCAAAGACCCCGGCGAGACCGGAACTCCCCCGCAGTTCGATTCGCTCGGGCACACCATGACCAGCGTGGTGATCAATCCGTTCTTCGACTGGGCGACCGACCGGGCACCGCGCACCCCGTACCACGAGACGGTCATCTACGAGGCACATGTCAGGGGCATGACCGAGACCCATCCCGGCATTCCCGAAGCACTGCGTGGTACCTATGCCGGCCTGGCTCATCCCGTGATCATCGATCACCTCAAATCGCTGGATGTCACCGCGATAGAACTGATGCCGGTTCATCAGTTCCTGCACGACAGCCGGTTGCTGGAGCTGGGGCTGCGAAATTACTGGGGGTACAACACCTTCGGGTTCTTCGCCCCGCACAACGAGTACGCCGCGAACCGGCGGGCCGGCAGTGCGGTGGCCGAATTCAAGACCATGGTCCGGGCATTCCATGAGCAAGACATCGAGGTCATTCTCGATGTGGTGTACAACCACACCGCCGAAGGCAACCAACTCGGCCCGACGATCAACTTCCGCGGGATCGACAACAGGGCCTACTACCGACTCGTCGATGAGGATCTGCGGTTCTACAAGGATTTCACCGGCACCGGCAACAGCCTCAACGCCCGCATGCCGCACACCTTGCAGCTGATCATGGACTCGCTGCGCTACTGGGTGACCGAGATGCACGTTGACGGCTTTCGCTTCGACTTGGCGTCCACGCTGGCCCGTGAGTTCTACGACGTCGACCGACTGAGCGCGTTCTTCGACCTGGTGCAACAGGATCCGGTGGTCAGCCAGGTCAAGCTGATCGCCGAGCCGTGGGACATCGGCGAAGGCGGCTACCAGGTCGGCAACTTCCCAGGTTTGTGGACCGAATGGAACGGGAAGTATCGCGATACCGTGCGTGACTACTGGCGGGGTCAGCCCGCAACCCTCGGCGAGTTCGCGTCCCGGCTGACCGGGTCGTCGGACCTCTACGAGGCGACCGGCCGCCGTCCCAGCGCCAGCATCAATTTCATCGTCGCCCACGACGGGTTCACGCTGAACGATCTGGTGTCCTACAACGAGAAGCACAACGAGGCCAACGGCGAGCACAACCAGGATGGCGAAAGCTACAACCGCTCCTGGAACTGCGGCGTCGAAGGGCCGACCGATGACCCGGAAATCCTGGACCTGCGCCACCGGCAGATGCGCAACATCATGGCCACGCTGATGCTCAGCCAGGGAACCCCGATGATCGCGCACGGCGACGAGATCGGACGCACTCAGCAGGGCAACAACAATGTCTACTGTCAGGACTCCGAGCTGTCCTGGATGGACTGGTCGCTGGTCGACAAAAACGGTGACCAGCTGGCGTTCACCCGCAAAGTCGCCGCCTTGCGCAAAAACCATCCGGTCTTTCGCCGCCGCAGGTTCTTCGAGGGGCGTCCCATCCGCAGCGCCGATCAGGTGCGCGAGATCGCCTGGCTGACGCCGGCGGGCGACGAGATGACGTCAGAGGATTGGGACAGCGACTTCGGCAAGTGCATCTCGGTCTTCCTCAACGGCGAGGCTCTGCCCGAGCCCAACGCTCGCGGAGAGCGAGTGGTCGACGATTCGTTTCTGCTGTGCTTCAACGCCCATGACCACGCAGTCGATTTCGTCATTCCCAATGACGACTACGCCACCGAGTGGACGGCGGAACTGGACACCACCGATTCCACCGATGAGGCAAAGCTGGTCGTAAGCCACGGCGACCAACTCTCGCTGCCGGGACGAGCGCTGCTCGTGTTCCGTAAGACCAAGTGACGCATGGTATTTCCGGTACTGTCCACCTACCGGTTGCAGCTGCGAGGTGAGTCGAGCGGTTTCGGCTTCACCTTCGCCGATGCCGAGAACCTGCTCGACTATCTCGACGAGCTCGGGGTCTCGCATGTATATCTGTCGCCGATCCTCACCCCGGTCGTCGGGTCGGCACACGGCTACGACGTCACCGACCCGACGACGGTGTCGGCCGAGCTCGGCGGCCCGGAGGGTCTGGCGCGGCTGTCGGCGGCGGCGCGGGCCCGCGGGATGGGGCTGGTCGTCGATATCGTCCCCAATCATGTCGGGGTGGACAAGCCGGAACAGAACCCGTGGTGGTGGGATGTGCTGCGGCACGGCGAGTCGTCGGCCTATGCGCCGTTCTTCGACATCGACTGGGAACTCGACCGGGATTCCGGACGCGGCCGAATCGTGCTGCCACTGTTGGGTTCCGACGACGACGCCGCCGACCTCACGGTAGACGACGACCTACTGCGGCTCGGTGACCTGGCGCTGCCCATCGCACCGGGCACCGGCGATGGCAGCGGTGCGCAGGTGCACGAACGCCAGCATTACCGGCTGATCGGTTGGCGGAACGGACGATGTGGTTATCGCCGTTTCTTTTCGATCACATCACTGGCCGGGCTGCGCCAAGAAGATGGTTCGGTGTTCGACACCAGTCACGCCGAGGTGGCCCGTTGGTTCACCGACGGACTCGTCGACGGCGTCCGAATCGACCACCCCGACGGCTTGTGGGATCCCTCGGGGTACCTGCGCCGGCTGCGCAAACTCACCGGTCCCGACGCCTGGATCGTGATCGAAAAGGTCCTCGCAATCGACGAGGCGCTGGAGCCGACGCTGCCGGTGACCGGCACGACCGGATACGATGTGCTGCGGGAGGTCGGCGGGGTTTTCGTCGATCCGAACGGTGCGCCGGCATTGACGGCGCTGTTCGAATCCGTCGGCATCGACTACCAGCAGATGCCGACCATGCTGGCCGATCTCAAGACCGCGGCGGCCACCGAAACGCTGGCCAGCGAGCTGGGCAGGCTACGGCGGTGCATTGTCGCAGCGGCCGGCGCCGACCATCCCCAACTGCCCGCGGCGGTGGCGGCGCTGCTCACTCACATCGACGTCTATCGCAGCGATTACCGCGGCTTGGCGGCGGTACTGCCCACCGCTCTGGCCGCGACCCATTCTGCTGCAACGGAATTGGACGTTCCCCTGCAGTTGATCGCCACCGCGTTAGCCGGCGGGGGCGAGCCGGCGGCGCGGCTGCAGCAGCTATGCGGCGCCGTGACGGCGAAGGCTGTCGAGGATTGCCTGTTCTACCGTGACGCCCGGCTGGTGTCGCTGAATGAAGTTGGCGGCGAACCACATCGGTTCGGCGTCGGCGCCGCCGAATTCCATCAGCGCGCCGCGACCCGCGTCCGATTGTGGCCGCAGACGATGACGACGTCGTCTACCCATGACACCAAACGCAGCGAAGACGTCCGCGCCCGCATCGGCGTGCTGTCGCAGGTGCCCTCGCTGTGGGCCGAGTTCGTCGCCCGCTGGGAAACCTTGGCCCCCGCCCCCGACCCAGCGACCGGACTGTTTCTGTGGCAGAACATCTTCGGCGTCTGGCCGGCTAGCGGCGAGGTCACCGGCGAGCTGCGCGACCGGTTACACGCGTACGGCGAGAAGGCGATACGGGAAGCCGCCTGGCACACGTCATGGCAAGATCCGGACGCCGACTTCGAGGGTGCGGTGCACGGCTGGCTGGACGCCGTGCTGGACGGGCCGGTGGCGCGCGAGCTGACGAACCTGGTGATCCGGCTCCAACCGCACGCCGAAAACGACGCGCTGGGTCAAAAGCTGCTCGCGCTGACCGTGCCCGGTGTGCCGGACATCTATCAGGGCACCGAGTTATGGGACGACAGCCTGGTCGATCCGGACAACCGGCGCACGGTGGACTACGCTGCCCGACGGCAGGAACTGAAGTCTCTGCAGCATCCTAAGATTCGTGTAGTAAAAGCGGCCTTACAGTTGCGTCGCGCACGTCCGGACACATTCCTGCGCGGTGGCTACCACCCGGTGCTCGCCGCGGGAACCGCCGCCAATCATGTGGTGGCGTTCCGGCGCGGCGACGACGTGCTGGTCGCGGTGACGCGCTGGACGGCGCACCTCGAACACACCGGCTGGGGCGACACGGTATTGGCGGTGCCCGACGGTTCGTGGACCGACGTGTTGACCGGTGCGGTGGTCACCGGGCCGATGTCGGCCGCCGAGTTGTTCGCCGAGCTGCCGGTGGCTCTGCTGGAGCGCGCCGATGCATGAATTCGCCGTGTGGGCACCCAAACCGGAAACACTCCGCCTCGACGTCGACGGCGAGGTGTTTCCGATGACACGCAGTCGGGACGGCTGGTGGCGAGCGACTGTCGATGCGACACCGACCGCCCGCTACGGATACCTCCTCGACGACGATCCCAAGGTGCTGCCCGACCCGCGATCCCCCCGCCAACCCGACGGCGTGCACGGCCGCTCGCAGCTGTGGGAGCCGGCGGCCCACGCCTGGACGGACGGCGATTGGACCGGCCGTTCTGCCCAGGGTGCGGTGATCTACGAGCTGCACATTGGCACCTTCACCACTGATGGCACCTTCGACTCGGCCATCGAAAAGCTGGACTACCTGGTAGATCTCGGCGTTGATTTCGTCGAGGTGATGCCGGTCAACGCGTTCTCCGGAACGTACGGCTGGGGATACGACGGAGTGCTGTGGTATGCCGTGCACGAACCCTACGGCGGACCCGACGGGTTGGTCCGGTTCGTCGACGCCTGCCATCGCCGCGGCCTGGGGGTGCTGATCGACGCGGTGTTCAACCACTTGGGCCCGTCGGGCAACTACCTGCCTCGATTCGGTCCGTACCTGTCGTCGGCGAGCAATCCGTGGGGGGAAGGCATCAACATCGCCGATGCCGACTCCGACGAAGTACGCCGCTACATCATCGACTGCGCGCTGCGCTGGATGCGTGATTTCCACGCCGACGGGCTGCGACTGGATGCCGTGCATGCGCTGGTGGACACCACCGCGATCCACATCCTGGAAGAGTTGTCGGCCGAAACCGAGCTATTGGCCGAGGAACTGGGCCGTCCGCTGTCCCTGATCGCCGAGAGCGACCTGAACGACCCCCGGATGATCACCCGCGGTCGCAGCGGCGGCTACGGGATGACCGCGCAGTGGGATGACGACATCCACCACTCCATTCACACCGCGGTGTCCGGGGAGCGCCAGGGCTACTATGCCGACTTCGGTTCGCTGGCCACGCTGGCAAAGACGTTGCGCAACGGTTTCTTCCATGCGGGTACCTATTCGTCGTTTCGAAAGAGGCGACACGGACGGCCATTGAACACAGCGGAGAGCTCGGGGATTCCGGCGACCCGGCTGCTGGCCTACACCTGCACTCACGACCAGATCGGTAATCGTGCGCTCGGTGATCGCCCGTCGCAGAACCTGACCTTCGGTCAGCTGGCGGTGAAGGCCGCGCTGGTGCTCGGGTCTCCCTATACCGCAATGCTTTTCATGGGTGAGGAATGGGGAGCGTCGACTCCGTTTCAATTCTTCAGCTCCCATCCGGAGCCCGAGCTGGCGCGCGCCACCGCCGAGGGACGCAAAAAAGAGTTCGCCGATCACGGATGGGACGCTGACGAGATCCCCGACCCGCAGGACCCGCGGACCTTCCAGCGCTCGAAACTGGATTGGAACGAGGCCGACGCTGGTGAGCACGCGCGACTGCGCCACCTGTATCAGGAACTAATTGCGTTGCGGCGCACCGAAGCCGAACTTGCCGATCCGTGGTTGGACCACATGCTGATCGACTACGACGAAGACCGGCGCTGGATCGTCATGCACCGCGGTCGGTTGGCGGTCGCCTGCAACCTGGGCGCCGAGACGGTGGATGTCCCGCTCACCGGCGAGGTGGTGTTGTGCTCGGCTTCGCCGAGCGTCGGCGCCACCACCACCGAGATGCAGCCATATTCGTTCGCGATCCTGCGGGCTGTGGACAGCTGACTACCCGGCGGCGCCGGCGACCGCGGATGATGCCGTGATGAGTCATCGCGAACTGTTGCCGATTCCACCCATAGAGACCGCGAACGACCCCGTGCATTCGGCCGCCGACCTGCGCCAGCGGTGGCGAGCGCTGCTCGGGCCACTGGGATTTGAGGAACGGCTTTTGTGGTTCGGCCTCATCGGGCCGGATCGTTGCTTTACCAAAAAGCTCAGCCAAGTGCGGATCCGTCCGCGGCCGCAGGGCCGAATCATCTGGAACCTCATGTCAGCGCTGCGCACGCTACTCGACGACCTGGGGCCGGGCACCACGGTGGCTTTGCTGCTAACCGGGCCCGGTCGTGGACCGGTTGCCTCGGCTGACCGGGTGTGGTCGAAGGCGCTCGCCGACATGGCCGAAAGGTTCGCTGTGCCGCTGGAACCGATCTTCCGCGCCAACGACGACTCCCTCGAGCTGGTTGGTTAGCAAAATCGAAGGTTGCGTTCGTCCCTGATACCCTACTGGGGTATGGTATCGGTATCGACTACGTCGGCTGGTTGTGCCCATGCACCTCAATCAACCAGTCCGGCGATAACACAGGAAGGTGGACCCTATCGTGGCTGAAGCATCTGAATCGAGCACTACGACTGTAACGTCAGGCGCTGCTGGACCAGCCGGGCTCAATCGGGCCTTGGCTTGGGTGGGCATTACTGCTGGATCCGTGTTCATCGTCGCGGTCATCTTCTTCTCGGGCTTTCTTTTGAGCTGGACCACTGGCGGACATTGGGCCGGTCATCACATGGGTTCGGCGTCGATGTCCTGCTGCGACCACATGGGGATGGACCACCACATGGGGCCAGGCGGCCACATGTGATCTCGGCGGGTTCGGTCCCGCTTGAGCTCGTCGGGCAGACCCCACCGGCGTGCCGACTCGGGTAGCTTGCGCTAATGACCACCCCAGAAATCGCACGGAAAGCGAGGGTCGTCCCATGAGCGAAATTGACCACGGGGCCAGAGCCCGTCTCGATTACATCGAAAAGCAGCTCGAAGCTCTGTTCCCCGGTCGCTACGTCCCTTTCGCGGTGGCCGGCGTCGACGGGATGCCACCGGGGGTGGTCGACCTTGTCCGCGCGGGCAAGACGATCGCGGCGATCCAGGAATACCGCAGCGCCATAGGCGCAGGGTTGGCGGAGGCGAAATTGGCCGTCGAATCCATCCGGTAACCAAACTTCGGCGCCTAGGACTGCTGAGTCACGAAGCGTCTGGGCGACGGTGAACCTCGCGGCGCTGCCACCCGCACCAGTTAGAGCAAATAGCGGTAGGCCGGCGAGCCGGGTTCGATGGTTTCGATCTGCATCTCGGTGGCCCGCATCCGCTGCATTAGGCCGTCCAGGTCTGCGGCCGAGCCCAGCTCGATGCCGACCAGCGCCTCACCGGTCTCGCGGTTGTTGCGCTTGACGTACTCGAACAGCGTGATGTCGTCGTTGGGCCCAAGGACGTCGTCCAGGAACCGGCGCAGCGCCCCGGGCTCCTGCGGGAAGTCGACCAGGAAATAGTGCTTGAGGCCCAGGTGGACCAGCGAGCGCTCCAACACCTCCCCATACCTGGACACGTCGTTGTTCCCGCCGGAGACGAGGCACACGACGACAGATCCCGGCTCGATGTTGGCTTCGCACAGTCCGGCGACGGCCAACGCGCCCGCCGGCTCGGCGATGATCCCCTCGTTTTGATACAGGTCGAGCATCGCGGTGCACACGGCACCCTCGTCAACGGTAGTGATCGACACCATGTCGCCGGCGGCAGCCAGTGCCGCGTACGTCTGCTTCCCCGCTCGGGCCACCGCCGCACCGTCGACGAACTGATCGACGTGGTCCAGGGTCACTGGACCTCCGTTGGCCAGCGCCGCCATCATCGCCGCGGCACCGGCCGGTTCGATACCCAGCACCGAGGTGTTCGTCGTTCGCTCGGCCAGGTAGGTGGTGATACCGGCGATGCAACCGCCACCACCGACTGGCACCACTACCAGATCCGGCTCGTCCTCGAGCTGGTCGAGTATTTCGACGGCGATCGTGCCCTGGCCGGCCATGGTCCGCGGGTCGTCGAACGGCGGGACCAGCGTGGCGCCGGTGCGTGCCACGTCAGCCAGCGCAGCCTCCGCCGCCAGATCGTACGTCGATCCGCCCACGATCAGTTCGATGAAATCCCCGCCGTGATAGCGGATGCGGTCACGCTTTTGCTTCGGCGTCTTGGCCGGCACGTACACGCGACCGTGGACGCCCAGTGACCGGCATGCGTAGGCGAATCCCTGCGCGTGATTTCCCGCCGACGAGCACACCACGCCCGCGGCCAGCTCCTCATCCGACAGCTGCACCAACAGGTTGTAGGCGCCACGCAACTTGTATGAGCGCACCACCTGCAGGTCTTCGCGCTTGAGGTAGACACTGGCCCCGGTCGTCGCGGACAACCGGTCGCTGAACTGTAGCGGCGTGGGGGTTACCACCCCGGCAATTCGCTTCGCCGCCGCATCGATTTCGGCCGCAGAGAGAAGAGGCAGCGGCCCACTACCCGGGGTGCCGGGGCTTTGGCTCAGTTCGGCGGACACCGATCAATGGTGCCACCCAGCTGCAAATTCACTGCACAGGGGTGAGCACGAAGACCGGAATCTGCCGATCGGTGTTCTTCTGGTAGTCGGCGTAGTCCGGGTAGGCCGCCACCGCTCGCTCCCACCAGACGGCCTTCTCGTCGCCGAATACCTCGCGCGCCTCGTAGTCGTGGGTAACACCGCCGTCCTGCAGCTCGACTCGCGGGTTTTTGGCGACGTTGTAGTACCAGACCGGGTTCTTCGGCGCCCCGCCCAGCGACGCGACGATCGCGTACTCGCCGTCGTGCTCGACCCGCATCAGCGGAGTCTTGCGAAGCTTGCCGGTCTTGGCGCCCACCGTGGTCAACAGAATGATGGGCATGCCCTTCATATCCGCGGCGTCGGTTCCACCGGACTCGGCATACTTCTCGGCTTGTTCCCGGGACCAATCCAACGGGCTCGGGGCGTATTCACCTTCAAGTGGCATGTGACCACCTTAAACGCGCCGTGTGGTGGCCGGGCGCGTTGTGGCAGCCGTTGCGCGCCGTGCTGCTGGCGGCCGCCTTCGAATGGGGCGTCGCACTGCACGGCTTGAACGCAGTGCAAGAAGAGGAAACCAATGACGCCGCCAAATCCGCCCAGAAATCGGCGCTCATCCGCAAGATGGTTCGTCAGGTGTGCAAGGACTATGTTCTCATTCCTGCCCTGAGCCGTCGGCGGTGGCGGCGCACGCTGGGGGCCAACGTGGTTGCCAACGGATTACGTAGCGGGTGGGCGTACATCGTGATCGTCTGCGGCCACTTCGTGGACGGAGCAGAAAAATTCACCCCCTCAGTGCTGGAGAATGAGACACAGCCCGAATGGTATCTCCGGCAAATGCTGGGTACAGCGAACTTCGAGGCCGGGACTGTGCTGGGGTTCATGACTGGAAACCTGTGCTACCAGATCGAACATCACCTCTTCCCGGATCTGCCGCACAATCGCTATCCCGAGATCGCCAAGCGGGTGCGCGCGTTGTGCGTCACCTACGATCTGCCGTACACGACCGGTCCGTTGCATCGCCAGTACCTGCTTACTGTGCGCACAATCTGCAAGTTGGCGCTTCCGGACCGGTTTCTGTCCGCTACCTGCGACGACGCACCAGAAACGGCCTCGGAGCATAAATTCCGCAATGCCAACAAATGCCCGGAGTCACCGTTGGGCGGCGATGGTGTGCGGCGACGCGGATTGGTGACAGCAATACGCGCCCACCGGAACCGACGCCTATCCAGCGAGCCTTTTGTGGCCTAGGTGTTTCGTCAGGCCGGCTGCGCTGACGATGCGCTCTTGGGCTCGTGGACGTCCGGGCCCGGTTCGCTGCCGTACAACTCTTCGATCTCGGCGGCGTATTTGGCCATGATGGGCCGACGCTTGAGTTTCATCGTCAGCGTGATCTCCTCACCGCCGGGCTCCCACAGGTTGGGCAGCACCCGGAAGCGCTTGATCTGCTCAACCCGCGACAGTTTGGCGTTGCCCTCGGCCACCCCCGCGGCGATCCGGGCAATCACCTCCGGGTGCGCTGCCAGTGCCGCGGCAGAGGCGTCGGCCAGCCCATGCTGGGCCGCGTACGGGCCGACCGAGTCTGCGTCGAAAACCAATAACGCGGTGTTGTACGGGCGGCCGTCGCCGATCGCGAGCATTGCGCCGACCATCGGGCAGGCGGCCATCACCGTGGTCTCGATGTTGGCCGGCGACATGTTCTTTCCGGCCGCGTTGATGATCAGCTCCTTCTTCCGGTCGACGATCCGCAGATAACCGTCGGCGTCGACGTCCAGGATGTCGCCGGTGTGCAGCCAGCCGTCGGCGTCGATCGCCTCGGCCGTCTTGGCCGGCTCCCTGCGGTAGCCCTTCATCACCAGCGGCCCGCGCACCAGATATTCGCCGTCCTCGGCGATCTTGGCCTCCAGACCGGGCAGCAGCTTGCCCACCGTCCCCAGTCGCGCCTCGCGTGGATGGCTCACGCTGGCGACGCAACTCAGCTCGGACATACCCCACACTTCGGCGATCGGGATGCCGATACTGGAGAAGAAGGCCAACGTCTCCTTCGGAATCGGGGCCGCACCGGAGACCGCCCACCTGACCTGGTCAAGTCCCAGCTTGGCACGCAGCTGCGACAGCACCAGCCCGTCGGCCTGGGCCCATTCCGCGGCCACGTCATCGGGAAGATCCTCGCCGGCGACCATGGCCGCGGCCCGTTTCGCAGCGACCGACATGGCCCAGTGCAGAGCCTGGCGCTTGGCCTCGTCCTCCTCGTGGGCGACGGCGAATTCGATTGCCGCTTTGAGCTTTTCCCAGACCCGGGGCACGGCGCCCCAGATGGTTGGGCGCGCGTCGGCCAATGCCGCCGCAATCGCGCGAGCATCGGAGACCACCGTGATCTGGGCGCCGAACACCTCTTGGTTGTACAACGCCATCGTGCGGTCAGCGATGTGCGCCGTCGGCAAAAAGGAGGTCGCCCGATCACCGAACTGAACGCCCAGAACGGCTTCGAGGGCCCGGGCCTCGAACAGCAGGTGAGCGTGCGTCATCTCCACCCCTTTGGGATTTCCCGTCGTCCCTGAGGTGTAAATGAGGGTGACCACATCGTCGGGCTGCACCGCCCGCCAGGTCGAATCGAAATCAAAGTCTTCTTTGCCGGCGGCGTGCAGATCGTCCAGCGAGAGCGTGCCCTCCGGGGAACCGTCGATGCAGATGATGTGCTCCAGCTCCGCGCCACTGGCCCGGATCCGGTCGACGTACTGCTCCTCGCAGATCACCACTTTGGTGCCGGCATTGTCGAAAACGTAGGTCAGTTGTTCGGCGGGCAGCGTGTTGTACACCGAGAACGAGGTGGCGCCGAGGTGCTGTGCGCCCACTTCCAGCGGGTAGAACTCGATGCGGTTGGCCATCATCAGCGAAACCGTGTGGCCGTGGCGGACCCCGAGGCCGGCCAGGCCGGCCGCGACCCGGCGCACGGCGGCCGCATACTCGCGCCACGTCATTGTCTGGGTGTCGCCAGGGGTGCGAAGCGCGACGGCGTCCGGGTCGATCGCCGCGTTGCGTTGGAATGCCTCACACAGCGTGGTCGGAGGTTCGGACGTCGTCCCCGTTGTCGAATCGATCATGAAGCTGAGGCTAGTCCGGGGGGTACGTTGCCGGTATGGGAATTGCGATCACCGAGCTGACACCGGTCGAGCAGACTGCGCTGGTGACCCAGTACGCCCGCGCGCTCGACAGCCGTTGGCCCCGGCCGATACTCGGCGATATCTTGGCGGACGAGATCGTGGCCAAGATCGATTACGACTTCCAGGCTTTGGGCGTGCCATCGAGCGCGGTGCGCCAGACCGCGCTACGGGCCAAGATGCTCGACGAACGGGTGCGAGGTTTCATCTCCGAACATCCCGACGCGGTCGTGGTGGCTCTCGGCGCGGGACTGGACACCGGGATGCTGCGAGTGGCACCACCGGCCACGGTGGACTGGTACAACGTCGATCTGCCACACGCCATCGCACTGCGCAATGAACTCGTGCCCGGTGACGACCACGCGCATTCGGTGGCCGCATCGCTGGCCGAAGAGGCCAGCCTGGCACATGCGCGGAGGTCGGCTTGTATCCGGCGGGCGTCCGGGTGTCGACTCGCCTGATGGGGATGACCAAGGCCGGCGCGCGCACGGCGCGGGTGCTGCGCTATGGCTTCTAGGGGCGACACAACGCGAGACAGAAGGGGTGGCAACGATGGCGGCAACGCTGATCACCGGCGCAAACGTGTGGGACGGCATGTCTGATCAGCCGGTGTCGCAACAGGTTCTGGTTGTCGACGGCCGTATCCAACAGCTGGGCGACGCAATCGAGCCGCCAGCCGACGCAAAACTGGTCGACCTGTCCGGGCACACCCTGACACCCGGATTCATGGACTGCCACACCCATGTGACATTGGCACCACCGGTCGGACCGACGATGGCCCTGGAGTCCAGCATCACCAAGACGCTGAAGTCGCTGCCGGTGCTACGCGCCTTGCTGATGAACGGGTTCACTACGGTGCGTGACTTGGGTTGCGGGGACGTCGATTACCCCACGATCGACCTTCGCAATGCGGTGACGGCCGGGATCGTCGTCGGCCCGCGGATGGTGGTGGCGCCGCACATGATCTCAGCGCGCGGCGGCCACGGCGACTTCAGCGGGATGGTCGCCGATGAATATCAAGGGTCCTCCAGGCCGCTGGAGTTGGCTGCGGCCGACGGCGACGACGAGATCCGCACCCGGGTCAGACAGCAGATCCGGGCCGGCGCCGACTGGATCAAGTTCGCCGCCACCGGCGGCTTCGCCTCACCATCGGACGACCCCGGACACGCCACCTACAGCCAGGACGAGATGGATGTCCTGGTCGCGACGGCCGGCGACCTCGAAGTCCCGGTCACCCCGCACAGTTACGGGGACGTGGGTATCCAGCGCGCGGTTCGAGCGGGGGTGCGCAGCATCGAGCATGGAAACCTCGCGTCGGCTCAGACGCTGCGAATGATGCAGGACGCCGGGGTGTTTATGGTGCCGACTCAATACACGATCCTGTCCGGAGCCCGCCGCGGCGAGGACGACCCCGTGTGGGCCGCTCTTCCGGAGCACTCGCGCCGCAAAATGCGCAAATACCGCGGCGCACTGTTGGACGCGGCGGAGGGGTTGGCCGCCAGCGACGTTCGGATCGCGTTCGGAACCGACGCCGGAATGTTCCCGCACCAAGACAACTGGCGCGAGTTCCCGATGATGGTGTCCACCGGGATCACCCCGTTGCGCGCCCTGCGCGCGGCCACCAGCGTGGCCGCCGAACTGCTGCGCCTCGACGATCTCGGTGTGATCGCCGAGGGCAAGATCGCCGACCTGATCGCCATGCCCGGCGATCCCTTCACCGACATCGACGTCACCGGACAGGTGGACTTCGTCATGAAAGAGGGTGTGATCTACAAGGATCCGACCAAAGCGGGCAACGCTTAGCCGCCCAGGCAACCCGGACCGAGCAGCGCCTTGAGATCGCCCATCAGCGCCGGAGACGGCGTCACCCGCAGCGACGCGTCCAGCTCGAGGGTGGTGATCCGGTCCCCGCTGACCAGCCGCAGATGCACCTGCGACGTACCGGGGTGTTGGGCCAGCACTTGTTTGAGCGCGCTGACCTTGTCGATGGTGCATTGCCGCGTCGGCAAGCTCACCGCCAGCGGCCGGTTCGCCTGCGCATTGGAAAAATCAGGCACCACAAGGTCGTTGGCGATCAGTGTGGTCCGATCATCGCGGATCGCGACTTTCGCGGTGACGACGACCACCGCGTCGTCGACGACGTCAGCGCCGAAGGCGGAATAGGTGTGCGGGAAGAACATCACTTCGATACCACCGGTGAGGTCTTCCAGCTGCGCTGACGCCCAAGGCATTCCGTTCTTATTGACCCGCCGATTCACCGACGCCAGGATGCCGCCGACCTTCACGAGGGTGTCGTTCGGGATGTCGCCGTCAAGTACCGCCGGGATTGCGGTGTCGACCTGAGTCGCTAGCAGATGTGCCACCCCGTTGAGCGGATGTCCGGACACGTACAAGCCCAGCATCTCGCGCTCCAGCGCGAGTTTGTGCTTGTCGTCCCACTCCTCGTCGGGGACCCTGATAGTGAATACCGCGTCAGCGCCCGCTCCCCCGTCATTCGGGTCGCCGCCGAACAGGTCGAACTGACCCATCGCCTCGGCCTTCTTGGTACCCAGCACCGAGTCGACCGCGTCGGTGTGCACCAGGAACAGCCCTTTGCGCGGGTGTTTCAGCGAGTCGAATGCGCCGGCTTTGATCAGCGATTCGGTGACCTTCTTGTTGCACGCCGCGATGTCGACCTTGTTGAGGTAGTCGGAGAAGTCGGTGAACTTGCCTCTCTCGGTACGGGTATTCAGTAGCGAGGCAACCACATTGGCGCCGACGTTGCGCACCGCGCCCAGCCCGTAGCGGATGTCAGTACCGACCGAGGCGAAGTTCAACCCGGACTCGTTGACGTCCGGCGGCAGCACGGTGATGCCGAGCTTGCGGCAGTCGGCCAGATAGACGGCCGCCTTGTCTTTGTCGTCACCGACCGAGGTGAGCAGTCCGGCCATGTATTCGGCGGGATAGTTGGCCTTCAGATAGGCCGTCCAGTACGACACCATGCCGTATCCGGCGGCATGCGACTTGTTGAACGCATAATCGGCGAACGGCAAGATGGTGTCCCACAACGCTTTGATCGCTTTGGCCGAGAATCCGTTGGCCTGCATGCCTTCCGAGAAGCCCTCGAATTCCTTCTCCAGGACCTCGCGCTTCTTCTTGCCCATGGCCTTGCGCAGAATGTCGGCTCGGGCCAACGAGTAGCCGGCGACCTTCTGCGCGATGCGCATGATCTGTTCCTGATACACGATCAGGCCGTAGGTTTCGGCGAGGATCTCGCGCAGCGGTTCCTCGAGTTCGGGGTGGATGGGTTTGATCGCCTGCCGGTTGTTCTTCCGGTCGGCGTAATCGTTGTGGGCGTTCATGCCCATCGGGCCCGGCCGGTACAGCGCGATCACCGCGACGACGTCTTCGAATCCGGTGGGCTGCATGCGGCGCAGCAGGTCGCGCATCGGCCCGCCGTCGAGTTGGAACACCCCCAGCGTCTCGCCGCGACCCAGCAGCTCGAAGGTGGCCTTGTCGTCCAGCGGCACGGATTCCAGGTCAAGGTCAATTCCCCTGTTGGCCTTGATGTTCTCGATCGCATCGCCGATGATCGTCAGGTTGCGCAGACCCAGGAAGTCCATCTTCAGCAGGCCGATGGCCTCGCACGACGGGTAATCCCAGCCGGTGATGATGGCGCCG
>Ga0209040_10001239_pt1 | contig 20134 bp, 18 predicted proteins | sample BogFormECP12_OM3_FD_188240 | JGI IMG/M metagenome (GOLD analysis project Ga0209040, IMG submission 188240) | Bog forest soil microbial communities from Calvert Island, British Columbia, Canada - ECP12_OM3 (SPAdes) (version 2) | ecosystem: Environmental > Aquatic > Freshwater > Wetlands > Bog ...
GGCGAGCTTGATCAGGATGACCCGCACGTCGGTGGCCATCGCGACCATCATCTTGCGGTAGTTGTTCGCCTGCGCCTCGTCGCGCGACTGGAAGGTGATTCCGGTCAGCTTCGTGACGCCGTCCACGATCGTCGCGATCTCCTCGCCGAAGCGCTCGCGCACTTCCTCGAGCGACGCCGAGGTGTCCTCGACGGTGTCGTGCAGCAGCGCCGCACAGAGCGTCTCGGTATCGAGCCTCATGCTCGCGCAGATACGCGCCACGCCTATCGGGTGCACGATGAAGTCCTCGCCCGACTTGCGCCGCTGGGCGCCGTGGTGCTCGAAGGCGAACACGAACGCGTCCTGGACACGTGCGCGGTCGATCTCCACCGCCGAGTCCGCGGCGTGCTCGGAGACGATCGCGAACAGGTCGCTGAGCAGGCGCCGCTGGGCGGGGTTCAGTCCGCCGAGGTCAGACCTCGGCTCGCCTGGCGCCGGCGCCGGTGGGGCTCCCGCCGGCGCCGCGGCGAGCGGCGTCTCGGCAGGCGCCGCCGGCGCGTCCGCGCCGGCGCTCACCGCGGCCAGCTGTGCGCCCTCGCGCCTGGCCAGCGCGGTCACCCTGCGCTCCTTGGTCTCCTCGATTTCCGCCATATACAAAGGGTAGGGGACGCCACAAGCGGATTGAAGGCCGCCCTAGCCGGGAGGCGCGAACAGCACCAGCTCGCCATCCGCGGTCTCGAGCCCACCGGTCTCGGCCTCGCCGGCCACTACCTCCCCGGGCGCCTCCCCCGGCCCCGCCTGCGGCCGCTGATCGCCCGCCACCGCGACGAACTGCGCCGGCGCGCGCTGAGCGTCGAGCTCCGGGGCGTGCGCCGGCGCCGCGCGGCGCAGCACGAGGCGCGGTTCGCTGACGCCGTTCCACTCGTTGACCTCGAGCGTGAACGTGGCCGCCACGGACTCTCCGTCGCCGACCGGCAGGCGCCCCCCGTTGCCGAACGCGACCGCGCGCGCGCGTGCGCCGCGCGAGTGCACGGTGAAGCGAACGTGGCGACCTTCGCCCATCGGGCGCGGGTCGGCGAACGTGGCGTCGGCGACCATCAGCGACACGCCGGGGTTCCCGCGACCGAACGGCGCCATGCGGGCGATCTCCTCCGCCAGCCCCATGCCGAGCTCCGCGCCCTCCACGAAGGCGTCCACGCGCTCCACCGCGGTGAGGTCGATGCCCGCGAGCGCCTCCTCGGCGTATGCGCTCAGCGCGTCTGCGAAGGCGCCCAGCCGAGCACGCTCGAGCTCGAGACCCGCCGCGGCTCGATGTCCGCCAAAGCGCCGCAGGTGCGGCGCGCAGGCGTTCAGCGCAGCGAGCAGGTCGAAGGCCTCGATGCTGCGCCCCGAGCCCCTGCCGGTGTCGTCGTCGAGCGCGACCAGCACCACCGGCCGTCCGCTGCGCTCGACCAAGCGCGAGGCGACGATTCCGATCACGCCCGGATGCCACCCCTCGCCAGCGAGCACGTAGGCCGAGCGCTCGCCGAGCGCGTCGAGCTGCGCTTCGGCTTCATAGCGGATCCCAAGCTCGACCTGGCGCCGCTCCATGTTGGCGGCGTCGAGCTCCCTCGCGATCTCGCCCGCGCGGGCCGGGTCGCGCGTGAGGATCAGCTCGAGCCCCGCGTCAGCGCGGTAGAGGCGCCCGGCCGCGTTCAGGCGCGGCGCGAGCGCAAACGCGACCGCGCGCTCGTCCACGCGCGCCGGAGCGACGCCGGCTAGGACCATCAGCGCCCGCAGACCGGGCTTCGCGGTGCCCGCGAGCGCGCGCAGCCCGCGGCGCACGAGCGTGCGGTTCTCACCCGTCAGCGGCACGAGGTCTGCGATCGTCGCGAGCGCGACGAGGTCGAGGTCTTCGCGCAGGGTCTGCGCCGCGGACCGTAGGCGCTCGCTCTCCAGCAGCCCTCCCGCGGCCCGCTCGAGCAGCGCCTGGGCGAGCTTGTGCGCGACGGCCGTTGCGCATAGCTCGGGGAACGGGTATCCGCATACGAGGGGGTGCACGATCGGAGCCGGCGGCAGGAGCCCGTCTTGCCGGGGCGCATGGTGGTCGGTGACGACGACCTCCATGCCGAGCCCCTGCGCGCAGCGCACCTCCTCGACGGCCGTGATCGCGCAGTCGGCGGTCACCAGCAGGCGCGTGCCGCGGGCGGCCAGCCGGCGCACGGTGGCCTCGCTCAGCCCGTAGCCGTCGCTTGCGCGATCGGGCAGGTAGTGGTCGACGCGCGCCCCCAGCGCTCCCAGTGTGCGCACGAGCACCGCCGTCGAGCACACGCCGTCGACGTCATAGTCGCCGTGGATCGTGATCTGGGAGCGCTCGATCAGATGGCGCATGATCATGGAGGTCGCCTGTTCGATCTCGCAGAACGCGCTCGGCGGGCCGCCGTCTTCGGCCGCCAGGAACGCGTGCGCGAGCGCCGGCGAGGCCATGCCTCGGCGCACGAGCACCTGCGCCAGCGCCGAGCTCACGCCGAGCTCGCGGCCGAGCAGCGCCACCGCAGCGGGGCAACAGTCGGGCACCTCGAAGCGAAAGCTCGGCACCGGCGCGAGACTACGGCCGCCACGGGACGGAATCCCGCGCGCGGCCCGCGGGCGGCATATCAGATGTGCTCGGGCCCGGGCGCGCCCTGGCGTTCGCGGCGCATGCCCTCGAGGTAGACGATCGCCATCCCGATCAGGGCGCCCGGCACGGCGTAGAGCACGACAGCGACGTCCGTGGCCCTTTCACCCGGTATGCGCAGTGTGGACGCCTTCACGCTATAGATCACGAAGCCCGCGACGATCGAGCCGACCAGCGAGCCGACGAAGGCCCCCACGATGCCCCCCCAGAAGCGGTCGGGCAGCCAGACCGTGAAGTGCCAGATCGCGAGACCCATCATGACCCAGCCGAGCAGGCCCATCAGCGAGACCGTCCATGACGGCGATTGCGCGGGCGGCGGCTCTTCTGCGCGGGCTTGCGTTGTTCCTTGAGCACGAGATCCTCCGGCGTGAGGTCGGCCGTGGGGTCGCGCTCGGGGGCGGCCGTGGGCGGCGGCTCCTCCTGCACGGCCGTCGGCGCCTCCTTGGCCGGCTTGGCCCGCCTGCCGGCCACCGGCGCGGCGGGAGCCTCGCTCGTGTCGCCGTCGACGTCGAGATCGCGGACGAGCTCCTGGAACTCGTCGCGGGAGATCGGCGCGCCCGGTTCCTCGGGCCGGGTCAGCCGCCCGCTCCGCCGGCGGCGCTTGACCTGCTCGGGCTCGACGTCCTCGGGGGCGCCGCTCGCGGTGGTCGCGTAGGCGGGCACCGCGCCAAGTTCGCGCTCGATGCGGGCGCGCCTGGCGCGATAGCCGGTCTCGCGCTCCTTCCAGTGGGTGAGCACGGGCGAGGCGATGAAGATCGACGAGTAGGCGCCCGAGGCGATCCCGATGATCAGCGCGAAGGCGAAGTCCTTCAGCGTTTCGCCGCCGAACAGCAGCAGCGCGGTGACCGGCAGCAGCGTGCAGAAGCTCGTTGCCAGCGAGCGCGTGAGGACCTCTGACATCGACCGGTTGACGATCTGCGAGAACGCCGCGCGCGGCATGCGCGGCACGTTCTCTCGCACGCGATCGAACACGATGATCGTGTCGTAGAGCGAATACCCGAGGATCGTCAGCAACGCGGCGACGGTTGCGGTCGTGACTTCCCTGCCGGTGAGGGCGTACACCCCCGAGGTGATCAGGATGTCGTGCATCAGCGCGATCAGCACCGGCACGGCGTACTTCCACTCGAACCGCAGCGCGATATAGGCGGAGATCACCAGCAGCGAGGCGATGATCGCGATCAGCGCGCTCTTGGCGACCGTTTTGCCGAACGTCGGCCCGATCGAGGTCGAGGAGAAGTCCTTCGTGCCGGGGGCGTTGGGTCCGTTGCCGAAGCGGCTGTCGAGCGCAGCCTGGACGCGCTTTACGCCTTCGGGGCCGAGCGTCTTGGTCGAGATCTGGTAGCCCGCGCCGCCGACGCTGGAGTCGGTGATCTTCTGGATCTGCGCGTTGTGAACGCCGACGGAGTTCAGCACTTCGGCCACCTGGCCCTCGGTGGCGGAGCGCACGAACGCGGTCTTGATGCGCGTGCCGGACTTGAAGTCGATACCGAAGTTGATGCCCTTGGCGCCGATCGCCAGCGCGCCGATCAGAAGGATCGTCCCCGACAGCGAGAAGAACCACCGCGAGGCGCCCATGAAGTCGTATTTCCAGACGTGGTGGCGGCCGCCGGCGCCGAGCGCGGAGGGATGCGTGATCACGCGCGTGTGCGCCATCGTGCCGAGCGCCGCCTGGGTGGCGAGCACGGCCGTGAACAGCGACACGAGCGTGCCGATCCCGAGCGTGAACGCGAAGCCCTTGACTTCGGCGGTGGCGAGCGCGAACAGGATGAACGCGGTCATGAACGTGACCACGTTCGCGTCGACGATCGCGGCGAAGCCGCGCTTGTAGCCCGTGGCGATACCCGCCACGACCGATCTTCCGCCGCGTATCTCCTCCTTTATCCGCTCGAAGATCACGATGTTCGCGTCGGCGGCCACCCCGATCGTGAGGATCAGGCCGGCGATCCCCGGCAGCGTGAGCGTGATCGGGATCAGCTTGATCAGGGCGAAGAAGTAGATCCCGTAGATGAGCAGGCCGCCGACGGCGATCGCGCCGAGCACGCGGTAGAAGAGGAGCAGGAACAGGCACACGATCGCGAAGCCCACGAGGCCCGCGATCAGGCCCTGGTTGAGCGCCTGTTTGCCGAGCGTGGCCGAGACCTGCGAGCGCGAGATCAGCGCGAGTTTGATCGGCAGCGCCCCGGACTGGAGCTCTTCGGCGAGTTCCTGGGCGGAGGTGATCGTGAAGCCGCCCGAGATCTCAGAGCCGTTGGTCGCGTCGATCCCTTCGGGGTAGCGGGTGAAGTCGATCGACGGTGCGGTGATCAGTTGCCCGTCGAGCACGACCGCGAAGTGCTGCAGCGCTGCTTCCTTGCCGACGCCGGGCAGCAGCGCTTCCTGGCCGCGGTGGGCGATTTCGCGCGTGACGTGTTCGAAGACCGACTTCCCGTGCGAGGTGAAGCCGAAGTTCACGTTCGGCTGGCCGTTGCCGCCCGAGCCTTCGTCGAAGCCCTGTTGCGGGTTGGTGACGTCGTTCCCGGTGAGAACCGGGTTGTCGTTGAGCACGTACCAGCTGTTGGGGTTGTGGTTGATCACTTTGCCGCCGCTGGCTTCCGTGGGTCGCGCCTGCACGACGACCGTCCCCGGGTTCACGCGCACGGCCGTGGGCGTGGAGCCGGCCGGCGGCGTGTAGCCGTCGGCGTACAGGTTCTGCTCGGTTTCCTCGGGCGGGCAGGTCGCGCCGCCGCCCTTGCAGAGCATGCGTTCGTGCTTGGTGTCGAGCAGGTACCAGCTGCCGTAGAGGCAGCCGTTGACCTGCGCGGGGGTACAGCCGGGCGTGTACGTCGTCTCGTTGCCGCGGATGATCGCCGGGCGTTTGGCGGCGCGCAGCACCGCCTCGTACTCGGGCAGCCCGGCGGTGATGCCCGCGGCCCCGGTGACAGTCGCGTCGCCTGTGACCGTGCCTTCGGTCGGCGCCGGCTTGCCTTCGGCGCCGATCACGTTCGGCTCCCAGTCATAGAAGTAGAGCTGGGCGGTCTTGCCGACCTCGTCCTGGGCGCGCGAGGCGTTGCTGACGTCCGGCAGCGCGACGTTGATTTCATCCGAGCCGGAGCGCTGGATTTCCGGCTCGGCGACGCCGAGCTGGTCGACGCGCTTGCGCATGATGTCGATCGCGCGGTTCAGCGATTCGGCGGTGACCTTCGACTGCGCCGTCGGCTTGCCCTGGTAGACGAGCTGCACGCCGCCCTTGAGGTCGAGGCCCAGCTTCGTCGGTTTGGTCGCGATCACAGCCAGCGAGGCGGCGACCAGGCCGAAGACCAGGAGCAGGATGAGCGTGTTTTTGCGACGGTCTTGCATCCCAGATCAGACTACTTGTCGGGGGTCAGCACGAGCAGCAGCCCGCCGTCGTCGTCATAGGCCGGAAACATGTCCGCTTTCGCGTTCGCCGCGATGTCGCGTTCGCCGCTCACCGTCACCGGCACCTCCAGCGCGCGCACGCCCCACTCGAGCACCGTCGCGACGGGGTCATCGCCGTTGGCGAAGCTGAGGCCGAGCACCTGCTCGACGCGCTGGCCGATGACCTCTTCCTCCTCGAGCCCCGTGAACGCGAACGAGTTCCTGCCGCAGCCGACGACACGCCCCTCGCCGTCGCAGACGAAGAAGGCGGCGTCGGGCGCCGGGTAGTAGTCGTCGAGCAGTTCGAACAGGAACGCGAAGCCGCACTTCGCGCAGCCCTTTCGCTGACGCGTGAATCCGAGGTTGCGGTCGAGCTCGCTCGTGCGGTGACCGCAGTTCGGGCAGATGAACGGGTGGGCCATGGCTCCTCAACAGACTACGCAAGCCACGCCGGGAAGGCACCAGACCGCACGAGCTCGCCGGCGGCGCCTCTAGAAGAGCGAGCGCTCCCGGGCCTGCGGCGGCTGCAGGCCGAGATGGCCGTAGGCGGCGTGAGTGGCAGCACGTCCGCGCGGGGTGCGCTTGATCAAGCCCTCCTGCAGCAGGTAGGGCTCATAGACGTCCTCGAGCGTATCCTGCTCCTCGCCGACCGCGATCGCGAGCGTCGAGAGCCCGACGGGGCCGCCCCCGAACTTCACGCAGATCGCGTGCAGGATCTCGCGGTCGAGACGATCGAGCCCGCGCTCGTCGACCTCGAGCATCGCCAGCGCGGCGCGAGCCGCCTCGGCGGTGACGATGCCCTCCATGCGCACCTCGGCATAGTCGCGCACGCGCTTGAGCAGGCGGTTGGCCACGCGCGGGGTGCCGCGGCTGCGCTCGGCGATCGCCTGCGCTCCCTGCTCGTCGAGCTCCACGTCGAGAATGCGCGCCGAGCGGCGCACGATCACCGCCAGCTCGCGCACGGCGTAGGGCTCCAGGCGCGCCTGGATGCCGAAGCGGTCGCGCAGCGGCGTGGTGAGCAGGCCCGAGCGCGTCGTCGCGCCGACGAGCGTGAACGGCGGCAGCTCGAGCGTGACGACGCGAGCGCCGGCGCCCTGCCCGACGGTGATCGGCAGCCGGTGATCCTCCATCGCCGGGTAAAAGGTCTCCTCCAGCGCGCGCGCGAGGCGGTGGATCTCGTCGACGAAGAACACGCTGCGCGGCTCGAGCGCGGTCAGGAAGGCGGCGATGTCGCCCTTGCGCTCGAGCGCCGGGCCGGCGGTCGCCACGAACGGCACCCCGAGCTCACCGGCGACGATCTGCGCGAGCGAGGTCTTGCCGAGCCCCGGCGGGCCGGCGAGCAGCAGGTGGTCGAGCGCCTCGCCGCGCGCCGCGGCGGCCTCGATCGCGACGGCGAGCTGCTCGCGTAGCGACTCCTGCCCGACGAAGTCCTGCATGCGGCGCGGGCGCAGCGAGCGGTCGAGCTCGTCCTCGTCCAGCAGATAGGGCGTCTGGATGCGGCCGGCGGCTTGGCTCATCGGCTCACGGCGCGCTCCGCGCCAGTCGCAGGCTCGCGGCGATCAGCTCCTCAGCGCTCTCGCCCTCGGCCTCGCTCAGCAGCTCGTCGGCTTCGGTCGCGCCGTATCCGAGCTCCAGCAGCCCTTCGCGGGCCAGCGCCCGCGGCTCGGCCGGCCCGTTGCGGCGCGCGATGATCGTCCCCCGAGAGGCCCCGCCCGCCTGCCCTTCTGAAAGGAGCGCGCCGTCGTCCGCGCCGACCTTCTCCCGCAGCTCGACGATGATCCGTTCGGCGGTGCGCTTGCCGATCCCCGGAACCGCCTGCAGGCGGGCCGCCTCGCCGGCTGCGAGGGCGCCGATCAGCTCGCGCGGGGGACCTGCGGAGAGGACGGCCAGGGCGACCTTCGGTCCGACGGCCTGCACCGCGAGCAGCATCAGGAACAGGTCGCGCTCCTGTTCGGAGTGAAACCCGTAGAGCGTGAGCGCGTCGTCGCGGACGATCAGGTGGGTGTGCAACGCGACCGGCTCGCCAACGGCGGGCACGTGGCGTAGCGTCTCGGCCGAGACGGCAGCGCGGTAGCCGACGCTGCCGCAGAGCACGACCACGTGGTCGGCGCGCCGTAGCGCGACCTCGCCTCTGAGCAGCGCGATCACGCCGCGCTCCCGGTGAGAGCAGCAGACAGCGGCGCGCGATTGGCGTGGCAGATCGCCACCGCAAGCGCGTCGGAGGCGTGGTCGGCGAGCGGCTGCTCGAGCAGCCCGAGCAGCACCGTGACCATGCGCGCGACCTGGTCCTTCTGCGCGCGACCGGTGCCGCACACCGCGGCCTTGACCTGCTGCGGGGTGTAGCCCGCGCACGGCACGCCGCGCCGGCCGGCCGCGAGCAGCACCGCTCCGCGCGCCTGGCCGACGGCGAAGGCGCTGCGCGCGTTCTGGCCGAAGTAGAGCTGCTCGAGCGCGACCGCGTCCGGCCGGTGCTCGTCGAGCAGGGCGCCCACAGCCTCGTGGATCTCGCTCAGCCGCCGCTCGATCGCCAGCGCAGGGGCGGTCTCGATCACGCCCCCGTCGAGTGCCGTGAGCCCGGCGCGTGCGCGCGCTCCGGGGCGGGCGCCGCTGGCCACCACGCCGTAGCCGGTGCTGGCGAGGCCGGGATCTATGCCGAGGACTATCACGGCCCGTGATTCTGCGCCCGGGTCCGGACGCCTGCTTTCGGGCCGGCGGTGGCCTATCTTGCGCGATGGATGAGCGCACCGGAGATCGACTTCGACGCGGAGGGGCTGCTCGACGGCCTCGAGGCCGGCCAGCGGGCCGAGCGCGTGGCCCTGCTTGAACAGCTCGCAGAGGACGGCGTCCCGCTCGCCGAGCTTCGTCGCACGACGGCCTCTGGCACGCTCATGTACCTCGCCGCCGACCGTGTGATCGTGGGGCCTGAGCGCTACACCTCTGCCGAGATCGCCGAGTTGAGCGGCATCGAGGAGGACTTCCTCGTGGCGGCGCGCCGCGCGATGGGCCTGCCGATCCCCGAGCCCGAGGAGGCCGTGTACACCGACGCCGAGCTGGAGGCGGCGCGCATGATCCACGTGGGCCGCAGCGCGGGGATCAGCGACGAGGAGCAGCTCGACCTCCTGCGGGTGCTCGGCCGCGGGCTCGCACAGGCGGCCGAAACGCTGCGCGCGCTGCCGCTGAAACTGGTGCTCGAGCCGGGCATCAGCGAGGCCGAGCTCGCGCACCAGTACGCGGCCGCCGCGGCGAGGCTGTACCCGCTCGTGAACCCGCTCGTGGCCAGCATGCTCGCGCTGCACCTTCGCCACGCGACGCAGAGCACCGTCGTCAGCGAACTCGAGCGCATGGGCGGGCGGCTGCCCGGCTCGCGCGAGATCGCCGTCTGCTTCGCCGACCTCGTCGGCTTTACGCGGCTGGGAGAGGAAATCCCCGCCGAGGAGCTCGGCCGGCTCGCGATGCGCCTGGAAATGCTCGCCAGCGACGTCGCCGAGCCGCCCGTGAGGCTCGTCAAGACGATCGGCGACGCGGCGATGCTCGCATCGCCCGAGCCGCGTCCGCTGCTCGGGGCGGCGATCAGCCTCGTCGAAGAGGCCGAACGCGCCGGCGGGGACTTCCCCCAACTGCGGGCCGGCGCAGCGCTCGGCCCGGCGCTGCTGCGGGCGGGCGACTGGTTCGGGCGACCCGTCAACCTGGCCAGCAGGATCACCGCGATCGCGCGGCCCGGGAGCGTGCTCGCCGCGCACGAGCTGCGCGAGAGCGCCGGCGATGACTACCACTGGTCCTACGCCGGAGAACGCCGCCTGCGCGGCATCCGCGACCCGGTGAAGTTGTTCCGGGCGCGCCGGGCCGCCTGACGCGGGGCGGCCTGCGGCGCCTACGTGGAGGACGTCGAGGCCGCGGCGGCGTCGGGCTCCAGCCCGGACCACAGCCGCCACGGCGCGGCGCCGGCGTGCCACATGTCGTTCAGCGCGACCGCGTCCTTGTACGTGTCCATGCACTCCCAGAAGCCCTCGTGACGGTGCGCGCGCAGCTGGCCGGCGGCCGCCAGGCGCGTGAGCGGCTCGCGCTCGAGCACGCTGTCGGGATGCAGCTGATCGAGCACCTGCGCCTCGAAGCAGAAGAAGCCGCCGTTGACCCAGTGCTCCGAGCGGGGCTTCTCGCGAAAGCCGCTCACGCGGCCGTCGGGCTCTAGCTCGGTCACGCCGAACTGCAGCTCGGGCCGCACGACGGTCATCGTCGCGAGCGCGCCGTGCTCGCGGTGGACGTCCAGCAGCCGCTGCAGGTCGATGTCGGCGAGGCCGTCGGCGTAGGTCGCGCAGAACCGGCGGTCGTCGGCCAGCGCCGGCGCGAGTCGCTTGAGCCTGCCGCCCGTCTCGCTCGTCGCGCCCGTGTACACGCAGCTGACGCTCACGCCCTCCGGCCAGGGCTGTGCGGCCGCGAAGCGCTCGATCTGCTCGCCCCTGTAGCCGGTTGCGAGCAGGAAGCGCTCGAACCCCTGGGTGGCGTAGAGCATGATCACGTGCCACACGATCGGCATGCCGCCGATCTCCACGAGCGGCTTGGGCAGCTCCTCGGTGTGCTCCTGCAGGCGCGCCCCCCGGCCCCCGCAGAGGATCGCCACGGGCGGCAGCTCGGACACGCCCACGCTAGCCCGCGACGCGCTCGAGCACGTCGGCGGCGACGTCGAAGTTGGCGTGCACCGCGCTCACGTCGTCGTTCTCCTCGAGCAGCTCGATCAGTTTCATCAGCGTGCGGGCGTGCGCCTCGTCGACGGGCACGAGGCTCGTCGCGCGGAAGAGGAGCTCGGCGCTCTCCATCTCCACGCCGGCCTGCTCGAGCGCCCCGCGCACCGCGGCGAAGTCGCCCGGCGCGGTTATCACCTCGAAGACGCCCTCGTCGGTCGAGATGTCCTCGGCGCCGGCCTCCACGGCGGCCATCAGATCGTCGTCGCTGTAGCGCTCGGCGTCGATCACGATCGTGCCCTTCTTCTCGAACAGATACGCCACCGAGCCTGGCTCGCCGAGGCTGCCGCCGTTCTTGGAGAAGATGTGGCGCACGTCGGCACCGGTGCGGTTTCGATTCTCGGTCAGCGCCTCGACGAGCACGGCCACGCCGCCGGGACCGTATCCCTCGTAGAGGACCGCCTCGATCGCGTCGGCTTCCCCGCCGCCGCCCGTGCCCTTCGCGATCGCGCGCTCGATGTTGTCCTTCGGCATCGAGGCTTCCCTGGCCTTGCGGATCGCAAGGTCGAGCGCCGCGTTGCCCAGCGGGTCGCCGCCGCCTTCGCGCGCCGCGACCGTGATCGCGCGCGAGAGCTTGGAGAACTGCGCGCCGCGGCGCGAGTCGACGATCGCCTTCTTGTGCTTGATGCTCGACCACTTCGAGTGCCCAGACATAGGCGCAAGTCTACGAACCCATGCGCGCTTGGTGCAGGCGACGTAGGATGCGCGAGCGCATGAGCGCCGCGCCCTCCCCCGAGATCTTCAAGGCCTACGACATCCGCGGCCTGTACCCCGACCAGATCGACGGGGACGTGGCTGAGCGGATCGGCGGCGCGTTCGCGCGCGTGCTCGCCGGGCTCGCCGGCAAGCCCGTCTCGCGGCTGCGCATCGGGCTCGGGCGAGACATGCGCCTGAGCGCGCCCGAGCTCGCGGCGCGCTATCGCGAGGGGCTGCTCGCCGCGGGCGCGAACGTGATCGACGCGGGTCAGGTGGGCAGCGAGATGCTCTACTTCCTCGTCGGCTCGCGCGAGCTCGACGGGGGCTTGATGTGCACCGCCTCGCACAACCCCAAGGCCTACACCGGCGCGAAGCTCGTGCGCGAGGGCGCGATCGCGCTCTCCGGCGAATCCGGCATCCAGGACATCCGCCGCGCGCTCGAGTCCGACGCGCTGTCCACCAACGGCGGCCCGGCGGAGGGCGGCCCCGGCGGTCCGAGCCGCCCGGCGCGCGGGACGCTGGAGGAGATCGACCTCTACGGCGAGTTCCACGCCGCCGCGCTGAAGTTCGTGGAGCCGCAGGTCATCCGCGACGCGGCCAGCCGCGGGTTGAAGGTCGTCGTCGATGGCGGCAACGGGATGGCCGGGCCGATGGTCGGCCCGATCCTCACAGGGCTCGGGCTGGAGCTGATCGAGACGTTCTGGACGCCCGACGGACACTTCCCCGACCACGAGCCCAACCCGCTGCTGCCCGAGAACCGTCGCTTCATCATCGAGCGGGTCACCGAGACCGGCGCCGACCTCGGGATCGCCTGGGACGGAGACGCCGACCGCTGCTTCTTCATCGACGAGCAGGGCGGGTTCGTCGACGGCGACTTCCTCACCGCGCTGCTAGCCGAGTCGCTCCTGCGCAAGAGGTCGGACCCCGCCCACCCCGAGGCGATCCTGTACGACGTGCGCGCCTCGCGCGCAGTGCCCGACACCGTCCGCCTCGCGGGCGGGATCCCCTACATCAACCGCGTCGGCCACGCGTTCTTCAAGACCCGCATGCACCAGGAGGGCTCGCTCTTCGGCGGCGAGGTATCCGGCCACTACTACTTCCGCGACTTCTACTGCGCCGACTCGGGCACGATCCCGGCGCTGCTCGTGCTCGAGCTGCTCGCGCGGGAGAACCGGCGCATGTCCGAGCTGCTCGCTCCCTACCGCGAGCGCTATTTCATCTCAGGCGAGGTCAACTCGGAGGTCGCCGACCCGGCGCGCAAGATGCGCGAGATCGCCGAGCGCTACGCGGACGCGCGCCAGAGCCACCTCGACGGGATCTCGATCGACTACGACGACTGGCACTTCAACGTGCGGCCCTCGAACACCGAGCCGCTGCTGCGCCTGTGCCTGGAGTCGCTCGTCTCGCACGAGGACATGGAGCGCCGCCGCGACGAGGTGCTCGAGCTGATCCGCTCGTGAGCGGCGCCTCCGAGGCAGGCGAGCGCGATCGCGACAGCGAGCGGGCGCGCGAGGGCCAGCGGGACGACGAGCGCGATCGCGAGGCCGAGCGCCGGGCGCTCGCGCTGGGCGAGCAGGCGGGCATCCACAGGCTGGCGATCCCGACTCCCTTCATGGTCGGTCGCGTGAACGCCTACCTGATCGAGGACTCGCCGCTGACGCTCGTGGACTCCGGGCCGAACTCGGGCAAGGCGCTGGACGAGCTCGAGCAGGCGCTCGCCGCGCGCGGCCATGCGATCGAGGACATCGAGCTGCTGGTCATAAGCCACCAGCACATGGATCACTTCGGCCTCGCCTCGATCCTCGCGCGGCGCTCGGGCGCCGAGGTCGCCGCGCTCGACCGCCTGGCGCCGTTCCTGGCCGACTACGGCCGCGAGACCGACCTCGACGATCGCTTCGCCGAGGGGCTCATGCTGCGCCATGGGATCCCGCCCGAGGTTGTCACCGCGCTGCGCGCCGTCTCGGCCGGCTTCCGCGCGTGGGGCTCGGCCGTCGAGGTCACCGCGCCGCTCGCCGACGGCGCGCAGCTGCAGCTGCGCGACCGCACGCTGCGCGTCCTGCACCGGCCCGGCCACAGCCCCTCCGACACCGTCTTCCTCGACGAGGGCCGCGGCATCCTGCTCGCCGCCGACCACCTGATCGCGCACATCTCCTCCAACCCGCTCCTGGCGCGACCCCTGGGCGGCGAGCCAGAGCTTGTCGGCGAGCGCCCGCAGGCGCTGATCGCCTACATGGCCTCGCTGGAACGCACCCGCGAGATGGAGCTCGAGCTCGTGCTGCCGGGACATGGCGCGCCGATCACCGACCACGTGACGCTGATCGACGAACGCTTTCGCATGCACCGCCGCCGGGCCGAGAAGATCCGCCGCCTGATCGCCGCGCGGCCGATGACAGCCCACGAGATAGCCCACGAGCTGTGGGGCAACGTCGCGGTGACGCAGGCATACCTCACGCTCTCGGAGGTGCTCGGGCACGCCGACCTGCTGCTGCGCGACGGCTCGATCGTCGAAGCCGAGCGCGACGGCGTGGTCACCTTCCACGCCTTCTGAGCAGGGCGCAGTCGATGCCGGCGCCCTGCCGCGCCAGCCGGCGCGCCGCGTTGCGCTAGCCGGGATCGCCGCCGGGCGGCGGCCATGGCACGGTCGGCGCAGCGATCTCCCAGTGGTGACCGTAGGGATCTTCGATCTTGCCGATCAGCCAGCCGTGGGCGGCCTGAACGGGATGGATCTCGCGCGCGCCTGCTGCCAGCGCGCGGGCGAGCGCGGCCTGCGGATCGGGCACGCGCAGCAGCATCTTCGTGCTCGCCCCCTCCAGCGACTCGGGGCTGAAGCTGCCGTGCTCGGGGGACTCGTCGGCGACCCAGAAGGACGCTCCGTCGACGGCCAGCTGCGCGACGACGGCCTCATTCTCGCTTGCCTGCGCCCGCATGGGTGCCCTTCCGAAGGGAGGGTCGCTGCCGCCCGCGCGGTGCAGCTCGACCGCTCCGAACGCCGCCTTGTAGAACTCGACCGCGGCGCGCCCGCCCCGCACCGCCAGCTGAGGCGCGATCTCGACGCGCTCGCCGCTGATCTCCCGTAGGTGGCCGATATTCGCGAGGTCCTGTTCCTCGACGCTTGGCTGCGTTGCCATCCACGCATCGAGGATCTCGCCGAGCAGCGCCTGCGAGGTCGAGCGCAGGCTGATCGCGAGCACGTTCGCGTCGTTCCAGCGGCGCGCGCCCGCGGCGCTGCTCGCGTCCAGGCACAGCGCCGCGCGCACCCCGTCGACCTTGTTCGCAGCGATCGACGCGCCCGTGCCGGTCCAGCAGCAGACGACGCCCTGTTCGGCGCGTCCGACCGCGACGTCGCGCGCGACCGCCTCCGAGGCCCACGCCCAGCCATCGCGCTCCCCTTGCGCGAGCGCGCCGTGCAGGAGCGTCTCGTGCCCGCGCGCGCCCAGCTCGGCGGGGAGCTCGCGAGCGACGCCCGTCAGCTCGTCAGCCGACAACGAGATGAGCATCGCCGGATTATGACCGCGCAGCCACGTGACGGCGAGGCGATCCTGCGGCGCGGCGCGGCGCGGCGGGGTCCGAGGACCGCGCCGCGCTCGAGGGTGCGAAGCTCAGGCGGCGGCCGCGCGCGCGAAGGCGTCCATCCCGACCGGCCAGCCCTAGGGCGAGCCGACCGCGTCGCGCATCCCCTGCCAACCATCGCCGTGGCGGTCGAGGTGGCGGTGCTCGAGCTCGAAGAGCGTCCGCTCGGGGCCCTGAGCGCCGTCAAACGCCGCCCCCAGGTCGCGGCCCTCGAGCGCCCGCCCCTCAAGCGGCCGTCCTCGGCCGCCGAGGTCAAGCGTCGCCCGCGTGTCCTTCCAAAGGGAGGGCGACGCTCTCCAGGAACAGCCTGTGCAGGCGGTCGTCCTCGGTGAGCTCCGCGTGGAAGGAGACGGCGAGCAGCGAGCCCTGCCGCGCGGCGACCCCGTGGCCGTCGAGCTCGCCGATGATCTCCACCTCGGGCCCGTGCTCGGCGATCCAGGGCGCGCGGATGAAGATGCCGTGCAGGGGGCCGCCGGCGAGGCCTCGCACCTCGACGTCGGCCTCGAAGCTCCTGATCTGCCGCCCGAAGGCGTTGCGCTCGGCGCGTATGTCCATGATCGCGAGATGGTCGCGGTCGAGCATGATCAGGCCCGCGCAGGAGCCGAGGATCGGGGTGCCCGAGCGGGCGAGCTCGCGCAGCGGTTCGGCGAGGCCCTCGCGCTCGATGCCGAGCGTCATCGTCGTGGACTCGCCGCCGGGGATCACGAGGCCGTCGAGACCGTCCAGGTCGGCCGGGACGCGAACCTCGCGGATGCGCGGGGCGGGGCTCAATCTCGCAAGCACGCGCTCGTGCGCCTGGAAGCCGCCCTGCAGCGCGAGCACGCCGATCAGTGGAGCGTCGGCCATCTGGCCTCCTCCGTCTTGACACCCCGCCGGTAGCGCTCCCGAGGATCGAGTGCGGCAAGGACGCAGGGAGCGTGGCGTACCGATCGTCGATCGACGGGATCGCCGATCGGCCAGCACGCGAGCGACCGAGGACGCCGCCGCGCGAAGGTCATCGGAGCGCTACCAGCCGCGCTGGGCCAGCAGCTGCTCGTTGCCGAGCTTGGAGCTCTCGAGGCTGACCATCGCCGTGCCGAGGCCGCGCGAGGCTTCGGCGACGCGCTCGGAGTCCTGCCAGTGCGTGGTCGCGGCGACGATCGCGCGTGCGCGCGTGGCCGGGTCCTCGGACTTGAAGATACCCGAGCCGACGAACACGCCTTCGGCCCCGAGGGCCATCATCAGGGCCGCGTCGGCCGGCGTGGCGATGCCCCCTGCGCAGAAGAGCACAACGGGCAGGCGCCCGTCGCGGGCGACGTCGCGCACGAGCGCCAGCGGCGCGGCGAGCTCCTTGGCGGCGCTCGCGAGCTCCTCCTCGCCGAGCGTGCCCAGACGGCGCATTTCGCCGTTGATCTGGCGGATGTGCCGGACCGCCTCGACGATGTCGCCCGTGCCGGCCTCGCCCTTGGAGCGGATCATCGCCGCGCCCTCGCCGATACGCCGCAGCGCCTCGCCGAGGTTGATGGCGCCGCAGACGAACGGCACCTTGAAGGCCCACTTATCGATGTGGTTGCGCTCGTCGGCCGGGGTGAGCACCTCGGACTCGTCGACGTAATCGACCTCGAGCGCCTCGAGCACGCGCGCCTCCATGAAGTGGCCGATGCGCGCCTTGGCCATCACGGGGATGCTAACCGCCTCCTGGATGCCCGCGATCATCTCCGGGTCGGACATGCGCGCCACGCCGCCGTCGCGCCTGATGTCGGCGGGGACGCGCTCGAGCGCCATCACGGCCGCGGCGCCTGCGTCCTCGGCGACCTTCGCCTGCTCGGGGGTGACCACGTCCATGATCACGCCCCCCTTGAGCATCTCCGCCAGGCCCGCCTTGACCCTGAATGTGGCCTCGTCGTGCATCGCCCCTAGTTTGACATGCGCTGCTGCGCGCTCGAGCGAGCGCGGCTCGCGCGCTCGGCTCACTCCGCGCTCTGGCCGGCCTTCCTGAGGCGATCACGCTCGCGATGCGCCGCGGCCGCGCGGTCGATCGCCTCGCCCACGTCGGGCATGCGCTCGCGGACTTCGTGCATCGAGTGCGAGGTCAGCACCAGCGCGCGCAGCGGCGTCGCGGCGAGCACCGACGCGCTGCGCCGCCCGCCCGCGTCGAGCACCGCGAGCTCGCCGAGCAGCTCGCCCGCGCCGACGTTGTTTATGACCGCGCCGCCCTGGCGCACCTCGGCGCTTCCCTCCTCGACGAACACGGTCTCATAGCCGTAGTCGCCCTCGCGCATCAGCTCCTCGCCCGGGTCGGCGACGAGCTCGTCGACCATACGCGCGAGCATCTTTCGCTGGGCCAGCGAAAGCTCGGAGAAGAACTCGATCTTCTCCAGTCGCTCGGGGCCGTCGCTGCCAAGTGTCTTTCGCTGCATCGCGCGGGGGATCGTTTCAGAAACGACGAACGCGCGGCTGCTAACCCTTGCGCGCGGCGCTACTTCAGCCGGAAGGCCTTGATGCGATCGTCGTATTGCGCGCTGTCCTGCGCGTATACGCCGTATGCGAGTGCCTGGATGATGCTCAGAAGCGCGGTGTGCGAGCGCACGTAGGCGGGGCTGTTGGATGAGTAGTAGAGCTTGATCTGAGCGAGCTTCGCGACCTCCGAGAGCGTCGCGTCGGTGATCGCCGCGGTGCGAGCCTGGCGATGGCGGGCGAGCTTCATCGCGCGCACGACGAGCGGGTGCGGACGCCCGGCCGAGAGGCCCACGACGAGCGTGGTCTGCTCGATCCGCCCAAGCCTCGAGAGCGCCTCCTGCGACGGGCTCGCGACGACGTCGACGTGCAGGTCGAGCAGCATCAGCAGATGGCGCATATAGCTCGCGAAGAACGCCATCTGGTCAGTGCCCGCGACGAGCACCCGCTCGGCCTCCACGATCGCCGCGATCAGCTCTTCGACGGAGCTGCGCGAGACCTTCCTCGCGGTGTCCTCGACATTGAGATGATCTGCCGTCAGCGCCGACTCGAACTCGTTCTGGTCGAGCGAGAACAGCGGCGCGGAGGAGGCGGCGGCGCCGGAGTGCTTGGCCGCCTTCGCGTTCACGCGTCGATATTCCTCGCGCGCGGCCGCCTGCAGCTCGGGGAAGCCCTCGAAGCCGAGCGCCTGCGAGAAGCGCACGACGGTCGAGCTAGACGTGTTCGCTCGCCGGGCTAGCTCCTCGGCCGTCTGGAAGGCCGCCTCGTCGAGGTGGTCGACGATGTACTGCGCCACGTCCTTCTGCGAGCGCGAGCACTCGTCGAAGCGCGCCTGGATGTATTTCGAGAGGCTCTGGTGCTCACTCGCCTGCGCCGGCGCCTGCCCTTTGCGATGCGCCGGCGTTGGGGCGTCCGCAGGCGCGGGTGTGCTCGCGCTGCCGTTGGATGCGGCGCGCCCGTTGGTCGCCCGTGGGCCCGGATGTGCGGCGGCACGCTTCATCGGCGCTCTTGTTCGACGTATCGGCTATACGTTCCTGCAGCCTTGAGCGCGCTCGCGCACGCTGGCCGAACCCGCGGACCGCGGCATTTCGGCCCCTCGGGCGGCGGGTTGGCGGGTACCGGCGAGCTGCAGGCGAGCCGGGGAAGCGCGCATCCAGGACGTGCAGCTGTTGCTGGCCAGGCCCGGCGCCCGCGGAGAGCCGCTCGCGCTATAGGGTCCGGCGCGTGCGCCGCAGCGTGTTCGAAGACGTCCACGAAGACTTCCGCGCGAGCTTTCGCACGTTCCTCGAGCGCGAGGTGCTCGGCGAGCAGGGCCGCTACGGCGAGTGGGAGCGCGAGGGGATCATCCCGCGCGAGGTGTTCGCGCGCGCGGGCACAGGCGGCTTCCTGGCGATGGCGGTGCCGGAGGAGCACGGCGGCGCCGGCGCGGAGGACTTCCGCCTGAACCTCGTCATCGGCGAAGAGGCCCAGCGCGCGGGCGTCGGCTCCTTCGGGCTCGGGATCACGCTCCACAACGACATCTGCCTGCCCTACTTCCTGCGCTACTGCAGCGAGGACCAGCGCGCGCGCTGGCTGCCCGGGATCGCCTCGGGCGAGCTGATCACGGCGCTGGCGATGACCGAGCCCGGCATCGGCTCGGACCTCGCCGCGATGTCCACGCGCGCGATTCGCGACGGCGATCACTACGTCGTTGACGGCGCCAAGACGTTCATCACGAACGGCATCAACGCCGACCTCGTGATCCTCGCCGCCAAGACCGACACGCGCGAGCGCCACCGCGGGATCAGCCTGCTCGTTCTCGAGCGCGGCATGGAGGGCTTTCAGCGCGGGCGCAACCTCGAGAAGATCGGCCAGCACGCGCAGGACACGGCCGAGCTCTCCTTCGCCGAGGTGCGCGTACCGGTCGAGAACATGCTCGGCAGCGAGGGCGAGGGCTTCCTCTACCTGGTCTCCAACCTGCCCCAGGAGCGCCTCTCGATCGCGGCCTCGGCGGTGGCCGCGGCCGAGGCCGCGCTGTCGTGGACGCTCGACTACGCGCGCGAACGCGAAACCTTCGGGCAGCCGATCGGCTCCTTCCAGAGCCAGCGCTTCGCGCTCGCGGAGATGCGCAGCGAAGTCGACGTCGCGCGAGTGTTCGTCGACCGCTGCACGCTCGCGCTCAACGAGGACGACCTCACCCCCGAGGACGCCGCGATCGCGAAGTGGTGGTGCACCGAGCTCCAGGGCCGGGTCGTCGACCGCTGCCTGCAGATCTTCGGCGGCTACGGCTACATGCTCGAGTACCCGATCGCGCGCGCCTACGTCGACGCGCGCGTAACCCGCATCTACGGCGGAACGAACGAGATCATGAAGGAGATCGTCGGACGCTCGCTGGGGCTGTGATCGACGCGCCGCTCAGGGGCCGGGCGGCTGCGGCGCCACCGACAGCGCCGGCGTGGCGCCCAGCTCCCGCGCGAGCTCGACGAAGTAGTCGAGCGAGCGGGGGTTGGCGAGCGAGTCGGCGCTCGCGGCCTGCGCGGGGGGCGTGCCCATCAGGATGCGCTTGACTGGCACCTCGAGCACCTTGCCCGAGAGTGTCCGCGGGACCTCCTCGATCTGGCGCACCTCGTTGGGGACGTGGCGCGGCGAGCAGTCCTCGCGCACGCGGCGCTTGATCCTCGCCTGCAGCTCCTCGTCGAGGCTC
>Ga0209040_10001240_pt1 | contig 20116 bp, 17 predicted proteins | sample BogFormECP12_OM3_FD_188240 | JGI IMG/M metagenome (GOLD analysis project Ga0209040, IMG submission 188240) | Bog forest soil microbial communities from Calvert Island, British Columbia, Canada - ECP12_OM3 (SPAdes) (version 2) | ecosystem: Environmental > Aquatic > Freshwater > Wetlands > Bog ...
GCGCTTTCGACGCCTGCAACGCCTCGACCTCCTCGAGCAGGAGGAGGCGCTCCTCGCCACGCGCAATCAGGCGCGCCGCGGGCGTGTTCAGCACGAGAGCTGCGCTTTCGACCTCCGCGGTCAGCGCGGGGATACCGGCGTGCCGCGCAGCGCGCTCGGCCCGAGCGAGCGCAGCGCGCGCCGTCTTCGTCCGGAGGCGTCGCATCGCGATCCCCGCAACGACCAGCTCGTGGGCAGTCCTCGATGCGGGCGGGAAGGGTGCTGGGTCGAGTTCGGCGAGCCTACGCTCGGCCTCGTCGAGGCGCCCGATCAGAAGGAGGCGCCGGACCTCGAGATACCGCGCATGCGCGGCGTTGACCCGATCGCCGTGCGCTTCGAGCGTCGCCCGCGCCGCGTCGAGTGCCTTCGCAGGCCAGCCCAGGTCGCGCGAGACCAGCGCGATCTCCGCCTCGGCGACGACGCACCTCGCACGGGCCACGGCCTCTGTCGGACCGAAGGCGCGCGCCGCACGTCGCACCAGAGCCTTCGCTCGAACCAGATCGCCGAGCTGCGCCATCGCAATGCCGCGAAGCGCGAGCGCCGGCGCGTCGTTGCGCAAGGCGACCCGGTTCAGGGCGCCGAGCGGATCACCAGCGGCGAGCGCACGCGCCGCGGCCGTGATCAGCGAGTCCATCGGAATCCCGCCACACTTGTCACTCTCACCATTTGATGCCGGGGACTAATCTATCTCACGACCACCATAGGAGACGATCATGCCCGACAACGAAGTAGCCTCGCATGAGGAATGGCTTAAGGCGCATGGAGCCCCTGACGTAGTCGATCGGACCACCTTCCAGGCGGAGCTGGACGCATTGCGGCTTCGAGAGAAGGCTCACACACGGGAAGGCGACGCCATTGCAGCCGCCCGCCGACGGCTTCCCATGGTTGAGGTCGACGGTGCCACACCGCTCATTGGCGAACGTGGGGCGGTGACACTATTGGATGTGTTTGAGGGGCGCCGGATGCTCATCGCGTACTATTTCATGTGGCACACCAGCCGCCCTGCGCCGGAGCAATGCGAGGGTTGCGCCTGGGTTACATCGCAGGTCCGCGAGCTGTCCTATATTCATTCGCGCGACGTCACCTTCGCCACATTTTGCCAAGGCCCGTACGAAGAGAGCGCACGGTACCGTGACTTCATGGGCTGGGAGATGCCTTGGTACTCGGCGGCCCGGGACTCGCTCGACACTCTCTTGGTTGGACGCCGGGTGGGCATGATGCACATCGTTTGCTACCTGCGACAAGGATCGAAAGTCTTCGAGACTTACTGGACGACGAGGCGCGGCGTCGAGGCGATGGACAACAGCTACCGGTTGCTCGATTTGACCGTCTACGGGCGGCAGGAGATGTGGGAGGACTCGCCGACCGGCTGGCCGCAACGGTTTAAGGGCAAGCAAAACTTCCGTACGGATGGACGTCCCACCGCCCAGTGGTCTCGCCTGAAGGCCGGGCACTCGGACGATCTGGGCACTTCCTGACAATGCCGCAAGGAGAAGGTTCGCTGAGAATGAAACTCTACCTCTTTCCGATATCGGGACGTGTGGTCGGCATTGTCGCCCTGAAAAATCATCTTGGGCTCGATTGTGAGGTGCAACCGATTGACCTCGGCAGTGGCGACCAACTTGCCCCTGAGTACCTCGCGCTCAATCCCAACAAGAAAATACCAACGCTCGAGGACGACGGTTTCGTGCTTTGGGAGTCGAACGCCATCTTGTTCTACATGGCGGCCAAGCAACGCGGCGGGGAGCTCTGGCCCTCTGATTTGAAAGGTCAGGCGGATGTCTTGCGCTGGCTCGCGTGGGAAAGCGCACATTGGGACGCTGAGTCCTGCGGTATGGTTGCTTATGAGAAAGCTTCGAAAACTGTGCTTGGTCTCGGTCCCCCCGATCCCGCCTTTATTGCGCGGGGCGAGCAGAACTTCACCCGCTTCGCGGCTGTTCTCAACGATTCGCTCATAGGCAAGACCTGGCTCATTGGCGAAAGGCTCACGATCGCCGACTTTTCCGTCGGTGGACTGGTGCCGTCAGCCGAACGCATGGAGCTTCCCGTCGGAAACTTCCCCGAAATACTTCGTTGGTACAAGGGGCTCGCAGCGCTGCCGGCGTGGCAGGACGCTCTTGCAACCAGAGACGCGGCCCTGGCCGCATGGCAGTCGAAAAGAGCTGGCTAGTCCTGGGACCGCCACGATGATTGCCACCCAGCGTGAAACTGCGGGCGCCTGTACCGGAAGCTGCAATGCGGCCGCCCTTGGCGCCGCCGATTGGCTATCACTCGCGGCCGCGCCGACCTTCGCAATCATGGCCGTGCTTACCGGTGTTGTTGGTGGCCGCCTGCCGGATATGCTGTGCTCGGCCGCGCAAGATGCGTCACCGCTGAGCGGAATGGTCCCGATGTACTTGGTGATGAGTGCGTTCCATTCGGCGCCTTGGCTGAAGCTGATCGCCGGCCGGCGAAGCGGTGTCCGCCGGTCCTGATCCGACGTTTGCCAGATCGAACAGTGCCAAACCGTCGCAACCACGGAGAAGACCGATGCAAGAGGCCCTCATCGTCCGCCGCGAGACGCATATCCCGGCGCCGCCCGCCGCTGTATTCGCCCTCCTGACCGATCCGGAGAAGATCGTGCGCTGGATGGGAACGGAGGCGCAGGTCGAGCCGCGGCCCGGCGGGCTCTATCTCGTCAATGTCACGGGGGCTCACGTTGCCCGCGGCTCCTTCCGCGAGGTGGTGCCGGTACACCGCCTGGCCTACAGCTTCGGCTGGGACGGCGGCCAGGAGGTGCCGCCGGGATCGAGCCTGATCGAGATTGACCTGATCGAGCAGCCGGACGGAACGTTGCTGCGTCTGACCCACACCGGTCTGCCGAATGCCGAGCAATGCGCCAGCCATGCGGACGGCTGGGCCCACTACCTCGGCCGGCTGGCCGAGGTTGCAGCCGGGCGCGACCCGGGCCCGGATCCCCGGCACGGCCGCACCGGCAGGGAGTGACCGCGGGCCCGGGTGTGCATCGCGCGGCGCGGATGACAGGTCAGGGGCCCTGGCCGCATGATGCGGCATGGACCTGCCTGCGCCTCTCGCCTGGCTGGTGGACGAGGCTGGCTTCTCGCCCGGCCCTGACCGGTTTGTGGCCGAGCTCGGCGGCCGGCTGCTGGCCGACGGCCTGCCGCTGGCGGGCGGCGCCCTGACGCTCGCGACGCCGCATCCGATCATCGCCCGCCGCACCTGGCTTTGGCGAGCGGAGACCGGGGCGGTGATCGAGGCGCTGGGCTTTGCCGGCGGTCCGCTCAGCCAGCCCGGGCGCGACTGGCTGGCCGAGCTTGGCCCGGTGCAGGAGGACACGATTGGCCCGGCGCCGGACAGTCCGGTGCTGGGCTGGGCCGGGATCCGGCCGTTCGGCCCCGCCGAGGCGGGCCGGCTGCGCCAGGTCGCGCGCTTCGCCGCGGCGCCGCTAGCCGCGCTGATTGCGCGGGCGGCGCTGGCGGCGCTGCTTGAGGCCTATCTCGGCCGGCGCAGTGCCGCCCGGGTGCAGGCCGGTGCGCTGCGCCGCGGCACCGGCGAGACCATTCGCGCGGCTCTGCTCTGTGCCGATCTGCGCGGCTTCACCGCCCTGTCCGAGGCCACGGAGCCCGCGGCGATGATTGCCACCCTCGACGCCTGGTTCGACCGAGTCGCCGGGGCGGCGCACGCCTTCGGGGGCGAGGTGCTGAAGTTCATCGGCGATGGCGTGCTGGCGATTTTCCCGGTCACCGGCACGCCGGCCGAGGCCTGCGAGGCCGCGCTGCGCGCCGTGGCCGCCGCCCGCGCCGGCATGGCGCATCTCGATGCGGTGCGGCAGGCGCAGGGGCTGCCGCCGTTGCCCTTTGGCGCGGCGTTGCATCTCGGCGAGATGCTGTGGGGCAATATCGGCGCGGCCGACCGGCTGGATTTCACCGCCATCGGCCCGGCGGTCAACCTGGTCAGCCGGCTGGAGGGGCTGTGCCGGCCGCTCGGCCGCTCGGTGTTGATCTCGGGCGCGTTCGCCGCCGAGACCACCACACCGCTGGTGCCGTTGGGCGAACACGTGCTGCCCGGCATCGCGGCGCCCTGCACCGTCTTCACCCTGCCGGATGCGTGAGCGGCTCGTGCCGCGCTCCGCGGATCACTGGCGTACGAACCAACCTGAAAGTGCTCTAGCACCCGCTGAACCAGTTGTAGCCGTAGTCCTCCCAGAACCCGCCGGGATACACGTTGGTCACGTCGATGGCGACGATGTGCTTCGGGTTCTTGAAGCCCAATTTGGTCGGCACGCGCAGCTTGACCGGGAATCCGTACGCCGCCGGCAACGGCCGGTCGCGGAACGTCAGCGCCAGCAGCGTCTGCTGGTGCAGCGCGGTCGCCATGTCGATCGAGCTGCGATAGTCGTCGGCGCAGCGGAACGACACATAGCGCGCCCGCGTATCGGCGCCGATGCGTGCGAGGAAATCGCGGAACGGCACGCCGCCCCATTTGCCGATTGCGCTCCAGCCCTCGATGCAGATGTGGCGCGTAATCTGATCGGTCTGCGGCAGCGTTGCGAGCTCGGCGAGCGTCCACTTCCGCCGTTCGCTCACCAGGCCGGACACTTCCAGCCATGCGGCGCCATCGACGTAGCGCACTTCGCTCAGCGGATAGTAAGCGTTGAACGGGAACGGGTCGGTGATGTCGGCCTCGTTGTAGGTCGGCGCCAAACGCGCGCGGTTGAACAGCGCCGCCTGCACCGTGTCGTTCCAGCGCGACATCGCCGACAGCACGCGGTCCACCGCGTCATCGTCTTGCAGATTGCATCCGGTCAGCAGCGAAAGCGCACCGATCGACAGCGTGCCACGAAGGAGCAGGCGGCGCGACGCGTGTTCAAGGCCGCGACGATGGTGGGCGGGATCGATCCGGGCCATCACACGCGCCCTGTCAGCATCGGTCGCAACGTGCGCGGCACGATGGCGACCAGGGCAAGATGCACCATGACGAAGGCGACAATGCCGGCCATGGCGAGGAAGTGGACGCGGCGTGCGATCTCGTAGCCGCCGAGAGCAAAGGTCAGCGGATAAAACTGCACCGGCTTCCAGATCGCCAGGCCCGAAACGATGGCGAATGCGATGCCGCAACTCGCCAACACGTACAGCAGCCGCTGTACGGCATTGTAGCGCGAACTGTCGTGCGGCAGCCGGAAACGCAGCGCCAGCATCGCGTCACGCCAGATCTCGCGAGGGTACAGCGGGAACAGGCGGCGCCTGATATGGCCGGACGCCAGTCCATAGCCGAGATAGATCGCGAAATTGCCAGCCAGCAGCCACATCGCCGCGAAATGCCAGGCCAGCGCGCCGCCAAGCCAGCCGCCCAGCGTCAGCCATCCCGGGAACACGGAGCGGAACAACGGCGAGGCGTTGTAGATCTGCCAGCCGCTGCCGATCATCACCGTCATCGCCACGGCATTGGTCCAGTGCGTGATTCGCACGACGAGCGGATGGATGCGCATGGCGGGTCCTCCAACCAGGCAGGGAATGCGGGCGGCCTTGGGGCCGAGGCCGCCCGCACACGGTCGATCAGGCGCGCGGCAGCAGCACGTGATCGACGACCTGGATCACCCCGTTCGACTGGCGCACGTCGGAGATCGTGATGTCGGCGAGGTCGCCCTTCTCGTCCTTCACCGTGATGTTGGAGGAGCCGTTCATCATCAGCCACAGCTTGCCGCCGCTGACGGTGTTCAGCGTCGCGGTGCCGTTGCCCTCGAGGATCAGCGAACGCAGCTTGTTGGTGTCGTAGTTCCCGGTGACCACGTGGTAGGTGAGGATCTTGGTGAGCGTGGCCTTGTTCTCGGGCTTCACCAGGTTCTCCACGGTGCCGGCCGGCAGCATGGCGAACGCCTCGTTGGTGGGCGCGAACACGGTGAACGGGCCGGGGCCGTTCAGCGTATCGACCAGGCCTGCGGCCTTCACTGCGGCGACCAACGTGGTGTGGTCGGCGGAGTTCACCGCGTTGGCGACGATGGTCTTGGATGGGAACATGGCCTGGCCGCCGACCCGGACGGTCGGCGCGGACATGTCCTGGGCGAAGACGGGGGCGGCGGACGCCAGTAGGATCGCGGCGAACAGGGCGGTACGCTTCATTTTGGTCTCTCCTCTGGTTGGAGCGGCCGTCAGCGGCCGCTGTCCCCCTATCGTCGCAACTGGCCCCATCGGATGCAGGCAGCGCGGGATTTTTTCGCGGGTTGTTAAGCCGCATCCGCGATGCTGTGCCGCATGCGACGGCTGGTGTGTCTGGACGGCCTACGCGGGGTGCTGGCGTGCTACGTGATGCTCAGCCACACGCTGCCGTTCGCGCCGCTGCCGGCCTGGCTGCACTGGCTGTTCCAGCACGGTGGCGCCGGGGTGGACGTGTTCTTCATCCTGAGCGGTCTGGTGATCGTGCAGTCGCTGGCAAGTTTTTCCTATCAGCCGCTGCCGTTCCTGATCGCGCGGGTGGCGCGAATCTATCCGGTGTTCCTGGTGGTGTTCGTCTTCGCCGTGGCGGTGCAGCCGCTGGCAACTGGCTTCGAGCGGATGGCCTGGATCGCGCCCGACAGTCCGGCGCGGGACATCTGGTCGAGCGGCTGGCCGTCGGCCTGGGGCATCTTCATCGCCACGCATCTGACGATGACGCACGGAATGTTCCCGAACGGCGTGCTGCCGGATGTCTGGGTGGGGTTCCTCGGCGCGGCGTGGAGCCTGTCGACCGAATGGCAGTTCTATCTGCTGGCGCTGCTGTTCGGCTCGTTTCTTGGGCTGCGACGGATGGCGTGGCTGTTCCTGGCGATGTCAGCCGCTGCCGTCGTGTGGCAGGCGGCAGTGCCGGATACGTGGCAGTTCAGCCGCGCGTTCCTGCCCAACAAGGCGCAATATTTCGCCTTGGGTGTTGTCAGCGCGATCGTGGTGCGGGAGGGGCGGACCGGATGGCGCGCCTACCTCGTCGTTCTCGCTGCCACGCTGGCGCTGTGTGCTGTCCAGGGGGGTATCGACAAGCTGTTGCCGCCAGTGGTGTGGACCGCGTGTCTCGCGGCGCAGGTACTCCCGTCATCCCCGCGACAGCGGGGACCCGGCCTCTGGGTCCCCGCTGTCGCGGGGATGACGGCGGTGGTGCTGCAATCCAGACCCTTGGTCTGGCTGGGTGCGGTCTCATACTGCATCTACCTGGTCAATGAGCCGGTGCAGAAGCTGTTGGGCGTGACGCTGGCCATGCTGGCCCAGGGCGACGCGGCGCTGTTCACCGCACTCTGGATTCCGGGGGCGATAGCTCTGCCGATTCTCGCATCGTGGTGGCTGCACACGTGGGTCGAGGTCCCGGCCCAGCGCTACGGCCGCGGAGTGGCGCTGACCACCGTCAGCGCCGAATGAAAGTCCAGTATTGCGGCGCCCGGCCTTCCCGCAGCGCCTTGGCTTCGTAGCGCGTCGGTGGCCAGTCACGCGGCCGTTCGGTCGCTGGCGGCGGCGCATCGAACAGCGGCTGCGCCGCCATCACTTCGGTGACCCAGGCCTGATAGGTCGGATCATCGCTGGCCACGCGCCACTCGGCGCCACCCTTCAGGACGCGCGCGAGCAGCGGCAGCAACGCCGGATGGACGAAGCGGCGTTTGGCATGGCGCGCCTTCGGCCAGGGATCGGGGAACAGCAGGAACAGCCGGCCCAGGCATCGGTCCGGCAGCAGGTGCAGCAAGGTCCATGCGTCATCGGTCCACAAGCGCAGATTGCCGGGCAACGGTGCGTTTGCCTCGCCACCCTCCGGCACCAGATGTGACAGCAGCGAGCAGATGCCGTTGTCGAACACCTCGCAGGCGATCAACCCGGCCTCCGGGTGCGTGGCGATCTGCGCCAGTGCGTGTTCGCCGCTGCCGAACCCCACTTCCAGCCACAGCTCGTCCGGCCGCGGCGCGAACGCGGACAACGGATCACCAGCCAGCTCCAGTGCGAACTCCAGCCGCGGCAGCGTGACCTCCAACAGGCGGAGCTGGCGTGGCCGCAGGCGATGGCCCCGGCCCCGGCCGTACAGCCGGTCCGGCGGCGGCTTCAGCGCCCGAAGGCTGCCCGCAACGCCGGCGCCAGGTCGGTCTTCTCCCACGTGAAGCTGCCCTTCTCCGCGTCCGGCTCGCGGCCGAAATGGCCATACGCCGAAGTGGGCACATAGATCGGCCGGTTCAAATGCAGATGCTCGCGGATGCCGCGCGGCGTGAGGTTCATCAGCTCGCGCAGGGTGCGCTCGATCCGCGTCTCGTCCACGTCCTTGCCGGTGTTCTGCAGATCGACATACACCGACAGCGGGCGCGCGATGCCGATCGCGTAGCTGATCTGGATGGTGCAGCGATCGGCCAGCCCCGCCGCCACGACATTCTTCGCCAGATAGCGGCAGGCATAGGCGGCGGAGCGGTCCACCTTGGTCGGATCCTTGCCGCTGAAGGCGCCGCCGCCGTGCGGGGCCGCGCCGCCATAGGTATCCACGATGATCTTCCGACCCGTCAGGCCGCAGTCGCCATCCGGCCCACCGGTGACGAACTTTCCGGTCGGGTTCACATGGAACTCGCCTTCCGGGCACATCCAGCCGTCCGGCAGCGTGCTCTTCACGATCGGCCAGAGCATTCGCTTGATCTCGGGCTGTTCGAGGTCCTCGACGTGCTGGGTGGAAACCACAATGCTGGTCGCGCCGACCGGCTTGCCGTCGATGTAGCGCAGCGTCACCTGGCTCTTGGCATCTGGCAGCAGGCCTTCCACCGATTTGTCGCGGATGTGCCGCAGTTCGCGGATGCGGTGCAGGATGGCGTGGGCGTAGTGGATCGGCGCCGGCATCAGCGCCTCGGTCTCGCGGCAGGCGTAGCCGAACATCATCCCCTGGTCGCCGGCGCCCTCGTCCTTGTTGCCGGCGGCGTCCACGCCCTGGGCGATGTCGGACGACTGAGCGTGCAGGTGGCAGGCGATCTCCGCCTTGTCCCAACTGAACCCCGCCTGGTCATAGCCGATGTCGTGGATCGCCATGCGGGCGAGATGCGTCAGCAGGTCCGGCGTTACGGTGGCCGGCCCGCGGGTCTCGCCGGCGAAAACCACGCGGTTGGTGGTGACCAGCGTTTCGCAGGCGACACGCGAGTAGGGGTCAGCGGCCAGATAGGCGTCCAGCACCGTGTCGCTGAGCCGGTCGGCCACCTTGTCGGGATGGCCTTCCGAGACCGACTCGGAAGTGAACAGGAACTCGCCCGTATCGCGCATCGATGAATGTCTCCCGTGCCGCTTGGTTGGCCGTTCGTTGGGGGAATGGGGCTGTGTGGGGGAAACCCCCCTGGGGGTCAAGGGCGGCGGACGGCCACTAAAGGCCGGCCCGTGACCCTGCTGCTTGCGCGTTCAGAAGGTCCGGCGGAGGCTGGGTGTGGTGTGCGCCAAGGACGGCACGCAGGCAGGAAGCATATCGAACAGGAATGACACCATGCGCGTCGGCATTGCCTCTGATCACGGTGGCTTCGACTTGAAGCAGGAGCTGGTCGCGCAGCTCCGTACGGCCGGCCACGAGATCGTCGATTTCGGCGCGCACAGCCTGACGCCGGACGATGACTATCCTGACTTTGTCATCCCGCTCGCCCGCGCTGTGGGAGCCGGGCAGGTCGAACGCGGCGTGGCGATCTGCGGCAGCGGCGTCGGTGCGTCGGTATGTGCCAATAAGATCCCCGGTATCCGCGCCGCGCTGATCCACGACCATTTCTCGGCCCGGCAGGGTGTCGAGGATGATCACATGAACATCCTTTGCATGGGAGGTCGGACCGAGGGCGCGGCGGTGGCCTGGGACCTGGTTGAGACCTTTCTTGCCGCCGAGTTCAGTCAGGCCGAACGACATCTGCGCCGGTTGGGCAAGGTGACGTCCCTTGAAGCAGACACATGATGAGGCGACGCGATGCTGCACCACGAGCGTCTGAGGCCACCGACTGAGGACTATACGCCGGATGAATGGAGCCTGATCGAAAAGGCCTTCCACCCGGAGTTTGCCGCCCAGATGGAGTCGCTTTTCGCGCTGGGCAACGGGTATCTCGGCATGCGCGGCGTCCCGGAAGAAGGGAAGCCCAGCGTGCAAAATGGCACGTTCATCAACGGTTTCTATGAAGAATGGCCGATTGTCTATAGCGAGGCTGGCTACGGTTTCGCTCGTACCGGCCAGACCATGCTGAACGTGACCGACAGCAAGATCATCCAATTGTTCGTGGATGACGAGCCGTTTGTGGTCGTCGGCGCGAATCTGCGTCATTACGACCGACGCCTGAATTTGCAGGCGGGGACGCTGGACCGTGAGCTGCACTGGGAAACGCCGTCGGGCAAGCTGGTACGGATAAGGTCCCGCCGGCTGGTCTCCTTTCGTCATCGCCACGTGGCGGCCATTTCTTATGAGGTGACCCTGCTCAATCAGGCGGCGCCCGTAGTGATCTCGTCGGAGATGCTCTGTCGGAACCCCGAAGCGCAGGCGCCCGACGACGACCCGCGCCGGGCGAAGATGTTTTCCGCCGATGTCCTGCGGCAACGCGCAGGCTACGTGCGTGACCGTCGTGTCGTGCTGGCCCATGGCACGGAACGCAGCCGAATGATCTTGGCGTGCGGTATCGACCACGATCTCGAGACCGAGTGTTCGCACAGCTACAAAGCCACTCACACAGACAGCTTCGGCCAGGTGGCGTTCTCGGTTGCCGCTGAACCGGGAAAACCCATCCACCTTACCAAGTACATGGCGTATCACACCGCAGCGATCGTTGATGCCGAACCGATCTGCGATCGGGTGGAGTGGACACTGGACAGAACGATCGGGCAGGGGTTCGCGGCTCTGCTGACCGAGCAGGAGCAGTACCTGAAGAGCTTCTGGCAGCGAAGCGACGTCGGCGTCAGCAACATCGATGCGGAGCGCGCAAGGCTCACGACTGTAGAAATCCAGCAGGCGATCCGGGTCAATCTGTTCCACATCATACAGGCTTCGGCCAGAGCGGAAGGCACCGGCGTGGGCGCGAAGGGGCTGACCGGTCAGGCCTATGAAGGACAGTATTTCTGGGACACCGAAGTCTACCTGCTGCCTTTCCTGATCTACACGTCGCCCCGTATCGCCAAGAACCTGCTGCGCTTCCGCTACGGGATGCTGGACCGCGCGCGCGCCCGTGCGCGTGAGCTTGGCCACCGGGGCGCCATGTTCCCCTGGCGGACCATCAGCGGAGAGGAAGCCTCGGCCTACTATGCGGCGGGCACCGCGCAGTACCACATCAATGCCGACATCATGTACGCCTTGCGCAAGTATGTGAATGCGACCGGCGACCAGGAATTCCTGTTCGAATGCGGCGCGGAAATGCTGGTGGAAACGGCGCGTCTATGGTGCAGCCTGGGGTTCTTCTCGCCGAGAAAGGGCGGCAAATTCTGCATCAACGGTGTAACCGGCCCCGACGAGTACAATACGGTCGTCAACAACAACACATACACGAACCTGATGGCACGCGAGAACCTGCGCTATGCGGCCAATACGGTGGCGTACCTCAAAGCGGAGAGGCCGGACATCCTGCATGCACTTGTCAGAAAGACCGGACTGGAGGCGGAGGAGGCCGAGATTTGGACGCAGGCGGCTGACAACATGTACGTCCCATTCGAGGCCGCCACAGGGATCTATCCCCAGGACGACGACTTCCTCGATCGGGAGCCATGGGACTTCAGGAATACCCCGGCCGATCGGTATCCGCTTCTGTTGTTCTATCACCCTCTGAACATCTACCGACGACAGGTGATCAAGCAGGCCGATGTCATCCTGGCGATGTTTCTGCTCGGCCATGAATTCTCGCTGGAGGCGAAGCGACGGAACTTCGCGTTCTACGATCCACTCACCACCGGCGACTCGTCGCTCTCGTCTTGCATCGAGGCCATTGTCGCGCTCGAGGTCGGCGAGTTCGACAAGGCCGTGACCTACATGCGCGCGGCCTTGCTCATGGACCTCGCCGACGTCGGCGGCAATGTGACAGATGGATGTCATATAGCCTCGATGGGTGGTACCTGGATGGCACTCGTCTACGGGTTCGGTGGGCTGCGCGACTATGACGGCATGCTGTCGTTCCGGCCGCAGAGGCCGCCGGAAGGGCGGTCATCGCTGCGGTTTCCGCTGACCTTTCGTGGCCGCATCCTGCATGTGGAACTCGCCCCGGATGCAACGACCTACACAATGCGAGAGGGAGACGAGCTGATTTTTCGCCACGAGGGTGAAGTCATCACCTTGACCCATGCGGAACCCACTGTCGTCCGACCGACTCTGAGGCCCTGACCTGCGCGAAATGTCGGCTCGGGACGGCGACACCATCATTGCCGAACGCCGCCGTGGTCGGCTATCTTGGCGTAAGGGCCGGATACCCAGGCCGCGCATCAGGGCGTCTGCGGCCTGTCGCAGCATCGCGCGACCATTGATCAGACTACGCCGCACACCTGATGCACGGCACTGATCGCAGCTTAGCACGGAGGCGACCTTGGCAAACGTGTTGTCGAACAACGAACGGGCACTGATCAACGCGTACTGGCGGGCCGCCAACTATCTTTCCGTCGGTCAGATCTATCTCTACGATAATCCTCTGCTCAAGCAGACGCTGACCAAGGATCATATCAAGCCGCGGCTGCTCGGGCACTGGGGAACCACGCCCGGACTGAACTTCCTGTACGTCCATCTGAATCGTGTCATCAAGGCGCACGATCTCGACATGATGTATGTGACCGGCCCGGGACACGGTGGCCCTGCACTGGTCGCCAACGCCTACCTGGAAGGCACCTACAGCGAGGTGTATCCGAACGTCTCTCGCGACGAAGCGGGCATGAAGCGCCTGTTCACGCAGTTCTCCTTCCCGGGCGGAATCCCCAGCCACGTCGCCCCCGAAACGCCTGGCTCGATCCACGAGGGCGGCGAACTCGGCTACGCCCTCTCGCACGCCTATGGCGCCGCATTCGACAATCCCGACCTGATCGTCGCCTGTGTGGTCGGTGACGGCGAGGCCGAGACCGGGCCGATGGCCACCAGTTGGCACTCCAACAAATTCCTCAACCCGGCGACGGACGGCGTCGTGCTGCCGATCCTGCAACTCAACGGCTACAAGATCGCCAATCCCACCGTGCTTGCCAGGATCAGCCACGAGGAACTTGACCACCTGTTTCGTGGCTACGGCTACACGCCGCATTTCGTCGAGGGGCGCGAGCCTGACGAAATGCACGAACGGATGGCGTCCACCCTGGACGGCATCGTCGCCGAGATCCGGCGGATCAAGCAGGCGGCGCGCAGCAACGGTTCGCCGCAACGTCCGCTTTGGCCGATGATCGTGCTGCGCACGCCCAAGGGATGGACGTGCCCGAAGGAGGTCGACGGCCGACGCACCGAGGACTACTGGCGAGCGCACCAGGTGCCGATCGGGGAGATGCAAGAGAACCCCGAGCACGTCCGCCTGCTCGAACAATGGATGCGCAGCTACCACGCCGAAGAGCTGTTCGACGATGCCGGCCGGCTACGACCCGAGCTTGCCGAACTGGCGCCCCGCGGCGCCCGCCGAATGAGTGCCAACCCGCACACCAATGGCGGCTCGCTGTTGCAGGACCTGCGGCTGCCTGACTTCCGCGATTATGCGGTGAACGTGCCTGCACCGGGCGCCGCGACTGCCGAGTCCACCCGCGAAATGGGCAGGTTCCTGCGCGACGTCATGAAGCTGAACCAGGAGGCGCGGAACTTCCGCCTGTTCAGCCCCGACGAGAACAATTCCAACCGCTGGCAGGATGTGCTGGACGTCACCAACCGCGCCTGGATGGCGACGACCGAGCCGTGGGATGACCACCTGGCTGCAGACGGTCGGGTGATGGAAGTGCTCAGCGAGCACCAGTGCCAGGGTTGGCTCGAGGGCTATCTGCTGACCGGCCGCCACGGGTTCTTTTCCTGCTACGAGGCATTCATTCACATCATCGACGCGATGTTCAACCAGCACGCCAAGTGGCTGAAGGTATGCAACCAGATTCCCTGGCGGCGACCGATTGCCTCGCTGAACTATCTCCTGTCGAGCCATGTCTGGCGTCAGGATCATAACGGGTTCAGCCATCAGGATCCCGGGTTCATCGACCACGTCGTCAACAAGAAGGCCGAGGTGGTGCGAGTCTACCTGCCGCCCGATGCGAATTGTCTGCTGTCCGTCACCGACCACTGCCTGCGCAGCCGCAACTACGTCAACGTGGTGGTTGCCGGGAAGCAGCCGGCGCCGCAGTGGCTGACGATGGACGAGGCGATCAAGCATTGCACCGGCGGCCTCGGCATCTGGGAATGGGCCAGCAACGACCGCGGTGGAGAGCCAGACGTCGTCATGGCATGCTGCGGCGATGTTCCGACGCTGGAGACCCTGGCCGCGGTTGATCTGCTGCGCCAGCATGCGCCGGAACTCAAGATCCGGGTGATCAATGTCGTGGACCTGATGAAGCTGCAGCCCGCAAGCGAGCATCCGCACGGCATGTCGGACCGCGACTTCGATGCTTTGTTCACCACCGACAAGCCGATCATCTTCGCGTTTCACGGCTATCCGTGGCTCATCCACCGGCTGACCTATCGGAGGAACGGACACCACAACATCCACGTGCGCGGCTACAAGGAAGAGGGCACCACCACCACGCCGTTCGACATGTGCGTACTGAACGACCTGGACCGGTTTCACCTGGTTGATGACGTGATCGATCGGGTCCCGCGTCTCGGATCACGTGCGGCGTACGCAAAGCAGGCGATTCGCGACAAACTGATCGAGCACAAGGAGTACATTTGTCGATACGGCGACGACATGCCGGACATCAAGGGCTGGACCTGGGGTCAGACGCGTGTTGCTCAGCTTGCCAGCTCGACGGAGGCGGACAATGTCTGAGCAGGTCGCGCCGGGTCAGGCCGGTCGCCGGCACACGCTGCGGGCGGCGATGTTCGACGTGGACGGCGTGCTCGTGGCCTCGCCGCACGAGCGTGCCTGGCGGGAGGCGCTTGCCGGATATGCCGACCCGGCCAGGTTCACTACCGCGTTCTATCAGGCCAATGTTGCCGGCAAGCCGCGGCTGGATGGCGCACGCGCGACTCTGGAACGGCTTAGCGTACCCAACTCGGCAGCACGCGCACCCGAGTACGCCGCGACCAAGCAGGCGCTGATCGATCACCTGATCGCCGAGGGCAGCTTCGAGGCGTTTCCGGATGCGGTGCGTCTCGCCGTCGCGCTGCGAGCGGCGGGTCTGAAGCTGGCGCTCGCGTCCTCTTCGAAGAACGTCGGCGCCATGCTGCGTCGCCTGACCACGCCCGATGGCAGCACGTTGCTGTCGGTTTTCGACGCCGACCTGAGTGGCACCGACGTGCCGCGCGGCAAGCCGGATCCGGCGCTGTTCCTGCTCGCGGCGAAGGCTCTGGACGTCCCACCGCCGCAGTGCCTGGTGGTCGAGGACGCCCCGGCTGGCATTGCAGCAGCGCGCGCCGGCGGTATGGCGGCTCTCGGCATCGCTCGCCTTGGTGATGAAGCCTTGCTGCGCGCCGCCTCGGCCGACCTCGTCGTGACCAGTCTCGACCAGGTCGACACGGCTGCCATCCCCGCAGGCATATTGCGCACCCGGCCCGAAACGGAGGCGTCCGTTCATGCATGAGGTCATACAGCCGACGCGCGACCCGGGCTGGGTGCTGAACCACGAAGGCTACCACGTACTGACCGAAACCGCGGTGGAATCCCGCTTTGCGCTCGGCAACGGGTTCCTGGGGATGCGGGCCTCGCGTCCCGTCAGCCGCGGCCCGACCTGGGTCAGCTGGCTGGGTTACATCAGGTGGGCATCGTGGCCGCGCTGTTATGTCGCCGGCCTGTTCGACCGACCCAACACCGTGCCGCCGGTGCCCGCGCTGGTGCCCGTGGCGGACTGGTCGCGCGTCAGGCTCGTGCTGGACGACAAACCGCAGCTGCTGTTGGACGGAGAGTACCTCGCCAGTCTGCGCCGGCTCGACCTGCGCCGCGGTGTGCTCCTGTCGGACCTGAGCTATCGGGCACACGCCGGTATCACCGTAGATGGCAACGAACTGCGCCTCGTGTCACAGGCGGACCGCGCCGTGGCATTGCAGCTTCTGAGGTTCTCGCTCGACCGCGACGGAATCGACGTGATGCTGGAGGCCAACTTCGCGATGGCCGGGCTCGGCATGGAGCCGCTGCAGTTAGACCGAGATGTCTGTGCCTGGCGCACGGAAGGCTCCGGCAAGGGTGTCGCGATGGCGGGCAGCGCCACATTGCGCGCCGACGGCAATCCGCTCGTCCCGGAGCGGTCGTTCTCGCTGCGATGGATCTGGCGCTGGCGCTCCGTCGCCGGACAAGTGCTCGAACTCGACCGTCTCGTCACGGTGGCACGGTCGGACAGGTTGGCGGACGACCCGGCTCCGGTCGCAGCCGACGCGCTGGCGCGCAACCGCGCGCTTGGCTGGCGCGGGGTGCTGGCGGCGCACGAGACCGCATGGCAGCACCGCTGGCGTGCAAGCGACGTCATCGTCGAGGGTGACGATGAGGTGCAGCAGGCGTTGCGCTTCGCCGCGTACCATCTGACCAGCGCCGCCAACCCGGACGACGAGAGTGTCTCGGTGGGCGCACGAGGCCTGACCGGGGATGCGTATTTCGGCCATGTGTTCTGGGATACCGAGACCTACCTCCTACCGTTTTATACCGCGGCGTGGCCACAGGCTGCCCGCGCGATGCTGATGTACCGCTATCACACGCTGCCCGGCGCGCGCGCCAAGGCAGCCGCGATGGGGTACAAGGGCGCGTTGTACGCGTGGGAATCAGCCGACACCGGCGAGGAGACCACGCCCGAGCGCGTGATCGGTGACGACGGTGCGATGATCGACATCCTGACCGGCGTGATGGAACACCACGTCAGCGCCGACATCGCCTATGCCGTCTGGCACTATTGGCGGGCGACCGGCGACGACGCTTTCTTCCTCAAGGCTGGTGCCGAGATCATGCTGGAGACCGCCCGGTTCTGGGCGTCGCGCGCAGCCGCGGAGGCGGACGGCAGGCGGCACATCCGCCACGTGATCGGCCCCGACGAATACCACGAGGATGTGGACGACAATGCCTTCACCAATGTGATGGCGCGATGGAACATCGCCCGGGGGCTGGACGCGGTCGCCGCACTGACGGCTCGCTGGCCGGCTCGCGCCGGGGCTCTGTGCGGCCTGCTGGGGTTGGGAGAGCCGGAACTCGCCGACTGGCGCGACGCGATCGCGCGGATTGTGACCGGCCTCGATCCCGCGACCGGGCTCTACGAGGAGTTCGCCGGGTATCACCAACTGGAACCGATCGATCTCGCGTTGTATGCCGGCCGCAAGGTGCCGATCGATGTGGTGCTCGGTCGCGAGCGGACGCAACGCTCGCAAGTGATCAAGCAGGCGGACGTGGTGGCACTCATTGCGTTGCTGCCGGAAGAGTTCCCTGGCGCCATGGCGGCAACCAATTTCCGCCACTACGAGCCACGCACCGCGCATGGCAGCTCGCTCAGCGCCGGCATCCACGCGCTGGCCGCGGCACGGCTGGGCGATGCGGACACGGCGCTTCGCTTCCTGCGTCAGGCCGCTGCCGCCGATCTCGAGCTCGACCCGAACAGCGCGGGCGGGATCCGGATCGCCGGCCTGGGTGGACTGTGGCAGGCGGTGGTACTGGGCTTTGCTGGTCTCGATCTCGGCGGTGACACGCTTGGCATCAGCCCACGTTTGCCGGCGGCATGGCGCAGCATATCCTTCGCCGTGTGCTGGCGGGGGCGATCGGTTCAGGTCCGCATCACCGGGACGACGGTGCGGGTCGCGGTCGCCGACGGGAGGCCGATGGAGATCCGGATTGCGGGCGTGCCTCGGAGCCTGACAGCGGGCACTGGGCTGGAGGTAGCCCTGGAACCTGCTGCCGCTCCGCCCTGAGCCACAGCGGCAACGACGCGATGCCAGGTTCGCCGACAGTCGGGGCTGGCGCTGCCCTGCGCAGCAATCGCGGCCTCGACGGGGTCAACTTCTTCGTTGCGGCGGTGCAGACCGCGTTCGGCTCCTTCGTCACGGTCTACCTGGTAAAGAATGATTGGCCGCCGGAGGCGATCGGCTTTGCGCTGACCGTCGCCACGATGAGCAGCCTGTTGAGCCAGCTGCCGGCGGGCGCCGCGCTGGACAGTATCCGCGACAAGCGCCGCGCAGTGATGCTTGGCATTATCGGCGTCGGCCTCGCGACCTTGCTGCTATGCGTGACGGCGGCGAGAGTTGCGGTCTATCTCGCACTGGCAGTCCAGGGACTGGCGAGTTCGCTGATCGGTCCCGGCATCGCGGCGATCAGTCTCGCGTTGGTCGGACAGGCGGCGTTGAGCGAGCGGATCGGACGCAACGCGCGGTTCGCAGCCATCGGCAATGGTTTGGCCGCGGCCGCGATGGGGATTGCGGGGTCGTATTTGCCCGCGGTGTCGGTGTTTCTCATGGCAGCAGTGTTCACTCTGCCGGCGCTGCTGTCGCTGGCCCTGATCACGGGGGGACCTTCGGAGCCGCCCCCGGAACAGGCGGCGCCGATCGACGAGCGGCCGCCGCACGACAAGCGCATCTCGTGGCAGAGCATCAAGTCTCTGCTCCAGGACAAAAGGTTGGGAATCTTTGCCGCCTGCGTCCTGCTGTTCTTTGCCGCGAGCGCCGCGATGGGCCCTGCAGTCGCGGGACGGGTGACGCGACGCTGGCCAGAATTCGCCACCCTTATTGTCGCCGCGACGATCCTGGTGCCGCAGGCGATCGTGGCCGCGATTTCGCCGCTGATCGGCCGACGTGCCGAGAGTTCGGGCCGAAGGCCTCTGCTGCTGATCGGATGGGGACTGATTCCGTTGCAGGGATTACTGTATGCAACGCTGCCCGGTCCCTTCGCCCTGGTGCTTGGCAGCCTGCTGAATGCCTTCAGCGGCGCCATCTTCGGCGTCATGATGACAGTCGTCGTTGCCGACCTCACACGTCGCACTGGTGGCTTCAACCTCACCCTTGGCGCGCTCGGTGTTGCCATATCGGTCGGTGCATCGCTGAGCACGTTCTTTACCGGGATCTCGGTGGCCGCATTCGGTGTCAGGGTCGCGGCACTTGGTCTGGCGATCGTGGGGGCCTGCGGTCTGGCGCTTCTGTGGGCGGGGATGCCGGAGACGAAGACGTCTGGAGCACGTTCATAATGACCGGAAACGGCGGCCGCGTCATTGCAGAGCGCGAACGAAGCGTGGCCCGGAGCGATACAAAGGGGTACGGGCACAACCACTGGATTGCATCGGCCCCGCCACGCTTCTCTCGCGGTCCTCGCGGCGTAACCGATTCAACGGATTTGGCAGCTTGAATGTTGGCTTTGGGTGGATAGCCGCCATTCGCAGATCTGCGAACGAACCACCGGTATCGACCCGCGTCGGTCGTTGCTCCGCTACCCAGCCGATCTCCGAAGCGGACGTTTGCCGCGCCGCCGCGGCGACAGGGTTGCGCCCACAACGGCCAATCGTGCGAGCCCGGCAGAACCGGCGGGTTCGACCCGAAGCGGTCCTCCGCGCAGGACTGCTGCACGCACTAACCCCTGAGAATTTGCGCTCCCTTTCTCAGCTCAGCCGGTCACCAGATCGGTATCGCTCATCCATCGCGACAGGGAACTACGTCCGAGTAATTTCCGAGCCTTTACGCCATCAACTCCCTCGCTAAGAGGAGATGCAGGTGCGTGCCCTTGCCCGCTCGTTCAGTGCGTGAGACCGTTCACCTGCGGCCATCCCCTTTTGCAGGAGTCTACCGTGCCCACCATTACCACCAAGGACGGCACCGAGATTTTCTACAAGGACTGGGGTTCGGGCGAACCGATCGTGTTCAGCCACGGCTGGCCTCTGTCGGCCGATGATTGGGACAATCAGTTACTGTTCTTCCTGCATCATGGCTATCGCGTGATCGCCCATGACCGCCGTGGGCACGGGCGCTCGACCCAGACCGCCGACGGCCACGATATGGACCATTACGCCGACGATCTGGCGGCGCTGACGGCGCATCTCGATCTGCAAAA
>Ga0209040_10001243_pt1 | contig 20091 bp, 22 predicted proteins | sample BogFormECP12_OM3_FD_188240 | JGI IMG/M metagenome (GOLD analysis project Ga0209040, IMG submission 188240) | Bog forest soil microbial communities from Calvert Island, British Columbia, Canada - ECP12_OM3 (SPAdes) (version 2) | ecosystem: Environmental > Aquatic > Freshwater > Wetlands > Bog ...
ACCGGCGAGGTGCTCGAGCACACCAAGGGCCCCAAGATCCGTATCCACAAGTTCAAGAACAAGACCGGCTACCACAAGCGGCAGGGACACCGTCAGCAGTTGACGGTCCTCAAGGTCACCGGCATCAACTAGCGGAGGCGACAGAAATGGCACACAAGAAGGGCGCTTCCAGCTCGCGCAACGGCCGCGATTCCACAGCTCAGCGGCTGGGCGTCAAGCGGTTCGGGGGCCAGGTCGTCAAGGCCGGCGAGATCCTGGTCCGCCAGCGCGGCACCAAATTCCATCCGGGCGTCAACGTCGGGCGCGGTGGCGACGACACGTTATTCGCCAAGTCCGACGGGGCGGTTGAGTTCGGCACCAAGCGCGGACGCAAGACCGTCAACATCGTCGCGGCCGGACAGACCACCGACTGAGCGTCGCGAGTGTGGACCTACCCACGTAGGTACGCACTCGGGGGGTGAAGGGAAGCCTGATGCCTCGGTTTGTCGATCGCGTCGTCATCCACGCGCGCGCGGGTTCCGGCGGTAACGGCTGCGCTTCGGTCCATCGCGAGAAATTCAAGCCGCTGGGCGGCCCCGATGGCGGCAACGGCGGACGCGGCGGCAGCATTGTCTTCGTCGTCGACCCCGCGGTGCACACGCTGCTCGACTTCCATTTCCGCCCGCACATCACCGCGGCGTCGGGCAAACAGGGGATGGGCAACAACCGCGACGGCGCCACCGGCGCGGACCTGGAAGTCAAGGTGCCGGACGGCACCGTCGTGCTGGACGAAAATGGCCGGCTGCTGGCTGACCTGGTCGGCGCGGGCACCCGCTTTGAAGCCGCCGCCGGTGGCCGGGGCGGCTTGGGCAACGCTTCGCTCGCGTCGCGCGCCCGCAAGGCGCCCGGCTTTGCGCTGCTCGGCGAGCCGGGCCAGGCCCGCGACCTCACATTGGAGCTCAAGACCGTCGCCGACGTCGGCCTGATCGGGTTTCCGTCCGCCGGAAAGTCCTCGCTGGTATCCGTCATTTCGGCGGCCAAACCGAAGATCGCCGACTACCCGTTCACCACGCTGGTTCCCAATCTCGGCGTTGTCTCGGCGGGGGAGCACGCATTCACGGTCGCCGACGTGCCAGGTCTGATCCCCGGTGCATCCCAGGGTCGCGGCCTGGGCCTGGATTTCCTGCGGCACATCGAGCGGTGCGCGGTGCTGGTGCATGTCGTCGACTGCGCCACCGCCGAGCCGGGCCGCGACCCGATCTCCGACATCGACGCGCTGGAAGCCGAACTCGCGGCCTATACACCCACACTGCAGGGCGATCCGGCGCTGGGCGACCTCGCCGAGCGGCCGCGGGCGGTGGTGCTCAACAAGATCGACGTGCCGGAGGCCCGTGAGCTCGCCGAGTTCGTCCGTGACGACATCATCGCCGCGCGCGGCTGGCCGGTGTTCTGCGTGTCGACGGTCACCCGAGAAGGCCTGCAGCCGTTGATCTTTGGGCTGTGGCAGATGGTCTCGGCCTACCACGCCGCGCGCCCGGAGCCGGTGCCGCGGCGGCCGGTGATTCGTCCGGTGCCCGTCGACGACAGCGGCTTCACGGTCGAGCCCGACCCGCAGCAGCCGGGCGGCTTCGTCGTAACCGGGGCACGCCCCGAGCGCTGGATCGGCCAGACCAACTTCGACAACGACGAAGCGGTTGGCTATCTCGGCGATCGCCTCGCCCGCCTCGGTGTTGAGGAGGAACTGCTGCGGCTGGGTGCGCAACCAGGCTGCGCGGTGACCATCGGCGACATGACCTTCGACTGGGAGCCGCAGACCCCTGCGGGGCATCAAGCCGCACTGTCCGGCCGCGGCACCGATGCGCGGCTGGAACGCAGCGAACGCGTCGGCGCCGCCGAGCGCAAGGCTGCCCGGCGTCAGCGCCGCGGACACGGTGACGACTCGTGACCAGTCAACATCGAGAAGCCGTCCGGACCGCGCGCAGCTTAGTCGTCAAGGTCGGGACCAACGCGCTGACCGCACCGTCCGGGGTGTTCGACGCGGGTCGGCTGGCCGAACTGGCCGACGCGATCGAGGCGCGGATGAAGGCGGGCACCGACGTCGTCATCGTGTCGTCGGGCGCCATTGCCGCCGGCATCGAGCCACTCGGATTATCCCGTCGCCCAAAAGATTTGGCGACCAAGCAGGCCGCGGCCAGCGTCGGGCAGGTCGCGCTGGTGAACTCGTGGAGTGCGGCATTCGCCCGGTATGGCCGCACGGTAGGGCAGGTGCTGCTGAGCGCGCACGATATTTCGATGCGGGCTTCGCACACCAACGCCCAGCGCACCCTGGACCGGCTGCGCGCACTGCATGCGGTGGCGATCGTCAACGAGAACGACACGGTGGCCACCAACGAGATCCGGTTCGGTGACAATGACCGGCTTTCGGCGCTGGTGGCGCACCTGGTCGGCGCCGAGGCCCTGGTACTGCTCTCCGACATCGATGGGCTCTACGACTCCGATCCCCGCAAGAACAGCGCGGTGCCCGCCAGGTTTATACCGGAAGTGGGCGGGCCGGCGGACCTGGACGGCGTGGTCGCCGGCCGGGGCAGTGATTTGGGTACCGGCGGTATGGCGTCGAAGGTGCCGTCGGCGCTGCTGGCCGCAGATGCCGGGGTGCCGGTGCTGTTAGCCGCAGCTGCCGACGCCGCGACCGCGCTCACCGACGCATCGGTAGGCACGGTATTTGCCGCACGGCCGGACCGGATGTCGGCGCGCCGGTTCTGGTTGCGCTATGCCGCCGAGTCGGCCGGCTCGCTGACTCTCGACGAGGGCGCGGTGCGTGCTGTGGTAGGGCAACGCCGTTCGCTACTGGCCGCGGGTATCACCGCGGTATCTGGCCGGTTTTACGGCGGCGACGTGGTCGAATTGCGCGGGCCGGACTCAACGATGGTGGCCCGCGGTGTGGTCACCTATGACGCGGCTGAGCTCGCCACCATGATGGGCCGGTCGACCTCCGAGCTGCCCGGCGAGCTGCGCCGGCCCGCCGTGCACGCCGATGACCTGGTCGCGGTGTCGGTGGCTAACCCGGCCTAACTGAAGGGGCTGCTGTTGTCTTGCCACGCGGCCGATTCGGGGCGCGGTCCGTAGCGGCGGGTGTAGTCCTCGTGCATCTTGGCCTGTTTTTCGCGTTTGAGGACGTCGACCAGTTTCGGGTCGAGGCCATGCTGCGCCAGCCGGTGTCGGCGCCAGACCTTGTTCAACGCAAACGAGACCACCAGCGCCCAGGCATAGAGCGGGACCGTCATCTCGGTATGCACATACAGCGAAGCGGGCAGCAGCCAGAACGGTGCGAGAACGAACAGAGGTGGTATCGCCCACCGGATCATGTGCCGGCGCACGGCTCCTTTGCCCGCTAGATCGTGAGCGACCCAGCTGCGCATCGAACTGGGTAGGCATCGACCGTACGAGTAGGCGATGTGCTGCCAAAGGTTGGGTTTGGTGCTGGTCATGGCGGCTCCTATCGGGCGGGCGGCTTCAGGACTGCAATGCGCCGGCCGCCAGGGCGGCCGAGTTGATCCGGGTCAACACCTCATGCAGGTGCTGAAGTTCGCCCATGTCGACGCCCAGGCGTGCGACGACGGCGGGCGGGATCTCAAGCGCGCGCCTGCGCAGGGCGGCGCCGCTCTTGGTGAGGTTGACGTCGGTGGAGCGCTCGTCGAGCGCGTTTCGGGTGCGGGTGATCAGGCCGAGCGCCTCCAGGCGCTTGAGCATCGGCGACAGCGTGGCCGAATCCATCTGCAATGTGCCCGCAATCTCCTTGACCGACAGCGGTTTGCGCTGCCCCGATGATGCCTTCTGGTGATCCCAGAGTGTCAACATCACCAGATACTGCGGATGGGTCAGCCCCAACGGCTCCAATAATGGCCGGTAGACCGCCAAGACGGCGCGGTTGGTGATGCTCAGCGCGAAACAGACTTGCTGTTCGAGGGCAAGCGGGTCGATCTCCGATGCGGTCAGCGCGGTCACATCCGTATCGTACCCTAATAGTTAGGGGGCTAGTTATACTGCGCTCGTCACAGGTTCAGCCCACCGAGGCGGGCTTCAAATACAGCGCGCCCCAGATGATCTCGGCCAGTGTGTCGGCCAGCTCGGCATCGTAGTCGCGCGGCTTCGTCGGAAGGTTGTGTTGGCAAGCCCGCTCAACCATCCACACCAGAGCACTAGCAGTGGTGGCGGCAGGTATCTCGCGACGGATTGAGGCGTCGGCCTGGCCGTCCTTGATGACACGGGTCATACGCGCGGAGATGGCGGTCAGCAGATCGCGATACGTCTGCCCCGTTTCTGGGTCATACGCGGCCATCTCGTTGAGGGCAACAAGCACCGCTTGATGACGTCGGTAGCTTTCGATGATGTCGGCCATCGCGGCGCGCATATCGTCTGGATCGTGTCGCCAGGCGACCCCCCACCAACGCTCGGCGCCGGCGGCAAGATCACCGAACACCTGGACGGCAAGGCAGCGAAGCAGGTGGCCTTTGTCCTCGAAGTAGATGTAGAAGCTGGCGCGCGAAATACCGGCCTCGGTCGACAGCCGATCCACGCTGAGCTCGGTGAAACTGGCGCCCTCGCCCATCAGCCGCTCGGTGGCGTCCAGCAGCCGGCGCTCCATCTGCTCTCGCCGCTGCTGGCGAGTCACTTGTGGCTTGCGGGTAACCGACGGCATTTGCAGAGCATAACCGATCCTTCGACATATTGACTAGACACTATGTCTAGGCATAAGGTCGGGTTCGATTCCGGTCTGTTGGAGGATTCCCATGACGGCTATGACAGGGACGTCTGGCACTGCCCGCGCCTACGACGCGATCGATTTGTCCTCGCGTGCGTTCTGGTCCACGACGGCGGCGGAGCGGGAACGCTCGTTCGCCGTGCTGCGGGCCGAACGCCCGGTGAGTTGGCATCCTCGTGTCGAAGACGCCGTGATGCCGGATCCCGACGACCGTGGCTATTGGGCGGTGACCCGTCGCTCCGACATCGTCGCGGTCAGCCGCAACAACGAGGTGTTCCTGTCCGGCAAGGGCGTGATGTTCGAGAGCTTCCCCGAGGAACTACTCGAAGCGTCGCAGTCCTTCCTGGCGATGGATCCGCCGCGGCACACCAAGCTGCGCAAGCTGGTCAGTGCCGCGTTCACCCCGCGGCAGGTGCGCCGCATCGAGGACTCGATCCGGGCGAACGCCAAGACCATTGTCGAAGAGCTCCGGGCCGCCGGCAGTGGTGCCGATTTCGTCGACCACTGTGCCAAGGAACTGCCCATCCGCACGCTGTCGGACATGGTGGGGATCCCGGAATCCGAGCGTGAGCACATGGCCCACGCCACCGATGCCATGGTGTCCTGGGCGGACCCTGCCTCCCTTGACGGCCGCAACCCGTTGGAAGTGTTGGTCGAGAACCAGCTATACGTGCACCAGGTGGCCGGCGCGCTGGCCGCGGAGCGCCGCGAGCATCCGGGCGATGACCTGATCAGCAGCCTGGTGAACGCCGAGGTGGACGGCGATCGGCTGGCCGACGCGGATGTGGCCGCATTCTTCGTGCTGCTGTCCGTGGCTGCCAACGACACCACCCGCCAGACCACCAGCCACGCGATGAAGGCCCTCACCGACTTCCCCGGTGAAAGGGCATGGCTGCTTGAGGATTTCGACAACCGGATCGGCACCGCGGTCGAGGAGTTCATCCGCTGGGCCACGCCGGTGATGACTTTTCGCCGCACGCCTGCAACGGATTTCGAGTTAGGTGGTCAGACCATCTTGGCAGGGGAGAAGGTGGTGATGTTCTATCCGTCCGGGAACTGGGACACCGAAGTGTTCGACCATCCGGAGCGCTTGGATCTGAGCCGGAGCCCCAACCCGCACGTCGGCTTCGGCGGTGGCGGACTGCACTTCTGCCTGGGAGCGCACGTGGCCCGCGCGCAACTGCGCGCCATTTTCGGTGAGCTGCTCCGCCAGTTGCCGGATATCCAGGCCGGCGATCCGACCTATGTGGCCGGTAATTTCATCCACGCCGTCCACAGCATGCCCTGCACCTTCTAACGCACGGGTATCGGCGATAGCTCGTCAGCAAGCAGCGCAAGCAATTCCGAGCACCCGCCGTCGACCTTGACGGTGGCAAGCTCGTCGCCGCGGGTGCGGCCGCGGTTGACGATAGCGATCGGGATGCCGAGCGCTGCGGCATGACGCACGAACCGGTAGCCGGAGAACACGGTGAGCGAAGAGCCTGCGACCAGCAGTGCCTCGGCTTGGTCGATAAGTGAATACGCCTGTGCCACAACCTTTTTAGGCACATTTTCGCCAAAGTAGACGATATCCGGCTTGAGCATGCCGGTGCAGCGCGGACAATTGAGGTAGCGGAACGACGCGGTATCGGCGACGACGGCGTCGGCGTCCGGCGCCACCGCCAGCCCGCCGATGGCCTCGGTGCGCTCGATGAATCCCGGGTTGAGTGCCTCGAGCTGTTCGGCCAGCGCGACGCGGCTCATGGTGTGGCCGCAGCTCAGGCAGATCACCTGGGCGTAGGTGCCGTGCAGGTTGACCACGTTTGCGCTGCCGGCCTTGGTGTGCAGCAGGTCGACGTTCTGGGTAATCACGCCGGTCACCACACCGGCGTGCTCCAGCACGGCCAGCGCCCGGTGCCCGGCATTGGGCAGGGTGTGGTCCATGTGCCGCCAGCCGAGGTGGTTGCGTGCCCAGTACCGCTGCCGGAACACCGGATCCGACGTGAACTGGCGGATGGTCATGGGATTGCTCGGTGGCGAGTCGGGTCCACGGTAGTCGGGAATGCCCGAGTCGGTGGAGATCCCGGCACCCGTCAGCGCCGCGATCCGGCGCCCGGCCAGCACAGCGACCAGTTCCGGTGATTCGGAGGATTTCACAAACTCGAGCCTAGGCATTCACCGCGAGGCGGCGCCGGACTGGGCGGATTTTGTCCGGCTGATTGGGGGGTTACGGACCGGTTGGGCGACAATAGAAGGGCGATGGACTTTTATAACAGCTACAGCCAGGGCTTTGTCCGCGTCGCCGCATGCACGCACCACACTACGATCGGCGACCCGGCAGCCAACGCTGCGTCGGTATTGGGGTTAGCCCGCGAGTGCCACGACGACGGCGTGGCGCTGGCGGTATTCCCCGAATTGACGCTGTCGGGCTACTCCATCGAGGACATCTTGCTGCAGGATTCGTTGCTCGACTCCGTCGAGGACGCACTGCGCGACGTCGTCACCGCGTCCACCGACCTGCTGCCCGTGCTGGTGATCGGCGCGCCACTGCGGCACCAGCACCGCATCTACAACACCGCGGTCGTCATTCATCGCGGCGTCGTGTTAGGTGTCGCGCCCAAGTCGTACTTGCCCACCTACCGGGAGTTCTACGAGCGCCGCCAGCTCGCGCCCGGGGACGGCGAGTGCGGCGTCATCCGCGTCGGCGACATAGATGCCGCATTCGGCCCCGATCTGCTGTTCGCCGCATCGGACCTGCCGGGCTTTATGCTGCACGTCGAGATCTGCGAGGACATGTTCGTGCCGATTCCGCCGAGCGCGGAAGCGGCATTGGCGGGCGCCACCGTGCTGGCCAACCTGTCCGGCAGCCCGATCACGATCGGTCGCGCCGAGGACCGCCAGCTGCTCGCCCGCTCAGCGTCGGCGCGGTGTCTGGCTGCCTATGTCTATGCTGCTGCGGGCGAGGGTGAGTCGACCACCGACCTGGCCTGGGACGGCCAGACCATGATCTGGGAGAACGGCGCGCTGCTCGCGCAGTCTGAGCGCTTCCCCAAGGGAGAGCGCCGTTCGGTCGCCGACATCGACACCGGGCTGCTTCGCTCAGAACGGTTGCGAATGGGGACATTCGACGATAACCGGCGTCACCACCGGCCGTTGGCGGAGTCGTTCCGGCGCATCGAATTCCGGCTCGACCCGCCCACCGGCGATATCGGACTACGGCGAGAGGTTGAGCGGTTCCCGTTCGTCCCGGCCGATCCGCAACGGCTGCAACAAGATTGCTATGAGGCCTATAACATCCAGGTCGCCGGACTGGAGCAGCGGCTGCGCGCGCTGAACTACCCGAAGATCGTCATCGGTGTTTCGGGCGGGCTGGACTCGACGCACGCGCTTATCGTTGCGGCCCGGGCGATGGACCGCGAAGGCCGTCCGCGCAGTGACATCCTGGCGTTCACGCTGCCTGGTTTCGCTACCGGCGAGCGCACCAAGAACAACGCGATCGGGCTGGCGCACGCGCTGGGTGTCACGTTCGAGGAAATCGACATCCGCGACACCGCCCGGCTGATGCTCCAAACGATCGCTCATCCGTTTTCCAGCGGCGAGGAGATCTACGACGTCACCTTCGAGAACGTCCAGGCCGGCTTGCGCACCGACTACCTCTTCCGGCTGGCCAACCAGCGCGGCGGAATCGTGCTGGGCACCGGTGATCTCTCCGAGTTGGGGCTGGGCTGGTCGACATACGGTGTTGGCGACCAGATGTCGCACTACAACGTCAATGCGGGCGTGCCCAAGACGCTGATCCAGCACCTGATCCGCTGGGTCATCTCGTCGGGGCAATTCGAGGCGCAGGTGGACGAGGTGCTGCAGTCGGTGCTCGACACCGAGATCACTCCCGAACTGGTTCCGACCGGTGAAGAGGAGGAACTGCAGAGCAGCGAGGCGAAGGTCGGACCTTTTGCCCTGCAGGATTTTTCGCTGTTCCAGGTGCTGCGTTACGGATTCCGGCCGTCGAAGATCGCGTTCCTGGCCTGGCATGCGTGGAGCGACGCGGAGCGTGGCAACTGGCCGCCGGGTTTCCCGGACAGCAAGCGCCCGGCGTACTCGCTGGCTGAAATCCGGCATTGGCTGCAGGTGTTTGTGCAGCGGTTCTACTCGTTCAGTCAGTTCAAACGCTCGGCACTGCCCAACGGGCCCAAGGTGTCCCACGGCGGTTCGCTGTCGCCGCGCGGGGATTGGCGTGCTCCGTCGGACATGTCCGCGCGGATCTGGCTCGACGAGATCGAACGCGAGGTGCCTGAGGATTAGCAGTCAGCGTGTTTCTTTGTCTGGGTGTGGGTAGTAGACGGTGCCATCCATCAACCGGCGCGCGGTGCGGCTGAACCCGAGGACGTCGAAGATGATGCCGTCGGCGGTGGCGCGGGCGTGAACCTTGGTGGGAGTGATCCCGGAGGGATGTCCGATGAGAAGCTCGCCGGGACTGCGGTTTTCGGCGACCTCGGCGACCACCGATCCGGGGATACGGGAGGCGGCGGCCAGGCATATCGAGCCCGATCCGGCGATGCTCTCGTGCAGGCGATTCATGAACAACAGCCGGACCCGCAGGTCCATCTGTTTTTCCTTGGCCTGATCGCCGGACAAGGTGCGGTAGTCGGCCGGCGCAGCGACCAGGCCGACCATCGGCAGCCCGGGTGACTGCTGGTCGACCCGCCGCCAATCGGTGGCCAGCCCGATACACACCCCGGCCTTGCCGCGGATCTCCCGCACCGTGTCGAGAAGCTCGGTGTTCTCGTTGATCTCTGTGGTCAATTCGCTTCCGTTGCAGCCGATTTCGGCGGCAGAAAGCCACACACACGGGTTGCCGGCATCGCACAGTGTGGCGTGGACAGTTTGCCCGCTCTGCAACGCGATGTCGTCGACGACCTGGCCGGTCGGCAGCAGGCGGCCGGTCTTAGCCCTGTCTTAGCCCCTATTGTGGCCACCTAGTTCATCTCGATTTCAGCGCCGTAACCGGGGACGCCGGGGATTTCGAGATCGCCGGTGACCTGAGCCCGCCCATCGACCACAAGAACTTCGGCGATGAGCAGCGTCTGGGTGTTGGTGTTGAAGATCCGCACCGGCGTGATCGGCTCGACCGGCGCGACCAGTCCTTCGTCGATGGCGAATGGGCCGACGCCGGAAGAGATGTTGCCGCAGTTTCCGGCGTAGCCGACAGCCGGCCGGTCGAGCTCCACCTGGCCGAAGGTGTAGTCCACATCGGCGTCTTGGCGTGCCGACGGCGCGATGATGGCCACTTTGGAGGTGATCGGCCGGGAACCCCCTAGGCCGTCGATCTGCAGCACATCCGGCGAACCCATTAGCCGCACCAGCAGCTTATCCCGGGCCGGACCGGGCTCGGGCACGTCCGCTTCGTGGAAGTACAGGCCTTTGCTGGTGCCGCCGCGCATCAGCACGCACCTGATGCCCGCTTGGTCAGTCATGAGCGGTTGAACCCGTAGAGCCGTTGCGGGTTGGTGACCAGGATGGTCTCGCGCGTGGCGGGATCAGGTGCCCAGTCGGCGAGGACGTCGAGCAAATCACCGACGTTGGGCATGGGCCCCCAGAACCCGACGTGGGGCCAGTCCGATCCCCACACACAGCGGTCAGGGGCGACCTCGATCAGTGAGTGGGCGAAACCGATGGTGTCGGCGTAGGGCGGCGTCTTCGACAAACGGTAGGCGCCCGACAGTTTCACCCAGGCTCCGTCGGCGACGAGCTGCATCATGAGTTTCCAACCGGGAGCTTGGGGGCCGGCGTCAACGTCGAAGTGGCCCATATGGTCGATCACATATGGCACCCGCAACCGTGAGAGCCGAGGGGCCACCGGCGCCAGCCGGTCGGCGTGGGTGAGGAACTGCAGGTGCCAGCCCAGCTCTGCGCACAGGCCCTCGTAGTCGGCGAGATGATCCGAACCGATGCCACCACCGGAGATGGTGTTGAGGCGCAGCCCTACCACGCCGGCGTCCTTCAGCTCGGCCAGCGCCGCATCGGACAGGTCATGGGGAGCGACGGCAACGCCGCGCAATCGGTTCGGATGGGCCCTCAGCGTTTGCATCAGCAGGCTGTTGTCGGTGCCGTGCACGCTGACCTGAACGACCACCCCGTGAGTCATGCCGGTGGCATCGAGCATGGCCAGATAGTTCTGCGGCGGCGCCGGCGGCGGAGTGTAGCTGCGCTCGGGCACGAACCTTTCACCCACGACGTGGGCGTGGGTGTCGACCCCGCCCAGCGGCACCCGAAAGCGGGTGGGCGGATGCGGGTGGGGATCCGGTGGCGGGCACAGCCGCGGGACGGTGTCGGTGGTGGTGTTCATCGTGATCTCCTCAAGATTGGGCTGGTATCGCCTTCGTCGGCGAGGGTCAGCTGGCGTAGTGGGGGTAGCCGTTGTTATTGGTCTCGGCCTCGACCTTGCGCAGCATTGCCGGCCATTCCAGCAACCCGTAGGGGCGCAACGTGGTCGGGGCGAACACCTCGGCGGTCAGGCCGACGACGTCCCGTGGTGGTGCGCTGAGCCCTTCGAGCCCGGCCGACAATGCCGCGACCTGGGCTCGGCATGACGTTTCCAGCTGGTAGAGCAGGTTGAACGCCTCGGGAATGCTGGCCCCGGCCGTCAGCAGACCGTGGTTGCGCAGGATCATCGCGTTGTGCGGGCCCAGGTCGGCCACCAGCCGCTGTTGTTCGTCCATGCTCAATGCGGGGCCTTCGTAGTCGTGGTAGCCGATATGCCCGTCAAAACGCATGGCGTTCTGGGTCAGCGGCAGCAGGCCGCAGCGCATCGCCGCGATTGCCATGCCCGCGACGCTGTGGGTGTGGATCACCGCGTTAATGTCCTTGCGGGCCTTATGAATCGCGCTGTGGATGACATATCCCGCCCCATTGATGCCGTAGTCAGTCCCGTCGGGCTTCCACACGATGTTGCCGTCCAGGTCAACCTTGGCCAGGCTGGACGCGGTGATCTCCTTGTACGTCAGGCCGTAGAGGTTGATCAGGAACTGGTCGGTGCCGGGCACCCGTACGGTGATGTGGTTGTAGATCAGGTAGGTCATGTCGTAGAGGTCGACGAGCCGATAGCAGGCGGCCAGATCGACGCGCGCCTGCCATTCCTCGGGGCTGACCTGATCCTTCACCGAGGCGAAGTCGGTTGCAAAGTTACGTCCCGGCCCGGTTTGCGGTAACTGCGATGTCTGCTTGACCTTGTCGAAGTCGATCGTGTTAGTAGCCACGTTGTGCTCCTTCCCGATAATATCATCCTACAATATTGTAGGATGGTATTATCGGGTGATGCAAGCCCTAAAGTGATGGCCAACGCGTCGAGCCGGCGTTGATCGATGCAGCGTAGGAGGAAAGGGCAGGTGACCGAAAACCGAACCAACGATGCCGAGGTGGACGAGCGCCGCAGGGTTGCATCGGCCGCTGGTCTCACGGGCACACAGCGCGCAGCGACCGCGCTGCGCGACGGGATCCGCACCGGTCGCTACGTGCCCGGCCAGCGGCTAGTGGAGGCCGATCTGACCCGGGAGCTGGGCGTAGGGCGTAATTCGCTGCGGGAAGCATTCGCACGGCTGGCAAGCGAGGGCCTGGTCCTCATCGAGCCGCACCGCGGCGCTTCAATCCGGCGGCGCACCCGCGCCGAAATAGCAGAGCTCTATGACCTCAGCGAGGTCCTCGAAGGCCTTGCCGCCCGGCGGGCCGCCACCAACATCACGCTGCCCGGCAATTCCGAACTCTTGGCCTCGGCCACCCGGCGTCTGCAAGCGGGAGCGCGCAGCGGCGGGGCCACCGAGCAGATCGATGAAGCCGCGCGCTTCCACGAGGCGATCCTGGCCATCGCCGATAACCCGCGACTGACCGAACTGGTCGTCAACCTGCATATCCAGACCTTCAGCTTTCAATTGCGGCACGCTCATCTCAGCGGCCAGCACCGCATGAGCGATGCCTCCTTGTCTGACCACCTCGCCGTAGCCGACGCGATCCAGCGCGGCGACCCGCAGAACGCGGAAACCGTGATGCGCGAACACCTGCGCAGCGGCAAACAGCGGGTGCTGGCGCTGCCCGACGCGGTGTTCGATCAAGTGAGCGATTAGCCCGGCACTGTCAAGAGCTGGTCCGCTCGTAGGTGCCGGTCAGCATGCCACGGGCCAGCACATGTCCGGTCATCGCCGCCAGCAGAGCCTTGGCCGTGCTGACGTTGTCGATAAAGGCCTCGTCGATCGCGAACACGTGAAATCGGTAATGGTGCGGCCCGTGGCCAGGAATCGGACGTGGGCCGGCGTAGCCGCGCTGACCCAAATCCGCTCGAATGAATCGCATTCCCGCAGTGCCGGGCTGCAACGAACCAGCAGCGACGCCGTCAAGCGTCGGTTCGATCACCGCGATGGTGTGCAGCAGCGGGCGGGGTAGCGGAACGTCGACGTCATCGACGATGAGCACCACGTGGCGGGTCTCGGGTGGCAGCCCGGTCCAGCGCAACGGTGGCGATATGTTGTCGCCGACGCCCTTTCCCGCACTGGAGGACGGCATTGCGCCGCCATCGGTGAACGCCGAACTGGTGACCGCGATGGATTCGGGCGCGTCAAAGCCTCTGCCGGACAACGGGCTTCGCTGCTCGCCAGCGCGAACGCGGCGGAGAACTTTGCCTAGCAGGGCCATCACGCGCCGCTCCCGGCGCCGCGCATGGCGACCGTGCTCGAGCGCAACAGGTCGCCGAGTTCGGCTGGCAGGTAGCCCTGCGCTGCCAATCGGGGCATGACGCCGCCGCTTTCGATGATGTCGAGGATCAGGTCGGGCAGCTTGGGAACCGTACCGGAGGTTCCAGTGGTGTCGTTGCGCCATGTGCCCTCGGTCAGGTCGAAGGTTCCGGTGTCGCCTTCGGTGAACACAGAGGTTGCGTTGGGCACTGTCATTGCGGGCAGGCTGGCGTTGACGGCGTTGCGGAAAAACAGCGAGTTGAATTCCTCGGCGACGAGTCCGGCGACGCCGAGCTCGGTGAACAGGGAAGCGACCGGGCGCGACGATCCGAGTCCGAAGTTCTTGCCGGCCAGCACGATGTCGCCCGGTGACACCTGATCGGTCCAGCCGGGGCGGACCTCGTAGAAGATGTGCTTGGCCGCCTCGGGCGGTTCCATTTTCATCGCGAAGGCCGGGTACATGGCGTCGGTGTTGAGGTTGTCGCCGAACACCCAGACCTTGCCAGTGAAGGCAACAGTCATGCCGTCACGCTCCTTGGGTCGGTGATGTAGCCAGTGATCGCGGACGCCGCGACGGTCGCCGGTGAAGCCATGAAGATCTCCGCCTCGGTACTGCCCATCCGTCCGGTGAAGTTGCGGGTGCTGGACGTGATGCACACCTCGCCCGGTCCGACCACGCCCATGTGGTAGCCGAAACAGGCGCCGCAGGTGGAGTTGGTGATGACGCCACCCGCATCGGCGATGTCCTGCAGGTAGCCCAGCCGCATGGCTTGCCGGTACACCGCCTGCGAGGCGGGTGTTACCAGTAGCCGCACCCCCGGAGCTACGGTCTTGCCGCGCAACAGTTGTGCCGCGATCTCGAGGTCTTCGAGTTGACCGTTCGCGCACGACCCGATGAACGCCTGGTCCACCTTCTGCCTTTCCAAGCGTGAGACGGGCAGCCCGTTGCGGCTGACGGTGCCCGGCCGCGCCACGTAGGGCTCCAGCGCCGCCAGGTCGATATGCCGGACGTCGTGGTAGGAGGCGTCGGGATCCGGTGCGGCCGTGGTGTATCCGGTGACGCCGGCGTCCTCGAGGAAACGGGTCAACACGTCGTCGGCTTCGAACGTGCTGAAGTCGGCCGACACCTCCGCGCCCTGGGTGGCGATGGTGCGCCGATCGTGCATCGGGATGCTGGCCAGGCCGGGGCCGCCGAATTCCAGGTTCAGGTTGGCGGCGTCGCCGTACTCGTTGGCGATGTGCAGGAAGATATCCTTGCCGCTCACCGTGTTTGGTTTGACGCCGTCGAGCTCGTATCGGACGGTCGGCGCGACTTGGAACCAGGTGGTGCCGGTGCACATGATCGAATACACCTCGGCGGGCCCCAGCCCGCGGGCCGCGGTGTTGTAGGCGCCGGCGGCGCAGGTGTGAGAGTCGGTGCAGGCCAGGATTTCTCCGGGGCGGGCCAGCCCGTTCTCGGCGATCACCTGGTGGCAGATGCCGTGCCGGCCGACGTCGTAGAAGCGCTCGATGCCAAAGTCGGCGACGAACTTTCGGGCATGCCCGCCGCCGGCGGCGTCCTTGATGGTCGGTGCCGGCACGGCGTGGTCCATGACGACCGCCAGCTTGTCGGGGTCGTTGATTCGGCTGGGCTGGATCCACATTGTGGCGAACTGCAGGTCGATCAAGACGGTCATATCGACGTCCACCACGACGGTGTCACCGGGCGACACCGACTCCAAACCGGCCTTGCGCGCGAAGATCTTTTCGATGATGGTCATGCCCATGATGGGTCCTTGCGTGCGTACTTGGTGTCGAGTTGCAGCCACTGGTCCATGCCGACCAGATTGAAGAAGTCGGCGGGGCTGGTGGGCAGATGGGTGGCCACGTCGGTTCCGTTGAGTTCGCAGAGGCTCTGCAGCATGCCGAACGTTGCTCGCATCAGCAGGTTGCTCGGATGGATCGCGATCGCGTAACCCAACTCCTGCAGCCGCGACGCCGACTCCAGCGGTGTCATGCCGCCGAGCACCAGATTGATCAGCAAGGGGGCGTCGACTTCGCGTGCGATGCGCTCGATTTCGCCGGTGTCCTGCGGCGCCTCGACAAAGATGATGTCCGCGCCCGCTTCGGCATATCGGTTCGCCCGCTCGATCGCCGCGTCCAGTCCCAGTGGTGCGCGGGCGTCGGTGCGCGCCACCACCAGCAGGTTGTCATCGGATCTGGCGTCCAGCGCCGCGGCCAGCGTCTGCTCGAACACCGCCGCGTCGACCACCTGCTTGTCCGGCACATGCCCGCACCGCTTGGGGAACACCTGGTCTTCCAACTGGATTGCGGCCACCCCGGCTGCGTCGTAGGACCGCATGGTGCGCACCACGTTCATCGGCGCGCCGTAGCCGGTGTCGGCGTCGGCGATGAGCGGAACGTCGCCCAGTGCGTCGGCGATCATCCGGACCCGGTCGGCCATTTCGGTCGCCGTGACCAGCCCGATGTCGGGCAAGCCGAACCCCGACGCCGCGACGCCGGCGCCGGTCATGTACGCCGCGACATGGCCCGTCCTCTTGGTGAGCTGCGCGGAGATACCGTCGAAAACTCCTGGTGCGGTGACGAGTTCGTGTTTGTCGAGCAGTTCTCTAAGCCGTTGACGGGCCGGTGTTGTAGCCATGTCTGTCCTTTCAGTCCAGCGCGCCCGCGACGGGCGCGGCGAGCAGATCTATCAGGTAGTCGGTGTCGTCCAGGTCGTCCAGACCGACGACCGCCCGCTCGATCGCTTCGGCGCGTCCCCGGTTGGTTACCCGGTCGGCGAGCGCATGGAACTTCGCGACGAGTTCGTCATTGGTGACTGGGTCGGTGGGCGCGCCGTGCGGCGCCACGACGCGGGCCTGGTGCACGGCACCATCACGCGTGGTCACCGCGACATCGGTGCGAAACCGCTCGGTGATATCGGCGTGCGCCAGCGCTTCGTCGAGGTGCACGGTCGTCGCCGCGATCAGCTTCCAGATGTCGTCGGCGTCGAGGCGCTCCGGCGTGAACTGCTCGGGCAGCACGTTGCCGTCGAGCAGCGCGGCGGCGGTCGCGTACCCGATATTCATCTGAGCGCCGATCGGGGTGAGCGGCCGCTCCGGCTGCCACCAACCGTGCTTGTAGACGGTCTCGCCGACGGTGATGTCGATCTTCGAGATATCTTCGGGCGCAACCGAACTCCGTAATTGTCTGGCTGCGTCGATCGCTCCGTGCAGGCCGCCCATCGCGGCGTAGGACTTGACCATGATGATGGTGGTCTCCCACCGCTGGCCGAGTTGGCCGGTCAGCAGCGACGCGTCGGGACTGTGGCCCTCACCGAAAACGCTCAGAAATCCGCCATATTCACGCTCGAAAACCCGCTTGATGCCGGTATAGCCGGCCGCCGCAAGCCCTGCGGCGTAGAAGCCGTTGCGCGCCGCCAAACCGTGATGCATCCGCTTGCTCATCGCCTCGAACTGCGCGGCCATCAGCCCCGACGACTGGGTTCCCGCGAGGCCGAGGGCGTCCTCCAGCTGTGCCGGCGTGAGTTCGCGCAGCTTGCCGGACGCCATAGCCGCCGAGTGGGTGCCAAAGACCGATCCCGAATGCCAGCCACGGTCGAGCATCTGGCTGCCGTGCAGTGTGTAGCCGACCCGCGGTCCGACCTCGAAGCCGGCGATCGCCGCGAGCAGAAGCTCGGCACCCGTGGTTGTGTGGGTCCTTGTCGTCGCCGTGGACAGCAGCGCCGGAATGAGCAGAGAGCAACTGTGCAACGGCGCGAGGGGATGGAAGTCGTCCAGCTCGAAGCCCTGGATGAGCGTGCCGTTGAGCACGGCCGCCGCGGGCGCGCTGGTGACCTGTCCGGTGCCGATGACGACGGCGTCGCCCTTGCCCTCCAGGCCGAGGACGGCGTCGGTGGCGACTCGCGACCACGGCAATTGGGCACCGACCAAGGCGCAACCCAGGCCATCCAGGAGGAGGTGTTTTGCTCGCTCGACGACGTTTTGCGGGACCTGGTCGAGCGTGAGGTCGGCGACCCAGGTGGCCAGTCTTCCGGTTGGCCCGTCCGGATCGGTGGCGGCCTGTTGGTGCGCTGCGGTCATTGGATCTCCCTGATTGCGTCCGCACTTGACTTGTTGTTATATACATATAACAATTGACGGAACCGTGCAAGAGGGGCCGTATGGAAACATTGATCACCGTGCAAAAGACCAGCGGTAAGGCCGCACCGGTATCGACGGATGCCGGGGTGCCGTTGCACCGGCAACTTTTCTTGGTGCTGCACGACGAGATCGACCGGGGCATCATCGCCCCTGGCGACCCGTTGCCGACCGAGCAGACGCTGTGCGACCAATTCGGCGTGTCCCGCATCACCGTGCGCCGCGCGCTGGCGGATCTGGCCGAGCGGGGATACATCGAGCGCAGGCAGGGCGTGGGTTCCTTTGTGCGCGAGCACGGTCCAACGGAGCCCGCGGATGTGTCATTGGCGGGCCGCTCGTACATGGACGGGCTGCGACAGTCGCAGTTCGAGACCGAGGTCGAGGTGGTCGAACTCGGGACGCGTCGCCCGCCGCGGACTATCGCCGAGGCGCTCGGGACGCCCGGCGAGCTGCTGCACATCGTGCGCGTGCGACGACAGCGTAGGACGGGCGAGCCGTTGATTGTCAGCGACGCCTGGCTGCCGAATGAGCTGGCTGACACGTTGACCGAGTCCGCCTTGCTGCGGTCCCCGCTGTACGAACTGCTGTCGGATGCCGGCGTCGTCATGGACCGCGTGCAGCATGAAATCACCGCCGAGATCGCGGGCCCGCGTAACGCACACCTGCTCGACATGGCGATCGGCGCAGCCCTGCTGCGCCTCAACCGCTTGGTATTCGTGGCCGGGGTGCCGCATCACCAGCTGTCTGTGTTGTTATCGCCGAACCGCAGTCGTGTGGTGATGAATCAGTCGGCGGCCGAGCTGCAAACTGGCGGCGGTATGGCGATCACCCACGATGTGCGTCGCGAGTCGCGCTAGCGAATCAGTCCGATTCCTGGAATGAACCGGCCCACGCTGGCCGTGTACTCACGACAGGCGTCGCCATGTGTCCGCAACAGATACGGCTCCTCGACACGGCGGACCTGCAGCTCGATCGTCGCGACGAGCAGGACAAACGCCGCGAAGGCAACCAGATTCGGTGTCAGCAAAGCGATCCCGATGGCGAACGCGAACCCGGCGGTATAGATGGGATTGCGTACCCGCCCGAACACGCTGGTACGCACCAGCGTGGTGGTCTCCTGCTCGTCGAGTCCGATTCGCCAGGCGTCGCCCATCTCGAGCTGCGCGTAGACCGTCGCTGCGATTCCGGCTGTGGCCACGACGATCCCGGTGACCTGAATCCAAACTGCGCCCAAGGCCCTGACGGGCTCAATGACATTGGCCCGCTGTAGGATTGGGCCAGTCACTGCCACCATCAGCGCGACGGGAAAGCCCACTCCGGCGATCCATTCCAGCGAACTGATCCGGCCACTGACGCCACCAAAGCCGGTCGATCCGGTACGCCGGTGCTGTAGCCAACTACGCCAACCGAATCCGAGCACACCGAAAACGGCAAAGAGCACTAGGGCGATGCCTGCGGCGGTCTTTACTGACATCAGCAAACCTCAGAAAGGCCCTCGTCGGCCAGAGCCCTATCGATCGCGTCGGCATGCGGTGCGCAGTCACCGGCGCCAGGCACCAGGGTCGACAGTGCGCCCGCGGCGCAGGCGCGCCGCAGCGCTTGCAGCCGCTCCGACAGGGACCCCGGGTTGCGCGGCCAGTTCGCGGCCAGTACCCCGGCGAACACATCACCGGCTCCGGTGGTGTCCACTGCCGTCACCGCGGGCGCGGCTACCCGCAACTCGCCGTCGGTCCCGACGCACCGGGCGCCGCGTGCGCCGAGGGTGACCACGAAGTGATTTGGCCGCCAAGGCCATTCATCCGCCTCATCCTGATTGGCGATCACGACGTCGGCCAGGGCCGCCAATTCGCTCAGCAGGCTTCGATCCCGGCCGGCCGGTGAGGCGTTGACCATGACTACCGCTCCCGCCGACTGGGCCTCACGTGCGGCAGCCACCGCCGTCGGCACCGGAATCTCCAACTGGGTCAACAACACATCGCAGTCGGCGACCACCGCGCGCACAGCCGCCTCGGTCAGCGTCAGCCGACCGTTCGCACCCGGCGCCACCACGATGGTGTTCTCGGCGCAGGCATCGACCACGATGATCGCCGTGCCGCTCGGTCCGGGCACCCCCACGGTCCCGTCCAGCCCAACGCCGTTGGCCGAGAGGTGAGCCCGCAAGCGTTCGGCGGCGGCGTCGTCGCCGACCGCGCCGACAAACTGCACCTGCGCGCCGGCGCGCGCGGCGCCCACGGCCTGGTTCCCGCCCTTGCCGCCCGGTGCGGAGGTCAACGACTTCGCCAGCACCGTCTCGCCCGGACGCGGAAGGGTATCGACGTCAAAGGTGAGGTCCATGTTCACGCTGCCCACCACGCAGACCCCGGCCGCCATTCTGCTGACGTTAGTAGTCGCTTGTCGCTTTTGCGGCAATCACCCATTTGTTGAGGTCCGCGCGCTAGTCTGCTGCGTTAGCGGTGCCGAATGTTGTCGGAGAAAGAGGGGGAAGGGGATTGACTGCGAGCGAGCTCAAAGA
>Ga0209040_10001244_pt1 | contig 20086 bp, 23 predicted proteins | sample BogFormECP12_OM3_FD_188240 | JGI IMG/M metagenome (GOLD analysis project Ga0209040, IMG submission 188240) | Bog forest soil microbial communities from Calvert Island, British Columbia, Canada - ECP12_OM3 (SPAdes) (version 2) | ecosystem: Environmental > Aquatic > Freshwater > Wetlands > Bog ...
GGCGCAGTGGGGCATCTTCCTGCGTAATCACGACGAGCTGACCCTGGAAATGGTCACCGACGACGAGCGCGACTACATGTACTCCGAATACGCCAAGGACCCACGGATGAAGGCCAATGTGGGTATCCGCCGCCGGCTGGCTCCGCTGCTCGAGAAAGACCCCGACCAGATCGAGCTTTTTACCGCGTTGCTGCTGTCGCTGCCCGGCTCCCCGGTCATCTACTACGGCGACGAGATCGGTATGGGCGATGTCATCTGGCTCGGCGATCGCGACGGGGTGCGCACCCCGATGCAATGGACTCCGGACCGCAACGCCGGCTTTTCCACGGCCAATCCCGGTCGGTTGTACGTGCCACCCAGCCAGGATCCGGTCTACGGTTACCAAACCGTGAACGTAGAGGCCCAACGCGACACCTCGACCTCGCTGCTCAACTGGACGCGCACCATGCTGGCGGTGCGGCGCAGGCACGAGGCATTCGCGGTAGGTACGTTCGAGGAAATGGGCGGTTCCAACCCGTCAGTACTGGCCTACGTGCGCGAAGCCGACGACGATGTCGTGCTTTGTGTCAACAATTTGTCGCGTTTCCCGCAGCCCATCGAATTGAACCTCCAGCACTGGAGCGGCTACACGCCGGTCGAACTGACCGGACAGGTCAAGTTCCCGCCCATTGGCCAACTGCCGTACCTACTGACGCTGCCAGGACACGGGTTCTACTGGTTCGAGCTGGCCGAGTCAGACGAGACGCAATGAACTTGCCGTGGTCTGAATGGCTTCCGCAGCAGCGCTGGTATGCGGGGCGAGGCCGGGAAATCGCCGCCGCGCAGCCGGGCCACGTGGTCGCGTTGCGCGACGGTCTTGACCTGGTACTCGTCGACGTCGCCTACACCGACGGTTCGGCGGAGCGCTATCAGGTGATCGTCAGCTGGGACAGTCCGCCGGTCCCCGAGTACACCACCGTCGCCACCATCGGCGCCGACAACGATCACACGGGCTATGACGCACTGTATGACCGGCCGTCGGCGCAATTCCTGCTATCCCTGATCGACACGTCCGCGGATCGCTCCGATGTGGCATTCGTCAAGGAGCCGCAGGTCAGCCTGCCGCTGGACGCGTCGCCACGGGTGTCGGACGCCGAGCAGAGCAACACCAGCGTGATCTTCGAGCGAGACGCCATCCTGAAGGTGTTCCGCCGCGTCAGCGCCGGTGTCAACCCCGATATCGAGCTGAATCGGGTGCTCGGCCGGGCCGGCAACCCGCATGTGGCACGGCTGCTCGGCAGCTACGAGCTGACCACGCAGGGCCCTGATGACAATGCCGAGACCTACTGTCCGCTCGGCATGGTGACCCACTATGCGGCGAATGCGGCTGAGGGTTGGGCGATGGCCACTGCAAGTGTCCGCGATCTGTTCGCGGAGGGTGACCTGTACGCCCACGAGGTCGGCGGGGACTTCGCCGGCGAGTCGTACCGGCTCGGTGAAGCCGTCGCATCCGTGCACGCCACGCTCGCCCAAGCCCTCGGCACGTCGCAAGCCCCCTTCCCGGTCGACACCATGCTCGCGCGGTTGTCGTCGACGGTTGCGGCGGTGTCCGAGCTCGAGCAGTATGCGGCGACGATCGAGCAGCGTTTCCAGAAGCTGGCGGAGCAGCAGATCACCGTGCAACGGGTGCACGGTGATCTGCACCTCGGGCAGGTGCTGCGCACACCGGAGTCCTGGCTGCTGATCGACTTCGAAGGTGAGCCCGGGCAGCCGCTGGACGCGCGCCGCGCGCCGGATTCGTCGTTGCGGGATGTGGCGGGTGTGATGCGCTCCTATGACTACGCAGCCTACGGACCGTTGGTCGACCAGTCCGCCGACAAGCAGCTCGCCGCGCGTGCCCGAGAGTGGGTGCAGCGCAACCGTTCTGCGTTCTGTGACGGCTACGCGGCGGCATCCGGCATCGACCCGCGTGATTCGGCGCTGCTGTTGGCGGCCTACGAACTGGACAAGGCGGTCTACGAGGCGGGCTATGAGTCTCGGCATCGTCCCGGTTGGTTGCCGATTCCGCTGCGGTCCATCGCCAAGTTGACGGCTAATTGATTCTCGAGCGGCGATTGAATCGCGCTCGGCAAGGGGGCGCACGCCGCGGCGGTCTGAAAGCATGTGCTCATGCTGCGTGAGACATTCGACAGTGAGGCGCGGTTGTCGTGGGTGCTGGCAGCGCTGGCCGGCGTGCTGGGTGCCACGGCATTCACCCACTCAGAGGGATACTTCGTGACATTCATGACCGGGAACGCACAACGTGCCGTGCTGGGCTACTTCCGGGGCGCCGCGTGGCTGTCGGTGACGGCCGGCCTGCTCATGCTGTGCTTCGTCGCCGGCGTGGTGCTTGCGTCAGTGTGCAGGCGGCATTTCTGGGTGGCGCATCCGCATGGACCGACCGTGCTCACGACCTTCAGCCTGATAGCCGCCACGGTGGTGGACGTCGTCGATGAGGGGTGGGAAGCAAATCTGGTCGACTTCGCGCCGATCATGTTGGTGGTCTTCGGCGTTGGTGCTTTGAACACGTCGTTCGTCAAGGATGGCGAGGTGTCGGTGCCGTTGAGTTATGTGACCGGCACGCTGGTCAAGATGGGGCAGGGCATCGAACGCCACATCGCGGGCGGAAGTGTGTCGGATTGGCTCGGCAACTTTTTGCTCTTCGCCAGCTTCGTGTTGGGCGCCGCTTTAGGCGGCTGCATCAGCTTGGTGGTCAATGGGACCGGCATGCTGATAGCCGCTTCGGTGGTGTGCGCGTTGACAACCGGATACACCTATTTCCACCAGGACCGTCGCGCCCTGCTGGATTAGCGCCCGTAGAAAAAACATCGGCAGCAGCGCCGGGGGCGCGCTGCTGCCGATGTGTCGGAGGGTATGTCAGGTGGCGGCTTGAGCAGCGCTCAGCGTCCGCTGGATGTCGGGCTTCATGGCGACCAGTTGCTGGTTCCAGTAACCCCAGTCATGCGTCCCATTGGGCGGGAAGTTGAACGTGGCGTTGTTGCCACCCGCGGCCACGTAGTTGTCGCGGAAGGTTTCGTTGGTGCGCAGCGTGAAACTCTCCAGGAACTTGGCCGGCATGCTGTCGCCACCAAGGTCGTTCGGAGTTCCGTTACCGCAGTAGACCCAGATGCGGGTGTTGTTTTGCACCAGTCGAGGGATCTGGACCATCGGGTCGTTGCGCTTCCACGCCGGGTCGCTCGTCGGACCCCACATGTTGGTGGCGTTGTAACCGCCCGCGTCGCCCATCGCCAGACCGATCAGCGTCGGCCACCAGCCCTCGGACGGGTTCAAAAAGCCCGACAGCGATCCCGCGTACGAGAACTGCTGCGGGTAGTACGCGGCCAGGATCAACGCGGAGTTACCCGACATCGACAGGCCCACCGCGGCATTGCCGTTCGGTGAGATGCCCCGGTTGGCCTGCAGGTACTGCGGCAGCTCTCTGGTCACGAAGGTTTCCCACTTGTACGTCTGGCAGCCGGTTTTGCCGCACGCCGGCTGGTACCAGTCGGTGTAGAAGCTGGACTGTCCGCCGACCGGCATGATCACCGACAGGCCGGACTGGTAGTACTCCTCGAACGCGGGAGTGTTGATGTCCCAGCCGTTGTAGTCGTCCTGAGCGCGGAGACCGTCGAGCAGGTAGACCGCGTGCGGCCCGCCGCCCTGGAACTGCACCTTGATATCGCGGCCCATCGCCGCGGACGGTACTTGCAGATACTCGACCGGCAGGCCCTTCTTGGAGAACGCCCCCACGGTCGCCGAGCCGCCGATAGCACCGACCAGGCCGGCCAGCAAGGCCGCCCCAACAGTCGCGATTGCGAGTCGACGCGGCAAACGCCCCGCCGCGCCGCGCAACTTCTCACCGAACTTCATAGCTCCTACCCATCCCAACTTTCATTTGCCGCATTAGGCGGTCGAATAGCTGTCGGACGCAGTCAAACACAGCGCGCGGCCTACTCCCGTTTGTCGCCGCGGGGTGTGACGTCGCGGTTGGCTAACGATTAAGCCTCGGCGCGGACTCGAAGATAACGATTGTGAATCGTTGGCCCCGCGACCTCGTCAGTAGCCCGGCCGCAATGGAATTCGGCAGGGGCGTAGCCATTTACCGGGTGGACGATTCCTGGGCTAGGTAACCAGGCGTCGCAATAGGGTTGACGCAGTGACGATTCCGAGCATCACGGCAACCACCAACACCGCGATGTCCGCGGGGTGGAACGCAGTGCCGATCAGCATCGCCCGTAACGCGTCGACTTCGTAACTGAGCGGGTTGACCTTGCTCAGCACATGCAGCCATGCAGGCATCACATCGACGGGGTATAGCGCGTTGGACGCGAAGAACAACGGCATCGTGATGGCTTGACCGATGCCCATCAGCCGATCGCGACTGCGGACCAGCCCGGCCAAGGTCATCGACAGGCACGCGAAGAAGGCCGCACCCAGCATGACGATGCCCATCGCCCCCAGGATCCGCAGCGGATTGATGGTCAGCCCAACGCCCACCAGATAGGCGAGCGCCAATACGCCGACGACCTGCGCCACCGATCGCACGCCCGCCGCAAAGGATTTACCCGTGATCAGCGCAGATGCCGGCGCAGGCGTCACTATGAGTTTGGCCAGGATGCCCGCGTCGCGGTCCCAGATGATCTGTATGCCGTAGAAGATCGAGATGAACAGCGCCGACTGCGCGATGATGCCCGGCGACAGGAAGGCCAGATACGACACCGATCCGGTGTTGATCACGTGCAAACGGCTGAACGTGGTACCGAAGATCAACAGCCACAGCGCCGGCTGCACCATCCTGGTGACCAGCTCCGTGCGGTCGTGTTGCAGCTTCTGCAGTTCGACGATCGCGGACGCCCCGACGCGACCCACCGTTGCGACGCAGCGTTGCCAGCCACGGGGGGCGCGGACCAGAGTTACCTCGATAGGGTGTTGGTCAACCGGCACGACGGGCGACCTTTCTGCTGGAACGGATTTCACGGAGAGACCCAGAAGCTTCTGTCTGCTGCGACAGATCGGATGCCGCGTAGTGCCGGAACACGTCCTCGAGCGTCGCCCCAGGCGACACCGTCGATTTCAACTTCGTGGGCGTTCCGACGGCCCGCAACTCACCGCGATGCATCAACGCCACCCGATCGCAGAGCGCGTCGGCCTCTTCCATGTAGTGGGTAGTCAGGAGAACGGTCATACCGAACTGGGATTGCATGCTCTGCACCTGCCTCCAGACGCTGTCTCGGGCAATGGGATCCAGCCCGACGGTGGGCTCGTCGAGAACCAGCAGCGATGGGCGGTTGACAAGCGCTTGCGCCACCTCGAGCCGGCGCACCATGCCGCCGGAGTAGGTCCCCGCCATCCGGTTGGCCACGTCGAGTAGCTCCATCGCGGCCAGCGCCTGCTCGACGCGTTCGGCGCGCTGGGCGCTGGGCACGCCATATAGTCGCGCGAACCACTCCACGTTCTGTTTGCCCGTCAGTGCGGGCTCGATTGAAAGCTGTTGTGGCACATAGCCGATATTGCTTCGGATGTCGGCTGTCTGGTGACGTGAGTCCAACCCGAAGATGCGCAGCTGACCGTGCTGGACCGGCGTCAGCGTGGTGAGCATGCGCACCAAGGTGGTTTTACCGGCCCCGTTGGGCCCGAGCAGGCCCATGGTCTCACCGGGCCGCACCTGCAGCGTCACGTCATCGACGGCGGTGAACTTGCCGTAGCGATAGGTCAGGTGCTGGCAGTCGATGGCCGGGGGTAGCAATTCGCTCATGATCGGCGCTCCTGGAGTAGTCGTGTCATCGTGTCGAGAACCTCCAATCCCTTTGCCAGAGATTCGATTTGGTCGTCGTCTAGTTCGGCTAGTACATCGGACAGCAGCGCTCGGCGCGCGGCCCTGGATGCGTCGACGATCTGCTGGGTGGGCTCGGCGAGTGTCAGTTCGCCGACACGGCGGTCGGTGGCACCGACGCTGCGGGTGAGGAAGCCGCCGGATACCAGCTTGGAGACCAGCGTCGAGGCGGTGTTGGCCACCAATCCGAGTTCGGCAGCGGCGGCGGTGACCGATATCCCCGGCCGGCGGCCCACCAACCAGAGCAGCTCCGACTGCGACTCAGTGAGTCGCGCGGAATCGAGACCTCGGCCGACGGACCTTCGAAGTTGGCGGCGAAATCTCCCGACTACCCGGAAAACTTCGGCGGCTAAATCGGTGCTTACCTGCACCTACCCAACAATACCTCTGTTTAGGAGCTAAATATGTGGGCGAGCTGTGGGGTGGTTATGCATATACATGTGGGCTAGCGGTCGAGGCGGTGCAGGACGACGTGGGTCAGCTGACCGCCGTCCACGCTCGCGGTCATGTACGTGCCGACTGGTTGGCGGCGGCGATCCGTCGGCGACCCGGGATTGAGCAGCCGCAGCCCGGTACTTGTCGTGGTGTCCCACGGGATATGACTGTGACCGAAGACCAACACATCGCTGTCGGGGTAGCGCCGCGACATCCGTGCCTCGCGGCCGGCCGCGCCACCCGTTTCGTGCACCACCGTGAAGTGCAGCCCTTCCAGCAGCACGTCCGCGCGCTCCGGCAGCCGCGATCGCAGTACTGGTCCGTCGTTGTTTCCCCAGCACGCCACCAGCCGCGCGGATTTCGCCGTCACGTTGTCCAGCAATTCGGGTGTCACCCAGTCACCGGCATGGAAGACGACATCGGCCTGTGCCACTTCTTCCCACACCTGCGCGGGTAGATCGCGGGCGCGCCGCGGGACATGGGTGTCCGCGAGTAGCAGCAGCCTCATCTGGTCATCCTGCAACAGACATGGCCGCTAGCTCCGTTTACTGGGCGAGAAAGCGGAGGAGTGCCTCGTTGAATTCGTCGGCATGGCTGAGGTTGCAGCCATGAGGGCCGCCGGCAACCACGTGCAGTTCGCTTCGCCCCACGAGCATTCACCGGTACCCGCGGCGGGGCCGCCGCGACACCGGCACTATCGTCTCCACTTAAGCAGAGGAGAACACTATGCGCACCTTCGAGTCAGTTGCCGACCTCGCCGCCGCCCAGGGGCAGGCCATCGGACAGAGCGACTGGGTGACCATCACCCAGGAAGACGTCAACCTCTTCGCTGATGCGACCGGTGATCACCAATGGATTCACGTGGATCCGGAACGGGCGGCGAAAGGTCCGTTCGGCAAGACCATCGCCCATGGCTTCATGACGCTGGCTCTGCTGCCTCGGCTCCAGCACGAGATGTACACGGTCAATGGCATCAAGCTGGCCGTCAACTACGGCCTGAACAAGGTCCGCTTCCCCGCACCGGTGCCGGTCGGGTCAAAGGTTCGCGCGCAGAGCTCCTTGGTCGGTGTCGATGACCTGGGCAACGGTGCGGTGCAGGCGACGGTGTCGACCACGGTGGAGATTGAAGGGTCGGCCAAGCCGGCGTGCGTGGCAGAAAGCATCGTCCGCTTCATCTCGTAGGCTCAGGCCGTGGACGCTGAACTGGCATCCTGGCTGGCCGCCGGAAAGCACTTCGACTACCTCGGCTTCGACATCTTCTACCGGATGGAAGGCAGTGGACCTCCGCTGCTGCTGATCCACGGTTACCCGTTCAACTCCTTCGACTGGGCGCCGATCTGGCCAACACTGACGCAGCGGTTCACCGTCATCGCGCCGGACATGATGGGCATGGGCTTCTCCGCGAAGCCCGTCGCGTACGAATACTCGGTGCACGACCACGCCGACATGCACGAGGCGCTGCTGGCCCACCTGGGCATCGACAACGCGCACATCCTGGCCCACGACATCGGCGACTCCGTGGGCCAGGAACTGTTGGCCCGTCACGAGTTTGGTCAGCCCGCCTATGGTGCGTTGAGCATCGACTCAATCACCTGGCTCAACGGCGGCATGTTCGTCGAGACCTACACGCCGCGGGCGGCGCAGAAGCTGATGTCGGCAACTCCGTTGGGCGACATCTTGAGTCCCGTGCAGAACAGCCCGTTGTCCCGTCGGCTGCTCGAGCCGACGCTGCGCGAGATGTTCGGCCCGAACACCAAACCGACACGGCACATGATGGACGTGTTCAACCAGATCCTCGATTACAACGACGGCCGCCGGGTGCTGCACAAGGTCGGTCGCTTCATCGGCAACCGCTACACGCATCGAAATCGTTGGGTGCGGGCCATGCGGCAGACCAAGGTTCCGATGCGGCTGATCGACGGCCCGGTCGACCCGAACTCCGGTGCGCACATGGCCCGCCGCTACGCCGAGGTGATACCCCGCCCCGACGTGGTGATGCTCGCCGACGACATCGGGCATTGGCCGCAACTCGAAGCACCCGATGCCGTGCTGACCCACTTTCTGGCCCACATCGACCGCGTCACCGCCGTTAGCTAGAATTCGGCAACCGCGTGCTCGAGGCGTTCGGCAAATCTTTCCTGGGCCGCTGCCCGCCGAGTTGGCAGATGCTGAGACGGGAAAGCCGTTGACACGGGCTGGTATTCGCGCAGGGTACGGCGGGCGACAGTCATCTTGTGCAGCTCGGTGGCCCCGTCCGCGATCCCCAGCGACTCGGCGGCGATCATCATCTTGATGAACGGCATCTCGTTGGAGACCCCGAGCGCCCCGTGCAGGTGCATGGCACGCTGCACGACGTCGTGCAGCACCTGCGGCATCGCCACCTTGACCGCCGCGATGTCGCGGCGCACCTTCTGGTAGTCGTGATGCTTGTCGATCAGCCAGGCGGTACGGAGCACCAACAATCGGAACTGCTCGATCTGAATCCAGCTGTCGGCGATCTTTTCCTGGGTCATCTGGAAGTTCGACAGCGGACCGCTTCGGGTTTGGCGTGACACCGCCCGCTCACACATCATGTCGAAGGCCCGTCGGGCCAAGGCGATGGTGCGCATGGCGTGATGAATGCGGCCGCCGCCCAGCCGCGTCTGCGCGATCGCGAATGCCTGCCCTTCGCCGCCAAGGATGTGGTCGGCCGGCACCCGGACTTCGGCATAGCGGACGTAACCATGGGTGGCGTGTGAATCGGTGCCGACCCCTACGTTGCGAATGATCTCGATGCCCGGTGTGTCGGCGGGGACGATGAACAGCGACATCTTGTCCCGGGTACGCGCGTCGGGGTTGGTGACTGCCATGACGATGAAAAAGGTCGCGTGTCTGGCGTTGGTGGAAAACCATTTCTCGCCGTTGATGACCCATGTGTCGTTGTCGCGCTCGGCACTGGTGACGAACAGACCCGGGTCCGAACCGCCTTGCGGCTCGGTCATGGAATAGCAGGAGGTGATTTCACCGTCGAGCAGCGGCTGCAGGTAGCGGGCTTTCTGCTCCGCGGTGCCGAACATGGCGAGGATCTCGGCGTTGCCCGAGTCGGGTGCTTGGCAGCCGAACACCGACGGGGCCCAGCGGGACCGGCCGAGTATTTCGTTGAGCAGCGCCAGCTTGACCTGGCCGTAACCTTGGCCGCCGAGTTCAGGTCTCAGATGTGCAGCCCAGAGTCCCTGTTCCCTGACCTGCTGCTGCAGGGGTCGCAGGATCGCGATCGTCTCTGCGTTCTTCTTGTCGTAGGGATCGAGTGCGACCAGGTCGAGCGGCTCGAGCTCGTTGACCATGAACTCTTCGACCCAGTCCAGCTTTTCCTGGTATTCGGGCTCTGTTTCGAAGTCCCACACGGTTGGCATCTCCCTGGCATCGATCTCACTCAGACGCTACCGCCAACACCCGGTGTCGAAACGGGGATGACTAATCTGGCTACTAATGACGATCAACGCACTTCCCGCAAAAAGGGCCGACATCAGCGAGCTATCGCACGTCCTCGGCCGCGCGTTCTATGACGACCCGGTTTCGATGTGGATCATGTCCGACGACAGAACACGGGCGGCGCACCTGCGGCAATTTTTCGGGACGGTGACCCGGCATCATCACCTCGCCGGTGGCGGTGTGGAAGTGGCCAGCGACGGACCGGCTATCGGCGCGGCAGCGCTGTGGGATCCGCCGGGACGGTGGAAGCACTCGCTGCGAGAACAACTGATGATGATGCCGTCGTTCATCCGCGGTTTCGGATTGCGGATGACACTCGGCCGCAAACTCAACGAACTGCTCGAGCGAATGAAGCAGCAACACCCGGAGGAGCCGCACTGGTATCTGGCCGTCATCGGAAGTGACACCGCTGTGCGTGGTAAAGGCTTCGGGCAGGTGCTGATGCGTTCGAGGCTCGACCGCGTCGACGCCGAGCACGCGCCTGCCTACTTGGAGTCGAGCAAGCCCGAGAACGTGCCTTACTACCAGCGCTTCGGCTTTGAAGTGACCGGCGAAATCGTATTGCCCGATGGCGGTCCGACGCTGTGGCCGATGTGGCGGCCGCCGCGGTAGCTCAAGAGGAACCCGATGTGCTGCACGATGCGGGCCCCGATGAGCATCTGCCGCACCGCGCACATCGCGGGCAGATCGACGGAGCTCCCGAGGATGGTGAGGCGCTGTTCGACGTGATCGAGGAGTGACGCTCACAGCACGGACTCAGCGGTGTCGTGCAGCGTAGCCCGGAATTGCATTGCCCGATAAGGCCATCCGTGTGCGGTGTTCCACTGTGACACCACCAGGCCGACGCCGCCGGCGACGTCGAGCTTCGAACCCGGCAGGACGTATCCGCCGTAGAGTTGCGCGACCCGGTTTTTGGCATGATCTTCGGCGTCCCATGCACACCCGACGACGGGCATCTGCAACGCCGCATCGTGCACAGCGGTGGGGGATTCGATGACCCGGTAGCCCAGTGCGTATTTCGAGGACAGGAATCCGCCCAGGACCCACTTGCCTTTTGCCAACCGCCGCAGCGACAGCTCGCCCCAGTTTTCGCCGTCGGGCGTCAGCGGGGTCGGCTCCTTCCCCCACGACCACCGGCCGGCGGCTCGTCCCCACCCGGAGTAATGGCTGAGATCGCCGATGTTCTCCGGACGGACCCGCCGCAGGATGATCCCCTTGTCGCGCTGAAAGCCGGTGGAAATTATGTAGATCCAGCCGTCGACCGGGTCGTAATCCCACGACCAGCACTGCGCGCGACCGTTGTGCAGTGCGGCCGGGAACTTCGCGTCATCACCCAGGTGCCGCCACGAGATACCGCTGTCGTCCGAGCTCCAGATCTCGGTCCACACCACGTTGCCGAAACCCCGGTTCACGATCGCGTGCAGGTAGAGCGTGTCGCCCACCCGCAGTAGGTCGGACGGAATCACCGTGCTGATGCCGCGGCGCGGCCTGCCGGACGGGACGGTGCGATGGGTGTAGCGCCACAGCTGGTGTGCGTACTCGGGATCGGCACCCCCGGCGCGCTGATAGGTGATCGGACGATGGGCGTCGCCGGTGCCGATGAGGATCACCGGTGAGCGCCAGTCGCCCTGGCCAACACTGTTGCCCGAGAAGGTATCTCCGAACACCGATACCAGCGTCCCGTTGGGCGCGGTTATCGACGCACCCAAGTCAGTGCATGTCACACCCCAGCGGTCGGTGATGCCGGGGCCGGTGATGTCGGCCAGCTTGCCGTCTTTGCGACGCGAGGTAGCCAATGCCGTTAGCCCGACCACGGCGTGACCGGGCGTTCGCGGCGCCGGCCGTCGACGATGACGTCCACCCGCTCGTCGAAAAACGCGACGTGCTCGGTGACCGGTTCGGCTTCACGGAGCGGCCGGTGATAGGTCCACGCCACATCTGCGGGCCCGTCGGGCACCGAGAAGTACGACGCCCGCCCCTTGTACGCGCAGTAGCTGACGGTGTCGGTCGGTTCGAGATCCACCACGACATCGGCAGGCGGGAGGTAGAAGCGGACCGGCAGCAATGTCTCGAACAACAGCAGCGGCTGTGCTGACTCGGCCAGCAGCCGGCCTTTCCACTCGACCCGGACGTCCCGCGTGCTGGCGAGGATATCGATTCGTTTGAACGGGTCATGCGGGTGGGCGGCAACCGGCTCGTCTTCTTCGCGCCACTCGAACGCGCTGAAGTCGAACGTGACGTACCCGGTCAGGTCCGCATCGTCCGGCCGGAAGGCCGCCGACGCGCGCCTGACCCCGTCGACCACGACGTCGAACATCTCTCCGGTACAGCTGTGCGCGCTGAACGGGTTGGTCGGGACCAGGACCGGCAAGTCGGCGAGGTCGTCAACCCTGCCTAACGATTCCAGCCGGGCGGAGACATCCCGCTCCGGCACCGCATATGTCGGGACCACCCGCCGCGGCTCCCAGACCAGCAGCCCGTCGACAGTGTCGACAACGAGCGCTTCGTCCAGGTAAGTCCGAAGGCGCTTGGCGGTGGGTTCGTAGCGCAGCGACGGCAGCGCGCCGCCGAGCAGATCTCGCATTCTGGTGCCCATGGCACCATCATCTCCCCGCGGCTAGGCCGTGGCGGTGTGCACTGACTCAACCGTGTACAGGTGCGGCTCCTAGCCGTTTGCCAGTTCGGCACACAGCGCCATGTGTTGCTGTGCCGTGCTGTTCTGCAGCATCGCCTCGAAGGCCTCCGCGCTGCGCCACTGCGCGTAGTTGACGACTCGGGTGCCGTCGGTGCTGAGGTGAATGTTCGCCGAGATGAACCCGTCGATGTGCTGCATCACGTCCTCGGTGGCTGCCGTCAAAAGGTCGGCGAGTTGTCGTGCCCGTTCGGGTTCCACGGTGAACACGTTGATCAGCGTCGCATGGTCCGCGTGTTCGGTGATCACGGTCATGACTAAGCGCGTGAGTTCGTGACTCGTGTGGCTATCGGCTACTGCGCCATGCGTTGATGCCGATCACGATCATCCGTAGCTGTTTGGCCGCGGTTCGCCGGATCTCTTCGAGCGCCTCGGCGGATTGGGCGTCCTCAAGCGCCTCGGCGATGACGATCATCGAGTTGACGAACAGGGTCGCCAGCACGTTGAGATCCTCGGTGCTCCAGGCGTTGAGCCCCGGGAACCGCGCGAGGTCGGTGGCCAGCTCCGAGGTGAGGAGCCGAAACTCGGTGCGGATGGCATAACGCAACACGGTGACGCCACTGGAGCGTTCGCGCCCGATGAAACGCCAATGCTCACGACGCTCGGTGACGCTTGCCACAACGATTTCGACGGACGACTCGATCACCCGGTTCGGGTCAAGCTTGCCGGCGCGGGCGCCGCGCAGCATGTCGCGCAGGGTTCGAAACGACTCGTCGATCAGGACCAGCCCAAGGGCCTCCATCGATTCGAAGTGACGGTAGAACGCCCCAGGGACAATCCCGGCTTCCCGGGTCACCTCGCGCAGGCTCAGGCCGCTGAAACCGCGGTCGTCGAGCAGTTTGAGCGCCGCGGCGACGATAGCCCGCCGGGTCGCCTCTTTGCGCTCCTCGCGGGACGGTCCTTCGCGTGTACGCCCGCGACCCGAGCGGTGCGGGCGTGAACTAGGCGTACGACTGTTCACTATGTGAACGCTATCACAGACCTGCGGAAATCCTTGACGAGCAGGACCATGTGCCTGCACGGTATACATATGTTCACGCAAACTTTGAAGAAGCGGGTACTGGGTTCCGACCTGGTCAGCCTGCTTACCGGCCCGCACGGCGTCGACCGGTACACCGAACTACTGGCCCCCACCTGGACGCGTGGCGAGGGCCGCGCGAAGGTCGTGGATGTGCGGCGGTCCACCCCGCGCAGCGTCACCCTGGTGCTGGCGCCCAACGACGCGTTCACCGACACCAGTCGCACACTGCGTGCGGGACAGTACGTCAACCTGACTGTTGAGATCGACGGTCGGCGGCACACCCGCTGCTACTCACCGGCCAATGCCGAGGGCACCTCGCATCTCGAGCTGACGATCGGACAGCACGACGGCGGGCTCGTCTCGACATTTCTGTACGAGCGAGCCCGGCGAGGGATGGTAGTCGGGCTTGCCGGCGTCGGCGGCGACTTCGTCTTGCCGACGCAACGACCCCACCGGATTCTGTTCGTCTCCGGTGGTAGTGGCATCACGCCCGTCATGGCGATGCTGCGCACGCTGGTCAACGAAGGCCACACCGGAGAAATCGCGTTCGTGCATTACGCGCGCAACCCCGCCGAGGCCTGCTATCACGACGAGCTCGCCGCGATGACAGGCGTGCGGGTGCTGCACGGCTACACTCGTTCGTCCGACGGCGATCTCGAAGGCCGATTCGGACCCGAACACCTGGCGGCAGCGATGCCGTCGCCGGATGCCGTATTCGTTTGCGGGCCGCCGGCTTTGATCGACGCCGTCCGCGAGCACTGCCAGAACGTGTACTCGGAGAGCTTCGTGGCGCCGACGCTCGAGCTGCCCGCGGAGCCATCGGGCGGGCGAGTGTCGTTCGCGGACAGCGGCATTGAGGTAGCTGACGATGGCCGCTCGCTGTTAGAGCAAGCCGAATCGGCTGGCCTTACCCCGGCGAGCGGATGCCGGATGGGCATCTGCCATACCTGCACGCGCCGCAAAGCCTGCGGCGTCGTACGCAACCTGACCACCGGCGCGATGTCGACCGCACCCGACGAGGACGTGCAGATCTGTGTGTCCGTTCCCGTCGGTGACGTCGACATCGCCCTCTAGAGAAGCTGGAGAACTTCATGTCACAGCCCAAGATTGGCCTGACGCCCGAGCAGGCCGATGCGTTCGGCCGTGAACTCGACGCCATCAAGGAACGCGTGATGGCCGATCTCGGCCAGCGCGACGCCGACTACATCCGTCGCGTCATCAAGACGCAGCGCGCACTCGAAGTGAGTGGCCGCGCCCTGCTGTTCGCCGGGATCCTGCCGCCGGCCTGGCTCGCGGGCACCGCGATGCTCGGAGTGGCAAAGATCCTCGACAACATGGAGATCGGCCATAACATCATGCACGGGCAGTACGACTGGATGCGTGACCCAAACATCCGCGGCGGCGACTTCGAATGGGACACCGCGTGCCCGGCCGATCAATGGCGGCACTCGCACAACTACATGCACCACACCTACACCAACATCGTGGGTATGGACCGCGACATCGGCTACGGCATCCTGCGGATGAGTGAGGATCAGCCATGGAAACCATACTTCCTTGGCAACCCGGTCTACGCGTTCCTGCTGATGGTGCTCTTCCAGTATGGGGTCGCGCTGCACGAACTGGAAACCGAGCGCATCCGCGCAGGCGAAATCCGGTTGGCCGACAAACGCGAAGTCCTGCAAGGTATTTGGCGAAAAACCCGCAGGCAGATGCTGAAGGACTACGTCGCCTTCCCGCTGCTGGCCGGCCCGTTCGCCCCGTTCGTGTTCGCCGGCAACCTGTCGGCCAATCTGATCCGCAACGTCTGGTCGTACATGATTATCTTCTGCGGCCACTTCCCGGATGGCACACAGGAATTCACCGTCGAAGAGACTCAAGACGAGTCACGTGGGATGTGGTATTTCCGCCAGATTCTCGGTTCGGCGAACTTGACTGGCGGCAAGCTCTTCCACTTGCTGTCCGGTAACTTGTCGCACCAGATCGAACACCACCTCTTCCCGGACATGCCGGCCCGCCGCTACGCGGAGATCGCCCCGGAGGTGCAGGAGATCTGCCGGCGCTACGGCATTCCGTACAACTCGGGCTCGCTGCCGCAACAGTTCGCCACCGTCGTGCGCAAGATCGTGAAACTGGCGCTCCCGCCGAAGGATCGCGGCATCGAGTCGAAGCGCGCTGATGAGCGGGTCGCCGCCTGAATGCAGCGAGTGGCTATGAGCTGGGGAGATCATCACCCCAGCTCGTAGGACTCCTTCGACACTCGGAAGAAGTGCCCGGTGCTGACGTCGGTGCATTTCACGGCGGCCTGCTCGCTCCTGCAGGCGATCGCACCCGCTGAAAGCGGTTGGTCGTAATTCACCGGATCGGAGGCCGCCAAGGTGCCTGGACTGTAGCCCACAATCGGCAACTGGCCCCGCACGAGAACGACGGTGCTGGTGGCGTCGGCCCGGCCCCCCGGGGGCGGCCGCGGTGGCACCCAGCTTTGGTTAACGATATCGCACTGCACGAAATTCTTACCGAACCCGAGTTTGTCTGTTGGAGGGTAGTTGACCAGGTTGCAGGAGATATCTCCCGACGGCGACTGGAACTGCTCGGAGTAGGGGTTGGCCTGCGCGCTTCCTGCCGAGCCGATCGCTGCCGCGCCGACTATCGCGCACGCCCCCGCAACCATTCCGATTTTGCGGTGAATGACCACTCTTTGTGTATATCCCCGACCAGTTTCGCGTCCGTTGCTAAATTGTCACGCCATGGTTACCCTCCCCTCACTCGATGGCGTCGAGCACAAGTTCATCGATGTGGGCGGTGGCGTCACGATTCACGTCGCCGACGCCGGACCCGCCGACGGGCCGCCGGTAATGCTGGTGCACGGCTTTCCGGAAAACTGGTGGGAGTGGCACGAGCTGATCGGCCCGCTGGCCGCCGACGGCTACCGGGTACTGTGCCCCGACCTGCGCGGCGCGGGGTGGAGTTCGGCGCCGCGCTCGCGCTATCTGAAGAACGAGATGGCCGACGACCTGGCGGCCGTGCTCGATCGGCTGGACGTCGGGCCGGTGAAGCTGGTGGCCCACGACTGGGGTGGGCCGGTCGCGTTCATCATGATGCTGCGGCATCCGGCGAAGGTGACCGGGTTCTTCGGACTCAATACCGCGGCGCCCTACGTGCAGCGCGATCTCTCGTCGGTTTCGCAACATCTGGCGGTTCTGGTATCAGATCCCGATGTTGCTGCCGGTGATCGGGCCGCGCCTGATCGCAGATCCCAAGGCCCGCTACTTCAAGATGCTGGCGTCGTGGGTCGGCGGCGGATTCAACGTGCCCGAGGAAGACATCCGTATGTACGTCGAGTGCATGCGCCAGCCCGGGCACGCGGTAGCCGGGTCGCGGTGGTATCGCACCTTTCAGAGCACGGAGATACTGCGCTGGCTGCGCGGCGAATTCGCCGACGTTCCAGTCGGGGTCCCGGTCCGATGGCTGAGTGGCACCCAAGATCCGGTGCTCACACCGGATCTACTGAGCGGATATAGGGAGCACATAAGCGATTTCGAGGTCGAGCTGGTCGACGGCGTCGGGCACTGGATCGTCGAGCAGCGCCCCGATCTGGTGCTGGACCGGCTGCGCGCCTTCCTGAAGATTTGACCTGGTTCTAGCGCCGATACCCAAGCAGTGCAACGGAGGCATGCACGGCAGGCTCGACGATCTCGCGCATGCTGTGCCCGTCCTCGACGGCGAGCGCTGTCAGTTCCCGCAGGCCGCCGACCAAGATCACCGCCGAGGGTCGCGTCAATGGCGGCAGGCCGGCCTGTTGAAACCCCGCGCTGCCGCTGAGGTTGACCAACAGACTGGTCAACAGTTGCAGGCCGCGACGCTGGAACGGTCGCGCCGCCGCATCCAGAGACGGCATTTCGCGGATCCAGCTCAACGTGATAGCCGGTCGGGCTTCGATGTGGCCGACGTAGGCTTCCACGGCCTGGCGAATCTGAGCCTGCCAGTCCGCGTCCGGATCGACGGCGTCGAGAATCTCCTTCGCCAGGTTGTCGACATCGACATGCAACAGCTCGAGAAAGCACTGCTCTTTACTCTCGAACTGGTCGTAGAACGTGCGCTTCGACGTGCGGGCGTGACGGACGATGTCGGCGACGGTGGAGGCGCGGTATCCGCGCTCGGTTATCGAGGCCGCGAGACCGTCGAGCAGGCGGCGTCGAAACGGGTCGACGTCGGTCGGCTCGACCGAAGCTGCGTCGTTAGCGACGGTTGTCGCCACGTCGCCTCCTTCTGACGGAGAAAAGCCGAATCAGCTCTTGCCAGCGCTTGGTACCACAGGGTACCGTACCTCGAATAGGCAGTGGTACGGCGCAGTACCATATCGATGTTGGGAGTGCACAGGGATGAGCACCATCGACACCCAAGCGGCCCCGGCGCCGGCCGCAATCAACTTGCCGCCCGCTACGCGGATTCCGAAGGCGTTGCAGGGCGCCGCATTCTCGATCTCGCGACGGTGGGCCGTCCGGCTGATGGCCCGCCGACACGGCGACGTCTTCATGCTCAACGTCCCGGTCTACGGCCCCATCACGGTGGTGGCGAATCCTCAACTAGCCAAGCAGGTTTTCACCACCAGCCCGGAGGTTCTCGGCAACATCCAGCCCAACCTGAGCCGACTGCTCGGGTCGGGGTCGGTGTTCGCACTGGACGGCGAAGAGCACCGCCAACGGCGCCGCCTGCTGGCTCCGCCCTTCCACGGCAAGAGCATCAAGAACTACGAGAGCATCATCGAAGAAGAGACGGTGCGTGAGATCGCCGCTTGGCCCGAGGGCACGACGTTCGCCACGCTGCCGTCGACGATGCGCATCACGCTCAACGCCATCCTGCGTGCGGTCTTCGGAGCCGAAGGCGCCGAGCTCGATGAGCTGCGACGGATCGTCCCGCCCTGGGTCACGCTGGGCTCCCGGCTGGCGGTATTCCCCAAGCCGAAGCGAACTTATGGCCGCTACTCCCCGTGGGGCCGGCTGGCGGAGTGGCGGCGGCAATTCGACGTCATCCTTGACAAGCTCATCGAAAACGAGCGGGCCGACCCGAATTTCGAGGATCGCACCGACGTGCTGGCGCTGATGTTGCGCAGCACCTATGAAGACGGTTCGACCATGTCGCGCAGCGACATTGGTGACGAGCTGCTGACGCTGTTGGCGGCCGGACATGAAACCACCGCTGCCACCCTCGGCTGGGCGTTCGAACGGATCAGTCGCCACCCCGATGTGCTCGCCGCGCTGGTTGCCGAGGCCGACACCGATGACTGCGAACTGCGGCAGGCGACGATCCTCGAGGTGCAGCGCAGCAGAACGGTTATCGACTTCGTCGGTCGTCATGTCTATGCGCCCGTCTATCAAATCGGCGAGTGGGCCGTTCCGCGCGGGTCGTCAATCCTGGTGAGCATCTCGCGGATGCATGCCAACCCCGATGCATTCCCCGACCCGGACCGCTTCGATCCGAAGCGCTTCGTCGGCTCCAAGCCGCCCAGCTTCGCCTGGATCCCGTTCGGCGGTGGCTCGCGGCGCTGCGTCGGTGCCGTATTCGCGAACATGGAGATGGATGTGGTGCTACGAACGGTGTTGCGCCACTTCACCATCGAGACCACGACTGCTCCAGGGGAGAAGTGGCATTCCCGGGGCGTTGCCTTTACCCCGAAGGACGGCGGGGAGATCGTGGTCCATCGGCGTTAAGATCGGCGGTCATGACTGCCGACGCCAACCAGCTCGTGGACGCGATGAACGGCGCCATAGAATCGACGATTCCGATTGCACACAAGATGGGCCTAAAGGTCGTCGAGGCCCGTCCCGGTTTTGCCGCCACGACCGTCGCGGCCGAAGGCAACGGGAACCATTTCGGCGTCATCTATGCCGGCGTGCTGTTCACCGTGGCCGAAATCCTCGGCGGGATCATTCCGCTGATCACGTTCGACACCGCCAGGTACTTTCCGTTGGTCAAGAACCTCGACATCCAATTCGTCGCGATGGCTAAATCCGACGTGCGTGCGGAGGCCAGCCTCGATGACGAGACGATCGCGCGTGTGGAAGCCGAAGCCGCCGAACGGGGTAAGGCGGATTTCACCCTGGAGGCGGTGGTGACCGACGCCGATGGTCAGACCGTTGCCACGATCCGCGGCCTCTATCAGCTACGTGCGCTCAGGAGCTAACGGTTTTGCGGCGCGCGGCATCAGAACCGTAAGCACAATCGCGACGAGCAGCAGCGCGGGTACGTCGCCCTTTAGGTGGCCATGCTCGGCCGGGTCGGTGACCGCCTGGACTGCCATGATCGCGGCGTGCACGACGCTTGATACCACGGTGAACCAGATCAGGCTGCGGTGCGTGAGGGGATTACGCGCCGCGATAAGCAGGACCACGCCGAGGGTGGCGTAGATGCCGATGATCATCATCAGGTAGTGCGACGATCCATGCCCTCAACTCCAGCCAGACGGCCACAGCACCGTCTGGGGGTAGATCCCGAATATGAAAATCAGACCGATAACCACCAGCGCGACGCGTAGTGCGGTCATCGAACCGGACTTGTTCTTGTTGTCTGACATGTTATTTCACTCCGTGACGTATCGAAATATGCTGCTTTGCGT